>Ga0255767_1000112_pt1 | contig 65812 bp, 40 predicted proteins | sample 071ome_24_FD_179967 | JGI IMG/M metagenome (GOLD analysis project Ga0255767, IMG submission 179967) | Coastal salt marsh microbial communities from the Groves Creek Marsh, Skidaway Island, Georgia - 071402CT metaG (version 2) | ecosystem: Environmental > Aquatic > Marine > Intertidal zone > Salt...
GGGCCCCACCACCAGGACCCTCACCGTGACCGGCGGCGTCACCTTCGCCGAGCTGCGCGAGCACTACCGCGTGCAGGCGCGAGGTCTCCTGCGCGGCGGCGCGGACATCCTCCTCCTCGAGACGATCCAGGACACCTCGAACGTGAAGGCCGGCTACCTGGGGATCCTCGACGCGTTCGACGACACGGGGATCGAGCGCCCCCTGGCGCTCTCCGCCACGATCGAGCCGATGGGGACGATGCTCGCCGGCCAGGCGATCGAAGCGTTCCACGCCTCGATCGAGCACATGGAGCCGCTCTTCGTGGGCATGAACTGCGCCACGGGGCCCCGCTTCATGACCGACCACCTCCGGACTCTCTCCGAGATCAGCCCCTTCCCCGTCTCCATCTACCCGAACGCCGGACTGCCGAACGAGGACGGGCTCTACGAGGAGACACCGGAGCTCCTCGCCGAGACGCTCCGGAGCTTCGCCGCGCGCGGCTGGATCAACCTGGTCGGAGGGTGCTGCGGAACCACGCCCGCGCACATCCGGACGATCGCCGAGACGGTCGCGACCTGCCCCCCCCGGGAGATCGCCCCCAGCGAGCGCAGCGTGGTCAGCGGGATCGAGTCCCTCCTGATCGAGGAGGGGAGCTACCCCCTCATCGTCGGCGAGCGCACGAACGTCATCGGAAGCCGCCGCTTCAAGAAGCTGATCGCGAAGGGGAAGTTCGAGCGCGGCGCGGAGATCGGCCGAGCGCAGGCCCGCGGCGGGGCCCACATCCTCGATGTCTGCATGGCGGACCCCGACCGCGATGAGCTCGAGGACATGCTGCAGTTCCTCCAGCTGGTGACGCGGATGGTCAAGCTCCCCCTGATGATCGACTCGACCGACGCCGCGGTGATCGAGCGCGCCCTCGAGCTCTGCCAGGGGAAGTCGATCATCAACTCGATCAACCTTGAGGACGGCGAGGAGCGCTTCGAGCAGGTCGTCCCCCTCGCCCGCCGCTTCGGGGCCGCGCTCGTGGTCGGCTGCATCGACGAGGACCCCGAGGACGGCATGGCGACCACGGTCGAGCGGAAGCTCGAGATCGCCGCCCGCAGCTACGAGCTGCTCACGGAGAAGTACGGGATCGCGCCGGGAGACATCATCTTCGACCCCCTGGTGTTCCCGGTGGGCACGGGAGATGAGAAGTACACCTCGAGCGCGGCGGCCACGATCGAGGGCACGCGCGCGATCTGCGAGCGCTTCCCCCAGTGTCACACCGTCCTCGGGATCTCGAACGTCTCGTTCGGGCTCCCCCCCGCCGGGCGTGAGGTCCTGAACAGCGTCTTCCTCTACCACTGCGTCCAGGCCGGCCTCGCGATGGCGATCGTCAACTCCGAGAAGCTGGAGCGCTACGCCTCGATCCCCGAGGAGGAGCGGAAGGTCTGCGAGGACCTCATCTTCCAGCGAGTGGAGGATCCGATCGGCGCCTTCACGGAGTTCTTCCGGGGACGGAAGGTGGAGGCGAGCGACCGCTCACCCCTCCTCGACCTGCCGGTGGACGAGCGCCTGGCCCGCAACATCATCGAGGGGACGAAGGAGGGCCTCGCGGAGGCGCTGCAGATCTGCCTCGACCGCGGGGACCGCCCCCTCGATGTGATCAACGGTCCCCTCATGACGGGGATGGCGGAGGTCGGGCGGCTCTTCAACGACAACGAGCTGATCGTGGCGGAGGTGCTGCAGAGCGCGGAGGCGATGAAGGCGGCGGTCGCCTTCCTCGAGCCCCACATGGAGCGGGACGAGACCTCCTCCCGCGGTCGGATCCTCCTCGCCACGGTGAAGGGGGATGTCCACGACATCGGGAAGAACCTCGTCCAGATCATCCTCTCGAACAACGGCTACGAGGTGATCGACCTGGGGATCAAGGTCCCCCCCGCCGCCCTCATCGAGGCGGCCCTCGAGCACTCCCCCGACGCGATCGGGCTCTCCGGTCTCCTCGTGAAGTCGGCGCAGCAGATGGTCGTCACCGCCGAGGACCTCCACAAGGCCGGGATCGACACGCCGATCCTCGTCGGGGGCGCGGCGCTCTCGGAGCGCTTCACCGCCACGAAGATCGCCGGCGCGACCGAATCGACCGTCATCTACGCCAAGGACGCCATGGACGGCCTCGCCATCGCGAACCGCCTCCTCGGGGAGGCGGAGGACTCCGCGCGCTTCATGGCCGGCGTCCGCGAGTCGCAGGCCCAGATCGTCCGCGGCGGCAGCGCGCAGTCGAAGGCGGCGGTCTCGACCCTCGTCCTCCCGGAGAGGTCCCCGACCGTGCCGGTCCTGGACGAGCTCCCCGCGCCCCCCGACCTCGACCTTCACCTCGAGATCGGCATCCCGATCGAGGAGATCGCCACCTACATCAATCCGCAGATGCTCTACACGCGGCACCTCGGCCTGAAGGGGAACTTCCTCAAGAAGATCGAGGCGAAGGACCCCAAGGCGCTGGAGCTGCGCGCCCTCGTGGAAGAGCTGCTCGCGGAGTGCACCCGCGAGAGGATGCTGACTCCCCGCGCGATGTGGCGGTTCTTCCCGGTCTCCTCGACTTCCGAGGAGGTCACCTTCCACTCGCCGCGCGCGGAGATCGACCCGGAGGTCTTCCGCTTCCCGCGGCAGCGACGCTCCCCGCACCACTCCATCTGCGACTATGTCGCGCGGGTCCGGGAGGGGGCGCCGATCGACCACGCCGCGATCCTCGTCACGACCTGCGGCTCCGGCGTGCGGGAGCGCGCCCGGCAGTGGATGGAGGATGGGGAGTACCTCCGGGCCCACACCCTGCAGGTCCTCGCTCTGGAGCTCGCCGAGGGGTTCGCGGAGAAGGTCCACGAGCAGATCCGCGCAGCCTGGGGCTTCCCCGACCCGGAGGGCTTCACCCGGATGGACATGTTCCGGGCCCGCTACCGGGGGAAGCGCTACTCCTTCGGCTACCCCGCCTGCCCGGACCTGTCCCTCCAGCGGAAGCTCTGGCGGCTGATGCGACCTCACGACCATATCGGGGTCGAGCTCACCGAGGGGGACATGATGGACCCCGAGGCGAGCGTCTCCGCCCTCGTCTTCCACCACCCGGCCGCCGAGTACTTCGGGGTCGGGAAGGAGGAGTAGGCCCGGGTCAGGGCAGGATCATCACCGGACCTCCCCATTCAGACCTCCCCGTTCAGTTCTCCTCGCCCCCCACCCGGCGGCCCGCCGAGTAGAGCGATCTTCCGAGCACGAAGACGAGCACGAGGACCACCCCACCCATGGCGAGGGCGTTGTTCAGGAAGTTCGAGATCCGGCGGGAGAGCGCGGCAGGGCTCGGACCCGCGTCCGGCCTGCGCACCTCGAACCGAAGGGTGGCCGGGACCGGGTCGGCGCCGGTGCCGATCGCCCGCTCGATCGCGGCGAGGTCGTGGCGGGGAGGGTCGACCTCGGCGCCGTAGATCAGGGAGTAGGCGCGCCCGGCCTCGGCGAGGAACACCAGCTCGTCGATGGGACCGCGGGCGGTGATCGCGTCGATCTCGAGAGGCGGGCTGTCCCGGTTCTCGATCCCGAGGCGCAGCGACTCCACCCGGGTGGTCGGGAAGCGGGCCTCCAGGTCCTCCTCCTCGATCCCCTGGAAGCTGAAGCGATGGAGGAGGTCCTCCCCCACTCGCTGCCAGTCGGGGCGCCCGGCTCGGTCATCCGGCAACTCCACCACGACCCGACGGCTGAAGTTGGTCGAGGCGGTCTCGATCACGAGCGCGGCGATCGGCCGGCGTCCGGTGCCGACCTCGATCCGCGTCACTGCGGGCTCCGACTCCTCCATCACCTCGCCGACCCGCTCGACCGGCCACTCCACCTCGGCCGGCTCGCGTCGCTCCCGGACGAGCTCCTCCCGGATCCACTCGATCCGGTCGATCCGGAACGGTCGCCGCCGGATGCGGGTCTGCTCCGAGCGGCTCACCTCCACGCTCCCGAGAGCGTTGCGGGTCAGGCTCACCCAGGGGGACTCGACCTCATCCGTGGTCGGTCGGAAGGCGAGGATGAACTCGCGCGCCTCGGTCTCCGGCAGCTCGATCGTGTCCCGCCGCACATCGACGACGGCGGAGTAGTCGAAGACGACCACGCCGGTCAGCAGCGGCTTCGGCTCGCTCCCGGGCTCCCCCACGGCGAGGAGGTCGACCTGCTGCTCGAAGTCGACGAGCTCGTTCACCACCCGCAGGTGGGTCGGCGGGGGGGCATCCTCCGCGAGAGAGACCCGGAGCTCGAAGCGATCCTCCCCCGCCGGTCCACCGGAGAGCGTCGCCGCGGACCAGGCGCGACGAACCCGCCTCTCCTCGAGGGTCCGTCGAGGCCGGACGAGGAAGGGCGCGGGCGTCCCGTCCTCCGTGAGGACCCGCAGGTCGGAGAGGTCTCCCGCCGCGCGGCGGTAGACCTCACCGTCGAGATCGACCGCGACGAGTCGCGGGCCGCTCGGCTCCCCCTCGGACGCGGGAGCGATCTCGATCTCCTTCCTCAGCTCCTGCGGCATCGCCGTCGCCGGGGGGCCATCCGCCCACGCGCTCGATGCGCCGGGGAGGCTGCCGAGCAGGAGCGTGAGGAAGAGGGCGGGGAGCAGGGTCTTCCGGAGGGTCATTCGTTGGAGTCCTCTCCCGGGGGTGCGCCCGCCTCCTCGGTCGAGGAGGCTGGGTCGGTGACGAAGGTCTGACGGAAGCGGAGATAGAGGAAGGAGCCGCAGAGGATCAGGACGCCGAGCAGGATCGTCGCGACGACCTTGTAGACCGGATCCAGCGCGTCGAGGTCGAACAGGAAGACCTTCACCGCGACGATCGCGAAGAGGAGCAGACCGCAGAGTCGCAGCGCACGGGCGTCCCGGCGGATGCCGCTGAGGAGGAGGCGGAGCGCGAAGACGGTCCAGAGGATGGAGACCCCCCCCGCCTCGAGTCCCGGGACGAAGGAGTGCAGGACGGTCTTCAGCTCGAGGGTGCTGGTGAGGAACAGGAACCCGAAGCCCAGCAGCCCCATCTCGAGGCGCAGCCCCCGGTCCCGCTCGCCTCCGCCGAGGCTACGCAGGGCGAACCAGAAGAACGCGAGCACCACTCCGAAGTCGAGGAACCGGAACCCCGCCGCCCGCAGGTCCCAGACTCCGCCGTACCTCCCCGCGTCGAGGAGGCTCCAGGACGGCAGGTCCACGAAGAGGAGCTTCACGAGCAGTCCGCCGACGAAGAGCCGCAGCAGAATGGAGACCGCCCTCGACTCACTCCGGTCGCGCTCCAGGAAGAGGAAGGCGCACATGGCGACCCAGAGGAGGGTCAGCACCGGGAGGCGAAGCTCCGGGAACAGATCCCCCAGTGTCCGGTCCAGCTCCAGATGGAGGGAGAGGAACAGCAGCGCCAGCGACGCCACGACGATGGTCTTCAGCGCGAGGCTCCGCTCGACCAGCTCGCCGATGTCGGTGCCCGGGGGCATCCGCGACTCCACACCATCGGACCTGCGGAGGAGGCGGACCGCTCCGGCGAAGGACGCGATCGGGACTCCGAAGAGGACGACCCGCTGGAGGAGGCCGGCGAGGTACTCGCGGAGCGGGAGCTCCGCCGCGGGGGCCGCGCCGTACTGTCCCGGCAGATCGATCATGGCAAGTCGCCCGAGGACGATCAGGTAGAGCATGTAGGCGACCAGCCGGAGAAACCGGCTCTCCAGCCGACCCGCGATCCACAGGGTGACGAGGGCCTGCAGCGCCCAGCTCACGGTGATCCACTGCGCGGCGAGGAGGAGCGGCACCGAGATGGCGAGGAAGAAGGAGGCGAGGGCGATGAAGCTCAGCATCAGCTCCCGGTCGAGCACCTTCCGCGTCAGGCAGTACCGGACATGCTGCGTGTAGAACGCGGTGAGCCCCAGCGTCGCGGCCGCGACCCACTCCCGCGAGTGCGCGGACTCGATGGCATCGAACGCCAGCGTGAAGAAGATCCCCGCGTTCAAGAAGAGAACGAGGACATCGAGGAGGTTCGAGCGAACCCCCGTCCTCAGGTTGAAGATGAAGGCCATCGTCGAGAAGAGCACGAAGAACGCGACGAGGAAGGGCATCACCACCGGGAAGTTCGCGGGGGCCGCCTGGAGCACCGCGGCGGTCAGGCCCCAATGGCAGATCAGGCTCAGGTAGTTGAGCAGCGGCCAGCCCCGTCGGGAGCAGACCCAGAGAACGCCGATCCCGAGCAGGAGCAGGTAGCCGAAGAGCGAGAGGAGCTCGACCGGCCCCCCCGCGAGCATCAGCGGCGTCCCGTAGCCGCCGAGCACCCCGAGGACCGCCACGAGCTTGGCGCGGAAGCGGAGGGCCATCCCGCCCGCCAGGGTGGTGATGGCGGCGAACGCGACGAACGCGGTGTTCCGGGGGACCAGCTCGTAGAGGTTGGCCGCGGCGTAGGAGGCGAAGTAGAGGCTCGCCACCCCCGCTCCCATCAGCCCTTGCCCGAGGAGGGCGTACCGCCCGCCGAGAAGGCGCGCTCCTCCGATGAGGAGGGCGAGGCCGACGACGCTCGCGAGGCCGACGCGCCCGACCGGCGAGATCAGCTCCTTCTCGATGGAGTACTTCAGGAAGTAGCCCACTCCGAAGACGAGGAGCAGGACCCCGACCCGCAGCAGCCACTGGCTGGCGATGGCGAACTCCATGGAGACGCCCTTGGGGACATCCTCCTCCCCCACGATGATCCAGTTCCAGATTCGCCGGAGCACATCCCGGGCGGCGGTCTCGAACCGGGAGGGCTCGCGGGGATCGACCGACGACGGCACCCCCGATGGGCTCGGGGCCGGCTCGGTCGGCGCGTCCGAAGACTCGTCGAAGCGCACGAAGGCGGCCTGGGGCTCCCCTTGCTCCTCGGCCTCCGACGCCGAGGGGATCGGCGTGGCCGCATCCCCTGCAGGCGGGGATGCATCGATCGATCGCTCCTCGGTCTCCTGTGCGGGGGTGCTCGAGAGCGGGGGAGCCGAGCGCAGCGTCTCCAGAAGCGGAGCGCGAGCGGAGAGGTCCGCTGCGTCGGCGCCGCGCTGCTCCTGCATCTCCGCTCGAAGCTGACGGAGACCCCGGACGAGGGCGTCATGGCGCTGCTCGCTCACTCGCGCGAGCGCAGAGAGGCGCGAGACCACGAGGATCAGCAGCCCCAGAAGAGGGAGAAGGAGCAGGATCAGGTCGATGGGAGGCCTCCCTTCGGGGGAGCGGCGCCACCGGACTCGTCACGCGCGGATCGAGGCGGGAGAGTTGCGAAACCAGCGTAGCGAGAAGGCACCCGCTTGAGAAGGACCCCAGAGTCCCCTCAGCCGCCCCCGAAGTACTTCTCCACGATCCACTCCGGCTGCCACCGATCCGGCGTTCGCTCCCGCCCGGAGAGATCGATCTCCAGCGGTCCCGGCTCGGCGACGACGAGGGGGTGAGGATCGTCGAACTCCGCCTGGGCCTCCTCAAGCCACTCCCGCATCCGCGCCTGCCGCCCGGCGTGCTCCGGACTTCCCGCGAGGTTCACCATCTCATGGGGATCCTCCCGGAGATCGAAGAGCTGCTCGTGATCCACCTTTGGATAGCGGATCAGCTTCCAGCGGTCATCCCGCACCGCCCGCTGAATGTCCTCATAGAAGGTGGCGAGCCGCCCGCGATGGCCCGCCGCCCGCCCCTCGAGGAGAGGACGCAGGCTGCGCCCCTCCAGAGCCGGGGGCGGCTCGACCCCCGCGACATCGAGGAAGGTGGCGGAGAGATCGAAGAGGTAGGCGAGGGCGGCCGCCCGCCCCGGCCGGAGACCGGGGCCCCGGACGATCACCGGGGAGCGCATCGAGTGATCGTGGAGGCTCTGCTTCCCGAGGAGCCCGTGGCTCCCCATCGAGAGGCCGTGGTCCGCGGCGTAGATGACGATCGTGTCCTCGGCCCGACCGGAGGACTCCAGCGCCGCGAGGATCCGGCCGACCTGGGCGTCGAGGTGCTCGATGAGCCCGTAGTACTCGGCGAGCTGGTCGCGGATCATCCTGGGAGGACGGGGCCAGGGGGCGAGCTTCTCGTCGCGGCCCGTGAGCCAGCCGTTGTCGAAGGGATGCTGGGGGAGGAAGTTCGGCGGGAGCGGGGGCGGCGCGGCGAGGGCCCGGCTCCGCCAGGGCTCGGGGGGCTGACGCGGATCGTGAGGCGCGGTGAAGGCGACATAGGCAAAGAAGGGGGTCTCCCCCTTCGCGCTCCCGATGAAGTCGATCACGGCATCCGCGAACAGCTCGCTCGAGAACCCCTCCGTCGTGACGGGCTCCCCGAGGACCCCGTCCTTCAGCTCCCGGCGGGGCACGCGGGTGTGGTCGCACATTCCGCCGAGGAAGACCGAGCTCCCCTCCTGGAAGATGCGGGCGACCGACTCTCCGCCGTTGTGCCACTTCCCGGTGATGAAGGTCCGGTATCCCCCTCGCGCGAGGAGCTCCGGCACGGTGTCCACCCCCTCGAGGTTCATCGGGACCCGGTAGAGGCTCCGCCCCGACATCAGCATCGCGCGACTCGGGATGCAGACCGCCCCGTGGATCGAGCCGTGGCAGTGGACGCCGGTGAGGGAGAACCCCTCCGCCGCGAGGCGGTCGAGATGCGGAGTGCGGACATGGGGGTTTCCCCACGCGCCGATGGTGTCGGGTCGCTGATCGTCGGCGAGGAGGAAGAGGATGTTCGGGCGATCGGGGAGACGGGAGATCCCGCCGCCTCCGGGCTGAGTGCGGGGGGAGAGCGCCAGCAGCCCGAGGAGCAGGGCGGGGAGGAGCGCCGGGAGGAGCCACCGCGGGGGGTCGGTCGTCGTTGCCTTCATGGGCGGCAGCGTACCCGAAACGCGGTGGCAGGGTGACTCAGCGGGCGACGAGGGTCGCCTCCACCGTGACGCGCGCTCCGTCCCGCTCGACAACGATGGTGATGGTGTCGCCGGGCGCGCGCGCGCGCAGGACCTCGGAGTAGGCGCGCAGATCGGCGATCGTCGCTCCATCGATGGAGATGAGCCGATCCCCCCCTCGGAGCCCGGCCGCCGCGGCCGGAGAGCCATCGAGGACCGAGTCCACCCGGACGCCCGGTCCCGGGTCCGCGAAGTCGGGCACGGTTCCCAGGGAGACTCGACGCCCGCTCCCTCGAGGCGGGGCTTCGGCTCGCGCCCCGGCGAGGCTCGTCGTCATCGGATCCGCGCGCTCGCTCAGATACACGAGCGCCTCCCGGAGCCACGCCGCCACCTTCACCATCCCGGGGTAGTCGAGCCGATCGGCGGTGTCGCTGGGGCGGTGGAAGTCCGGATGGGGCCCGCTCGTGAGCTGGACCCCGGACACTCCGATCTCATGAAAGCTGACCTGATCGGAGCCGCCGGGATCATCCGCGACCGCGGTCGACTCGACCCCGGTGGTGAACCCGATCCCGCGGGCGATGTGGATCCACTCCGATGCGGTCCCCGTGCCGAGGACGAGCAGCTTCTTCCCCTCGAGGCGTCCGACCGCATCGAGGCTCAGCATCCCGAGGGCGTCCGCCATCGGCGGGAGGAGCTCGCCGGCCGCATCACGCGACGCGAGGCGGATCGACCCCTTTCTCCCCCACTCCTCTCCGTCGAAGGCGACGAAGACGATGGTCCGGGAGGGGCGGTGGGTCTCTGCGAGGAGCCGGGCGACCTCCACGAGCACGGCCACCCCCGAGGCGTTGTCATCCGCTCCCGGGTGGATCCGACCCTCGTTCCCCTGCCGCACATCGGGCCAGCCGGTGCCGAGGTGGTCGTAGTGCGCACCGACGACCACGGGCCGCGCGGCGAGGGACGGGTCGGTCCCGGGGAGGACCCCGAGCACATTCCGAAGGGTCAGCGGCCCATCGGGCCCCTCCTCCTCCCAGACATCGAACCAGCCGTCGTCACCCCCCGCGGGGGTGAGCCCCGCCTCCGCGAAGGCATCGGCGATCCACTCCGCCGCGAGGCGCGCTCCCTCGGTGCCGGAGGCGCGCCCCCCCATCGCGGGGGCGACGAGGGTCTCGACCGTGGCGCGAAGTCGCGCGGGGTCGAACACCGGGGCGAGCCGCGCGAGGGGAGCCCGCGCGGGCAGGGTCGGCGCGGGGCCGGTGAAGTCGTCCGCCCTCCAGACGAGGGGGGAGCGCTCCGTCCCGAACTGACCCTTCACGACATTCGTCGGCTCGGCCCCCTCGAAGGCGAGGTAGGAGTACTTCCCGTAGTGGGGCAGCTTCCGCGCGAGCCCGGGGAGGGCATCGCTCCGATCGAGGAGGATCCAGCCGACGGTCACATCCGGCTGCTCGGGATGACGATCGACGACGACTGCGCAGTGCTCCGCGCGCGCGACCGACTCCGCGCCGAAGCGGAGTCGCGCACCGACCTCGATCCCCCGCGCGGCGGCCCGGGCGCGGGCCTCCTCCGCGAACCGGTTCTCCGCCCCCACCACCCACGTCGGGCGATCGGTCGGCAGCGCGGCGATGGCGTCGTCGGTGACGACGGTGAACTGGCGTCCGCCGGGATCCCAGGCATCGGTCAGCACTCCGGCATCGATCGAGCCATCCGCGGGGACGACGATGAGCCCCCGCTCGGCTCCGAAGACCTCGCCGATGGAAGGAGGGATCTCCTCCCGATCGAGGCGCCGGAAGAGATCGAAGTGAGGATCGACCGAGACCCACAGCGGTCGCTTCCCGCCGGTGAGCGCCACGGAGAGGCTGCGCGGAGGCGCCTCTCCCCCGCTCCCCGTCATGGGCACGGTGAAGGACTGGACCGCGTCGCTGCCCTCGTAGAGGACGCGGACCGGGACGCGGAGGTCGTACGGCTCCTCCGCCTGCTCCTGGCGGATGACGACGGAGTGGTCCGAGTGCCGGTCGTCGGGGGGAAGCACCGTGAGGGCGAGGGTAGGGGCTCCCTTGCGGTCGACCCACTGAGCGAAGACCCCGGAGAGGTCCCGCCCGGCGGTCTCCGAAAAGATCCTCTCGATGTCGCCGAACCCGACCACCTCGTAGCGGTGGCGGCGGTAGAGGCGGGAGAGCGCTCGGACGAAGTCATCATCGCCGAGATCACGCCGGAGCATGTGCCAGAGCATGAGCGACTTCCCGTAGCCGACCGCCTCCGTCGCGCCCGAGTGACGCGAGCGGAACTCCGCGAGCGAGATCTCGGCCCCCTCGGAGACGTAGCTGCGGTACTTCTTCAGCGTGTCGCGGCGGTAGAGCTCTCCCTGCCCCTGTCCCTCCTTCACGAGGTGGTCCGCGAGGTAGGCGGTGAGCCCCTCGCACCAGTTCCCCGTCTGCCAGTCGACGTAGACCGAGTTCCCCCACCAATTGTGGAGGATCTCATGCGGGTAGGAGCTGTGAAGGATGAACGGGAAGCGGATCACCTGCGGACCGAGCAGCGTAAAGCTCGGCATGCCATAGCCGGTCTCCCAGAAGTTCTCGATCAGGGCGAACTTCCCATAGGGATAGGGCCCGAGGAGCTGAGAGAACATCTGCACGTACTGCGCGGTGACCTCGAGGTACTTCGCCGCGAGGTTCGGATCCTCCGAGCGGAGGAACACCTGCGCCTCGACGGTCCCGGTCGAGCGGGAGTACTCATGAAACCGTCCCGCGATGAGATGGGCCTCCTCGGTGGGGGTCGGCACCTCCCAGCGGACCTGGGTCCCGTCCGCTCCCCGGCGGTGGGCGGTCCGGCTTCCCTGGCTCACCGCCTCCCACTCCGGCGGAAGATGGACGGTGAGGTCGTAGGTGAAGAGCGGCGCGGCGCCGACCACGGTGGGGATCCACGCCGCAGCACCGCCGAGGTAGACCCCGGCGGGAGAGACGATCCCGGGGGTGGAGGAGAAGCTGCGGGCGTACTCCTCCCCCTCCCGCTCCACGGCGTGGGTAATGACCCCGGAGTAGGCGAGGACGAGGGGACCGTCGCCCTGACGGACGAGGCGGTGCGTGGCCAGAGGAACGCCGTCCCCGACGCCCGGCTCGTTGATCCCGATCCGCCCCTCGCTCCCTCCCTCGGCCCCGGTCTCGATGCGCCAGGCGTCGCCCTGAACCGCGACCTCGAGCTCCCGGTGCAGGGTGAGCGAGACCGCCTCGAGCCCCTCCAGCCCCTGCAGAGTGTCCACCACCATCAGGGCCCCCCCCTCGGGATCCACCGTCGCGACGAGGTCGTGATGGACCGATCGCCCCTCGGCGCCCGACGCGAGTGAGGGCAGGAGCGCGGCGAGGAGCGCGAAGAGCACGGAGAGCAGGACGGGGCGGAGACGCGGCCGCGGGGCGGTCGAGGCGATCATGAGGGCCCTTTCGGGAGGACGGGGGCTCGAAACGGGACGGGGAGGGATTCGACCGCACCGGCCGGGGGGATTCCACCCCTTCCCCGCGAGGATGCCCTTCCCTCCCCGAGATTGACTCCGAGGGGGTGTTCCCTTCTCATCCGGGACGGCGTCGGCTCCCCATCCGGGTCCCCACGCCCCGCGACGCGCCCGCGCGGCCGCTCCCCTGTCGCCGCCTCGAGCCCCCCCGCGGGGTCGGTCCGATCAGCGACGATTCCGCAGCGCCCGACACCCGAGTCCCAGCCTCCCGGAGGTGCCCCCGTGTCCCCTTCCGACCGCCCCGCCAAGCCGAACTCCGGCTCCCGCAATCCGAACACGCTCTTCCTCAAGGTCGCGATCCAGAGCGGTCTCCTCGACAGCGCGGCCGGCGATCGCATCCTCGGCAGCATCGCCGAGCGACGGGAGATCGGGGTCGAGAAGCACGCCTGGGAGGTCGCGGTCGAGCTCGAGCTGATGACTCACGCCGCGGCGGAGAAGGTCCGTGAGGCCATCCGGGGGAACGCCACGCCGGAGCAGATCGGCGGCTTTCGGCTCGAGAAGCTGATCGGTCGGGGGGCGGTCGGGACCGTCTACCGCGCGAACCAGCTCTCCCTCGACAAGACGGTCGCGGTGAAGCTCCTTCATCCGAACCACACGGCGAAGGAGCACTTCGTCGCCGACTTCCTCCGCGAGGCGAAGGCGGTCGCGAAGCTGAACCACCCGAACATCGTCCATGCCATCGATGCCGGAGAGGTGGATGGGCGCTACTTCTTCGCGATGGAGTTCGTGGATGGGGAGACCCTCCGGACGAAGCTCACCCGCGAGAAGCAGCTCTCCCCGGCGGAGACGGTCGCCATCGGTCAGCAGATCGCGGCGGGCCTCGCCCACGCCCACGGCAGCGGGCTGATCCACCGCGACCTCAAGCCGGACAATGTCCTCATCGGGAAGGAGGGTCGGGCGCGCATCGCGGACCTCGGTCTCGCCATTCCCGTCGACGACGCCGAACTCCTCGCCGCGGAGCACAAGAAGCAGGGCACCCCCTTCTACCTGTCGCCCGAAGCGGCGCGGGGGGAGAGCCTCGATGCCCGCAGCGACCTCTACTCCTTCGGCGCGCTCCTCTACCACTGCCTCGCGGGGAAGCCGGTCTTCACCGGACAGTCGGTGAAGGAGATCTTCACCAAGCATGTCCACCAGGAGGCGGTCCCGATCGGCGAGCTCTCCGAAGCACCCGCTCCCCTCGAGCGGATCGTGATGAAGCTGCTGGAGAAGGACCCGGAGAGTCGCTACGGCAGCGCGGATGAGGTCATCCTCGCTCTCGAGGCCGCCGAGAAGACGACCGGCACCCCCGCCGCCCCGGCCTCCTCCCGGGGAACCGCGCCCCGGCGCGGCGCGGGGCGTGGCGCCGGCGGCCGCTCCGACGCGCGAGCCTCCGGCGGCGCGAAGCCGAAGGTCGGCGGTGCAAGGCCCAAGGGCCGCTCCCGCGGCGACGCGAGACCGGCCGCATCCTCGGCCAGGCGCGGCTCCGGGCCCTCCGCGGCTCGCCCCGCGTCCGTCGCCGCGGCCCGCCCCGCCGCCCCCTCCGCGCGCCCGACCTTTCAGCGCAAGAGCAAGGTGGTCAGCAACAGCGGCCTCGGCCTCGGCATCGCGATCGCGGCGCTGGTCACCGTCGGCCAGCTCACCGGAGTCCAATCCCCGGAGGAGACCGACCTCATCCGCCGGCAGGGGCAGACCGAGGAGGAGCGCCGGGTGATCGAACTGAAGATCGAGCGGCGGATTCAGGAGTACGAGGACCGCGTCAAGGGGCTGGAGACCGCCGCGAAGAGCAGCCTCGACAGCGCACCGGAGATCCCCGATGTCGCCTTCCGTCGGCGCTGCCTCGAGAACTGGCTCTACACGCACTGCGTGACCACCCAGGCGATCCCGATGATGGACATGCTCGACCAGATCGCGGCCGAGAACCGCGCCGCCCGGATCGAGGGGCCGATGGAGTATCTCCAGCGCGCTCGGGATGCCGCTGCGGAGGGTCGCCTCTCCGCCGCGGTGGAGATTCTCGACGGTCGCCCGCGCGCCGCCCGCAAGGATGCGGAGATGAACACGAGGATCGAGGAGTACCTCTCCGAGCTGGAGGAGGAGATCGCCGCGAAGGAGGAGGCGGACCTCGCGGAGGCGAACGCCTGCCTCAACCGGAAGGACTATCCGGCCGCCCTCGTCGCCCTCGAGCGGATCGAGGTCTACGGCGACAAGAAGGCCCTCGAGAAGGCGACGAAGCTGCGCGAGCAGGTCCTCAAGGAGCAGGCGGAGTATGTCCGCACCGAGCGGGACCGCGCCCTGCGGGGAGAGCGGCAGGAGTACGCGGCCGTGCTCGGGAAGTACCGCGCGGCCGTCCTGGAGCGGGGCTTCAAGGAAGCCATCAGCACCGCGGTCGAGTTCCAGGCCCGCGTCACCTCCGACGAGGTCCGAGGACGGGTCGAGCGGGACATCGAGGCGTTCTCCCTCCTCGATCAGTTCTGCAAGGATGCCCTCGCCGAGCTCGAGTCCCGCAAGGAGCGCGGAGAGGAAGCCGAGATCGTGCTGAAGCCGGTCGGCGAGTCGACCCGCGGCAAGCGCTACCGAGGGCAGGTCGATCGGATCGAGGGAGACGATGTCTTCATCCAGGTCGACGGCGCGACCTTCCCCCTCGACATCGGGAAGTTCGATGACCAGACGGTCTTCGATCTTGTCCGGGATCGCCACGGGGAGAGGAGCCCGGCCTATCTGGTGCCGCTGGGTCTGCTCTTCGGCTACCGCGGCTTCGGGGACATCGCGCGCACGCACTTCGACCTCGCGGCGGCGGAGGGGACCAACCCCGACACCTGGATCGAGCACCTCGACTACCTGAAGGGTCTATCCCGGTAGGTCGCCCCCGGCCGCCGGGCGCCGCAGGGCGCCCAGCTCCTCCGGCGTATCGATGTCACGAATCAGGGCACGGTTCCCCAACACCTCGTGGTGGAGTCGCACCGCGTCGTCGGCGAGCAGCTCCCGGACGGAGCGCAGCCGCCGCCCCTCAACCGACAGGAGTCGACGGGCGGTCCCTCCGCGGAGCAGGAGGGGGTGCCCCCGCCGCATCGCCACCGACGGCACGACGGCCTCGACCTCGGGGCGCTCCTCCGCCGCGCGCAGCAGCGCCGCCACATCGCCGCGCTCCACCCCCGGGACATCCACCGGCTGCACGAGGTAGAGCTCCGCCTCGGGTCGGGCCGCGAGACCGACCCTCACGCTGGAGATGGGCCCCTCCGCGGGGTCCTCGTTCACCACGACGACGACGGGACCGGGGAGGGTCGCGGCGTGCGCCTCGATGGCGGCGCGGTGGCGCCCCCCCACCACAATCACGACCTCGTGCGCCCCCCCCGCATGGAGCGTCGCCGCCGCGTGGCCGAGGAAGGTCGCTCCGTCGAACGGGAGGAGCGCCTTCGCCTCCCCCATGCGGGAGGAGTCTCCGGCCGCCAGAATGAGACCGACCGTGCTCAAGGCGTCTCCACTCCCTCCGCCGGGGCAGGGCGGTCGGCGGCCCCCGGACCCTCGAAGAACGCCTCCAGCTCGCCGCGGACGGAGCGCCAGCCTCCGGAGACGGTGCGGCACTCGGGGAGGCTGCGCACGAAGCGCTTGCCGTAGGCCTTCGTCACCACCCTCTGATCGGCGATGAGCACCGCGCCGCGATCCGCGCGGGTCCGGATGAGCCGCCCGAACCCCTGCTTCAGGCTGAGCACCGCCTGCGGCAGGGCGAGATGGGCGAAGGCGCTCTTGCCGCGCCCCTCCAGCTCCTCGGAGCGCCCGAGCTCGAGGGGGTGGTTCGGCATCTTGAAGGGGAGCCGCGCGACGACCACGAGGGAGAGCGCGGCCCCCGGGACATCGACGCCCTCCCAGAAGGACTGGTTCCCGAAGAGCACCGCGTTCCCCGCCCGGCGGAACCGGTTGAGGAGCTCGCTCCGCGGCGCCGTCCCCTGCACGAGGAGGGGGAAGCCGAGGTCGCGGAGCCGCGGCTCGATCCGACGCGACACCGATCGGAGCGTGGCGTGACTCGTGAAGAGGACGAAGGCGCGCCCGCGGGTCGCGGTCAGCGCCTCGATGAGCATGTCGGAGAAGGCGCGCTCGAACGCGCTCGAGCCCGGGGCGGGGAGGTCGTCGATGAGGCCGAGGAGGACCTGCTCCGGATAGTCGAACGGCGAGGGGAAGACCTCGGAGCGGAAGCGGTCCCCCTCGATCCGGTCCCATCCGAGGCGGTCGGAGAGGAAGCTCCACTTCTCCCCCACCGTCAGCGTCGCCGAGGTCAGGATCACCGACTCGAGGGGGGGATAGAGATCACGGGAGAGGATCTCCGCCACATGGAGGGGGGCGGCCTGGAAGCTGAGGTTCCCGCCCCGACCTCGACGGAGCTCGAACCAGGGAAGGATCGAGCCCTCGGCGGAGAGGATGAAGTCGATCGCGCCGATCGGCTCCTCCACGGAGCGGAGCGCCGAGCGGAGCTCCGCGAGGCAGCCCTCGTGCCGGTCCGGAGGGGTGAAGCGCTCGTCCTCGAGGATCTGCGCGCCCTTCCGGATGGTGCCGCGGAGCCGATCGAGGGCGGAGCGGAGGCTGACGAGCGGTCCATCCACGACATCGAACGGGAAGTGGCCCTCCCCGAGGCGGACGAGGGCGCTCCCCTGCGCGCCCCCCTCCCCCCCCGCATGCGGCGGGCTCTGCTCGAGCGTCTCCTGAATCCGCATCTCGAGAGTGGAGAAGACCTCCTCCGCCTTCCGTCGCACCTCTCGCACCCGCGGCATGAGCTCCATCTCCAGATGCTCGAGGCTCTCCCCCCGCCGCGCGTCCCGCAGCTCGCGGGCGAGCCACGGGAGACGGCCTCGCTCCCGTCCCCCCTTCCGGCGCGCCGGAGCGACGAGCCGACCGAGAGACTGGACCACCCCCCGACGGGAGACCTCGCGTCCGAGGTGGGTGGCGGCGATCTCCTCGAGGTTGTGCGCCTCGTCGAAGATGACCCGGGAGTAGCCGGGGATGACGAGGTCCCCCGCGAAGTCCCCCGAGCCGCGCCGGACCGCGAGGTCGGCGAAGAAGAGATGGTGGTTCACGACGATGATGTGCGCCCCGGCGGCGCGGCGGCGCGCGGAGTAGTAGAAGCACTCGCGATAGTGGGGGCAGCGCGCCTTGAGGGACTGATCCGAGCTCGATGAGAAGTCGGCCCAGACATCCGCGGGGGGCTCGTGGGGCAGGTCGGACCGGGATCCCTCCTTCGAGACCGCGAGCCGCTCGAGGATCTCCGAGATCCAACCCGAACGCTCGGTCGGCGCCTCCTCGTCGTCGCTCTCATCCGTGAAGAGCTCCGGGGACCTCCGCACCAGCTCGGTCTTCCGGCGGCAGGCGTAGTTCCCCCTCCCCTTGATCAGGGCGTAGCGGAACTCCTCGGGGAGCACCCGGGCGAGGGTCGGGAGGTCCTGGGTCAGGAGCTGCTCCCCCAGATGGATCGTCCGCGTCGAGATGACCACCTTCGCGCGGTTGCGCACCGCGTACAGGATCGAGGGGATCAGGTAGGCGAAGGACTTCCCGACCCCGGTCCCCGCCTCGTACGCGGCGACGCTCCCCTCGTTGAGGGAGCGGGCGCACTCGATGGCGAGGGACCGCTGTCCCTCCCGATCCTCGAACCCGGGGATCCCGGTCTCGAGCAGACCTCCCGCTGAGAAGATCGATTCGATCTCCTCGAGGTCGAGGAGGTTCGTCCGCTCCTCCGGGAAGGGCTCCACCACCCGATAGATCCGGGTCGCCGCGTTGTCGATGATGAAGAACCCCAGGCGGCGGGCCCCCGCCTCCCCGGCGATGTTCAGATCGGCGGGCGAGGGGGTGAGGTCCCCACCCGGGTGGTTGTGGATCAGGACGTGGTGATCGCCGGCGCGCTCGAGGAAGACCGGCACCGCCCCGGAGTGACCACGGGCGATCACCTCCACCGTGATGAGGCGTCCCTCCTCATCGAGGCTCCCGAAGAAGAAGACCTCGTTCCCCTTGGCACGGTCGATCTCCTCCGCCAGGGATCTCCGGCACTCCGCCGTGATGCAGTACTCGGCGGGGATCGAGGGGTCGGTCATCGGCACATCCTGGCGGGAGGGAATGGCGGTCCGCGAAGGGGAGCCACGCCCTTCGTGGTGCCCGGCCGGATTCTCGGGGCTGCGTCGGACAGGAGCAAGGGGAGCCGACGGGAAGCCGCGCTAGTCGCTCCCCTCGAGAGGCTCGTGGGCGGGTCTTCGCTGCTGGCCGAGGCGGATGATCCGGGAGAGCAGCCGCGGGTAGTCGACTCCCGCGAGCGCGGCGCTCGCGGCGAACTCGGCGTCGGAGGTGATGTCCGGGTTCGGGTTCGCCTCGATGAAGTAGAGCTCGCCATCCTCCCCCAGCCGGTAGTCCACCCGGGCGTAGCCGTCGAGGTCGAGCACCCGGCAGATCCGGCGGCCGAGGCGGGAGATCCGCTTCTCCAGCTCGGGGGGGAGGCCCTCCGCCGGCTGGTGGAAGACCCCCTTGCGGGTCTGGTAGCCCACATCGAACTTCGCCTTCTCCGTGGCGATGAGCGGCTCCCCCTCGCTCCGCCCCGTGATCGTGAGCTCCCAGGTCGGGAACACCGTGCGCCGTCGGTTCCCGAGGACGGAGGAGTAGAGCTCCCGTCCGTCGATGAAGCGCTCCACGATCGCGTCGGTCCCGATCGTCTCGTGGATGAAGTCGACCCGCTCCCGCAGCTTCTCGTCGTTCGTCACGAGGGACGCCTTCGAGATCCCGTAGGAGGCATCCTCGCTGAGGGACTTGACGATCAGCGGGAAGGCGAGAGAGGCGCGCCGCTTCAGCCGGCGCCCCATGGGGAAGGTCTGGAAGGCCGGCACGCGGATGCGATGGTAGGCGAGGATCTTCTTCGAGAGCGCCTTGTCCCGGGCGAGGGTCAGACCACGGGGGCCGCAGCCGGTGTAGGGGATGCGCAGCAGCTCGAGGTAGCTGGCCACATGCTGGTCGTAGGCCCCCACCCCCATGAAGGCCTCGACGAGGTTGAAGACGAGGTCCGGCTTCCCGAGCTGGATCGAGCGCCGGATCGGCGCGAGCTCGTCATCGATGCCCAGGGTGGTCACCCGGTACCCGTGGGCCCGGAGCGTGGTGCGCACATCGTGCACCGGGCGCCAGAGCCCGGCGCCCTGCTCCGCCGCCGCGAGCTCCACGGCGTTCTCCGGCGGCACGGAGGCGGTCTGGCAGATGATGAGGACATGCGGCTTGCTCACATCTTGTACCACTCTCGAATGTCGTGGAGGCGACGGGTCGTCGCCACCGCGGTGAGGAGGGTGGAGTCCTCGAAGAGGCTCTCCTCCTCGGGCGCCACCAGCCCGAGGGTGCGGGAGCGCCCGATGAGCTCCCGGAGCACCAGATCGATCGCGTAGGCATCGTCGGGGTAGAGGGAGAGGACCCTGCGACGGAGCCTCCGGCGGTGCCGACGGAGGTAGATCGCGGCGGGCTCCCCCGCTCCCTCGGCCCGGAAGACGCGGCGGAGTCCATCATCGAAGTGGGCGGGGAAGGTGTCCCCGTAGCGATCGAAGCGCTCTTCGTAGTACTCCCCGATCGTCTTGCGGATCGTCCGGATCTCCTCGATCCGCGTGCGCTCGAGGCGCCCCGGTCGCTTCCCGGCGAGCTCCGCCATCACCTCGTCGATGTAGACGAGCTTCTCGAGCGCGGGCCACCCCTCGTAGCGACGGCGCCACGCGGAGCGGGGATCGAGCCAGACCGCGAAGCTCTCCGCGAAGTCCTCGAGGGGATGGCTCTGGGCGTACCAGTAGCCGAGATGCTGAACGAAGCGACGGCTCGTGGGGCTGGGGCGGTACTGGTCGGGATAGGGACGGCTCGAGCGTCCGAACAGCTCCCACCAGCGGCGGCGACGGTGAAGACCGAGCGCGCCCTGGATCGCGTGCCCCATCTCGTGGCGCAGGAGCTGCAGGCACTCCCGGCGGGTGCCCCCCTCCACCGCGTGGGCCTGCCGGTACTCGAGGCGCATCAGGCGGGGATGGGCGAGGTAGAAGGGGATCGCGATCCCGCAGATCCCCTGGGGGCAGAACCACTCCTCCGCCAGCCAGCAGGTCGGACGGATCCGCAGCCCCCGTCGATCGAGGTCGGCGTGGAGGCGGTCGATGCAGGACTCGAGCCAGGTCCCCCGGATGTGGAGGTCGAGGTCGCAGAGGCGCACGGCGAGGAGCTCCTCGGCGGGGAGGACCGCCCAGGGATGTCGCGCGCCATCGGCCATCTCCGCCCCTCCTCTCCGGGAGGAGGGTAACGGACAACGGCGTTCCTTCGTAGGGCTCCCGGCGTCCGCCGCTCCGATCGCTCCTCTTGCCTTCTCCGCGGGCGGACCTACCCTGACGAGTCACCCCACGGATGGAGGACCTTCATGCGCACCGGCCCGTTCGACCTCTCCGGTCGCGTCGCCCTCGTGACCGGCTCGACCACCGGGCTCGGCAAGGCGATCGCCCACTCCCTCGGCGCCGCGGGCGCGAAGGTCGCCCTGAACTACGCCAACGACGAGGACCGGGCGGACCGCGCCTTCGCGGAGTTCGATGCCGCGGGACACTCCGGCGGCCTCTTCCGGGCGAGCGCGGTCGATGAGCAGGGAGTCCCGCGCCTCTTCTCCGAGGTCGCGGAGACCCTGGGCCCGGTCGACATCGTCGTGGTGAACGCCACCCCCGCGCAGCCGCTGAAGCCGATCGAGGAGTACGACTGGGCCTTCTACCAGTCGATGCTCGACTTCTTCATCAAGAGCCCCTACCTCCTCGCCCGGGCCGCGCTGCCGCACATGAAGTCTCAGCGCTGGGGTCGCTTCATCAACATCACGAGCGAGGTCTTCGACCGCGGGGTCGGGGACTTCAGCGCGTATGTCGCGGCCAAGGGGGGACAGAACGGCTGGACGCGGAGCATGGCGACCGAGCTCGCCCCCCACGGCATCACGGTGAACATGGTCGCTCCGGGGTGGATCCCGGTGGAGCGACACGAGCACGATCCGCAGGAGGAGAAGGACGCCTACCGCGCCCTGATCCCCGCGGACCGCTGGGGCGTTCCGGCCGATGTGGGCGGAGCGGTCGTCTACCTCGCGAGCGATGCCGCGAGCTTCGTGACCGGCCAGTCGATCAGCGTCAACGGCGGCATGACCGTCGGCTAGAGCGGGAGAACCCACCATGAACAGCCTGCGCCTCCGGGGCCCGGCCCTGGCCCTCGGCCTCCTCTGCGTCCTCCTCCCGAGCCTCGGTCCGGTCGGCTGCAGCTCCGGCTCCCCGCCGGAGGCGGAGGCCGCTCCGCGCATCGCCTTCGTGACGAACAACGCCTCCGACTTCTGGGTCCTCGCCCGCAAGGGGGTCGAGGATGCGGCGGCGGCCCTCGGGGTGAACGCGTCGGTCCACATGCCCACCGGCGGCGTCGCCGATCAGAAGCGCGTCCTCGAGGACCTCCTCGTGAAGGGGGTCGACGGGATCGCGGTGAGCCCCATCGATCCGGGGAACCAGACGGAGTTCCTCGACACCGTGGCCGCGCGGACCGCCCTCGTCACCCATGACTCCGACGCCCCCGACTCCGCCCGCCGCTGCTTCATCGGGGTCGACAACTACGAGGCGGGCTGGCTCTGCGGAGACCTGATCGCCGAGGCGCTCCCCGAGGGGGGCAAGGTCGCGATCTTCGTCGGACGGATGGAGCAGGACAACGCCCGGCGCCGGCGCCAGGGGATCATCGACCGCCTGACCGGCCGGGAGCGCGACCCCTCCCGCTTCGACCCCCCCGGCTCCGTCATCGATGGGGGCGGCTACTCGATCATCGGCACCTACACCGACCAGATCGACTACGCGAAGGCGAAGGCGAACGCGGAGGATGTGCTCACCCGTCACTCCGACATCGGCGTGCTGGTCGGTCTCTTCGGCTACAACACCCCGATGATCCTCGAAGCCCTCGATGGCGCCGGGAAGCGCGGACGGATCCCCGTCGTCGGCTTCGATGAGGAGGAGAGCACCCTCGTCGGCATCGAGGACGGCGCGGTCCACGGGACCGTCGTTCAGAACCCCTATCAGTACGGCTATCGCTCGGTGGAGCTCCTGCGCGCCTACGCCACCGGCGCCGACGCCGTCGCCCCCGCGGACGGGTTCCTCAACGTCCCCGCGCGCGCGGTGCGGCAGGCGGACCTCGAGGAGTTCCGCGCCGACCTCGCGAAGAAGCTCGGGCGGGAGTGACCCCCCGCCTCTCCGCCCACGGAGTCGTGAAGCGATTCCCCGGCGTCCTTGCCCTCGACGGGGTGGACCTCGACATCCGCGGCGGCGAGGTCGTCGCGGTGGTCGGCGAGAACGGGGCGGGGAAGAGCACGCTGATGAAGATCCTCGCGGGGGTCCTGACCCCCGACGCCGGGGAGCTGCGCCTCGACGGCGCCCCCCTGCTCCTCCCGGATGTCCGCGCCGCCGATCGGGCCGGCATCGCCCTCATCCATCAGGAGCTCAACCTCGCCGACAACCTCGACCTCGCCGGGAACCTCCACCTGGGTCGGGAGCCGCGCCGCGGGCCCCGCGGCCTCGGGTGGATCGACCGCTCCCGTCTCGAGCGGGACTCCCGCGACCTGCTCCGCCGGGTCGGGCTCGATCTCCCCCCCACGACCCTCACCGCCGAGCTCTCCATCGGTCAGCGGCAGATGCTCGAAATCGCGAGGGCGTTGGGGAGGTCCGCCCGCTTCCTCATCCTCGATGAGCCCACCTCGAGCCTGTCCGCGGCCGAGACGGAGCGTCTCCTCGGCCTCATCGAGGAGCTGCGGGCGGAGGGGACGGGGATCGTCTACATCTCCCACCGCCTCGGCGAGATCACCCGCATCGCGGATCGGGTCGTCGTCCTGCGCGATGGCGCGCGCACGGCGGAGCTCTCCGGCGGGGAGATCGAGCGTGGGAGGATGGTGCGCGAGATGGTGGGCCGGGAGCTCGAGAGCCTCGACTCCTGCGAGCGCGCCCTCGGCGAGGTCCGCCTCGAGATCCGAGGGCTCCCGATGGCGCCGGAGGCCCCGGTCCTCGACCTCGATGTCCGCAGCGGCGAGATCGTCGGGCTCGCCGGCCTCGTCGGGTCCGGGCGCTCCGAGCTCCTCGGCGCGATCTTCGGCGTCGCGCCGCGGAGCCACGGCCGCGTGCGCGTCGACGCCCGGGAGATCCCCCCCGGCTCCCCCCCCGCCTCCGTCGCCGCCGGGCTCGGGCTCGTCCCGGAGGAGCGCGGGCGGCAGGGGCTCGTGCTGGAGGGCACGATCCACGAGAACCTCGCCCTCCCCGGCTGGCGACGGACCTCCCGCCGCGGCTGGGTCCGGTCCGACGAGGCGCGCGCGAACAGTCGCTCCGTCGTCCGCTCCCTCGACATCCGCCCCGGGGACGCGACCCGCGCGGCGGGGACCCTCTCCGGCGGGAACCAGCAGAAGGTGGCGCTGGGGAAGTGGCTCCCCCTCGAGCCCGTCGTCCTCCTCCTCGACGAGCCGACCCGCGGCGTCGATGTCGGGGCGCGGCTCGAGATCCACCGCCGCCTGCAGGAGCTCGCGAGCGCAGGGCTGGCGATCCTCTTCGCGTCGAGCGAGATGGAGGAGGTGCTCGGTCTCTCCGATCGCGTCCTCGTCCTGCACGAGGGGCGCATCGCGGGCGAGCTCCCCCGCGAGCGACTCTCGGAGGAGGCGGTCCTCAGCCTCGCGACCGGGAGCGAGGCGGCCCCATGAGGAAGGCCCTCGGCGCCGCCGGGCTCCTCGTCGGCGCCGGGCTCGCGATCGCGATCGCCAGCCCGCACTTCATGACCGCCTTCAACCTTGAGAACCTGCTTCGCCGCAGCTCCCTCTTCGGGATCCTGGGGATCGGCGCGACCTTCGTCATCGTCACCGGCGGGATCGACCTCTCCATCGGATCGATCGTCTGCCTCGTCGGGGTCCTGACCCCCTGGCTCCTCGTCGAGCAGGGGGTCGACCCGTGGATCGGCGTCCTCGGCCTGCTCGGGGTCTCCCTCCTCCTCGGCACCCTCCACGGGGTGCTCATCACCCGACTCCGGCTCCAGCCCTTCCTCGTGACCCTCTGCGGTCTCCTCGTCTATCGTGGGCTCGCGCGAGGGATCACCGGGGATCAGACGCAGGGGTTCGTCGGGGGCTTCCGCGGGCTGCGTCAGCTCGGCAACGGGCGGATACCGATCCCCGGCATCGAGGGCTTCACGATCCCGGTCCCCTTCCTCGTGCTCGTCGTCGTCGCCATCGGCGCGGCGCTGCTCCTCGGGCGGACCGTCTGGGGGCGCTACCTTCTGGCGATCGGGCGCAACGAGACCGCGGTGCGCTACAGCGGCATCGATGCGGACCGGGTGAAGATCCTCGCCTACACCCTCTGCGGCTTCCTGAGCGGCCTCGGAGGGCTGCTCTTCACCCTCGATGTCGGATCGGCCCAGCCGGTCGACTTCGGGAACTTCTACGAGCTGTACGCGATCGCCGCGGCGGTGATCGGGGGTTGCAGTCTGCGGGGGGGTGAGGGCACGATCCTGGGAGTGCTGCTGGGGGCGGCGGTGATGCAGGTGCTGCAGAACGGCATCACCCTGATCGATGCGATTCCGAACAATGTCGAGTTCGCGGTGATCGGGACGGTCATCCTGATCGGCGTGGTCACCGATGAGTCGGTGCGACGGGTGATCGCCCGTCGTCGCCCGGAGGGGAGGGGGTCGATCCCATGAACGGACGACCGGGAGCGATGCGGGGGGCCCTGCTCGCCGCCACACTGCTGCTGCTGACGGGATGTGGAAGCACGATGCTGAAGGACGCGAGCGTCACGGTGGAGAGCTGGGGCGAGGTCGACGGAGCCCCCGTCGCCCTCTACACCCTCGACAACGGGAGGATCCGGGCCTCGATCACCAACTTCGGGGCGACCGTCACCGAGCTCCTCGTCCCCGATCGGGCTGGAGACCTCGGGGACATCGTGCTCGGCTTCGACTCCCTCGAGGGGTATCGCACGCGCAGCCCCTACTTCGGCTGCACGGTCGGGCGCGTCGGGAACCGCATCGCGAACGGAGCCTTCTCCATCGATGGAGAGCGGTTCCAGCTCCTCGTGAACAACGGGCCGCATCAGCTCCACGGGGGCCCGCAGGGCTTCGACAAGGTGGTGTGGCGGTCGGACCATCGGATGACGGAGGAGGGGCCGCAGGTGCGACTCACCCACCGCTCCCCGGAGGGCGATCAGGGCTATCCCGGGGAGGTCCGAGCCGAGGTGATCTACACCCTGACCGCGGATGACGAGCTCCGCGTGGAGATGTCCGCCTGGTGCGATCGTCGGACCCCGGTGAACATCGTCCATCACTCCTACTGGAACCTCGCCGGACACGCCTCGGGGGACATCCTCGCTCAGGAGCTGCGCCTCCACGCGGAGCGGTACACCCCGACGGACGCGACCCTGATCCCGACCGGGGCGATCGACCCTGTCGCGGGGACGCCCTTTGATTTCCGGATCTCGAAGCCGATCGGCGCGGACATCGGGGAGCTCCCCCCCAAAGGGGACGACCCCGGGGGCTACGACCTGAACTTCGTCGTCAATGGCGAACCGGGAACGATGCGCGCAGTCTCCCGGGCGGTGGACCCCGCGAGCGGACGGGTGATGGAGATCGAGAGCGATGCTCCCGGGGTCCAGTTCTACAGCGGGAACTTCCTCGATGGGATCACGGGGAAGGGCGGCGCGGTGTACGCGAAGCACGGTGGGTTCTGCCTCGAGACCCAGATCTTCCCCGATGCCGTGAACCGGCAGGGGACCCCCGGCTGGCCCCCGGTGCTCCTGTCTCCGGACGAGGAGTTCCGACATGTGATGATCCACCGCTTCAGCACCGAGCGGGACTGACCTCGAGGGAGCTTGCCGTGCCGGCCGCCCGCGCCCCCCATCCGGTCCCCTGTGCCGCCTGCGGATACCCCCTGGCCGTCGAGGGCGCGGGCCCCATCCGGTGCACCCGCTGTCGCCCGGACGGGGAGGCGGACATCGCGCCTCCGGGGCGACCGCGTCCGATCCCGGAGTTCCTCGGCGGGTTCGTCTCCCTCCCCCGCGCCGGGGTCGCGCTCCTGACCCGCCCGGAGTTTCGCGGCACCTTCGCGATCGCGGTCGCGGTGAACTGCGTCCTCGTCGTCTCGCTCTACCTCCTCCTCGTCCTCGGGCTGGGGCACCTCATCGGTCGCGTGGAGTGGGCGGGATGGTGGGCCTGGGTCGACGAGGCGGGCGCGATCCTGAAGTGGCTCCTTGCCCTCCTCGCGACGTGGTTCCTCGCTCCCGCGCTCATCAATCTGGGACTCAGTCCCTTCTTCGATCCGATCGCGAACGCGGCGGAGCGCCGCATCGGAGGCGAGGGGATGACCCCGGTCGAGCTCGGGCTCCTCCGCAACCTCGCGGCGGCCGCAAATGCGTCCCTCCGCATCCTCCTCCTTCAGCTCGCGCTTCTGATCCCCGTGATGCTCCTCGGGCTCCTCCCGGGGATCGGCCCGCTCTTCGTTCTCCTCGGGGCGCTCCTCTCCTCCTGGCTCAACGCGCTGACATGGTTCGAGATCCCGGTCCTCCGGCGGGGGTACGGCTACCGGTACCGACGGGAGGCGGTGCGACGGAATCTCCCCCGGGCCCTCGGGCTCGGACTCGCGATCCAGCTCGGGGTCCTCGTCCCGCTCTTCAACCTCTTCTTCCTCGGGCCCGCCGCCGCCGTGGCGGTCTCGGGGCAGTTCTTCCGCTGCCGGAAGCCCGGCGCGGTCGACTGAGGAGAGCGCCTCGACCGTCTCCTCGGCGCACCGCCTTCCCATCCCGGTCGTGCTTCCCTACCATGGAGAATCCGGAAGGCTCGCCCGTCCTCGAGCCTCATCCTCGGGAGCCCGCCGGCTGACGCGGCTCCGTTCCGCACGGGGAGCCGCCCGAACCCGCGGCTCCCCCCCGTCACGTGGGGCCCGCAATGTCCGTCCGACCCAACGCCTCTCCCGGCTCCAGCCCCGATGGAGGGCTGCGACCCCCGCGCCTGCCGCTCACCCTCGACAGCAGCGAGTCGCTGCGCGCCGAGGAGATCGGGGAGGGGAGGGCATTCGTCGCGGACGCCGGGGACCGGAATCTCCTCCACCGATTCGAGATCCGCCCCCTCCCTTCCCAGCGCTCCCTCCATCGCTTCATCGATCCGAGTCGCGAGCTCTATCGGGAGATCGAGCTCTCCGAGGGTCGCATCGTGGCGGCCCGGTTCCGCGGACCGAACCCGGAGCTCGAGCGACTCGAGCAGTGGGCACGGATCGGGCGTTCGGTCCACCCGCACGAGATCGAGAACTTCCAGATCACCGGGTTCCTGCGTCGGAGCGAGTCGCAGAGCCCCGCGATCTGCCAGTGCCTCGGCCTCTCGCTGAACGACCTCGAGGAGCTCCTCGGCGACCGATGCCCGGATCTCTCGACGCTGATGCGGCGCACCGGAGCGGGAACGGTCTGCGGAAGCTGCCGGGGCGACCTCCGCGCGCTCTGCGGCCCCTACGATGATCGCGCCTGCTCGATCGAGGAGACGACCCAGATCGGAGTGGGGACCTACCGAGTCCGCCTGCGCCCCGACAACGGAGGGCCGTTCACTCCGTTCCAGGCCGGCCAGCACATCGTTCTTCAGGCGCGGGTGGCGGGCTCACTGGTCCGCCGCAGCTACACCCTGACCTCCGCGGACACCGAGACCCGCTGGCGTGAGATCACGGTTCGACGGGAGCCCCACGGGCTCTTCAGTCGCTGGATCACCGCCCTCCCCCGCGGCGCCGGGGGCATTCAGGTCTCCCCTCCTCAGGGAGAGGGGGCCTTCGATCGGGCGGACCCCGCTCCCCTCATCCTTCTCGTGGCGGGCATCGGGATCACTCCCGCACTCTCCATCCTCGAGTCCCGCGCCATCTCCGGTGACAGCACCACTCTGATCCTCGATCACTCGACCCGGCGTCCTCCGGGAAGCGGGAGCGAGCAGCTCTTCAACGCGTACGCCGATGCGGACCCCGGCTTCAGCTACCAGCTGCGGCACACCCCGACCGATGGTCGCATCCACCGCGAGACCGTGGCGAGCTACCATCGCGCGCATCCGGAAGCCCGCTGGCTGGTGTGCGGACCGGCGGCCTACGAGGGTCTGGTCTTCGGCTGGCTCTCCGAGCTCGGCGTGCCCCGGGCGAGGGTCCGACTGGAGAGCTTCCATCCCCGCCGACAGGATGGCGTGACGACCAAGCTCGGTCTCTCCCGGGATCGCGTCACGCTGAGCCTCGGTCTCGCCGCGAGCGCGCTCCTCGCCGCTTCGTGGTGGCAGGACCCCCTCGCCGGGTCCTATCGAGCGTGGCAGACCTCCGCGGTCGGGCAATGGACCACCGGCTCGATCCTCCTCGCCGCCCTGGGGAGCCAGTGGATCCTGCCTGTTCTCCGCATCCGCCGCTCCAGCGCACCGATCGCGTCGTGGCTTCGCCTGCACCGCCGGCTCGGCGCGGCGACCCCGCTGCTCCTCCTCGCCCACGGGATGGGGCCCGGGGCCGGACTGCTCGGCCTGATCTCCGCGGTGCTGCTCGCGAACGTGCTGATCGGGGTGTTGGACCGCTCGGTCATGGGCCCGCGGCTCGGGACGGAGCGCTACCTGCGCTGGTGGCTCTTCCCCCATGTCGGGCTCGGGATTCTCCTCACCATCCTCGCCCTCTATCACGTCTGGCTCATCATCTCCCACGGAGGTCCGTGACATGCCCACCTCGGATCGACTCCGTCGTCAGGCGCCCTGGCTCTTCGGCCTCGCGGCGAGCCTCGTGGTGCTCCTCGCGCTCACGGCCGACTCCGGTCAGGCGTGGCGGAGCCCCGGCGGTCAGGGAGACATGCACGACAACCGCGAGTGCGGTCTCTGCCACGAGCCGGCCCCCGGCACCCTCCGTCAGCAGGTCCAGGCGAACATTCAGTACTGGCTGGGGAACCGGGACACCCCCGCGGCCATCGGGACCATCCCGGTCACCGACGCCGCCTGCCTGGACTGCCATCGGATGCCGTGGGACGAGCATCCGATCAACGACTTCCTCGACCCCTCCTACGCGGAGGAGCGCGAGCTCTTCGGTCCGCACACCTGCGCAGGCTGCCACGATCATCACTCCGGCGTGAACCTGACGATCAGCGGGGACTACTGCCGGCACTGCCACGAGGAGATCGACGAGCCCGAGCCCCCGACGCGACCGACCCATCAGCGGCTCGTGGCCGATGGGCGCTGGGAGACCTGCCTCCAGTGCCACGACTTCCACGGCAGCCATCTCCACGAGGCGCCCCTCGACCTGACCGAGGCCGCCTCGGTGGAGCGGGTCCTGCGCTACCTCGATGGCGCGGAGGAGTCTCCCTACGGAGAGCTGCGGGAGCCGTATCTTGAAGAGAGAGGAGCACCTCGATGAACCTGCGGGGCATCCACATCATCGCCCTCGTCCTGCTGCTCGGGATCGTCTGGGCCTTCGTCACCGCACCCCCGCCCCTCCCGGCGGAAGGGGAGCGCTCCGAGGCGAGCGGACCGATGATCCCCATCGAGCGGGTCTTCCGGACGATCGCGGCGGAGAACGACCAGGTCCGTGCCCTCTACACGGCGGAGATCGTCGGCGCCGGCAAGAAGGTCGGGCTCGCCTTCGACGAGGACTGGGAGGACGACGATGTGCAGGCCGGTCCCCTGCCCGCCCTCTTCCTGCGCAAGGCGGCCGACAGCATCGCGGCCAGCTCCGTCCCGCTCCGCCTCTTCCTCGGATCCCACTTCCCGATCAAGTCGACCAACGCGTTCAAGGGGGAGCAGGTGGGGCGCTTCGAGGAGCTCCTCGCGAGCGGCGAGGCGCAGTTCTTTCTCGACCCCGAGAGCTCCCGACACACCGCGATGTTCCCCGATGTCGCGAGCGCCGCGCCCTGCGTCACCTGCCACAACGAGCACCCCGACTCCCCCAAGGTCGACTGGAAGCTCGACGACATCATGGGCGCGACGACCTGGCTCTACCCGAAGGGGGAGGTCTCCGAGGCGGAGTTCCTCGAGATCATCGGGGTCGTCCGCGCCGGGTTCCGCGACGCGTACCGCGCCTACCTCGCGGAGCTGGAGAGCTTCGCCGAGCGCCCCTCCCTGGGCGAACGCTGGCCGGCAGAGGGATTCTGCCTCCCCGACGAGGAGGCCTTCATGGGCCGCTTCTCCGAGCGGGCCTCAGCGGCGACGGTGGATCGACTCATCCGCGGGCGCTGACGACCCTCGACCCGCAGGAGCCGCTCGGGGCCGCGCCGCCGAGGAGGGTCTCCCCCCTTGATCTCGTCGGCGGCCTGCCCCACCATGCTCCAGGCTCGCTTCTCCCCGCCCGAAGTGAGACACGACGCAGAGTGCCACCTGGATCGTCGCTGGCTGACCGTCGCGGGGGGATGCTTGGACCAGTATCAGGTCATCATCGACGGCTACTACGCCCAGTATGCCTGCCAGTTCGTCGTCTGCGCTTTCACGGCGTTCCTGCTGCTCCGGCTGGGGACCTGGAACCCCCAGCCCCTGATGCGATGGTGGGGCCTCGCGTGGGCCGCTCTGGCCATCTACATCGCCTGCGCCGGACTCGGGCTCAAGCTGGTCGTGGATGGGCGGGGGGCGACGAGTCCTGACCGGATCATCCTCGGCGGAGTCGCGCTCTTCGCCGGTCTCGCCCATGTCGGTTGCTTCGTCCTCGGCTGGCGGGCGGAGCGGCGAGGCTCCGATCGTTTTCCTCGACGGGCGGTCGTTCGCTACGGCGCACTCCTCCTCCTCTGCTGCCTGCTCATCGCACTCCCGCTGCACCTCCTCGCGAGCTCACCGACCCGGTTCTTCGTGAAGGTCACCCTCCGAGGACTCCTCGTCTTCGCTGCCTTCAGCTGGGTCGGCATCGCCCTGCTGCGGTACCGCGAGCTGATGCCGCTGATCCGCTTCTGGCTCGGCGGCGCCCTCCTCGCCTTCGCCGCGAAGCATCTCCACTACGCGTGGCTGACGCACTTCGGGACGGAGGATCGGTACCTCATCGAGTACTACCTGCAGTTCATCGAGCTCGGGCTCCACACCGTGATGGCAGGGCCGGTCCTCCTCTGGGTCTGCCTCGGCTTCGTCCGGGAGACCACCCGCCAGGCCACGGAGCTCGGTCGAATGGACCAGAAGATCCGGGAGCAGGAGCGTCTCCTCGAGCAGCGACAGCGCCTCGCCTCGATCGGGCGCATGGCCTCGGGGATCGCCCACGACTTCAACAACATCCTCTCGGTGATCCTGGGCTGGACGGATGTCCTCCGCCACGGGTCACAGCTCGATCGAACGGGACGGAAGGGAATCGACGCGATCGAGGCCGCGGCGGGTCAGGCCGGTGAGATCAGCAAGAAGCTCCTCCTCTTCGGCGGGAACCGCCAGCTCACCCCGAGCGTCGTCTCGGTGGCCGGGGTCGTCCGAGAGGCGATCGGGATGGCGAACGGACTCCAGAGCCGGAAGCTGGGGGTCCGCATCGAAGAGGGCCTCTCTCCGGCCTGGGTCGATCGATCCCTCCTCCTCGTCTCTGTCCAGAACCTCCTGATCAATGCGGTCGAGGCGACCACGACGAAGGACACCATCTCCATCTGGGTCTGTCAGGTGCGACCGACCGAGGAGTTCTGCCTGCTGCACAAGCTGAAGCCCGGGCCGTACCTCAAGGTGGAGGTCGCCGACTCCGGGATGGGCATCCCCTCGGAGATCCTCGATCAGATCTGGGAGCCGTTCTTCACGACCAAGGAGAAGGGGACCGGGCTGGGTCTCGCATCGGTCCATGGCTTCCTCAAGCAGAGCGGAGGCGGGATCGAAATCCTGTCCTTGCCCGGGCAGGGGACCACCTTCTCGATGTGGATCCCCGTCCTGACCGAGACCGGCGGAGGGGCGAGCTCTCCGGAGGGGGAGCGTCCCGCCCACCGGCCTGCCTCCGCGGCCTCGGAAGCGGCCGCGGCGAGCGAGCCTCGCAGCCCGGGCCCGACCGGATGCATCGTCGTCGTCGATGACGAGAAGACGATCGCGAAGTTTCTCTCCGGAGTGCTCACCCGGGCAGGACATGAGGTGATCTGTCGAAACTCCCCCCGGGAGGCCCTCGCCGAGTGCCGTCGACTCGGCTCCCGCCTCTCCCTGCTGGTGAGCGATGTCCGCATGCCGGAGATGCCGGGCATGGAGCTCGCCCCCCTCGTGCTGCAGGCGTGCCCGGAGGCGGGGATCGTCTTCGTGACCGGCTTCGCGGACGATGTCGACTCCGACCGGATCCCGTCCCTACGCCCCCCCGCCGTACTGCAGAAGCCGATCACCGGCGAAGAGCTGCTCCGTGCGGTCGAGAGTCAGCTCGAGAGCGCCATCTCCGTGCGGTGAGGCGACGGCCGATCCCCGGATCGTCGGGGCGAGGAGCCCTTGCGCTTCCCGGGCGGCCGGCGAGACTCGGCGGCGGCGCGCCCCTCGTCGGGGCGCTCCACGCGGAGGAGAAGACCCCTTGATCGAGCTCGAGCAGGATCCGACCGAGGATGCGTTCGTGCAGGACCCCTACCGCTTCTATGAGCGGGCACGGCGGGCCGCGGGGACGCTCTTTCACTGGATCGACTACGACAGCCCCGCGGTCCTCTCCTTCGATGGCGTCTCCTCCCTGCTCCGGGACCGTCGCCTCGGCCGTGAGGCCCCCCCGGGTCGGGAGCCGGAGAAGCCCCCGCATCAGGCGGCCTTCTGGGCGGTCGAGGAGCACTCGATGCTCGAGCTCGAGCCGCCGACCCACACCCGACTCCGCAAGCTGGTCCTCCACGCCTTCACCCCCCGGCGCATCGAGGCGCTGGCCCCGGGGATCACCTCTCTGACTGAGGACCTCGTCGAGGGGCTCCCCGCGGGGGAGTTCGATCTGCTGGAGACCTTCGCCTCCCAGCTCCCGGTGATCGTCATCGCACGGCTGCTCGGGATCCCGGAGGAGCACTGTGATCGGCTCCTCGGATGGTCGCACCTCATGGTGACCATGTACCAGGCTCGGCGCACCCGGGACCTCGAGGTCGCGGCGAGCGAGGCGGCGAGAGAGTTCTCCGCCTTCCTCACCGACTACATCGAGTTCCGGCGTCGGCGTCCCGAGGACGACCTCATCACCGAACTGATCGAGGCGGAGGAGGCGGGGGAGCGCCTGAGCACGCCGGAGCTGATCGCCACCTGCATCCTGCTCCTCAACGCCGGACACGAGGCGACGGTCCACACCATCGGCAATGGGGTCGCCGCCCTCCTCGAGCGGGGAGATCCCCGAGGCGTGCTCGGACCCGAGCGGATCGATGGCACGGTGGAGGAGATCCTGCGGTTCGACACGCCGTTGCACATGTTCTCCCGCTGGGCCTACGAGGACGTGGAGATCGACGGGCATCGGCTCCCGGCCGGGAGTCGGGTCGCCTGTCTCCTCGGCGCCGCGAACCGGGATCCGGATCGCTGGTCGCAGGCGGCGCGGTTCGATCCCCTGCGCCCCGTGCTCGGGAACGCCTCCTTCGGGGCGGGGATCCACTTCTGCCTGGGAGCCCCCCTCGCCCGGCTGGAGCTGCGGGTCGCGCTGCCGCTCCTCTTCGCCGGAAGGCCGGGGCTCTCCCTCGTGGGGAGACCGCGCTACGCGCCGACCTACCACTTCCACGGACTGGAGCGGCTCGTCGTTCGGGCCTGAGCGACTCAGGCGTCGGTCGCGCCCGTCTCCGCCGCCGGCGCGAGCAGACGGAAGCGACCCTGAACGAAGGCCCCGAGGAACATCCCCCCCACCGCCCAGAGAAGGGGAGTGTTGCCGGTGCCGATGCTCGCGAGCGCGGCCCCCGGGCAGACCCCGGCGATCCCCCACCCCAGCCCGAAGAGGACCGAACCGAGCCAGCGACGCTCCCCCAGGGTGGCGGTGAACGCCTCGGGAGCACCGCCGAGGAGCGGGCGCCGGGCGAGTCGGAAGACGGGGAGCGCGACCCCGATCGCTCCTCCCATGACGAGGAGGAGCCCAAGGTCCTCGAAGCGAAGGAACTCGAGGACGACCTCGGGGCGGGTCATGCCGCTGCGGGCGAGCCCCGCTCCGAAGAGCGCCCCCCCCAGGAGGAAGCAGATGAGCCTCATGGCAGCAGCCTCCCCATCGCCTGCGCGGTCACGATCGCCACTCCCATGAAGAGGCAGACATGCCCGAGCGAGTCGCGGCTCAGGGAGGAGAGCCCGCAGATCCCGTGCCCCGAGGTACAGCCGCGGGCCGCCCGCGTCCCGACCCCCACGAGGAATCCCCCGAGGAGGAGGCGCATCGGCTCCACGGTGGTGCGGTCCGGCTCGGAGAACCCGAAGGTCCAGACGGCGGCCCCGAGGAGGAGGCCCAGGGTGAACATCCCCCGCCACGCCCGCTCCGCCCGCAGCGCCTCGAAGATCGGGCGACGGGAGAACCAGCTGAAGGTCGAGGTGAGGACCCCGCTCGCCCCCGCGCGGACCCCGGTGAGAATGAAGATCAGGGCCACTCCGGCGCCGATGAGGAGACCACCGGAGAGGTAGGGGAGAACCCCCCTGGGGAACAGAGCTTCCATTGCGCCTCCCTCCGCCGGCAGAGTAACGGAGTCCCCCCAGGTTGAGACCCCCCTTTCCGCCGGGGGAAGGGAGGGGTCGGACCCGCTGCGGCGCGTACCGCGGGCCGCTATCATCCCCGAAATCGGGAGGAGCGGTGTCGCGTCCGAGCCGCCTCCGACGGGAGCTGCCTTGACCACGGTCCCCATCCACTACTCCGAGGCCTTCGTCCACGATGGCGCGACCTTCGACACCCATGTGAAGGCACGCCTCGTCGCGGCTCGCGCGGGGAGGGATCCGCGCTTCTCCATCGTCGAGCCCCGAGCCGCGACCTTCGAGGAGCTCGCCCCGATCCACTCCTCCGAGTACCTGGAAGCGCTCCGCAGCGGCCGCCCGCCGAGCCTCGCGCGATCGAGCGGCTTCTTCTGGTCCTCCGCCCTGGTGGCGGGAGCGCTCGCCTCGGCAGGCGGGGTGCGGGATGCCGCCCTCCGCGCGCTCGCCGACGGCGGGATCACCGGCTCCCTCTCGAGCGGCCTCCACCACGCCGGCTGGGCGCGGGGGCGTGGATACTGCACGGTGAACGGACTGGCCCTCGCGGCCGTCGCGGCGGTGGAGGCCGGTGCGCGGCGCGTCCTCATTCTCGACCTGGATGCCCACGGGGGAGGCGGCACGGCGGAGATCATCCGCCGCCACTCGGGAATCGAGCAGCTCGACCTCACCGTAGAGGAATACGACCTCTACGACTCGGACGCGGTCGCCCGCCTCGTCCTCCCCGACCCCGGAGACTACCTGGGGAGCCTCACGATGGAGCTCGCGGCGGTCCGTGATCCCGCGTCGATCGATCTCATCCTCTACAACGCCGGGGTCGACCCCCACGAGCAGGCGGGGGGGGTGCGCGGCATCACCGACGAGACGATCGTCGCCCGGGAGCGGGCCGTCTTCGAGTGGGCGCGGGGAATCCCCCTCGCCTTCGTCCTCGCCGGCGGCTACGCGCAGGAGGAGCGGACCCTCGACGCCGTCGCGGATCTGCACTTCCTGACCCTCGACGCGGCGGCGGAAGCGAGCCGCGAGGCGGACGAGGCGTCGGAGTCGGGCGCCCCGCCCCCACCCCATCCGTCCGAAGGGTCCCGGGCCGACGACCTCTGATCTCGCGACATCTGATCCCGGGGCCTCTGTGCCCGCGGCCCTTGATCCCGCGGCGCCTCCCGACGAGACTGCCCGCCGACCTTCCCCCTGAGCCCAAGGAGTCGCTCCGCGCCATGCATCGGCCCCGCACGACCCCCTTCCACGAGCGACTCGCGCCCCTGAACGAGACAGGGATCTGGAAGCACTGGGCGGGCCATCTCGTCGCCCCGCAATATCAGGCCTCTCTCACTCAGGAGTACTACGCGATCCGCAACGCGGTCGCCCTCCTCGACACCTCCCCCCTCTTCAAGCTGCGCTTCACCGGTCCCGATGCGCGGGCGCTCCTCGAGCAGGCGCTCGTCCGGGACATCGGCCGCTGTCCTCCGGGGCGGGCCCAGTACACCTGCTGGTGCGATCCCCGCGGCTTCGTCGAGCAGGACGGAGTGGTGATGCACACCACCGAGGGGGAGTACCTCCTGACCGCCGCGGAGCCGGCGCTCCGCCACTTCCGGGAGCTCGCCCGGCAGCGCGGGCTCCCCCGGGTCGAGGTCGAGGATGTCTCGACGGACTGGGGGATCCTCGCCCTCCAGGGGCCCCACGCCCATGAGGTCCTCGGTCAGCTGACCGATGATGCCGCGCCCCTCCGCCCCTTCCAGCTCGCCACCACCCGCATCGCCCAGAGGCCGGTGACCATCTCCCGCACCGGCTACACCGGGGACCTCGGCTACGAGATCTGGGTGAGATCCCCGGATGCCATCGCGGTCTGGGATGCCCTCGTCGCGGCGGGGCGGGGACACAACCTCACTCCGCTCGGCACGACCGCCCTCAAGATGGCGCGGGTGGAGGCGGGGCTCCTCCTGCTCGGGGTCGACTTCCAGCCCTCCCGCCAATGCTGGGTCGACGAGGAGCGCGACACGCCCCTCGAGCTCGGGTGGGAGTGGATGCTCCGCGGACGGGGGGGAGACCCGCGGGAGTTCGTCGGGCGGGAGGCGATCGAGGCGGAGCGGCGCGCGGAGAGCAGCCGCTGGACGACGGTCGGGCTCGGGCTCGACTGGCGCGACTACGAGCGGGTCTTCGTCGAGGCCGGAGTCCTCCCTCCCCACCACGAGCTCTACGCCGAGACGACGATGTCCGTCTACCGTCGGGGAGGGCGGGAGTGGGACCTCGCCGGACACATCGGCAGCTTCCTCGCATCCTCCCTGCTGCGTCGCCCGATCGGCCTCGCGAAGCTCCCCCTCGACCTCGCCCGCCCCGGCGTGGAGGTCGATGTCGAGGTGACGGTCATCCGCAGGCCCTGCCTCGTCCGCGCGCGGGTCGAGCCCCTCCCCTTCTTCGATCCACCCCGCCGCACGGCACCGGTCGGAAGGAGCGCTCCGTGATGACGAAGGACCGGATGCTGGATGCGATCGTCATCGGCGGTGGCCACAACGGCCTGGTGAACGCCTGCTACCTCGCGCGAGCCGGCCTCCGCACCGTCCTCCTCGAGCGACGCCCGCTCGTGGGGGGCGCGACGATCACCGAGGAGCTGGTCCCCGGCTATCACTTCACCACCTTCTCCTACGCGATCAGCCTGCTCCGCCCCGAGGTCGTGCATGAGCTCGGCCTCGTCGAGCACGGCCTGATGACGATGCCCCTCACCACCACCTTCCAGCCGGGCTGGAACGGCGAGCACCTCCTCCTCGGCGCGGACTCCTGGGAGAACTTCCACGAGATCGCCCGGCACTCGCCGAGCGATGCCGAGGCGGCCCGCGATCTGGGTCGGCTCCTCGCGCGCTGCTCCCGCGCCCTGAAGCCCTGGGTCGACCGCATCCCTCCGGACATCACGAGCGATGCACCGGAGGAGCTCGCGGCCCGGGCGGAGCTGCAGGAGTACGCGGACCGCCTGGCTCCCGATGTCCGGGAGATGATCGAGCGGATGATGGCGTCGAGCGCGGCGGAGATCCTGGACGAGTGGTTCGAGACCGACCTCGTGAAGGCGATGTACGCCTCGAGCGGGATCATCGGGAGCCGCTGCAGCCCGCACAGCGTCGAGTCCGGCCTCGTCTGGCTCTTCCACAAGCTGGGGGACTACGACGGGGTCCCCGGCCAGTGGGGCTTCCACAAGGGGGGGAACGGGGGCTTCAGCCAGGTCCTCGCCCGGGCCTTCGAGGCGGCGGGGGGAGAGATCCGCACCGACGCGCCGGTCGCGCGGGTCCTCTACGGGGACGGGGTGGCCGAAGGGGTGGAGCTCGAGGACGGGACGGTGCTCCGCGCGGGGACGGTGGTGAGCGCCCTCGACCCTCGGCAGACCTTCACGCGCCTCGTCGACCCCGCGGACCTCCCCACCGATCTCGTCACGCATCTGCGGGAGTACCGCTTCCAGGGGACCGCGGCCAAGGTGAACTTCGCCCTCTCCGAGCTCCCCGTCTTCCCCACCCTCGGGCGAAGGGAGGACATCTTCCGCGGCTTCACGAACATCGGCCCCTCGATCGGCTACCTGGAGGAGGCCTTCGCGGACTGTCGAGCCGGACGCTTCAGCCGTCGCCCCTTCCTCGACTGCTGCGTGCAGTCCACCGTCGACCCCGACATGGCCCCGCCGGGGTCCCACGTGATGTCCTGCTTCGTCATGTACGCCCCCTACCATCTCGCGGAGGGGAGCTGGTCGGAGGAGGGACCGCGCCTCGCGGACACCGTCGAGGAGACCCTCGAGGAGTTCTTCCCGGGCTTCCGGGATCTGGTCATCCACCGGGAGGTCGTGACTCCCCTCGACATCGAGCGGACGATCGGGCTCAGCGAGGGGAACATCTTCGCGGGCGAGCTCTTCGCCTCGCAGCTCTTCCTGCACCGACCCGCTCCGGGGTGGAACCAGTACGCGACCCCGATCCCCGGCTACTACCAGTGCGGGTCGGGGACCCACCCGGGAGGCTGCGTCACCGGTGGGCCGGGGCGCCTCGCCGCCCGCCGGATCCTCGCCGATCGGGCCCTCCCCCTCCCTTGAGCCGGCGGTCCGCTCGACCGATACTCTCCTCCGGCCTCCGGGCCCAAGGCTGCGATCCCCCGACGCCGCGTGGCGCCTCCGCCCGTCGGCGCATCCGTCCCCCGCTGCCCAAGGAGCGACTCGTGCGATCAGTCCCCCTCCTGCTGCTCCCCCTGCTCTTCGCCGCCCCCCTGTCCGCCGCCGACACCCTTGTACTGAAGGGAAAGGACGGCCCCGGTCGCGGTCGGCACATCGTCATCGTCTCCGGTGACGAGGAGTATCGGGGGGAGGAGTCCGCGCCGATGCTCGCGAAGATCCTCTCCCAGCGGCACGGCTTCGACTGCACGGTCGTCTTCGCCTGGACCGACGACCACATCGATCCGAACAACCAGGCCGGACTGCGCGGGCTCGAATGCCTCGACTCCGCGGACCTGATGATCATCGGCACCCGCTTCCGTCGCCCGAGCGACGAGCACGCCGCCGTGATCACCCGGTTCCTCGACGCGGGGAAGCCGGTGATCGGCTTCCGAACGGCGACCCACGCCTTCACCGGGGATGGGAAGTTCGGGGAGGGCGACGGCGCCATCCCCTACGGTGCCTTCGGCCGGAAGGTGCTCGGGGAGCAGTGGGTGAACCACCACGGGGGCCACGGCTACGAGGGGACCCGCGGAGTCATCGAGCCCGGTCGGGAGCAGCACCCGATCCTCCGGGGGGTGGAGGATGTCTTCGGACCCACCGACGTGTATGGCGTGATCCATCTCACCGACGCGGACACGATCCTCCTCCGGGGCGCGGTGACGAAGACCCTCGACCCCGACTCCCCCCCGGTCACAGGGGAGCGAAACAACCCGATGATGCCTCTCGCCTGGCTGCACGAGTACACGGCACCGAACGGGACCAGCGTGGGGAGATCGTTCTGCACGACCCTCGGAGCCTCGGTGGACTTCGCCAGCGAGGACCTGCGCCGCCTCATGGTGAACGCCGCGTTCCACCTCCTCGGGGTGGAGGTCCCCGCGGAGGCGGACGTCACGCCGGTCGATCCGTTCTACCCGAGCTTCTACGGCTTCATCCGGGACGGCTCCTGGTTCAAGGACCTCGACCTCCAGGTCGAGGACCTCGAGATCGGTCGCGTGGTGCAGCCACGGGATCCCCCCGGAGCCCCCGCGTGGCTCAGCCGACCGCGACCGATCCCCTCCAAGGACGCGAAGAGCGGTCGGCTTCCCCTGGTCCCGGGAGACCGCCTCGTGCTGTTGGGGAACAGCCTCGCGGAGCGGATGCAGCACCACGGGTGGCTCGAGACCGAGCTGCAGCTCGCGCTCCCGGAGCTGGAGCTCGTGGTCCGCAACCACGGCTTCGGGGGTGACACGGTCACCCACCGCCCGCGCAGCAGAGGGTTCATCGATCCCCACACCTACCTCGAGATCTCCGGTGCCTCGGTGATCCTCGCGTTCTTCGGACAGAACGAGTCGTGGCAGGAGGACCCCGAGCGCTATCGAACCGAGCTGTCCCGCTGGGTCGATGAGACCCGGAGCCGCAGCTACGACGGCCGGGGAACCCCGCGCATCGTGCTCTTCTCCCCGATCGCCCATGAGAACCTCGGGACCCCCGAGCTCCCGGATGGCATCGCCCGGAACCGGGTCCTCGCCGAGTACGCGGCGGTCACGAGGGAGGTCGCCGACCAGAAGGGGCTGCCCTTCGTCGATCTCTACGCGGCCACCAGCGCCCTCTACTCCGCCGCGGACACTCCGCTCACGATCAACGGAATCCACCTCACGGAGGAGGGGAACCGGGTGGTCGCCCGCTACATCCTCTCCTCGCTGCTGGGGATTTCCAGGCCGGCCGATCCGGCGCTCGCCTCCCGGGTGAGGGCCGCGGTCCTCGACAAGAACTGGCACTGGTTCAACCGCTACCGCGCGACCGACGGCAACGATGTCTGGGGTGGCCGGGCGGACCTGAAGTTCGTCGACGACCAGTCGAACCGCGATGTCCTCTGGCACGAGCTGACGATGATCGATGTCATGACCGCGAACCGCGATCGCCGCATCTGGGCGCTCGCCGCGGGCCTCGACGACCCCGGCGTCGATGACTCGAACGTGCCCCCCCCGGTCTCGGTCAAGACCAACGTCGGCGGAGGCTCCTCCAGCAGCGATGCCAACAAGGAGGGGCAGGGCACCTACCTCCCGGCGGAGGAGACCGCGGCGCAGCTCGAGCTCGCCGAGGGCCTCGAGGTGAACGTCTTCGCGTCCGAGGCGATGTTCCCCGAGGTCGTGAACCCGGTGCAGTTGGCGGTCGACCCCCGCGGGCGACTGTGGGTCGCGAGCTGGCCGACCTACCCGAAGTGGGAGCCGCTGAAGCCGATGAACGACCGGATCGTCATCCTGCCGGACGAGGATCGCGACGGCGTGGCCGATCGGGCGATCACCTTCGCGAAGGTGCGGAATCCGACCGGCTTCGAGTTCTGGGGGAACGGGGTGATCGTCGCGAGCGCCCCCGACCTCATCTACCTCGAGGACACCGACGGGGACGACGTCGCGGATGTCCGGGTCCGGATCCTCCACGGCCTCGACTCCGCGGACACCCACCACGCGGCGAACGGGCTGATCTACGGCCCGGACGGGCACATCTACTACCAGCGTGGCGTGTTCCACGTGAGCAACGTCGAGACCCCGTGGGGGCCGCCCCAGGAGGACACCCGCAGCGGGATGTACCGCTTCAATCCACGGACCTACGAGTTCTCCTTCCACGCGGTGAACAGCCCGAACCCGCACGGGACCACCTTCACCTACTGGGGAGAGCACCTCGCGACCGACGGCACCGGGGGTGAGTGCTTCCAGGTCCGCCCCCACGAATCGGGCGCGTTCCGGATGCGGAAGATCCTCCGCAAGACGGTCCGCCCCGTCGCCGCGAGCGGGATCCTCTCCAGCGAGCACTTCCCCGCGGAGTTCCAGGACGACTTCCTCGTCCTGAACACCATCGGGTTCCTGGGGATCAAGCGCTACGGGATCACCGTCGACGAGAACGGCGATGTGACCGGCACCGAGGAGGCGGACCTGCTCCGCTCCCCGCGCGACCGGAACTTCCGTCCCACCGACCTCGAGATCGGCGGGGATGGCGCGCTCTACGTCTCCGACTGGCAGAACATCATCATCGGGCACATGCAGCACAACGTCCGTGATCCGAGCCGCGACCACGAGTACGGGCGCATCTATCGGATCACCGCCAAGGACCGCCCCCTGATGGAGCCGGTCGCGGTGGCGGGAGAGCCGGTGCCGGTCCTCCTCGATCGCCTGACCCACCCCACGAACATCATCCGGTATCGGACGCGGATCGAGCTGAGCGGACGCCCCACCACCGAGGTCATCGCCGCGCTCGCCACCTGGCTCGGCCGCTGGGACTTCGATGACCCGGCGCATGCGCACCATCTCCTGGAGGGGCTCTGGCTGCATCAGCAGCACGACGTCCCGAACCCGGAGCTCCTCGCCGCGCTGCTGCGCTCTCCGGAGCCGCGCGCGCGGAACGCCGCCCGCACCGTCCGCCACTTCTGGGAGATGGACGCGGATGTCGCCGCGGCGGTCGCGGCGCTCGAGGAGGAGACGGTGCAGGCCCCCCTCACTCCGACCGAGGAGCTCATCGCACGCGGTCTCGACGAGGAGGCGCGGGCCCTCTATCAGCTCGGCTCCGAGATCTTCGTGCGGGAGGCGCACTGCGCCACCTGCCACCAGCTCGACGGGCAGGGTCTCCCCGGCCAGTACCCGCCGATCACCCCGAACCCGTGGGTCGCCGGGGATGAGGAGCGGCTCATCAAGCTGACGCTGATGGGGATCTGGGGAAACCTCGAGCTCGACGGGAAGTGGTACCGGGCGGAGACCGACCAGATGCCGCCGATGACCCAGTTCAAGGAGGTCCTCGACGACCGCGAGATCGCGGCGGTCCTCACCTACGTGCGGAACACCTTCGGCAACGATGCCCGCCCGGTGAGTCCGGAGACGGTTGCCCGGGTCCGCGCCGGGCTCGAGGAGCGGTACATGTGGTACATGGTCGAGGAGATCCTGAAGGAGCACCCGATCGTCGAGGACGAGATCGAGCGCTTCCGCAACCCCCGCTGAGGCACCCCGCGCGGTCTTCGGCGCGGTGCCTCACGGGGCACCGCGCCGGGAGCGGCGATCCGGCGATCAGTGGTCGTGTCCCATCTGCATCAGGACATTGTTCACATCGCCGTTCACCGTGACGGTCGTCTCGGCCGGGCTCCCCCCCCGGGTCCCGCTGCTGAGGCGATAGGTCCCATCCGCGAGCCCCTGGAAGTGGAAGCTCCCGTCGTCCTCGGTGACGACCCCCTTGCGGACCCCGTCCGTCGCCTCATCCGCCCCGACGAGGACGATGTAGGTGAAGCCGGCCGGGGAGCCGTCCGCGCCGCGGAGCTCTCCGCGGATCGACGCGCCCCTCTGGAGTCGGATCTCCATGGACGCCATCTGACCCGGCACCAGCGCCGGGGTCGGCGTGCTCAGGACCACGTACTCATCGTGGCTCACCATCAGATTCGAGACCCCTGGCGGCACGGCATCGAGCTCGAAGCGTCCATCCCCGCGGGACATGTCGGCGACCGACCCGGTGAAGTCCCGCATGATGCTCTCCATCGAGGCGGGGTCCTCCCCTTCGACCGCCGGGAGCTCGATCTTCACCCGCGCGCCCGAGACCGGATCGCCGGTGAGGGCATCGAGGACGACGCCCTCGATCCACGCCGCGCGCTCCAGCTCGATCCGCTCCTCCTCGACGATCCCGGGGCGGAGCTCCACCTCCATCGAGACTCCGCTGAAGCCCGCGGCCCGGATGCTCACATCGTAGGTCCCGGGGCTCAGATCCTCGCGCTCGAAGACCCCCTCCGCGGAGGAGACCGGCTCCTGCGCCCCGCCGAAGCTCATGTCCCGCTCCCTCGGGGTGACGGAGAGGTCGAAGTCCCGGACGGGGTCCCCGGTCGCGCGATCGACCACCTGCCCGACGAGGCCGGCGGAGGGGAGCAGCGTGAAGTACTGGGTCGTGCCCGCATCGACGTAGACGCCCCGCTCCACCGAGCGGGCGAAGCCACGCTTCTCCGCGACGAGCGTGTAGCCCCCCGAGGAGAGGCCCGGGATCTCGTAGGAGCCGTCGAAGTCGGTGCGGGCCGAGCGCAGGGCACCGCCGAGGAAGAGCTGGGCCTGGATCATCTCATCGTCCGTGCCCGCCTCCTCGATCACGCGGACCGTCGCTCCCTCGACCGCGATCCCCCGGTCATCCATGACACGCCCCGAGAGCACCGCCCCCGGATCGATGACGAGGGTCAGGTCGAGGGTGCCCCCCTCGCTGAGGATCACCGCCTCCTCGGGGGAGTCGGAGTAGCCGACCATCTCCGCGTTGAGGCGGAACTCGCCGGCGGCGAGCGCCTCGAAGATGAACCGCCCGGTCTCATCGGTCTGCACCACATCCCCGCCCCGGGGCAGGCCGATCATCTGCATCATCATCCGCTCCTGCGGACCCATGCGGCCGCCGCCCTTCTGGAGGCGCACCGACGCTCCCGCCACCGGTCCGGTCCCGTCGGTCACGACCCCGGTGATCGTCGAGGCGACGAGGAGCTGGACGTCGTACCGCGCCTCCTCGACGACCTCATCGAGCTGGAAGGGGACCGAACGGCCCCGCGTGGTCCCCGGGAAGTCCGCGATGACGATGAACTCGCCCTGCTCCGGCGCGAAGTAGCGATCGAACGCATACTCGCCGTTCTCATCCGCCACCGTGACCCCGAGGAAGAAGAGGCTGGTGTCGATGGCGAACGGGATGTCCTCCCGGATGTTCGGGGTGATCCGCACCAGCGCCCCCGCCTGGGGGACACCCCCCGGCGAGTAGACCGTGCCCCGGAGGGGGGTCACCGACCGCATCTCGATGCGGATGCCGTCCCGCGCTCCGTCGAGGTCGACCTCCACCCGCTCCTGCACCCGGCCGCTGGCCCGCACCGCGACGCTCGCCATGCGTCCCGGGTCCGGCTCCTCCCCGCCCCGACGGAAGCGACGCGGGGGTCCACCCCACATGCCGCCCCCGAGGCCGCGGCGGTCCTCCACGACCCCTTCGAGGACGAAGTTCCCGCCCTCATCGGTGGTCGTCTGCGCGCCGGCGGCGAGCACGGTGGCCGCGGGGATCCCGGCACCGGTGCGGGCATCGATCACGATGCCGGAGATCCGCTCCCCGGGTGAGAGCACGAGCTCGACCGGCTCCCCATCGCTCGGCACCTCACGGAGCACCTCGGTGGTGTGGCCGGTGAGCCCCGCGGTCACCATGTAGTTCGCGCTCGGTCGGAGGCCCCCGAGCTCGAAGTAGCCGTCGTCATCGCTGATCGCGCTCAGGCGGCCGGACATCATGTCCTGCGCCGCACCCCCCATCATCATCCACCCCGCCCGGGACTGCTGCATCGCGGTCACGCGGACGCCGGGGAGCCCGGTCCCCGTCTCCCCCGAGATCGCCCGCCCCGTGATCGTGCTCCCGAGGTCGATCCGGATGTCCCCCAGGTCGAGGACCTCCCCCCACTCCACCCGGAACTCGCTCCGGTACGAGTTCATCCCCGGGTGCTCGATGCTGACCTTGTAGCGACCGGCGCCGAGCTCGTCGAAGCGGAAGCTCCCCGCCTCATCGGACTCGGCCTCCCGGGGGGGCACGCCGAGGATCCGTTGGGCCATGTCGACCATGTCGGAGGCCCCCGGAAAGGGGATGTTGATCGTCTGGTCCAGCCGCTCGAGGCGGAGGGGGACATCGACGATGGGGAAGCCGTTGGGCGTCGAGAGGAGGCCGGTCACCGACGCGGGGCGACCGAAGAGGATGATGACCCCCGTGGTCCCGGTCTCGACCCCCTGCACCGTGCTCTCCACGCCGGTCTTCGTGTACGCGGTCATGTTGTAGGTGCCGTTCGGCAGGGAGGGCACCGTGAAGCTCCCGTCCTCGGCCGAGACCGTCTCAAACGGCCCCTTGAGGAACTCCCCGTTCACATAGCCGAGCGCGCGCCGGACGAGGGGACCGATCCCCGTGGTGCTCGGCGGCGCGAACTCCGCGAGCACCCGAACCCCTCCGACGCCGCCCCCTTCCGGGTCGACCACCCGACCGGAGATCGCGGCCCCCCGCTCCAGGGGGAGCTGGATCGTCTCCGTTCGATCCGAGGCGAGAGAGACCACATCCCCGTAGCGGAAGAGCCACTGGGGCGCGAGGGTGAGCAGGAAGTAGCCGCCATCCGGCACATCCCGGACCTCGAAGCGGCCGTCGGCGTCGGTGCGGGCGATGACCGCGGAGGCGCGGAAGCTGGAGAGCTCGGCGCGCACGAAGTCGAGCATGCCGGAGATGTCCGGCATTCCCCCGCCGAGGCTCGCCGCGACCTCCCCCTCCGCCTTCTCCATCAGCTTCTCGACGCGACGCGCGGAGAAGAGGAGCACCTCCGCGCCGGGGATCCCCTCGCCGTTCCCGAGGACCGCCCCCTCCAGCATCGGGGGGGTCTTCGGCACCACCTCGATGGCGGGCTCCGCCACCGAGCCCCCCCCCGACCGCCCGGTCGCGGCGGGTCCGCTCGAATCGGGGAATTCCGGAGCCGGTCCCCGGGTCTCCTCGGTGACGGTCACCTCCGGGAGGGGAGAGACGTCGCTGGTGCGGAGGGAGAGGAGGACCAGAGCCGCGCAAATGACGACCGCGAGAAGGAGTCCCGTGGTGAAGGAGCGGAACATCAGCGTCCCTTTCGGTGACGGAGGTGTTTCGGGCGTTTCGCCGAGGGTGGATCCAGACGCGGTTCTTCGCAAGCACCGTTCCACCCGGATTCGAGGAGGATCCCTCATCCTCCCCCTCCAGGTCTCCCGGGCCCCGGCCCGCCGCCGCGGGAAGAGTCGGGCGGGAGCGGTTCGTTCCCGGCTCCGGCCCCGTTAGACTGCCGGGGCCGATCGACAAGGAGCTGCCGTTGACGACCCCGGACCCGACACCCCCGAGCCGCGAGACGACTCCCGCGCCCGCGGAATCCGTGAAGACCCGCGAGGCTCTCTCGAAGCGCCCGCCGCCGCCGCCGGAGGTGGATCCGGAGGCCCTCGAGGCCTGCCTCCGGACTCTGGAGGAGATCGCGGAGGAGCATGCCATCCTCGCGTCCCTCTCGGAGGAGACGCGGACCCGACTCCGCCGCGCCTGCGGACGGATCTCCCACCCCGACCGTGAGGCGAAGCGCCGCCTCTCCCGCGCCCGGCGCCGTCGCAGCGAGCTCGATCGACGGGAGCACGACGAGGCGATCCTCGACCGCACCGGGATGCGCCGACAGCGGGAGTTGCTCATCTACCCCACCCCCGCCCCGGAGCCCCCTCCCTCACAGCTTCCCCGCTGGGAGGAGGAGCCTCCCCCCCTCCGCGACGCCCGGAACTGCTACATCTGCAAGGCGGACTACCGCGAGGTGCACCCCTTCTACGACTGCCTCTGTCCGGAGTGCGGGGACTTCAACTGGCGCAAGCGCGAGCAGACCGCGGATCTCAGCGGCAGGACCGCGCTCCTCACCGGCGGGCGCGTGAAGATCGGCTACCAGACCGGGATCAAGCTGCTGCGGGCGGGGGCGCGCCTCATCGTGGCCACCCGCTTCCCCCGTGACGCCGCAGAGCGCTACCGCAGCGAGCCGGACAGCGATGCGTGGATCGGTCGCCTGCAGATCTACGGCCTCGACCTCCGCCACACTCCGAGCGTGGAGCACTTCGCGGCCCACCTCCTGCGGACCGAGAGCCGCCTCGACCACCTGATCAACAACGCCTGCCAGACGGTCCGCCGGCCCCCCGGGTTCTACGACCACATGATGGCCCTCGAGTCCCGGCCGTGGGACGAGGTGGACCCCGACTCCGCCCGACTCCTCAGCGGCTACCGCACCCTGATCGAGGAGACGCCCAAGCCCGGCGAAGGAGACTCGCGCGCGGTGACGACCGACCTCCGCGTCTCGGAGCGCTCCGGACTGGAACTCTCCGCCGCGCTCTCGCAGCTGGTCCTCGTCGATGGGGATGCGGACCGGAGTGAGGAGCTCTTCCCCACGGGGAGGCTCGATGTGGATCTCCAGCAGGTCGACCTCCGCGCCCGGAACAGCTGGCGGCTCGCTCTCGATGAGGTGCCGACCGTCGAGCTCCTGGAGGTGCACCTGACGAACGCCGTCGCCCCGTTCGTCCTGAACGCCCGGCTCAAGCCCCTGATGGTGAAGCCGGGCACCCGGGACCAGCACATCGTGAATGTCTCGGCGGTCGAGGGGCAGTTCTACCGCTCCTTCAAGACCGACAAGCATCCCCACACGAACATGGCGAAGGCCGCGCTGAACATGCTCACGCGCACCTCCGCACCGGACTACTTCCAGTCGGGGATCCACATGAACGCCGTGGACACCGGCTGGATCACCGACGAGGACCCGGTGGCGATCGCGCGGGAGAAGACCGAGGAGCACGGGTTCCACCCCCCCCTCGACCATGTCGATGCGGCGGCCCGGATCCTCGACCCCATCCTCGACGGGATGAACACCGGGACCCATGTCTGGGGTCAGTTCCTCAAGGACTATCGCCCGGCCCACTGGTGATCCCCGGGGATCGGCCCGCGCGAGGCTCCACGCGGCGGTCCCCGGTGGCCTCCTCCGAGGCCCTGTGTAGAATGGAGGGAGGGGGTGGCCCCCCCACCCGACGAATGCTCCCCTGAACACCACTCCGGAGAGATCCGGTCCGAGAGAAGAGGGTCCATGCGTAGAACGAGCCTGCCCCGCACCACTGCCGCCACGCTGGCCATCCTCGGCCTGCTCGTCTTCTCGAGCCCCGCGCCGGCGGAGTGGAACTTCATTCGCGGCGACTCCAACGGCGATGGCAATGTGAACATCGCGGACGCGATCTTCTCCCTGAGCTTCCTCTTCGGAGGCGGTGCGGGACCCTGCCTCGACGCGGTCGACGCGAACGACGATGGAACGACCGACATCGCGGACGCCGTCTTCACGCTCGACACGCTCTTCGGCAGCAGCGGCGCGACGCACCCTGCTCCGGGACCGGCGTGCGGGACCGACCCGACCGCGGACTCCCTTGACTGCGCCGGGCCCCTGAGCGGCTGCGACCCTGTGCAGACCGACTGCAACTCCAACGCGGAGTGCTCGGTCGGCCAGTTCTGCCAGAAGGTCCTCGGGGACTGCGGCGGGATCGGGGACTGCGCGCCGGTGCCCGTCATGTGCTCGACCGTCTTCGACCCGGTCTGCGGCTGCAACGGCATCACCTACGACAACGAGTGCTCCGCCTGGGCCGATGGCTGGAGCGTCGACTACCTCGGCGGCTGCATCGTCGGCGGCTGCACCGACAACTCCGCCTGCCCGCCCGGCGAGTTCTGCCAGAAGGCCACCGGCGACTGCGGCGGGGTCGGCACCTGCCAGCCGCTCCCCTTCATCTGCACCGCGATCTTCGCGCCGGTCTGCGGCTGCAACGGCATCACCTACGACAACGAGTGCACCGCCTGGGCAAACGGGGTGAGCGTCGACTTCCCCGGCTTCTGCCCCTGATCCCGCGCGGCGCTCCTCCCCGAGGCGGAGTCGCGTCGCACCGAGAGTGCGTCGGATGCAGAGCGCCCCGCCCTCCCGATCCGGGGGGGCGGGGCGCTTCGCGTTCCGAGCGACCGCGCGCGGCGTCTCCTCAGCCCGCGATCGGCGGGAGCGTCAGCGACTCGCCCCCCACCTCCACCTCGAGCTCGTACTCGGGCTCCTCCCAGGGAGTGGAGCGATCGGTCGACGCGTCGGGGAAGGTGCGGATGCGAAGGTCGTAGCGACCCGGACGGACATCCAGCAGCACGAAGGACCCATCCTGCTCGAGGTAGGTGGTGCCCTCGCTCCACGTGGCGAGGGCGATCTGCCGGGGGGTGTCGCTCAGGAGAGTCCCCGCCAGCCGCGGAGCGCCCCGGCGGAGGAGCTGCACCTGGGTGCGGCGCGTCCAGGCGCCCTCGACCTCGACGCGTCCTCGCAGCGTCACGCCGTCGTCGAAGGTGAAGTCCTCGGTGAGGACCTCCCCCGCGCCGATCGTGATGGCGCGGGAGCGCTGTCGAATCCAGCCGGACTTGATCGCGGCGAGGTCGCTGGAGGAGACGAGATAGCGCCCCGGCGCGAGCTCCTCTAGGAGGTACATGCCGTCGGGGTCCGCGACGGCGGAGACATGCTCCCCTCCCCGGAGCGGGATCGCCTGGACCACGAACTCATGCCCGGGGCCCTCCGCGGTGGAGACGTGCCCGAGAATGGCCCCGGGGACGCCGGCCGCAGGCGGGAGAGGAAGCGGGACGACCACATCGTTCCCCGCCGGGGGAAGCGTCGTCTCTCTCCCCGGCTCGGGGAGCTCGTCGGCGCCCGAGCCCGCCGTCCCCGACCCGCCGGCCGGCGGCTCGTTCGGCGCGCAGGCGGGGAGCAGGAGGAGCATCAGCGCGGCGAGGAGCGCTCCGCCCGCGCGGGCGGGGTCTCGGCTCAAGGCGTCTCCTCCGCTGGGATCTGCACATCGAGGGTCCGCTCCTCATCCGGGTCGAGCGCGAACTCCCCGAGGCTCAGCATCGCGTTCCCCAGGGTGAGCCCCCCCAGGTCGGCGGAGACGGGCTGGAGCATGTAGTCGAGGCGTGCGGTGTACTCCCCGGACGCGAGGCCTCCGATGGTGTAGCTCCCATCGGGACCGACCTGAGAGGACTTCTCGGTCCCATCCGCGCCGGTGATCACGATGTTCCCCCAGAGGAGGCTCCTCCCCGAGGGAGGAAGAACGGCCCCCGAGACCGCGGACCCCCGCTCCAGCTCGAGGTCTCCGGCGTCGGAGGCGCGTCCCGTCTCGACCGCGATCGGCGCCTCGCTGCGCTCCCGATAGGCGGAGGAGCGGATCGTCACCTTGTAGTCCCCGTCCTCGAGCCCGACCACCCGGAAGCGGCCCTCGTCGTCGGTGATCGGGTCTCCCCCGCCGAAGGGGCCCCCCGCGGTGAGCACGATCCCGTCGGAGCTGCCTCCATCGGTGTTGATCGCGATGCTGATCCCCTCGATCCCCAGCCCCCCGGAGTTCCGCCGGGGCGGCTCCTCGGTGCCGTCCTCCCGGAGCCGCACGGCGGAGACGCGGGCCCCCACGATCGGGTCTCCTCGGCTGTCCAGGACGCGGCCGATGATGCTCCCCGCCGGCGTGAGCTGAATGTCCACGAGCGTCTCCCGCGCGCTGAACACCTCGACCTCGGTCTGGTCGGAGTCGACATAGCCCTCGGAGCGGACGGTCAGGGTGTACTCCCCAGCGGCGCGCTCCAGGAGGAACTGGCCGTCGGGATCGCGGTACTCGGTGCCTCCCATGCCGCCGAGCATGAAGAAGCCGAAGCCGTTCCCCTTCTGCTGCCGACGGGTGTTGAGGGAGAAGACGGGGACAGGGAGGCCGGTCGTGGCGTCGGTGATGCGCCCGAGCACCTGACCCGGTCGCCGGGCGACGAGCTCGACCCCCTCGCTCCCCGCCGGGTAGGTGTGAGGACCCTCGCCGGCCAGGGTCCAGCCCTCCCCGGAGAGGGAGAGCGCGTAGTCCCGATCGTCGAGCCCATCGAGGAGGAAGGCCCCATTCTCATCCGTGGTGGCGCCGCCCTTCCCTTCCGCCGAGACCTCGATCTCCGCACACGGCACACCGAGCTCATCGACGACCGTCCCCGCGATCCAGAGCGCCGGAGGAAGGACGAGGTCCATCCCGCTGACCGAGGCATCCCCGACGACGAAGGGCTCGCTCGTCTGCTTCTGGTAGGAGTCACGAGAGGCCTCGACCCGATACTCCCCGAGCTCCTCCACCCGGAGCGTGTAGCGCCCCGCAGCATCGGTCGAGGTCCGGGAGAGGGGAGGCGCGTCGATCGACCTCACCATCTCCACCATCTCCCCGCCGAAGGACCCCCCGAGGGAGAAGACCTGGCGGGCTCCCGTGTCCGCCTCCGCCTCCGCGCCGCGCAGCAGCGCGACGCTCGCGGACTCGATCGGCTCCCCGCGCTCGTCGCGGATGGTCCCGCGCACGGTCCAGGCCTCGGCGAGGACGATGTCTCCGACCAGGACCTCCTCCCCGGCCTCGATGTCGAAAGGCTCGCCGGTCCAGAGGGCATGGGAGTTGTGGTCCACGCGAAGACTGCGGGCAGCCCGGGATCTCGAGGGGACCCCCTCGAGGAGGAACGCCCCGTCCGCCCCCGTGGTCGTGGAGTTCCGCCCGGGGAATTCCGCGACCCCCGACTCTCCGGTGAAGAAGAGGCCGGGGCCGTCATCGCCGTGGACGGCGAAGACGACCGCCGCGCCCTCGATGGGGGCTCCGGCGAGATCCACCACGCGGCCGCGGATGGATGCGCCGCGGTCCATCACGAGGTCCAGCGCCTTCTGCTCCCCTTCCTCCACACGGAGGTCGCGCCGGACCCGGGTGAAGCCCTCCGCCTCCGCCCGGATCACGAGCTGCTCGGGAGGAAGGCCGGAGAGCTCGTAGCGCCCCTGCCGATCGGTCACGGTGGACCCGAGGCGGGTCCCGTCCCCCCCCAGCCGGGTGAAGGGATTCAGCGCGGCGACGGTGGCCCCCTCGATGGGGACACCATCGCTGTCGCGGACGATCCCGAACGCTCCGCTCCCGGGTCTCAGTTCGAGGACGATCCGCGCCTGGGACTGCATCAGGTTCACGGGGCGGCTGGGCGCCCACTCCTCGTGATTGGCGACGAGGCTGAACTCTCCGACCGGGATCCCCTCGAGCCGGAAGCTGCCGCTCTCCGTCGCGTCGCTGACCGGGAAGATCAGGCTCTCGTCCCCTTCACCCCAGCCGCTGGGGACGAACAGGCCAGCCCCCCACTCCTGCATCGTCGGTCCGGAGCGGACCGAGGCGAACGAGGCGGGACGGCCGGTGGGGTCGACCACCTGTCCTTCGACGATCACCCCCGCGACGAGGGCGATCGTCAACGGCTCGCCGTCCGGTCGCAGTCGCTCATGCCGCTCGCCGACCTTGCCGGAGGCTCTCGCAAAGAGGCGATAGGTGCGCTCGGTCTCCAACCCCTCGTAAGCGAAGGTGCCGTCCTCCGCGGTCTCGATTCGCTGCTCCGGATCCTCGAGGTCGGGAGTGCGCGCTCCCCCGGAGACGGGTCCGGCGCTCGCTCGAAGATGGAGAACCGCGGCGACGAGCGGCCGCCCCTCCTCATCGACCACCTTCCCGCGGATCACTCCCCTCGAGCCGGGTGTCTCCGCGGCCCCGGAAGGGGCAGCCCCCACCGCGGAGGAGCCCGCGGTCTCCGGGCTCGAGGAGACGGAGTCCGCCTCGAACTCGAACTCACTCACCTCTCCTGAAGGGCTCTCCGGGAGGGCCGTCTCGGACGGGAGCGACGCCGGAGCGGAGCCAGAGTCGAGGACGCCGAGGGCGCTGAGCGCGAAGAGGACGAGAGCCACGGCGATCAGGGCTGCGACGAGCTTCTGCATTCCTACCTCCAGCGGGTCGGAGTGAGCGGTCGGCATGCAGGATGATGCCCCAAACCCCGAAGCGGCACCAGACCCCGCACCCCCGTCAGGTTCGCGCTGCGGTGAGCAGCTCCCGCTCCCGATCGGGCCCGAGACCGCAGGGGGCGGGAGAGTCGGGAGTCCGGCTCTCCGCGAGGACGCCGTGGCGGCGATCCCAGGCGAGGGTGTCCCGGAAGGTCTCCTCCTCAGGACGGTGGACCAACCCCGCTCCGATCGCCCGGTCTATGGAGAGCCGATGGAGTCCGAGCCGATCGGGGGGGTGCCAGAGCGGAAGGTCCCTCCCGCCGAGGGAGTGCGCGGCGATGAACGCCGGATCGACCCAGCACGGTCTCGATCCCGCCCCGAAGGTCCGCTCCATCTCCGCGAAGAGACAGGACCATGTCGAACGCTCGGCCGGGCCGGTGACGGTGAACACTCCGCCAAGCTGCCGCTCCAGCCCGTCGATGGCGAACCCGGCGAGGTCTCTCGCATCGATCCACTGGATCGGCCCCTCGGGGGGGCCGGGCGCGATGAAGTCCCCTCCCGCCGCGACCCGGCGCAGCCAGGCGGTGAAGCGATCGGTGTGATCATCGGGCCCGACGATGTAGCCGGGCCGGAGGATGAGGGATGAGCCCCCCCAGATCTCGGAGACCGCTTCCTCGCAGAGGACCTTCAGCCCGCCGTAGGTGGCGACATCGATCCGCTCCACCTTCGGGTCGTCGAGGACGGCGAGCGGGGAGTCCTCATCCTGCCCCGGCGGACCGGGGTCGGCGAGGACGCTCATGCTGGAGATGAAGAGATACCGCTCGGCGGCACCCCGCAGTCGGGTGGCGGAGTCCCGGACGAGGCGGGGGAGGTAGCCCGAGACATCGACGACGGCATCGAACTCGCGACCGCCGAGGGCATCGAGCCCTCCGTCGCGATCCCCGAGGATCCGCTCCACCTCCGGATGCACCTCCACGCCGGTCCTCCCCCGGTGGAAGAGGGTCGGGCGATGTCCCCGCTCGAGGGCGGCGGTCACGAGATGACGCCCGACGAAACGGGTCCCTCCCAGGAAGAGAATGTCCATGTCGACCCTCCCGCGTCCCTCGGTGCCCCCGCCGGGAGGACGGCGAAGCCTCGGGAATCCAGCGTCGAACCCCGCTCCGCCGGGTTCGTGGGCACCCGTGCATGGGAAACCCCGCTTCGGGTGTTACCATGAAGACGGGCCGAATTCTCAGGACAAACCTGCCGCGGAGCCGCTCTGGGTCATCAGGGGAGCTTCGACGGAGTGTGGGAGCACGAGGAATCAAAGAGCGATGGCACTGCTGACGCGCCTGAAATCCGAACTCCACCCGAGCTTCATCGCGGCGCTCTTCGCGACCGTGCTCCTCAGCGCCTGCACTCCGGCAGTGCGCGCTCAGGCCCCCGCCGGGTACTACGACCCCGCGGTCGGTCTCAGCGGGACCGCGCTCCACGCGGCGCTGCACGAGATCATCGACGACCACACCCGCTTCCCCTACACCTCGACCGCCACCGACACCTGGGACATCCTCGAGGCCGCGCATCAGGACCCGGGGAACGCCAACAATGTCCGCACCGTCTACAAGAACGCCAGCGTTCCGAAGAGCGACCACACCCAGGGGACCGGCTGGAACCGCGAGCACACCTGGCCGAAGTCCTACGGCTTTCCCAACGACGGCAACAGCTCCCCCTACACCGACTGCCACATGCTGATGCCCGCCGACTGGGACTACAACAGCGCCCGGTCGAACCGGCCCTACGACACCTGCGGAGGAGGCTGCACCTCCTACCCGGTGGACGGCTTCCCGGCCGACCCGAACTTCGGCGGAGGCGCGAACACCGCGGGAGCGTGGGAGACCTGGTCCGGGCGTCGCGGGGATGTCGCCCGCGCGCTCTTCTACATGGCGGTCCGCTACGACGGGGGGACCAACCTCGTCACCGGGGAGTCCGAGCCGGACCTCCGCCTGACCGATGACCGCGGGCTCATGAACACCTTCTCCACGAACACCACCGGCGTCGCCTACATGGGAGTCCTCTCGGTGCTCATCGAGTGGCACCTCGCGGATCCGGTCGATGCGCAGGAACAGTCACGCAACAACACCGTCTACTCCTTCCAGGGGAACCGGAACCCGTTCATCGATCATCCCGAGTTCGTCTGCGCGATCTGGACCTGCCCCGGGGTCGACACCACGCCTCCCGCGGTGCCGAGCGGGCTCGCCTACACCGGGCTCGACTGCGCGATCTCCCTCTCGTGGAACGCGAACACCGAGCCGGACTTCGCCAGCTACACCCTCTGGCGCGCGCCGAACGGGGGGACTCCGACCGTGCTCGCGAGCGGGCTCACCGCGACCAGCTATCTCGACGACACCGCGGAGAACACCAGCCTCTACGAGTACTCGCTCTCCGCCCTCGACAGCTTCGGCAACGAGAGCAACCGCAGCGCGAACCTGCTCGCGACCCCCGCCGGCACGACCCCCTGCGGAGGCGGTGGGCCGATCACCGGCGAGCCGTGGATCAACGAGATCCACTACGACAACGCCGGCGCCGACAGCGGCGAGGGCTTCGAGATCGCCGGACCGGCGGGCACCGACCTCTCCGGCTACTTCGTCCTCGGCTACAACGGGAGCGGCGGGGCGGTCTACGCCCTGGTGACCCTCGCCGGCACGATCCCCGACCAGCAGGGGGGCGCCGGGACGCTCTGGTTCCCGCTGACGGGGATGCAGAACGGCGCGCCGGACGGCCTCGCCCTGGTGGATCCCCTCGGGACGGTGCTCGAATTCCTCAGCTACGAGGGGACCTTCACCGCCACCGGGGATGTGGCGAGCGGAATGACGAGCCTCGACATCGGAGTCGCGGAGAGCTCGGCGACCCCGGCGGGCTTCTCGCTCCCCCTCCTGGGCAGCGGCTCCTCCTCGGCGGACTTCACCTGGAGCCCGGAGATGACCGCGAGCCCGGGGCAGCCGAACCCCGGTCAGGTCTTCGTGGGGGCGGGGGGTGGGCCCTGCTCGATCCCCGGACCGGACTGCAACGGGAACGGGATCACCGACCCCTGCGACATCGCGGATGGAACGAGCCTCGACTCGAACGGCGGCGGGGTCCCGGATGAGTGCGAACTCGACTTCGAGCGCGGAGACATCAACCTCGATGGAGTGATCGACATCAGCGACCCGATCCGGATCCTCGCCGGCCTCTTCGAGGGTCAGACCCTCGGCTGCCGGGACGCCGCGGACACGAACGACAGCGGCGCGATCGACATCGCGGATGTGATCTCCCTGCTCGGCGCGATCTTCGAGGGCTCTCCCGCCGTCCCGGCCCCGGTCATCTGCGGGGCGGACCCGACCGTGGACTCCCTCGACTGCCTCACGAGCACCTGCGTCCCCTAGGGCGCCCGATCAGAGGTCGACTCCCTTGCCGGGAGCCCTCTCCTTCGCATCCTCCGGCGGAGCACCCCAGCTCGGCACCGCCGGGAGGCGATCCGCGACGAGGGCGAGGATCGCCATGGCGGTCGAGTAGGACTCGGTCCGCGGGAAGATCCGATCGTTCCAGCGCCCCTCCCCCTCGATCGTCCGCCAGAGCAGCTCGCGCATCCGCTCCCGGTAGCGGGAGCGCTCCTCCTCCGGGAGTGCCTCGACCGCGAGGGCCGCGTAGGTGTGGCCGAAGAAGAAGTAGTACGGCGCGACTCCGTAGGGGGGGACATGGGTCCCCTGCCGGGACTTGCGGACGAGGAGCTGCTCCCAGTTCCGCTCCTCGAAGAAGCCGTCGACCGCCTTCCGCAGACTCGCGAGATCGCTCCGCCCCGCCTTGTAGAGACAGAGCTCCGCGATGGCGGAGCGGGCGCTCGACCCCTCCATCGGCTCCGCGGGGTCGCGGAGGCGACCGGAGTAGGCGTAGGCCATCGACTCTCCCCGCCCGCCCTCGAGAGCATCGAGGGCGCCCTCGACCAGCTCCTCCGGGATCCTGAAGCCCTGACGCTTCGCCTCGAAGAGCGCGAGGAGGGTGGAGCCGGTCATGAAGGGGCTCACCCCCCGACCGGCGTAGTTCCAGCCCCCCCCGGGGACCTGCCCCTCCTCGAGGCACGCGATGAGATGCGGGATCGCCTCACGCATGCCGGCGCGCAGCGGCGCGGCGGAGACGAGGTCGGTCTCGAGAGCGCGGAGGAAGAACTTCAGCGCGTAGGCCTGGCCCCAGCCGCGGACGTCGTAGTTCGTCTGCTTCCGCGGCTGCATCTCGGGGTCGTCCGCCAGCATGCGGAGCATGAAGCGGATCCCCCGCTCGACCGCCGCCCGTCGCGCCACGCGCAGGTCGTTCGGGGCGCCGACCGACGCCTCGAGGATCGCCTCGCAGACGATCGCCGTTCCTCCCACCCGATACCCGGGGGGAATCCGACCGTCGGGGCGGACGCGGTAGACCCCCTCGTAGGGCCACTCCTCTCCCCCCTGCTCGGCGGCGGACTTCCGCAGCCCGGCGAGGCGGACCCGCTCCTTCTCCTGCCACTCGGGGAGCACCTCCTCGGGAAGCCCGCCCACCGGAGGATCGGGCTCGTAGCGCTCCTGATTCGCGAGGAGGGTGGCCACCGCGTGCGCGACCGCGGCCGCGACCTGCTCATCGGTCGGCGGGCCGGGATCCGCTCCGAGGGAGGTGACGAGCAGCATCGGACCCAGGAGAGCGACGGAGACGAAGCGCATCGACGGTTCCTTCCGCGGAGGTTGCAGAGCGCACGGGGGTCGCAGGGCGCACCGGCGGGCATCGGACCCGGGCGCGCAACGGGGCGCAACCCCGCACCGCGCCGGATCACGACGGAGGGAGGCGCGCTCGGCCCCCCCTACTCCTCAGACGGACCGTCCTCGATGCGCCGAAGGCGGGCGCGGCCCGCCGTCGCATCCCGAAGGGTCCGCTCCACCTCGGGGACGCGGCTCTCCTTGATCGCGAGGGTGAAGACCGGCTCCGGGTCGAAGCGACGGGAGACATCGAGGAGATGAGCCTCGAGCTTCCGGAGGACCCCCTCCACCGCGCCGAGGTCCTCGAACGCGACCGGGACCTCCCCCCGGGCGGTCCTCCAGGTCGTCGTGACCGGGGCGGCGGCGATCGCCTCCTTCGCCGCATCTCCGTAGGCGCGGATCAGGCCGCCCGTCCCGAGCTTGGTTCCCCCGTAGTAGCGGATCACGACGCAGCAGGCGCCGCGCACCCCGGCACCCTCGAGGACCCGGAGGATCGGCGGCCCCGCCGTGCCCATCGGCTCTCCGTCATCGTCGCAGCGGTCTTCATCGAGGAGGCGCGCACCCCAGCAGTGGTGGGTGGCGTCGGGGAACGCCTCGCGCTCCCGGGCGAGGACGTGGTCGAGGGCGAGGCGGTCCGGGCAGGGGTGGACGCGCGCGAGGAAGCGGGATCCCTTCTCCCGGAGCTCCGTCAGCGGGGACTCACCGAGCGCGGTGACCCGATCGGGGTCGGCCGGATCCCGCGACTCCCCCGGGGATCCCAAGCCGGTCACCGCCGCTGGAGGGGGAGCGAGACCGCCTCCCCGATCCGCAGCACCCGGGACTGCATGTCGACCTCGACCGCGTGGCCGCGCAGGAGGGGGAGCCCGAGCAGCATCGGCCCCCCGCCGAAGCTGAGGAAGGGGCGCTCGATCACGAGGTCCCCGACCTCGACCGAGGACTGGAGCCGCCGGAGAGTGAGGGTGCGGGGCCCGTGCAGGGAGCGCGAGAGGACGGCGCTCCCCCCCTCCGCGAGGGGGAGTCGGTCCTCCCACTCCCCCGGGAGGATCAGGGTGCCGGCGCAACCGGTGTCGAGGGTCGCCCGGAGGGTCTCCTCCCCCACGGTGAACTCCACGGTCGGGACGCCATCCGCCAGCCGCAGGGGGACATCCCCCGGCCCGGGCGCGCTCGCCTCGCTCGCGAGCCACACCCTGCGGTGCTCGGGGCCGATCTTCAATGTGCAGAACTCGAGGATGCCGTTCCCGAGCAGGCCATCCGCCTCGGAGGGGATCTCGTGCTCCACGAAGCGCATCGTGGGAATGCGGGCGCGATCGCCGAGGCGCAGCTCGGAGACGACCCCGCTGCGGCACCAACCCCACTGCGACTCCATCGCTCCGTTCAGGTACCACGGGAGTCGACGCGTCTCGAGCCCGACCTCATCGATGACCCGCGGGCTCAGGGTGAGGACGCTCGCCCCTGTGTCGATGATGAGGCGGTACGGGCCGTGGCCGTCGATCATCGCCTCGACGGCGAGCACTCCATCGACCCGCTCCACCTCCAGCTCGACGATGGGAGCCGCGAGCTCGACCCCATCCGGGATCGACCGCACCGTGACGCATCCACTCCCCCCGAGGAGGATGAGCAGCAGCGCCGGGAGGATGAAAAGGCGCGCGGGGATCCGGAGGCGATTCGCGCACTCCCGATCGCTGGAGTCTCCGTGCTTGGAGTCTCCGTGCTTGGAGTCTCCGTGCTTGGGGTCTCCGTGCATGGGATCTCCTCCAGCGAGATCGGCGAAGGGAGGCGCGTCCGCCGCTCCCCGGCCCTTCCTGCCCCGCCCGCTCCGCCGCGATCGAGGGGGCGTGAGCCTACCGCCGCCGCGATCCAAGGTCCACGGGAGTCCCCTCCCCCCCGGGGCGGTTGCCTCGCCGAGCGAGGCTGAGTAGCCTCCGGAACCTGCGTTTCCCCCCTCGATCGATCTGGAGGCCCCCATCCACCCCGCGCTGCCCGCCCTCTCTCCCCTGCTCGCCTGGACCTCCGCCGGAGGCGCCGCCTCCGCGGCCACGGATGCCACGCTCGGGGGTCTGATCCTCTTCGTCTCGATCGCCCTCGGCGCGTCCTTCCTCTGCTCGGTCCTCGAGGCGGTCCTCCTCTCGACCAGCGCGTCGTATGTCGAGGTGCAGATCGAGAAGGGACGGCGCTCGGCCCGGGTCATGCGCCGGCTCATCGATCGCGAGAACATCGACCGGTCGATCGCGGCGATCCTCACCCTCAACACCATCGCTCACACCGTCGGCGCGGCGGGCGCGGGCGCCCAGGCGGCCGGTCTCTACGGCAGCGAGTACATCGGGCTGATCGGGGCGGTGCTGACCGTGCTCATCCTCGTCGTCTCCGAGATCATCCCGAAGACTCTCGGCGCGGTGTACTGGAAGGGGCTGAACGGCTTCTCCGCCTACGCCACCCTCGGCCTCGTCCGCATCCTCGCTCCCATCGTCTGGGCCTGCCAGCTCCTCACCGACCTCCTGAAGCCGAAGCGGAGCGAGCCCTCCATCACGCGCTCCGAGCTGGAGATCCTCGCCCGTCTCGGTCAGGAGGAAGGGGCCATCGGCGCGGGAGAGTCCCGCGTCTTCCGCAATCTGCTGCGCCTCGACCAGGTGCCCGTGAAGGAGATCCTCACGCCCCGGACGGTCCTCTTCACCCTCGAGGAGGAGCGCACCGCCGCGGAGGTCGTGGAGAACACCTCCCTCTCCTACTCGCGGATCCCGATCCACGACGAGAGCCATGACGACATCTCCCGCTTCGTCCTCCGCTTCGACATCCTCGAGGCGGTGACCGACGGACGGGGGGAGACCACCCTCGCGGAGCTGGCCCGCCCCCTCCGCCCCATCCCGGAGACGAGCTCTGTGGCCCAGCTCCTCGAGCGCTTCGTGGAGAAGCAGGAGCACATGTTCCTCGTCGTCGACGAGTACGGAGGGACGGCGGGGATCGTGACCCTCGAGGATGCGATCGAGTCCCTCCTGGGAGCGGAGATCACCGACGAGTCCGACCTCGTGACCGACCTCCGGGCCCTCGCCCAGGAGAGGGCTCGGCGGCGGGGGCGGTGGGTGGCGCCCCGCGGGCGACCGGAGGAGTGAGCCGGCCGCTCGGGGAGATCCTCACCGAGGCGCGCGCCTGTCGCCTCTGCGCCCCTCGGCTCCCCCATGAGCCGCGCCCGGTCGTCGTCGCCGACCCCCGGGCGCCGATCCTCATCATCGGGCAGGCCCCCGGCCGGCGTGTCCACGAGAGCGGCATCCCGTGGGACGACCCGAGCGGGGACCGGCTCCGCGACTGGCTCGGGGTCGACCGCTCCACCTTCCACGACCCTCGACGCTTCTCGATCGTCCCCATGGGCCTCTGCTACCCGGGGACCGGCCGATCCGGGGACCTCCCCCCGCGCCTGGAGTGCGCCCCGACCTGGCACGAGCCGATCATCTCCCGCCTCCCCCGCGTGGAGCTCACCCTCCTCCTCTCCGCTCACGCGATCCGCCACTACCTCGCGCACCGAGCGGAGGGGACGGTCGCCGCGACCGTCGCCCGCTGGCGAGAGTACCTCCCGACCCTCCTGCCGCTCCCCCACCCGAGCCCGCGCAACCGTCGCTGGCTCCGTCAGCACCCCTGGTTCGAGGCGGAGGTGGTGCCCGCCCTTCGCGCCCGGATTCAGGAGCTCATCCGCGGCCGGGATCGACCGCCTCCCCCCTCCTCCTCCTGTACACTCGGGCCATGAGCACCCGAGCCGAGAACCACTCCCCCCCGGTCGATGTCGCCATCGTCGGAGCCGGCCCGATCGGGCTCGAGCTCGCGATCGCGCTGCGCCATCACGGCGTCTCCCTCCGTCACTTCGAGGCGGGCTCGATCGGACGCACGATCGTCGGCTATCCGCGGGAGACGCGCTTCTTCTCCTCCCCGGAGCGGATCGCCATCGCCGGGATCCCGCTCTCCAATCCACGGCAGGAGAAGACGACGCGGGAGGAGTACCTCGCGTATCTCCGGTCGTTGGTCGCGGCGTTCTCCCTCGAGGTGGAGACCCAGCGCACGGTGGTCTCCATCGAGCCCCGTGACGGACGCTTCGTCGTGGGGGTCGCCCCATCGATCGCGCCCCCGCCGGAGTCTCCTCCCCTCCCCCCGGTGGACCGCGGCGCGCCGATCGAGGAGGTCGACGCCGGCCGCGTCATCCTCGCGATCGGAGACATGCACGATGCCCACGCCATCGGGATCCCCGGCGAGGACGCGCCGCATGTGTCGCACTTCTTCCACGAGCCGCACGCGTACTGCGGTCGATCGGTGCTCATCGTGGGGGGCAAGAACAGCGCGGTGGAGGCCGCCCTCAGGTGTCATCGCGCGGGAGCCCGGGTCCACCTCAGCTACCGGGGGGCCGAGCTCCCCGAGCGCTCGGTGAAGGCGTGGCTCCTTCCCGACATCCGGAACCAGATCCGCAGCGGGGGGATCGCCTTCTCTCCCGAGACGATCCCGGTCGCGATCGAGGCCGAAGGGGTGAGACTGCGCGGGGTGACGACCGGGGAGGAGTCGGTCCATCCCGCCGACTTCGTCCTACTGCTCACGGGGTACGATCAGTCCCCCGCCCTCTTCCGCGCCGCCGGGATCGATGTCGAGGGACCCCTCGCTCGTCCGGTCCTCGACCCGGAAACGATGGAGTCGACCACGCCGGGGGTGTTCGTGGCGGGGACCGCGGTGGCCGGGAGCCAGCGCAGCCATCGCGTCTTCATCGAGAACAGCCACCCGCATGTCGCGAGGATCGTCCGGGCGATCACCGGGCGCGAGCCCCCGTTCACGACCGATGACACCTCGCTCGCGGCCCGGGACCTACCGGAGAGCTGAGCCCTTCCCCGATCCGCGCTCGGTCGCCGGCGCGGCGGGCAGCCAGCTCGGGAAGCGGGCGAGCCGCTCCCTCGTCTCATCGGTCACCTGCATCCCCCACGATGCCCCGTACTCGCTGAGGTCCCTCTCGACCGCCTCTCCGAAGTGGACGAGGAAGCGGTTCCGCTCGAGGACGATGTCTCCGCGCCGCCCTCCGGAGCCGGCCTCGCGGATCGAGTCGAACGCCCGATGGAACGCCTCGAAGCCGAAGGCGTGCCAGAGGAGCGCGTAGAACTGGAGTCGGGGGAAGGCCCCGCCGACCTCCTCGTATCTCCGACCGGTCGCCCGGTGGTCGCGCCAGGTCCGCCACGCCCGGGCCGGCTCGGTGCGCATCTCCGGAGAGTCGAGCGGGAAGCCGTTCACCTCGTGGAGGGCGAGGACCGTGAAGATGTTCACGGTCACCTCGCTCGTGGTGCGATCGGTCCAGAGCGGGTTCTGATGGGCATGGCCCATCTCGTGGTAGTGACCCCAGAGCCGGTTCGGCCCCTCCCCATCGAAGTTCTCCGGCTGAAACATCGCGGCGGCGGCGCTTGAGGGGATGACGATCGGACCGTTCGACGGGCAGTACATGTACCCCCAGCTGACGCTGACATCGGCGACATAGCGGTACGGTCGATCGGCCCAGTGGGTCGGGGAGCGGGGCTCGAGGGACTGCATCACCTCGTGCACCCGATCCCAGTGCGCCATCACCCGCTCGGGGTCCTCCACCTCGCGAATCGCGGAGGAGGGCACCGTCAGCACGAGGGAGTCGGAGATGAACTCCGCGAACGGGGCCTCGATGGAGCGGATGCGATCGCGCCACTCCGCGGGGTCGGTCACCCCGCGCCGGTACACCGGCATCGGCGCCGCCCCCGAGACCCGGACGAGGACCTCCTCGGCGCCGCGGGGGATGGTCATGCCGGGGGGGAGATCGAGGTACAGCGGCCCCCCGATCGCACTGGCCACTCGCGTGACCCCGGCCTCGACGGGGAAGCGACGGATGGCGCTCTTCAGGCGCCGACGGTGGTCATGCTGATGCGGATCCCGCCAGGCCCCGACCTGGAGGCTCCAGCCATCCGTGGGGATCGGCGAGCGGAGGCGCACCTCCACGACCTCGCCGGGGGGGACATGGAGCCCGGTCGAGTGCCAGCCGGGGACCGCGGGATCGATCGACACCTCCACCACCTCGAGGCGCGCCTCCCCGAGCGGACCGGGGAAGACGCCCGCGGTGGGATGGGCCGTCACCTCATCGACCGGAAGGTCGCTCGCCAGACGGGCATCGAGGTCGAGGAGCGCGAAGTGCAGCGGTGACTCCTTCGCGGTGATCCTCCTCCGCCCGAGGGATCGGACCGCCTCCCCGTAGCCCACCGTCGGATCATCGCGGAGCGCACGCGCCTCCCGCAGGAAGTCCCCGTCGAGGGGAGCGCCGGCGAAGGCTCGTGCGCAGACCCGCCCGGCGAGCTCCCGGTCCCCTTCCTGCGCCCCGGCGAGAAGCGCGAGGGCATGGGAGGCGTTCCCGACCGCGAGCCTCGCGGGGAGGATCGGATAGCCCTCGCCCGCACCGAAGGGCGAGTGGGCGTCCCGCGTGAAGCGGATCCCCGCAGCCTCGAGCAGCTCGTTGGCGGCGAGGGTGTCGAGGTCCAGCGCGCGATCGAGCTGGAGCACGCCCCACGCGGTCTCCGTGACGAGCATTCCCCCACCGGCCTCGAGCCACCTCCGCAGCTCAGCGAAGCGCCCGGCGCGCCGCCACGCCTGGGGAGAGCCGATGACCACATCCACGGCGCCGAGATCGCAGCGGATCGAGTCGAGCTCCCCCACGCTCACCGTCCGCCCCTCCTCGACCAGGAGCGCCGCCACCCCCGGGGGGACCCGGGGGAGCTGCAGCTCTCCGGCCGCCGCGGTCCCGGCGAGCCACTCGAGGGCGTTCGCGATGAACCGAGGGGTGTCCCCCCGCTCGTCTCCCACGAAGGAGCCGTGCCCGAGCACCACGACCCGGCCCGACCCGATGGTCCCGGCCGCGGCGAGCACCTCTCCATCCGGCCCCACGAGGAGGGGCGTCGCGCTTCCCCACGCGAGGACCGAAGCGGGGTTCCCTCCCCCGTGGATCTCCGTCACGCCCTCGAGGATGAGAGCGGCATCGAGGGGGGGGTCGGCCATCTCCGCCCCGCCCGCGCCGGCGGACGGGAGTCCCGTGGCGAGGAGCACGAGCAACAGGAGCCGCGGCGGCGGGGCGAGCCTCCCGACGCCTCGGCGAGCGCGGAGACGCGAGATCCCCTCGCTTCGCCGGGCCCCCTCGGTGCGCGCGCGCCTTCCTCGAGACATGGGACTCCTCCTCCCCCGCTTCGTCGTGACCGACCCGGGCGCGAATTCTCACCGAGGGGTTCCCCCCATTCCAGAGGGGCGGGAGATCAAGCCGGCCGCCTTCGGTAGCGGCTGGCAGCGGCCGAGAGCGGCCGAGAGCGGCGAGAACTCCGGAGTCGGGGGACGAGTTTCCGGTGATTTCCGGGAAAAGCCGGTCACGAACCGTCACGGATCCGGATGGGGGGACGGCCGAGGCGGTGATCACCCCGACCGGCCGCGCTCGAGAAACCGCTCCTGTCGAAAGGGCCCGCCATGAACCACCTGCGCAAGATCTTCACACCGGTGCTGACCCTGGGACTGGCCACCATCGTCACTCTGCTCCCGACCGGATCGGTCGAGGCCCAGTACGGGGAGCGCCCCGCGCTCGTCGGATCGGGAGACCCGGCCGTCGATGTCAGCGGACGCTCGATCAAGAACCCCCGCGTCCGCGCGATCGCCACGACCGACACCTCCCTGATCGGAGGGACCGCCTGGATGTTCGAGCAGGACCCCTACCTGGCGTTCCAGCTCGGTCGCAACCTGAACTTCCGTGAGTTCCGCAC
>Ga0255767_1000114_pt1 | contig 65327 bp, 66 predicted proteins | sample 071ome_24_FD_179967 | JGI IMG/M metagenome (GOLD analysis project Ga0255767, IMG submission 179967) | Coastal salt marsh microbial communities from the Groves Creek Marsh, Skidaway Island, Georgia - 071402CT metaG (version 2) | ecosystem: Environmental > Aquatic > Marine > Intertidal zone > Salt...
TGGCGCCCCCGGACGACGACCGCCCGGGGCCACTCCTCGTCGGTCGTCACCGCGAGCAGCGGGTAGCTCTTGTCGTCGCGCAAGCGGACGTTGAAGCGCGGATGGTGGCGCTTGATGAGCGAGTACTCGAGCATGAGCGCCTCGACCTCGTTGCGCACGATCGTCCACTCGACACGCTCGGCGGTCTCCACCATCTGACGGGTACGCGGATGGAGACGGTCGGGAGCCTGGAAGTAGCTGGAGAGACGCGAACGAAGGCTGGAGGCCTTGCCGACATAGATCACCTGACCGTGCCGGTCGATGAACTGGTAGGAGCCCGGAGCGTCGGGGATGGTGCCGGACGGCGGACGCTCGACCATCACCTCAGGCTAGGTCCGCTCCGAAGGGGGTGCCGTCCCGGGGGACGTGTCGGCATCCGACCCGGCACGACCGGTACCGTGGTCGCGTGGCGCAACGATTCCAGTTCGGACTCCCCGAACCCCGACGACGTGACGGCTGGTTCCGACTCGGCAACCTCGACATGACGACCACGGCGATCCTGGTCGGCCTCGGCGCGATCATGCTGATCGTCTACGCCATCAGTCCCGGATCAGCGAGCAACCTCGTGTTCTTCCCCGAACTGGTGCGCGCCGGTGAGGTGTGGCGCCTCGTCACCTGGCCGATCGTCAGCGTGCCGAGCTTCTGGGTGCTGATCTCGATGTTCTTCTTCTGGTACTTCGGCCACATCGTCGAGGAGATGGTCGGCCGCATCCGCTTCACGCGGCTCATCCTCGCGATCGTTGTGGCTCCCCCGCTGTTCGTGAGCATCGTCGACCTGCCGACCGCCCCCGAGGCCGGACTCAACCTTCTCGGCAGCATCATGCTCGTCCTGTTCGCCGCCGAGAACCCGAACGCTCCGTTCTTCTTCAACATTCCGGCCTGGATCATCGCCGCGATCTTCATCGGCATCGACGTGCTCGGGTACGTCGGCAATCGCTGGTGGGGCACCCTCGTGGTGTTGCTGCTCGCCGTCGGGATCGCCCTCGTCACCATCCGCCAATGGGGGTTCGCCGAACGCCTCGACATGATCCCGCGGTTCAGCGGTTCATCCCGACACCGCAAACCCACCCGCTCCGCCTCGGGTCGCGCCCGTCGGGCCGCCCCGCGACGCACCGACCGCAGCGGCCGCACCGAGGTGATCAAAGGACCGTGGGCGCCCCCCGCGGTCGACGGCGCCGCCCGGGAGAGCATGCAGGCCGAACTCGACGGCCTGCTCGACAAGATCTCCGCCCAGGGCCTCGAAGCGCTCTCCAGCGACGAGAAGAAGCGACTCAACGAGCTGTCGAAACTGCTGCGTTGACCCGCGCCGCGGTGTACCAGCCGTAGAGGAGCATCCCCCCGGCGAGCACGGTCACCAGATCGGCGAGGACGTGGAACTCGAAGGCCTCCTTCACGAACCCCGACCCGAACGCCGCCGCCGCCCCACACAGGCTGAGCGTCAGATCGCCGGTCCCCTGCGCCTCCACCCGGGCCTCCTCGGGAACCGACGAGGTGAGCAGGGTCGTACCGGCGATCAGCCCGAGGTTCCATCCGAGCCCGAGCAGGAACAACCCGACGAACACGAGCAGCGGCACATACCCCGCGATCTGCACGACAATCGTGCTGACACCGAGCAGCGCCGCTCCGATCTGGATGGCCCGCATCGTGCCGACCCGGTCGACGAAACGACCAACCAACGGGGCCAACCCGAACATGCCGACGATGTGCAGAGCGATCACCATCGACGACAGGTCGGCGTGGCCGTGATCGTCCATATGCGGAGGAGTCATGGTCATCACCCCGACCATCGAGGCCTGCGATCCGGCCATGGCGACGAGCCCGAGCATCGCTCCCCGCGAGGAACGGATGACCCCGAGTGATCGCCGAGCCTGCTGAATGGGCCGCACCCGTGAGGCGTTCGGGTCGACACCACCGGCGAGGACGAGCGGATCAGGGCGCAACAGCAACAGATAGAACACCGCGCCCAACGCGAACAGGGCGGCCGCGAACAGGAACGGCCCGACGTACTCATCGAGGCCGATGGCCATGCCGAAACGCTTCTCGAGCGGGGTGAACACCGGGCCGAACACCGCCCCCAACGTGCCGATCCACACCACCGCGCCGATCGCGGTCGCGCGCTCATCGACCGTCGCGAGATCAGCCGCCGCGTACCGGGTCTGCAGGGTGGCCGACTGCCCGGAACCGAACAGGACCATGCCGACGATGAACAGCCAGAACCAGCGCGCCTGTCCGCCGGTGGCGGCGACCAGGGCACCGACCGCACCGATCCCGAAGGCGAGAGCGAGACCCGGGCGTCGACCACGACGACGCATGAACGCCGCGAGCGGGATGGCCGCCACCGCCGCGCCCAGGGTGAACGCCGCCGAGGCGAGGCCGGCCAACCGGTCGCTGCCCAGCATGTCCTTGGCCAGCAGTGAGACGACGGCCACCGTGCCCGCCACCGCCGCCTGGCCCGGCACCACCGCGAGGCGGAGCACACCGAGCGTTCGGCGCTGTGCCGCGGCGCGGTCAGGTATGTGGGACAGGTCGTGGACGGTCACGCGAGCAACTGTCGCAGAAAGCGCCCCGTGTGGGAGCCATCGACAGCAGCCACCGCCTCGGGCGGCCCCTCGGCCACCAGTCGACCACCGCCGACACCGCCCTCGGGCCCGAGATCGATCAACCAGTCGGCGGTCTTGATGACATCGAGGTTGTGCTCGATCACCAGCACCGTGTTGCCCTGGTCGACCAGCCTCGAGAGCACTGTCAGCAGTCGACGCACATCCTCGAAGTGCAGACCGGTGGTCGGCTCATCGAGGAGATAGATCGTGTGACCCGTCGAGCGCTTGGCGAGCTCGGTGGCCAGCTTCACCCGCTGGGCCTCACCGCCCGAGAGGGTCGGCGCCGGCTGACCGAGGCGCACATAGCCGAGACCGACATCCATGAGCGTCTGCAGATGCCGGGCGATCGGCGGCTGGTTCGCGAAGAACTCGACCGCCTCGGCGATCGGCATGTCGAGGACATCGGCGATATTGCGGCCCTTGAACTCGATGTCGAGGGTGTCACGGTTGTACCGAGCCCCCTTGCAGACCTCACAGGGCACGTACACATCGGGAAGGAAGTGCATCTCGATCTTGATGTTCCCGTCACCCGAACAGGCCTCACACCGACCACCCTTCACGTTGAAGGAGAACCGGCCCGGGAGATAGCCGCGGACCTTCGCCTCGTTGGTGGTGGCGAACAGCTTCCGGATGTGGTCGAACACCCCGGTGTAGGTGGCCGGGTTCGAGCGCGGGGTGCGACCGATCGGCGACTGGTCCATGTCGATGACCTTGTCGAGGTGATCGATGCCCTCGATCCGCTTGTGTCGACCGGCCGGGGTCTTCGACTTGTAGATCTGCTGCATCAGGACCGGGAGGAGGATGTCGCGCACCAGGGTCGACTTCCCCGAACCCGAGACCCCGGTCACCGCGACGAAGCATCCGAGTGGGATCTCGACCGTCAGATCGTCCAGGTTGTGTTCGCGGGCACCTCGGATCACGAGACGGTCGGCACCGGGACTGCGCCGTTCGGCCGGCACTGGGATCGACCGTCGACCTGAGATGTAGTCGCCGGTCACCGAGTCGGTGACCCCGGCGAGACCCGGCACCGGGCCCGAGTAGACGATCTGGCCACCGTGCTCACCGGCCCCGGGACCGATGTCGACGATCCAGTCGCTCTCGCGGATCGTCTCCTCGTCGTGCTCGACGACGAGGACGGTGTTGCCGAGGTCGCGCAGCCGGGTGAGGGTGTCGATCAGTCGGCGGTTGTCGCGCTGGTGCAGCCCGATCGAGGGCTCGTCGAGGACGTAGAGCGTGCCGACGAGACCCGACCCGATCTGGCTGGCGAGCCGGATGCGCTGCGCCTCACCACCGGCCAGGGTGCCGGCCGACCGGGCGAGCGTGAGGTAGTCGAGTCCGACATCGAGGAGGAACCCGAGCCGGGCGTTGATCTCCTTCGTGACGCGCTCAGCGATCATCCGGTCGCGCTCGCCCAGCTCGAGACCCATGAGGAACTCGGCCGAGTCGCGGATCGACATCTCGCAGACCTCGGAGATGTTCCTGCCGTTCACGGTCACCGCGAGCGTGAACGGACGCAGCCGCGCCCCACCGCACGCCGAGCAGGGCACCTCGCGCATGTATCCCTCGAACTGCTCGCGGGTCCAGTCGCTGTCCGCCTGCTCATGGCGGCGCTTGATCCATGGGATCACACCCTCGTACTCGGTGTTGTAGGAACGCTGCCTCCCGTACCGATTGCGGTAGCGCACCGTGAGCTGCCCTCCGGTGCCGTGCAGCAGGATCCGCTGCTGCTTGGCCGGCAGCGACGACCAGGCGGTGTCGAGGTCAATGTCGTTCGCCTCGGCGACCGACTCGAGCATCCGGACGAAGTACTGGGTGTGCGCGCTCCTCCACGGGGCGATCGCGCCGTCATGGACCGACAGATCGGTGTCGGGGATGATCAACTCCGGGTCGACCTCGAAGGTGGTCCCGAGACCGTCGCAGGTCTCGCAGGCCCCATAGGGGGAGTTGAACGAGAAGTTGCGCGGAGCCGGCTCCGGATGGCTCGCACCGCAGGTCGGGCAGGCCAGATGCTGGCTGAAGGTGAGGGTCTCGTCCCCTCCGCCCTCACCCGCGCCGACCAGTTCGATCTGCGCCACACCGTCGGCGAGGGTCAGCGCCGACTCGAGGGAGTCGGTGAGGCGCCGCTCGATGCCCTCCCGCAGCACGAGGCGGTCGACGACGACCTCGATGTCGTGCTGCTCGTAGCGGGCGAGCTTCTCCTCACGGGCGAGGAACTCGTCGATCTGGACGGTCTCACCGTCGACCCGGGCGCGGACATACCCCTGACCCGAGAGGTCCTCGAGCAACGTCTCGTACTCGCCCTTGCGGCCGCGCACCACCGGGGCGAGCACCTGGAAGCGGGTTCCCTCCGGCAACTCCAGCACCCGGTCGACGATCTGCTGCGGAGTCTGACGCTGCAGACGCGTGCCGTCGTCCGGACAGTGCTGCACACCGATGCGCGCGTAGAGCAGGCGGAGGTAGTCGTAGACCTCGGTGATCGTGCCGACGGTCGACCGCGGGTTACGGCTCGCCGACTTCTGATCGATCGAGATCGCCGGGGAGAGACCCTCGATGACATCGACATCGGGCTTGTCCATCTGACCGAGGAACTGTCGGGCGTATGACGAGAGCGACTCGACGTAGCGGCGCTGACCCTCCGCGTAGATCGTGTCGAAGGCGAGGCTCGACTTGCCCGAACCCGAGAGACCCGTGAGCACGACCAGTTGGTCACGGGGGATCTCAACGCTCACGTTACGGAGGTTGTGCTCCCTCGCGCCGCGCACCGAGATCGCCGGAGGACCGTCCAGGGCCCGCGAGCCGGACCCCTCCGCGGCTGACGCGGTGCGCGTCGACACCGACGCCTGTGTTGCCGTTGACTTCTTCGCCGGCGCCTTCTTCGGTGCGGACTTCTTCACCGGCGCCCGCTTCGCTCCCGACTTCGCGCCGGAGGACTTCGCCGCCGCCTTCTTCGCGGTCGTCGAGGAACGGGGGGCCATCGTCGCGAGGCTAACGGTGCGCCCGTCAGCGGGCGTCACGCAGTTCGCGACGAAGTTCGTTGATCTCGTCCCGCAGACGAGCGGCGTACTCGAAGCGGAGATCGACCGCGGCCTCGTGCATCTCCTCCTCGAGGGTCTGGATCAGACGAGTGATCTCCCCCTCTGGCAGTGAGGCCAACTCGCGCTGGACACGGTCGCGCTCCTTCTGACGCCGACGATCCTTACCGGGGACCGGGGTGGTCGCCGCCTCAGGGCGGAGCATGGAGAGGATGTCCCCGACCGCCTTCCGGACCGTCTGCGGATCGATGCCGTGCTTCTCGTTGTGGGCCAACTGCAACGCCCGTCGACGCTGCGTCTCACCGATCGCCCGCTTCATCGACTCGGTGATGCGATCGGCGTACATCACCACCTCGCCGTCGACGTTCCTGGCGGCCCGACCGATCATCTGGATCAGCGAGGTCTCACTGCGCAGGAAGCCCTCCTTGTCGGCATCGAGGATGCACACCAGCGACACCTCCGGCAGGTCGAGGCCCTCACGAAGCAGATTGATGCCGACGAGGACGTCGAACTCGCCGAGCCTCAGCGCCCGCAGGATCTCGATGCGCTGGATCGTGTCGATGTTCGAGTGGAGATATCGCACCCGCAGACCCTGCTCGAGCAGGTACTCGGTGAGATCCTCCGCCATCTTCTTCGTGAGGGTGGTCACCAGCACACGGTCGCCCCGGGTCACGCGACCCTCGACCATCGACATCAGGTCGTCGATCTGACCCTTGGTCGGACGCACCAACACCTCCGGGTCGACGAGGCCCGTCGGGCGGACGATCTGCTCGACCACCCGGTCGGACACCCCGACCTCGTAATCGCTCGGGGTCGCCGACAGGAACACGCACTGGTTGACCCGCTCGAGGACCTCGTCGAAACGGAGCGGACGGTTGTCGCGGGCGCTCGGAAGCCGGAACCCGTGCTCAACCAGGACGTCCTTCCGGCTGCGGTCACCCGCGTACTGGCCGTGGAGCTGCGGGACGGCGACATGGCTCTCGTCGATGACGAGGAGGTAGTCATCCGGGAAGTAGTCGAGCAGCGTGAACGGCGGCTCATCGGGTGACCGTCCGTCGATGTGCATCGAGTAGTTCTCGATGCCGTTGCAGTAACCGACCTCCGACATCATCTCGAGGTCGTACTGGGTGCGCATCCGGAGGCGTTGCGCCTCGAGCAGCTTGCCCTCCTGCTCGAACTCGGCAAGGCGCACCTGCAACTCGGCCTCGATGCCCTGGATCGCCCGAGCCATCCGCTCCACACCCGCCACGTAGTGGGTCGCCGGGAACACATGGGTGCGCGACATCTCCTCCAGGGTCTCCCCCGTCACCGGGTCGATCCGCGTCAACCGGTCCACCGTGTCACCGAACAACTCGATGCGCAGCACCGACTCCTCGTAGGAGGGGTGCACCTCGATCGTGTCGCCACGAACCCGGAACTTGCCGCGGCCGAGCGTCATGTCGTTCCGGTCGTACTGCATGTCGACCAGGCGTCGCAGGATCGACCGCATGTCGTAGTCGACGCCCACACTGAGGTCGATCAACTGCCCCCGATACTCCTCGGGCGACCCCATGCCGTAGATGCACGAGACCGAGGCGACCACGATCGTGTCCCGACGGGTCAGCAGAGCGGCCGTCGCCGAATGCCGGAGACGGTCGATCTCATCGTTGATCGACGCGTCCTTCTCGATGAAGGTGTCACTGGACGGGATGTACGCCTCGGGTTGGTAGTAGTCGTAGTAGGAGACGAAGTACTCGACGCGGTTCTCGGGGAAGAACTCGCGCATCTCCTGGGCCAACTGCGCGGCCAGGCTCTTGTTAGGGGCCAGGATCAGCGTCGGTCGCTGCACCTTCTCGATCGTCCAGGCCATGGTGGCCGACTTCCCCGAACCAGTGATGCCGAGCAGGGTCTGGAAACGCTCGCCGGCCTCGACCCCCTCCGCGAGCGAGGCGATCGCCTTCGGCTGGTCGCCGGCCGGCTCGAACTCCGAGACCACCCGGAAGCGCTCATCGGCGACCGATGAGGTGACCGAACTCATCGACCGGCCCGATTCGCATCGACCACCGGCACATCGGGAGCCGGCGTGGTCGACCGATAACGCTCTCCCTGCCCCGGCAGCAGGGCATCGAAGGCTCCGTCGACCAGATCCCAGTAGCGACGTTCGATACCGGCCCGACCACGTTCACGACCATCGAGATAGATGTCGAGGGCCACTTGACGCGGCACATAGGTCACCACACGGCCGAGATCGACGATCGAGGGGCCCTCCTCGAGGAGACGGACACCGTCGGTGACATCGACCCGGTCGTAGTTGCGCTCACGCGCATCGAGCCGCACCAGTTCATCGGGATGCACCTCGGTGATGATCCCGTTCATACAGGCGCCCTCGACCGCGACGACACCGAGCGCGACCACCACGTCGACGAGATCCACATCAGGGCCGACCAGAGCACCATCGGCGACCGCCATGCCGTAGTTCCAACGGCGCTCCCAACCGTCGCACTCGGCGGCGAGGAAATCGAACCCCCGCACCGGCTGGCGACCCAACGTGCCACCGAGGGAGTCCGGGCTGACGAGCGAGCCGTAGCCGAAGACCCAGATGCTGTCGCTCACTCCGGCGACGCTACCCCTCGGCGGTGCGGAGCATGAGGTCGTCCCAGAGGTCATCGACCTGGCTCACGAGCGCCTCGAGATCGCCGGAGTTGTCGAGCACATGGCTGGCGATCGCCCGGCGCTGCTCGCGATCGATCTGGCTCGCGATCCGACGGCGGGCATCGTCGGCGTCCATCCCCCTCGCCGACACCAGACGTTCGACCGCGGTCTCGGCATCGACATCGACGACGATCGTCGCATCGAGGTCGTCGCGGGGATTCTCCGCGAGCAGTGGGAAGTCGAGAACCACCACCCGGTCCGAGGACCGAAGATCATCGATACGCCGCCGGATCTCGGACTGCAGCGCCGGATGGACGATGCCGTTCAGATCCGCGCGGGCCGCTCGCGCCTCATCGGAGTCACCGAACACGACCGCCGCGACGGCTGCCCGGTCGAGCGCACCGTCGTCGGAAATGATGTGGGCGCCGAAACGCTCCGCCATCGCGGACAACACGGGAGAACCCGGTTCCTGGAGCTCGCGGACGATCGCGTCCGCGTCGATGATCACCGCGCCGCGCTCGGCCAACAGGGCCGACACCGTGGACTTGCCGGCGCCGATACCGCCCGTCAGTCCGACGAGCAGCATGGTTCAGTCGTCCGAGTCGGCTTCAGCCGGGGTCTCCGGAGCAGCCACCGCCTCGGGGGCAGCCTCCGCCGTCGACTCCGAACCGTTCTCGTACTCGGCCCAAGCAGCCTCGACCTCGTCGTCGCTGTGGGTCCAGTTGCCTTCGGAGTCGACGTCGAAGTGCTCGCGGTACTCGGCAGCGAGCTCGCCACCCTCAGCGGCCTGCTTGATCGACAGGCTGATGCGACGGCGCGGCAGATCGAGATCGATGATCTTGACCCACAGCTCCTCGCCCGGCGTGACGATGTCGGCCGGGTTCTCGACATGGTGAGCGGACATCTCCGAGATGTGCACCAGCCCCTCGATCCCGTCGCCGACCTGGACGAAGGCACCGAACTGCACGAGCTTGGTGACGCGGCCGTAGACCAGCTGACCGACGGCGTGACCCTCAGCGAACTCGGCCCACGGATCCTGCTGGGTGGCCTTGAGCGAGAGGCTGATGCGCTCGCGGCTGAAGTCGACATCGAGCACCTGCACGGTGACCGGATCGCCGACGGCGACGACCGACCCGGGATGGTCGACATGCTTCCAGGAGAGCTCGCTCACGTGGATGAGACCGTCCATGCCACCGAGATCGACGAAGGCACCGAAGCTGACCACCGAGGAGATCGTGCCCGAACGGACCTCGCCGATCTTCAGGTTGGTGAGGAAGTTGTCGCGGGTCTCCTTCTGGTTCTCCTCGAGGTAGGCGCGACGGGACAGGACGACGTTGTTGCGGTTCTTGTCGAGCTCGATGATCTTGGCCTGCACCACGGTGCCGACATAGGGCTGGAGGTCGCGGACGCGGCGGAGTTCGACGAGAGAGGCCGGAAGGAAGCCCCGGAGACCGATGTCGACGATGAGACCACCCTTGACGACCTCGATAACCGGACCCTCGACGACGGCGTCCGCCTCCTTCTTGGCCTCGATGTCACCCCAGGCACGCTCGTACTGGGCGCGCTTCTTGGAGAGCACCAGCCGGCCCTCCTTGTCCTCTTTGGTGAGGACCAGGGCCTCGACCTGCTCACCCATGGTGACGATCTCGGACGGGTTGACGTCGTTGCGGATGCTGAGCTCGCGGGAGGGGATGACACCCTCGCTCTTGTACCCGATGTCGAGCAGGACTTCGTCGCGGTCGATCTTGACGACGGTGCCGTTGACCAGCTGGCCGTCATCGACGTCGATGATGGAGGCATCCCCTCCATCGACAGCGTCGGCGAAACTCATTCCGAGATCGTTCGCGACGACCTCCCGGGGGGTGTAGTTGCCCTCGTCATCGAAGGTTCCCATCTGGGATTCGGCGGGGGCGGTAGTGGTGTCGGACAAGGTCGGGTACTGCTTTCGGAAACGGATACGGATGGTCGGCGGAGGCAACCGTGAGGTCGCGAAACCGCGGGCGCAGAGCGTATCAGTGGCTCAGGGCGATGCCATCCAGGCGACGAGCAGGTGCTCGGGCAACTCGACCGACGGGGGTTTGGCCGAATAGTCCCCTGGTTCGGCGCCGTCGACAGCGACGACCTCCAGGCCGACGAGCTCACAGAGCAGCCGCAACTCGCGCGGCGTATAGCCACCGGTCCACAGGTCGACGGTCTCAGGCCGGCCGGACTCGTCGCGCACCTCGGTTCGCTCATGGATGATGCCCGAGCCGACGTCGAGCGCCGCATCGAAGTCACCACGAGCGATCGCGGCGGCCGTGAACAGGCTGTTGAAGGCCGAGAGCGCCAGGTGCCCACCCGGGACGAGCGCCGCCGCCATGCCCTCCATGACCAGTCGGTCACCGTCGACCCCGCCGCGGGCATCCTCGGGCCGCATCAGTCCGAACGCCCCCTGGCAGAGGCAGATCACCGCGTCGAAGGCGCCATGCAACCGAGCGACCGACCCGAGATCCCTCGCGTCGAGCCGTTCGAAGGTCGCACCATCGGGAGCCGAACCCGACGCCAGGTCGATGAAGCGCTGCGAGATGTCGACCCCATGGACGGCCATACCGCGACGCGCCAGTTCATGGCTGTGACGGCCCGGTCCGCAACCGACATCGAGCACACGGTCCCCCGGCTCGAGCCCGAGGAGCTCGACAAGGCGATCCACCTCGGCCACCGTGCCCTTCGTGAACGAGTAGCGCAGATAGGCGCCGCCGAGATGCTCGGCGACCGGCTCGAACCAGTGACCGTCGACCGACGTCACGACTTCGCCGCGGCCCAGGTGTCACCCCAGGCCACGTTGACCTCGAGTGGCACATCGAGGGAGGCCGCGCCCCGCATCAACTCGATGACCAACGGACCGACCGCGTCGCACTCGTCCTCGGGAACCTCGACGAGCACCTCGTCGTGCACCTGCAGGACCAGACGCGCCGAATGGCCGGCCGAGTCGAGCGCATCATCGATACGCACCAGCGCCACCTTGAAGATGTCGGCAGCGAGACCCTGGATGCCCGCGTTCATCGCCTGACGCTCACCGGCCTGACGGACCCGCCAGTTCGAGTCGAGCAACTCGGGAACCGGACGACGCCGACCGAACAGGGTCTCGGTGAAGCCGTTGGTGCGGGCCTCGGCCACCGTGGTGTCCATGTACTCGCGTACATTCGGGAAGGCCTCGAAATAGGCGGCGAGGATGCCCGCTGCCTCATCGGTCGGGATCGCCAGACGCTGACCGAGCCCGTAGGCCTCCATCCCGTAGGCGAGCCCGTAGGAGACCATCTTCGCCTTCGACCGCTGATCGACGGTCACATCACCCGGATCCACCTCGAAGACCCGCGCCGCGGTGGCGCGGTGGATGTCCTCCCCGGCGGTGAACGCCGCGATCAGCCCCGGATCAGCGGCGAGATGCGCGATACAGCGCAACTCGATCTGGTTGTAGTCGGCAACCAGGAGACGATGCCCGTCGGTCGGACGGAAGGCGGTGCGGAACACCCGTCCCTCCTCGGTGCGGACCGGGATGTTGTGCAGGTTCGGACGGTCACTCGAGAGACGTCCGGTGCGCGCGACCGTCTGATGGAAGGTGGCGTGGATCCGACCGTCCGCGGCCACCTCGGCCAGCAGACCCTCCCCGTAGGTCCCCCGGAGCTTGTCGACCTCGCGATGGCGCAACAGTGGCTCGATGAACTCGGGCCACTGCTCACGCAGCTTCTCAAGGGTCTGGGCATCAGTCGAGTAACCGGACTTCGTCTTGCGGACCCCCGCCGGGGAGAGACCGCGCTCCTCGTAGAGCAACTGACGCAGTTGGGTCGGCGAGTTGAGGTTGAGGTCGGGATCACCCGCCTCCTCACGCAGACGGGCCGCCAGCTCGTCCACCTCGGCGCGGAGCCGGTCGCCGATCGCGCGGAGCGCGTCCACGTCGACCTCGATCCCGAGATGCTCCATGCGCGCCAGCACCCGCACCAGCGGCGTCTCGATCTCGTCGAGGAGCCCGCTCGCGCCGACCGCGGCCACCGCGTCGGAGATCGGCCCGGCGCACCGGGCGATCGCCAGGGCGCTGTCGGCCGTCGACTGGGCGCGATCGTCATCGGCACCGCCGAGGTCGAGCTGCCCCTCGGGCACCGAGGCGCGAGCCCCGACGGTCATGTCGGTGAACCGCTCGACGAGATCGGTGATCTCGTAGTCGCCGACCACCGGATCGACGAGGTAGGCGGCGATGGCGAGATCGAGCTCCAGGCCCTGCAGGTCAACCCCGACGGGCAGCAGGGAACGCATGACGTCCTTCGCCCGGTGCATGCGGAGCCGCCGATGGGAGGACAACGCCGACGAGACCGAGGGATGCCCCAGCACGGAGGCGTCGAACCACAGCACCTCGCCGGTCAGCTCATCGGCGACCACCGCCAGGCCGGTGACCGGGCTGCGACCGGGATCCGACTCGAACTCGGCGGCGAGATGGAGGACCTCGAGGGCACCGATCCGCTCAGCGATCACCTCGGGGTCGTCGAGACGGACGACCACCGCGGAGATCGCCTCAACGGTCGGCGCGGGCTCGGCCGAGATCGGTGCCTCCCCGCCCAGATCGCCCAGCACACCCTCGAGCCGCCCGAGCAACTGCGAGAACTCCAGCACACCGAAGAGCCGTCGCAGCTCACCGCCGTCGGGGGTGAGCGCCAGGACCTCCGGTGACAGGTCGCCCACCGGCGCGTCGGTGCGAAGAAGCATGAGGTCGTGATTCCGCCGGGCGCGGTCCTCGTTGGCCGCGAGGTTCTCCCGGAGTTTCGGTGTCTGCGCGTCGAGGGCGGCGAAGATCCCATCGAGACCACCGTGGGCATTGATCAACCTGGCCGCCGTCTTCTCGCCCACCCCGGGCACCCCCGGCAGGTTGTCGCTCGGATCACCTCTCAGCGCCGCGTACTGCGGGTAGAGCGCCGGCGTCACCCCGGTCCGCTCGAGGATGCCCGCCTCGTCGTACAGGGCGTAGTCGCTGACCCCCCGCTTATTGTAGAGCACCCTGATGTGCGGATCGCGGACCAGCTGGTAGCTGTCGCGATCACCGGTCACGATGATCACATCGTCACCACGAGCCGCGAGACGGTCGGCCGCCGTGGCGATGAGATCGTCGGCCTCCCAACCGGAGGCCTCCACCTGATGGATCCCGGCGGCCGCCAACACCTCGCGCACCACCGGAAGCTGCTGCCTCAGCGTGTCCGGCGTCGACTCACGCTGCGCCTTGTACTCCGGCTCCGCCTCGTGACGGAACGTCGGCTCCGGACGGTCGAAGGCGACGACCACCCCGTCGGGCTGCTGGTCGCGCAACACATTCACCAGCATCGACACCAGTCCGAACACCGCGTTCGTCGGTTGCCCGGTGCTCGTGGCCATGTCCTCCGGCAGGGCGAAGAAGGCGCGATAGGTGAGCGAGTTCCCGTCGATGAGCAGGTGTCGCGCCACGGGGCTGATGTCCTCAGCCGGGCCGGAGCGACCCGTCGAGAATGCGATCGGCGACGTCGCGCATCCGCACCCGCTCCGACATCGCGGTGCGCTGGATGAACGAGAAGGCGTCCGACTCGGACAGCCCCACCTGATCGATCAGCACGCCCTTGGCCCGGTCGACGACCTTGCGGGCCTCGAGCTGCTCACCCAGGGCATCGATCTCGCCGGTGAGATCCCGGAGTTCGCGGAACCGTCCGATCGCCACCTCGATGGCCGGAACGAGATCGCTGCGCTGGAAGGGCTTGACCAGGAAGGCCAGCGCGCCGGCATCCCGCGCCTGCTCGATGACCTCACGCTGACTGAACGCCGTCAGCATGAGCACCGCGCACAGCTTCTCTGACGTGATCACACCGGCCGCCTCCAGGCCGTCCATCCCGGGCATCTTGACGTCGAGGATCGCGAGATCGGGGGCCAGATCGCGAACGAGGGCCACCACCTCATCGCCACGACCGGTCTCAGCGACCACCTCGTAGCCCTCCTCCTCGAGGGTCTCGCGGAGATCCATCCGGATGATCGCCTCATCCTCGGCGATCACGACTCTGATGGCCATCAGCCCTCACCTCGCAGACGACGACTCATCGGGTGGCCGCGGCGATCCGGTCGAGCAACTCGTCCTGACGACGCTCGAGATCGGCGATCTCGGCGAGCAGGTGCTGGCGATGACGATCGAGCGCAGAGGCGTGGCGGCGGGCGTCAGCGGCCTCGAACTCAGCGAGCGGGGTCTCCGAGACCAAGGCGCGCAGGGCCTGGTCATCGGCCTCCGAGGACACCACCGAGAACTGCTCATCGATCTGAGCCAGTTCATGGCGGAGTTCCGCCAGACGGGCGCCATTCTGCGCCAGACGTCGTTCTGCGAGCCATGTCGCCATCACGACATGCTAGGCCGACTGTTCCGCGACAGGCAGGAGCGTTCCCGGGTAATCCCAGCTCATGCCGGTGCCCCGAGTCGGATTCGAACCGACACTGGACGGTGTTTGAGACCGCTGCCTCTGCCGTTGGGCTACCGGGGCGACGCGCCGAGCCTACCGGCGCGCCATCCCGCCTACCGGCCGGTAGCCGAGACTTCCCGCGATGCCCGTCTAGCCTCTCCGGCGTGCTTGCGTTCACCTTCCCCGGACAGGGGTCGCAACGTCCCGGAATGGGTCGCCCCTGGGTCGACCACGACAGCTGGGACCTCGTCAGCGAGGCCAGCGAGGTCGCCGGCCGGGACGTCGGCCGACTCCTCCTCGACGCCGACGCCGACGAACTCCGCGACACCCGGAACGCCCAGCTCACCACCTTCGTCTCGAGCCTGATGGTCCTCGACGCCGTCGAACGGCTCGGGGTCGACGCCGACGTCTACGCGGGGCACTCCCTCGGCGAGTACACCGCCCTCGCCGCCTCGGGCGCCCTCGGCTTCCCGGAGGGCGTCGCCCTCGTCGGCGCCCGCGCCGACGCCATGCACGACGCCGGTCTCGAACGACCGGGCACCATGGCCGCCGTCCTCGGGCTCGACGACGACAAGGTCGAGGTCGCCTGCAACCTCGCCGACGACGAGGTCTGGGTCGGCAACTTCAACGCCCCCGGGCAGGTCGTCATCGCCGGCTCCCCCGACGGCGTGGCCTCGGCCGGCGCCCACGCCAAGGAACTCGGCGCCAAGAAGGTCATGCCGCTACAGGTGTCCGGTGCCTTCCACACCCCGTTCATGGTGTCGGCCCGCGACCGCCTCCGCGATGCGATCGCCGTCGCCGCCATCCGTAGCAGCGACCTGCCGATCGTCTCGAACGTCGACTCCCAGGCACACGACGCCGCCGACGACTGGACCAGCCTGCTGTCGGCCCAGCTGACGAGCCCCGTCAGGTGGAAGCACGGGCTCCTCGCCATGTCGCAGATGGGCGTCACTTCCTTCGCCGAACTCGGGCCCGGCGGCGTCCTCACCGGGATGGCGAAACGGACCCTCGACGACATCCACACCATCGCCGTCGCCACCCCCGATGACCTCGACCGATTCGTCGAATGGGTGGCCGGCACCGCGCCGCCCGTCCCGGCCCCCGATCACGAGGGCGAGCACCTGTATCTCGCCGAGCGGTTCGTGGTCAGCCCCTCAGCGGGTGTGTTCACCTCGGCCGGGGTCACCGACGGCACCGCCATCGAGGTCGGCGCGATCCTCGGACACGTCGGTGACGACGAGGTCCGCTCCCCCTTCGCCGGGGTCTTCCAGTCCTACATCGCGGCCGACACCGAGCGCGTCGCCCCACGGCAGCCCATCGCCTGGCTCCGCACCTCATGATCGACCAGCCCGCAACGGGCGCCACAGGAGGTCTCTGACATGCCCGCCACACGACCCGGCGCCACCGGCGCCGTCATCTCCGGCTGGGGAACCGCCCTCCCCGAGAAGGTGGTCACCAACCACGACCTCGAGAAGACCCTCGACACCAGCGACGAGTGGATCGTCGCTCGCACCGGGATCTCCGAACGGCGGATCGGCGGCACGACCGCCTCGCTCTCGGTCGAGTCGGGACAGGCGGCCCTCGACATGGCCGGACTCACCCCCGACCGGATCGACGCCATCGTGGTCGCGACCACCACCCCCGACCGACAGTGGGGCACAGCGTCGATCGTCCAGCGCGAACTCGGACTCACCTGCGGGGCCTACGAACTGAACGCCGCCTGCTCGGGTTTCGTCTACGGGCTCGTCAACGCCCACGGGCTGATCGCCATGGGCGCCGAACGGGTCCTGCTCGTCGGCACCGACACCCTGTCGAGGATCACCGACTGGAACGACCGCAGCACCGCGCCGCTGTTCGCCGACGGGTCCGGAGCCGTCGTGCTCGAGTCCACACCGCACGGAGGTCAACTGCTCGGCTGGGACTTCGACGCCGACGGGACGGCCAGCGAACTGCTGTGGGCCGAAGTCGGCGGCACCGTCAACATGGACGGCAAGGAGGTCTTCCGACGGGCCGTCCGCATCATGGTCGACTCCGCCGAGAAGTCGATGCGCCACGCCGGGGTCACCGGCGACGACATCACCATGATCGTCCCCCACCAGGCCAACATCCGGATCATCCAGGCCGCCTGCGAACGGCTCGAGGTACCGCTCGACCGGGCCTCCGTCGTGATCGACCGAACCGGCAACACCTCCTCGGCATCGATCCCGCTCGCCCTGGCGGCAGCGCTCGACGACGGCCGGATCGACCACGGTGACCTCGTGCTCCTCGTCGGATTCGGCGGCGGCATGACCGCAGCGAGCGCCGTCCTGCGATGGGGCGGCGAGAAGGGAGCATCGACATGAGCGACACCGGCCGGATCGTCCTCGTCACCGGAGGATCCCGAGGCATCGGCCTCGCCGTCGCCCATCGGTTCGCCGCAGCCGGCGACCGGGTGGCGGTCACCTACAACTCCTCCCCTCCCCCCGACGGGCTGTTCGGCGTGCGCTGCGATGTGACATCCGCCGACGACGTCGACCGCGCCTTCTCCGAGATCGAGGAGCACTTCGGCGGGGCGGTCCAGGTCCTCGTATCCAACGCCGGCATCACCCGCGACGGACTGCTGCTGCGGATGGGAGAGGACGACTTCACCTCGGTGATCGACGCCAACCTGACCGCCGCCTACCGGGTGAGCAAGCGCGCGGTGCAACAGATGCTGCGGGCCCGCTCGGGACGGATCATCCTCGTGTCCTCGGTGGTCGGGCTCCTCGGCGCCGCCGGTCAGGCGAACTACGCCTCATCCAAGGCCGGACTCGTCGGGCTGGCGCGATCCCTCGCCCGCGAACTCGGCTCGCGATCGATCACCGTGAACGTGGTGGCCCCCGGACCGGTCGCCACCGACATGACCGCCGCCCTCGGCGAGGACCGACTCAGCGAGATCACCGCCTCGGTCCCGCTCGCGCGGATGGCCGAACCCGACGAGATCGCCGGAGTGGTGGAATTCCTCGCCTCTCCCGACGCCGCGTACATCACCGGCGCCGTGATCCCCGTCGACGGCGGACTCGGAATGGGGCACTGAGCGTCCCGTCCCGGACCGCTCCCACTACGTACACTCAGAGACGACCAACTCGATCGCGGACGCCGCGACACGACAAGGAGACGACATGGATCAGGAACTTTTCGACCGCTTCAAGAAGTGCGCCGTCGAGGTGCTCTCGGTCTCGGGCGACCAGGTCACCGAGGATGCGAAGTTCGGCGATGACCTCGACGCCGACAGCCTCGACCTGGTCGAGCTGGTGATGGCCCTCGAGGAGGAGTTCGGTATCGAGGTTCCCGAAGAGGACCTCGAGGGGATCGAGACCGTCGGCCAGGCCTTCGCTCTCGTCACCAACAAGCTGAGATGATCGGGACCGGACGGCGCGTCGCCGTCACGGGACTCGGGGTCGTCGCACCCTGCGGCATCGGACGCGAGGCGTTCTGGCAGGGTCTCCTCGGCCCCGGCCTCGTCGACGCCGGGCGCCTCACCACCATCGAGGACTGGGATCCGAGCCCGTGGTACGACTCGCCCAAGGACGCCCGACGGGCCGACCGGAGCGAGCAGTACGCGATCGCCGCCGCCACCGAGGCCCTTGAGCAGTCCGGGCGACCGGCCGCCGACCCCTCCCGCATCGGCACCATCTTCGGCACCGGGGTCGGGGGAATCCACACCCTCGAGGAGCAGATCGTGGTGCGCCTCGACAAGGGTGAGCGCCGCGTTTCGCCTTTCCTGGTGCCCATGATGATGGCGAACGCTCCCGGAGCGAACGTCTCCATGCGCTTCGACCTGCGCGGGCCGAACGAGACGATCTCGACCGCCTGCGCAGCCGGGACCCACGCCCTCAGCTACGCCGCCCGACTGATCTCCTGGGGCCTCGCCGACGCCGTGGTCGCCGGCGGCACCGAGTACGCCGGGACCCCGACCTCGCTCGCGAGCTTCGGCAACATGACCGCCCTGTCATCCACGGGAACCAGCCGACCTTTCGATGCCGAACGCGACGGATTCGTCATGGGCGAGGGCGCGGCCGTCATGGTGCTCGAGGAGTGGGAGGCCGCCATGTCGAGAGGGGCAACCATCATCGGCGAGATCCTCGGCGCCGCCTCCAACGCCGATGCCCACCACATCACCGCGCCGTCGCCGGGCGGTGTCGGGGCGATCCAGTGCATGCGACTCGCCCTCGCCGACGCCGGCCTCGAACCAGCGCAGATCCGCCAGGTCAACGCCCATGGCACCTCCACACCGCTCAACGACGCCGCGGAGGCCGCGGCCGTCTCCGAGGTCTTCAGTGCGAGCGCCGTGCCGGTGGTGTCCACCAAGGGGTCACCGGGCACGCCCTCGGCGCCGCCGGCGCCCTCGAGGCAGCCGCCGTCCTGTTGTCGATGGAGCACCGCCTCATCCCGCCGACAGCGAACACCTCGACCGTCGACCCTGAGATGACCGTCGACGTCGTCACCGGCTCCGCCCGACCCTGGGAACCGGGCCCGACCATGTCGAACAACTTCGGTTTCGGCGGTCACAACGGCTCGATCATCATCGGCCCCGCCTGAAGCCAGCGCCAGGCCGAATCGACCGGATCAGGCGATCACGAACATGAGGTCGCACTCGGTGGCGAGCTCGCCGTTCACCAACGCGCGACCCGAACCGCGACCCGCTCGAGCCGCGAGGCGCGTCATCGAGCACTCGAGCGTCAATTCGTCGCCTGGGACCACCTGACGGCGAAACCTCGCCTTGTCGATGCCGCCGAAGAGCGGAAGACGCCCGGCGAACCGCTCATCGGAGAGCACCGCGAGAGCCCCCACCTGCGCGATCGCCTCACACATGAGCACACCGGGCAGCGTCGGTCGGCCCGGGAAGTGGCCGGGGAAGAACCACTCATCGCCGGTCAACCGCCACACGCCACGGGCCGACTCTCCCGGCGCGATCTCGAGGATCTCGTCGACGAACAGGAACGGCGGTCGATGTGGGAGGAGGTCCTCAGGGCTCACGCGGCGACACTAGCGAGTCGACCTCAGGCGTCGATGGCCGCGCGGACCTCAGCCACATAGCGCCCCACCTCATCGGGGCCCGACTCGATCAGTCGGCGCACCATGGACGCCCCCTGGATCACACCGTCGGCCACCCGACACGCGGTCGCCGCCTGCTCGGCGTTCGACACACCGACACCGACGAGGACCGGAAGCTCGGTGAGCGGAAGCAGGCGACCGGCGAGATCGGTCGCGGTCGCGGCCAGCGACTCGCGCTCCCCGGTGACGCCGAGGAGACCGACCGAGTAGACGAAACCCCGCGAACGCGCGACGATCCGCGGCAGGCGATCATCGGGGGCGGTCGGCGCCGCGAGCATGACCGTCGCCACACCCGCCGTATCGGCAGCCTCGCACCAGTCACCCGACTCCTCGAGCGGCAGATCCGGAAGGATGCACCCGGTGACCCCCGCCGCGGCCAGACGCTCCGCGAACCGGTGGGCCCCATCGTGGTGCACCACGTTGAAGTAGGTCATGACGGCGAGCGGGATGTCGACGTCGAGGCGTGGGACCTCCTCGAGCACCGACTGAGGAGTGGTGCCGGCCTCGAGCGCCGCCTGCGATGCCTGCTGGATCACCGGGCCGTCCATCACCGGATCAGAGAACGGGATACCGATCTCGACGGCGTCAGCACCGTTCGCCGCGCAGGCCCGGATGGCGTCCTGCCAGCCCGGGTAGCCGCCGGTGATGTACGGCACGAGGATCTTGCGACCCGCCTCCTTGCACCTTCTCAGATGCGACTCGAGCCCCATGGATCAGCCGAGACGGTCCTTCAGGACATCCATCATCTGACCGACGTCCTTGTCACCACGGCCACTCATGTTGACGAGCACCGTCTGACCACTCAACTGCGGGGCCTCCCGGATCACCCAGGCGATCGCGTGCGCCGGTTCGAGCGCGGGGATGATGCCCTCGGTGCGACTGAGGGCCTGGAACGCCTCGATCACCTCAGCATCGGTGACGTTGGGGTACTCCGCCCGCCCGACCGCCGCGAGATGCGAGTGCTCGGGGCCGACACCCGGATAGTCGAGGCCGGCGGAGATCGAGTGCGCCTCCTCCACCTGACCGAACTCGTCCTGCATCAAGAAGCTGCGCATCCCGTGGACCACACCCGGCACACCCCGCGACACCGCGGCGCCACCGGCGGGCTCCACACCGACCAGCCGACTCCTGGTGTCGACGAAACCCGAGAAGATCCCGATGGCGTTCGAACCGCCACCCACACAGGCCACCACCAGATCGGGATCGTCGTCGGCAATGGCACGGAACTGCGTCCGCGCCTCCTCGCCGATGACCCGATGGAACTGGCGCACCATGAACGGATACGGGTGCGGGCCCATCACCGAGCCGAGGCAGTAATGCGTGTCGCCGACCGTCGCCACCCAGTCGCGCATCGCCTCGTTGACCGCGTCCTTCAGGGTGCGGCTGCCACTGTGGACCGCCTCGACCTCAGCACCGAGCAGACGCATCCGGAACACGTTGAGGGCCTGACGCTCGACGTCGACCGCGCCCATGTACACCTTGCACTCCATACCGAGCAGCGCTGCCGCCGTCGCGCTCGCCACACCGTGCTGGCCGGCGCCGGTCTCGGCGACGAGACGGGTCTTGCCCATCCGCTTGGCGAGCAGCGCCTGGCCGATCACGTTGTTGATCTTGTGCGACCCGGTGTGGTTCAGATCCTCGCGCTTCAGGAACAGCCGAAGGCCGAGATCGGCGCCGAGACGATGACACTCAGAGAGACCCGAGGGCCGCCCCCCGTAGTCGCGCAGCACCCCGTCGAGCTCAGCCCTCCACTCCGGGTCGTTCCACGCATCGAGGAACGCGGCCTCCAACTCCTGACAGGCGGGCACGAGCGTCTCGGGGACGAAACGCCCACCGAACTCGCCGAAACGGCCCGAGTCGTCGGGCTGGCCCATCAACGACGGCGTGTCGGTGGTGATCGTCATTCGTCCTCCCAGTCGTAGGGAACCTCATCGAGTGGCGGAAGATCGGTCTCCTCGACCGGGGGGGCCGCCGCCCGCGCGTTCGAGATGAATCTTCTCACCTTCACCGGATCCTTGCGACCCGGAGCCGCCTCAACCCCGGAGGAGACATCCACCCCCCAGGGCCGGACCGCGCGGATGCCGTCCGCCACATTCTCGGGGTCGAGACCCCCAGCGAGAATCAGTCGCACCGAGTCGGGCACCTCGGAGGCGAGGTGCCAGTCGAACACCTTCCCGCTGCCCGGCGCGGGGGCGTCCACCAGCACCAGGTCGGTGTGGTAGCGGTCGGCGCGGGTCAGGTGGTCCGAATCGGCCCCGAAGGCCTTGATCACCCGCCGGATGCCGTGCCCGGGGCCCTTCTCCACCACCTCGAGGACCTGCTCGGGAGTCTCCGAGCCGTGGAGCTGCACCGCCCGAACACCGGCGCTGTCCGCGATCGAGAGCACCCGGGCCGGCAGCTCATCGCGGAACACACCGACGGTGAGCACATCGGAGGGCAGACGCCGGGTGATGTCGTAGACGTGACGGGCCGTCACCTGGCGCGGCGACGGGGCGAAGATGAAGCCGACCGCGTCGGCCCCCATCGCGACGGCGAGGAGGGCATCCTCCTCATTCGTGATCCCGCAGATCTTGACGAACATCGTGGCTGAACCTACCCCCGACGGCATCACTGCCTGCGGTCAACGGCGACGCATCTCCCGCACCGCAGCAGCCGGATCACCGGAGGTGACGAGCGACTCCCCGACCAGCACCGCCGAGTAGCCCGCTCCGGCGAGGGCCGCCGCGTCATCGTGACCGCGCACCCCCGACTCGGCGACCGCGAGCACCCCGGCCGGCATCACCGTCGCCATGCGGAGCGCCCGCTCGTGATCGACCTCGAAGGTCACCAGATCACGCTGGTTCACCCCCACGAGCGCGGCCCCCGCCGCGAGGGCGTGGCCGAGTTCGTCCTCGTCGTGGATCTCGACGAGGACATCGAGCCCGAGTTCGACGGCCTGGCCGTGCAGATCCGCCAACTCACCGACGCCGAGGGCCGCTGCGATCAACAGGACGCAGTCCGCCCCCATGAGGCGGGCATCGAGCACATCGAGGGGCGAGACAGTGAAATCCTTGCGGAGCACGGGGACCTCGACCGCCGACCTCGCCGCCGCCAGATCCTCAGGCGAACCGCCGAAGAACTCCCGGTCGGTCAACACCGACAGACACGAGGCCCCACCGGCGACATAGGCGCGAGCCAGAGCACCCGGATCGAGATCCGGCGCGAGCGCGCCCTTGGACGGCGACCGGCGCTTCACCTCCGCGATGACCCCCACACCGTCACGGTCGGTGTCGACCGACGCCAGCGCGGCCCGGAACCCGCGCGTCGGCGGGAGATCGACACAGCGACGACGCAACTCATCGGCATCACGGCCGTCGAGCGCCGCCTCGGCCCGGTGGGCCTCCAGGATGCGGTCGAGATAGGTCGCCACAGCGCGGCCCCGCGGGTCAGATCCCGAGACGCGAGGAGAGCTCGGTCATCAGGCCATCGATCGGGACGCGGACCTGCTCCATCGAGTCGCGGTCGCGCACCGTGACCGCGGAGTCCTCGAGCGAGTCGAAGTCGACGGTGACGCACAGCGGTGTGCCGATCTCGTCCTGACGTCGATACCGGCGTCCGATGGCCTGGGTCTCGTCGTAGTCGACCATGTACCGCTCGCCGATCATCGCCCGGACCTCCTTGGCCAACGGCGTGAGGGTGTCCTTCTTCGAGAGGGGGAGCACCGCCACCTTGTACGGGGCGAGACGCGGATGGAGACGAAGCACCGTGCGGGTCTCACCATTGACGTCCTCCTCGTCGTAGGCGGCGAGCAGGAAGGCGGCCATCGTGCGCGTGGCCCCGGCAGCGGGCTCGATCACGTAGGGCACGTAGCGCTCGTCGGTCGCCTGTTCGAAGAAGTCGAGACGCTCACCGGAGTGCGCGGCGTGCTGGGTCAGGTCGTAGTCGGTGCGCTGCGCGATCCCCTCGAGCTCGTCCCAACCCCACGGGAAGAGGAACTCCACGTCGGAGGTGCCGTTCGAGTAGTGCGAGAGCTCGTCATCGGCGTGGGGGCGGAGCCGCAACATCGAGTCGGGGATCCCGAGATCTCGGTACCACTCCATGCGATGCGAGCACCAGTACTCGTACCAGGAGGCGCCATCCGCCGGCGGCACGAAGAACTCGAGTTCCATCTGCTCGAACTCACGGGTCCGGAAGATCCAGTTCTGCGGGGTGATCTCGTTGCGGAACGACTTGCCGACCTGCGCGATCCCGAAGGGGGGTCGCTTGCGGCTGGTCTGGAGCACATTGGAGAAGTTGGTGAACATCCCCTGCGCGGTCTCGGGACGCAGATAGGCGTCGGCCCCGGCATCGGCGACGGGCCCGGCCTGGGTCTTGAACATCAGGTTGAACTGCCGGGCCTCGGTGAAGGTCCCGGTCCCACCGCAACTCGGGCATCGATCGGGATCATCGAGCTTGTCGAGCCGGAAACGGTTGCGACACACCGTGCAGTCGACCAGCGGGTCACTGAAGTTGCTGAGATGCCCCGAGGCCTCCCAGACCTGCGGCGGGCCGAGCACGGCGGCGTCGATCAGCACCACGTCATCGCGCTGCTGCACCATCGACCGGACCCAGGCGTCCTTGACATTGCGCAGCATGAGCGAGCCGAGCGGGCCGTAGTCGTAGGTGGAGCGGAAACCGCCGTAGATCTCCGCCGACGGGTACACGAACCCGCGGCGCTTGCAGAGATTGACGATCTGATCGAGTTCTGTCGCTGCCACGACCACAAGGCTAGGGAGGCTCAGTGGCGTTCGAACAGCGCGATGGCCTTCAGCCGTCGCTCGAGGTGGTGCTCCATCGCCCGCGTCGCGAGCAGACCGACCTCATGGGTGACCGGGCTCTCCGGCGTGGCGAGCGCCTCGTTGAGCCGCCCCCCGAGCACCGCGCGGAGCAGTTCGAGGGCCGCCGGACTCACCGACACCCCCGAACGACAGTTGCGACAGAGCGCGCCCCCCTCACCGATGTCGAAGGCCACGAGCTCGGTCTCCGGACCCGACTCGGCACAGCGGACACACTCGTCGAGCACCGGGCTGAGACCCTCAGCCGCGAGGAGCTTCCAGTAGAACGCGGGCACGTTCATCGGTGACGGTCGTTCAGCGATCGTGCGAAGCACCCCGACCGTCGAATCGAACAGCCGCGGTGTCGGTTCGCGTTCCAAGGCCAGCTGCTCGGCCGCCTCGATCGCCGCCATGCCCTGGGATGTCCGATCCAGCGAGGACAGCATCGGAGCCAGCCGACTGACCGACTCAGCCTGGTTGACGATGTCGAGATCGCGCCCCCGGCGCAGTTGGACGGAGATGTGGCTCATCGGTTCGAGACGACCCCCGAACTTGGAGTTGGTCTTGCGGACCCCCCGGGCGACAGCGCGCACCTTGCCGTTGTCGCGGGTCAACAGGACGACGACCCGATCCGACTCGCGGAGTCGGTAGGTGCGCAGCACCACCGCCTCGTCGCGGTAGAGCTCCTTCACGCGTCGAGTCCGCCGAACCGGCGCCGCCGCCCGGCGTACTCCGCGACGGCATCCTTGAGGTGCTCGGGGCGCAGATCAGCCCAGACCACCTCGGCGAAGACGAGTTCGGCATAGGCCAACTCCCACACCAACGACGGTGGGAGACGGTCCGCCGGGCCCAAGATGAGCACCAGATCGGGTTCGACATCGGCCGGCTCGTAGAGCACGCCCGCCACCGAGGCCTCGTTCACCGGACCGTCGCCGAGAGCCCTCATGGCTCCAGCGAAACGCTCCCGTCCGTCCGCGGCCGGATCGACAATGAGGGTGCACCTCCCGACCGACTCGGTGACGAAGCGGACCGGTCCGGCATCGGCCTCCGGCGGGACCCGCCCCGCGAGTCCCGGCGACCCGTCGGCGGCGTAGGGCCGAAGCGTCAACCACTCAACGCCGAGCTGCGAGCCGCGCTCGGCGAACGACCGCCGCCGCTCGATCCAGGCCGAACGGCCCAGTCCGTCCCAGTCGGCCGTCGAGCCACCCACGATCAGCACATGCGCCGGCGGTGCCGGATCCGCCCCCTGGCCAGCGGCGCTGGTCGTCGCGGAAGCCCTCGTGCCCATCACCGCATTCTCGCATGGAGGCATCGCTAACGTGACCTCCCCGTGGCGATCACCCCGACCCCGTCAGCGCCCGACGCTCCGAACCGTCGACTCCACGTCGCGTGCATCATGGACGGCAACGGTCGATGGGCCGAGCAGCGGAACCTCCCGCGCACCGCAGGACACACCGCCGGAGAGGAGAACCTGGCGGAGGTGGTGCGGGCCTGTGTGGCCCGCGACATCGGGTGGCTCACCGTCTTCGGCTTCTCGACCGAGAACTGGGTGCGACCACGAGCCGAGGTGCGCCACATCCTCGGCCTGCACGAGCGTCTCTTCGGCCGCCTCGCCGAACTCAACGAGAACAACGTCCGGGTTCGCTGGATCGGTCGACCCTTCGACGGACCCGAGGCCAAGACGCCCCGCTACGTCCAACGCGCCATCCGTCGCGCGATCGACGACACCGCCAGCAACACCGGCATGACCTTCACCGTCGCCTTCGACTACGGCGGCCGCGCCGAACTGATGGCGGCGGTCCGGGCCCTTCGGGCATCCACCGGAACCGTCGCTGCCGACCGCCTCGCCCAACACCTCTACGACCCCGAACTCCCCGAGGTCGACGTCGTCGTGAGAACCAGCGGCGAGATGCGGGTCTCCAACTTCCTGCTCTGGCAGGCCACCGGAGCCGCGATCCACTTCACCGAGGCTGCGTGGCCCGACTTCGACGCCACGGACCTCGACCGCGCACTGGACCTCGTGCGGTGAGCGACCCAACACCCGCCGTCGCCGACCTCCTCGACATCGCCACCTCCGCCCTGCCCGCCGCTGAGCGGCGACCCGGACAGCGCGAGATGGCCGACGCCGTCGACCGAGCGATCACCGACGGTCACCACCTGGTCGTCCAGGCCGGCACCGGCACCGGCAAGACCCTCGCCTACCTCGTGCCAGCCCTGCGGGCCGGCACGACCGTCGTGGTGGCCACCGCCACCAAGGCGCTCCAGGACCAGTTGGCCACCAAGGACCTGCCCTTCCTCGCCGAACACCTCCGCGAACCGCTCGGGCGCGACATCGAGTGGGCCATCCTCAAGGGTCGCTCCAACTACCTGTGCCGGCAGCGTCTCGCGGAGGTCACCTCCGGCGACGACCAACTCGCGTTGGAGGGTCTCGCGGACGCCCGACGCGAGGAGATCTCCGCCCTCGCCTCCTGGGCCGACTCGACCGAGACCGGAGACCAGGCGGAACTCGAACGGATGCCCGATGCCGCGGTGTGGCGGGCGGTCAGCGTCACCTCCGACGAGTGCCCCGGCGCCAACCGCTGCCCCCTCGGCAGCACCTGCTTCGCCGAGGTCGCCCGAGACCGAGCCCTCACCGCCGACGTGGTCGTCGTGAACACCCACCTCTACGGACTCAACGTCGGAGCCGACGACGCCATCCTGCCCGAGCACGAGGTCGTCGTCTTCGACGAGGCCCACGTCCTCGAGGACGTCATGAGCGACACCGTCGGGGTCGACCTCTCCCCCGGCAGGTTCAACACCGTGGCCTCCACCGTGCGGCGCATCATCGACGATCCGAACCTCATCGCCTCCATCACCGACGCCGGCGTGGCCTTCGGTGAGGTCATCGAGGGCCGTCGCGGGGAACGACTCGACATCCCCCTCCCCGAGGACGTCACCGGAGCCCTGGTCGAGGCCCGAGGAGCGCTCGAACGGGCCTCCACCGTCGTCAACGCCATCGAGACCGAGGTGGAGGACGCCCGCCAACGGCGCCTCCGCGCCCAGGTCATCCTCACCCGATCGACCGAGATGATCGACCGCACCCTGTCCCCGTCAGCCGACACGGTCGCCTTCGTGTCCGGGGCCCCCGGATCACCCTGCCTCGAGATCGCTCCCCTCGACGTCGGTCCCACCATGGAGGCCGGGGTGTGGACCCGCCGCACCGCGATCCTGACCTCGGCCACCGTCCCGCGCTCACTCCCCGACCGCATCGGCCTGCCGGAGCCGGAGGTCATCGACGTCGGCAGCCCCTTCGAGTACGAGGAGAACGCGCTCCTGTACTGCGCGATGCACCTCCCCGCCCCCAACGACCCCGCCTTCCGCGAGGCGACTCACGACGAACTGGCGGCCCTCATCACCGCGGCCGGTGGACGCACCCTCGCGCTGTTCACCAGCTGGGCAGCCATGGACGAGGCCGCCGCCGCCATGACCGGCAGGGTGCCGCACACGATCCTGACCCAACGCGACCTCCCCAAACCGGCCCTCGTGTCCGCCTTCACCGAGGACGAGTCCACCTGCCTCTTCGCCACCGCCGGACTCTTCCAGGGGGTCGACGTGCCCGGGCGCACCCTCTCGCTGGTCGTCATCGACCGGATCCCCTTCCCACGGCCCGACGACCCGCTGCTCTCGGCGCGACGCGACCGACTGGGACGGGCCGCCTTCTCCCAGATCGACCTGCCCCGGGCGGCGACCATGCTCGCCCAGGCGAGCGGTCGCCTCATCAGGAGCGACACCGACCGCGGCGTGGTCGCGGTGCTCGACCGCCGACTCGGCACCGCCGGCTACCGCTGGGACCTGATCTCCACCCTGCCACCGATGCGACGCACCCGCGACCGCGCCGAAGCCGAGCGCTTCCTCCGGGCGATCACCGACTGACCCCCCGGCCACAGGGCCGTCTACGGTGCGGACATGTCCGACGAACCAGCCCTCGTGCAGCTCGGGTTGGACCGGGGTGTCGCCACGATCACCCTCGACTCACAGCCCAACCGCAACGCGCTGTCGCGCCGACTGCTCGACGACCTCCACCGAGCCCTCGACGGCGCCGAGGAGGCCGAGGCCCGCGCCGTCGTCCTCACCCACGCCGGACCAGCGTTCTGCTCGGGAGCCGACCTCCGCGAACGCTCATCGGGCCCTCCGGACTCCGGGCCGATGGTGGCCGCGCTCGAACGCCTCATGGACATGCCGCGACCCACCATCGCGGCCGTGCGGGGAGCGGTGCGCGCCGGAGGCATCGGCCTGATGGCCTCCTGCGACCTCATCGTGGTCGACCCATCGGTCGACTTCGCGCTCACCGAGGTCCGCATCGGCGTCGCCCCCGCCATCATCTCGGTGCCGATCCTCCGCCGCGTCAACCCCGGCAGGATCGCCTCCGCCATGCTGACCGGAGAGCGTTTCAGCGCCGAGGAGGCCCGCGACATAGGACTCGTCACCCACGTCAGCGCCGATGTCGTCGACACCGTGGATGAACTCTGCGACGGCATCCGCCGCGGCGCCCCGAACGCGGTGGCCGCCACCAAACGACTGCTCGGGGAGGTGCCCCACCTCGATCGCACCGAGGGGTTCGACGCCATGCGACGGCTCAGCGAGGAGCTGTTCACCTCCGACGACGCCGCTGAGGGGATGGCCGCGTTCGCCGAGAAGCGCACCCCGCGCTGGGCGGACTGACCGAGCCGGTCGGGCGGCCGACCCGGCCGCGCCTCAGGCCATCAACCGATAACCGAGACCGCGGACCGTCACGATGAGGCGGGGCTCGTCGGGGACATCCTCCACCTTGAGCCGGAGTCGCCGCACATGGGCATCGACGAGTCGGGAGTCGCCGAGGTACTCGTACCCCCACACCCGTTCGAGCAGCTGATCGCGACTCAGCACCGCGCCGACATGATCGGCGAACTCACAGAGCAGCCGATACTCGGTACGGGTCACCGCGATCTCGACATCGTCCTTCGCCACCACCTGCCGATCACGGTCCAGAGAGACATTGCCGAAGCGCTCCACCCCACTCGACTCGGGACCCTCGGGGGCCGGCGAGAGCTTCGCCCGACGCAGCAGCGCACGGATGCGGGCGGCGAGCTCCTTCGGGACCACCGGCTTGGTGACGTAGTCATCGGCCCCGGCCTCGAGCCCTGCCACGAGATCCTGGGTCTCGGTCTGGGCGGTGATGATGATGATCGGAACGGTCGAGGAGGCCCTCAACGCCCGGCAGACCTCGAACCCTGAGAGATCGGGCAGCCGCAGGTCGAGCAGGACGAGATCCGGGTGATGCTGACCGAACTGCACGAGACCCGACGCCCCATCGGCCGCCTCGTGGACCAGGTATCCCTCATCCTCGAGAGCGAGCCTGAGCGCGAGCCGGATCGCGTCGTCATCCTCGATGAACAGCAGCGAGTCCACCCACGCAGTGTGCCACGAGCACGGGCGGACACCGCTCCCCGATTTGTTACACAAATCGCACAGAACGGGCATGGTCGCGTCATACGGCGCGACCATCATCATCGGTGTTCACGCTGCCCCGGTGAGGTACCTCCCTCCCCCTGGTGCCTCACCGGCAGCGGCGGAACCCGGGCCCTCCGCCAGACCGCCGCGTCCCCTCCTGCTACCCGGGTGCGCAACACTGTCCAGATGGCACTCCTCCGCTCGCCGAGACTCAGCACGCGTGTCGCGCTGTTCTTCGGCCTGATCGGACTGCTCGCCGGACTCGGACTCACCACCGCCACCTACTCGATCGCGCGCGACTCCCTGCTCGATCAACGCGTCTCCGCGGCGCGCTCCTCGGCATTCGACAACGCGCTCGCCGTCAAGAGCGCCTTCGATCAGGCGCTCCTTCCCGACGGACGCCTCGATCGAGAGGTGATCTCCGACTCGTTCCTCAACCTCGACATGGAACCCGGCGGATTCAGCATGCTGACCAAGCCGTACATCCCGCTGTACCTGCAGTTCCCGGCCTCCGCCTTCCCGGCCGAACTCCTCGAGTCGGTCAACCGAACCCAGTCCGGCCAGCAGCAGTTCATCCACGACGGAGAGCCGTACATCGGCATCGGCGTGCACATCGCGGCCTACGACACCTCCTACGTCGAGGCGTTCCCCCTCGCATCGACCGAGCGCACCCTTCGGATCATCTTCACCGCCCTGCTCATCGGGTCGGCCCTCGCCGCCCTGTTCGCGACCTTCTTCGGATTCACCACCAGCCGGGGCCTGCTGAAACCGCTGACCCGCGTGGCCGACGCCGCCGGCGACATCGCCCAGGGAGCACTCGACTCCCGCCTCGAGACCTCCGACGACCCCGAGCTCGACCGGCTCGTCCAGTCGTTCAACGAGATGGCCGACGCCGTCCAGGCCCGAATCGAGCGAGAAGCCCGCTTCGCCTCGGACGTCAGCCACGAGCTCCGATCCCCGATCACCGCCATGACCGCCGCCGTCGAGGTTCTCGCCGTCCGGCGCGACGAACTCGGCGACCGCTCCCAGCAGGCCCTCGACCTGCTCGTCGAACAGGTCCGACGGTTCGACGCGATGGTCATCGACCTCCTCGAACTCTCGCGACTCGACGCCGGCGCCGTCGACGGCCACGACGAGGAACTCGACCTCGTCGAATGGGCGCAGCGGGTCACCGCCCGATCCGGTTCACCCGACATACCCGTCGATGTCGAACGCGGAGCGCCGCGACGAGCCGTCGTCGACAAGGTCCGCCTCGAGCGCATCCTCGGCAACCTCGTCGACAACGCGGCCCACCACGCCGGCGGCGCGACCCGGGTGTCCATCGAGCCGGGCGACCGGGTCGGAACGCTCCTCATCGCCGTCGAGGACGCCGGACCGGGAGTGGCCGCGAGCGAACGCGAGCGGATCTTCGAGCGGTTCGCGCGCGGCAGCGCCGCTCGACACCGTGTGGGGACCGGCCTGGGACTGGCCCTCGTCGCGGAACACGCCGCGGCCATGGGAGGAGAGGCCTGGGTCGAGGACCGACCCTACGGCGGATCGCGCTTCGTGGTCCGACTCCCACGAGACCGTTCGGAGCTGTCGACATGACTCCCGCACGGCGCTCCCACCTGGTGCTCGGCGCAGCCCTGGCGCTCCTGATCAGCGCCTGCGGGCTGCCGATCGACGACCGGGTGCAGACCTTCGACGAGGTCCCCTTCGACCTGGCGGCGCCGACGACCACCTCAACGACGACGACCACCGAACCGCCGGAACCGCCCGACGAAGCCGTGCCGCCCGACGTCGAGGAGTCGACGACCACCACGATCGTGCGCACCTCGAGCGTTGACCTCTTCTATGTGCTCGGGGCCCGGGGTGACCTGCAACAGGTCACATCGGCGCTCCCGGCCCCCATCTCCGATGCCGTGCTCATCGACCAGCTCGAGAACGCCCCAACCGGGACCGGGACCCCCCTGCGAACCGCCGTCGCACGGAACCTCATCTCCGGTTTCACCGTCGACCGCGGCCTCGCCGTCGTCGATCTGAACCGCAGCGTGCTGTCACGGACCAACAGCTCGGAGCAACGACGGGCCATCGCCCAGATCGCACTGACACTCACCCTGTTCACCACCCCCGACGGCGGCATCGGACAGGTGTCGTTCACCGTCTCCGGCGATCCGATCAGCGTGTTCGTCCCCGCGCGGGGGGCCAACAGCGAACCCGGCGAACCACTCGCGCACTCCGACTTCACCTCGCTGGTCTCGGGCGCCCCACCGCCAACCGCGCCGCCCACCACCAGTACGACGACAAGCACGACCAGCACAACGACGACGAGCACGACCAGCACGACGACAACGACGACAACCATCGCCCCGACGGGCGACACATCGACGACAACGACGAGCCTCACCCCCGAGGGGTAGACACCTCAGTAGCCGAGGCGCTCGACCCGGTCGGGTCGTCGCTGCCAGTCGCGGTCGACCTTCACCCGGAGCTCGAGATGGGCACCGGCCGGCATCTGCGCACGCGCGCGCTGGCCCACCTCCTTCAGGACCGAGCCACCGCGCCCGATGACCATGCCCTTCTGACTCTCGCGCTCGACGATGATGTCGCACCGGACCCGCGGCCACTCCCACTCGGTGACCCTGGTGGCGATGGAGTACGGCAGCTCGTCGCGCACCACGGCGAGCAACTGCTCCCGCACGAGCTCGGCCACCCAGAGCTCGTCATCCGGGAGATCCGTCCCCTCCGGATACAGGGCGGGACCCGACGGCATGCGGGACGCGAGATGCTCCACCAGCGCGTCGAGCCCCTCACCGGTCCGGGCCGACACCGGGAAGTAGGCCTCCGCATCGAGCTCCGAGGCCGCTCCGAGAGCCGCGAGCACCTCTTCGGGGCGAGCCCGATCGCACTTGTTCACCACCACCACCGTCGAGGCCAGATCCAACCGCTCGGCCACCCACCGGTCGCCCCGCCCGAACGGGGCGGTCGCATCGAGCACGAGACACTGGACATCGACATCCCCGGCGCTCTCCAGAGCCGTCGAGTTCACCCGCTCCCCGAGCGCGCTCACCGGCTTGTGTAGACCTGGGGTGTCGACGAACACCAGTTGCACCCCCGGCCGGTTCGCAACGCCGACGATCCGGTGACGAGTCGTCTGCGGCTTGTCGGAGACGATGCTCACCTTCCGACCACACACGGCGTTGACAATCGAGCTCTTCCCGACGTTCGGCCGCCCCACCAAGGCGACAAGACCGCATCGGTGCTCCTCGTGCGGCGCGACCATGGACCATTCGTACCAGAGCCGGCGCCCCGGGACGCACCGCCGAGTGCGGCCGGCACGAGGCCCCCTGTCATGATGGGAACATGAGCGCACGAACCATCAACGGCGTCGACGAGATGAAGGCACTCGTCGGCGAGCACCTCGGCTACAGCCCCTATGTGGAGATCACCCAGGAACAGGTGAACCTGTTCGCCGACGCCACCGGAGACCACCAGTGGATCCACATCGACGTCGAGCGGGCCAAGGCCGGACCGTTCGGTGGCCCCATCGCCCACGGTTACCTCACCCTCAGCCTCGGCCCGAGCCTCTACAGCCAGATCGTCGAGATCTCAGGATTCTCGATGGGCGTGAACTACGGCACCAACAAGGTGCGGTTCCCGAGCCCCGTACCCGTCGGATCACGGCTCCGGCTCGGCGCCCGCCTCCTGAGCGTCGACGACATCGCCGGCGGCGTGCAGGCCTCCGTCGAGTTCACCTTCGAGGTGGAGGGGGCCAGCAAGCCGAGCTGCGTCGCCGAGGTCGTGTTCCGCAACTACGTCTGATCGGGGCACGCCATGGAACCGGGGTCGGTGGCGCTGGCCTCGATCCTGAGAGGCATCGCAGCAGCGCGTCCCGACTCGGAACACACCGTCAACGGCGCCCGACGACTGACCTGGTCGGAGTCGGATCGACGCACCGACCAGCTCGCCGGGGTGCTCGCCGAAGCCGGCCTCGGCTGCCACACGGAACGCGCCGACCTCCCACCCCACCGGTCCGGGCAGGACCATCTCGGGATTCTCACCCACAACCGGCTCGAATACCTCGAGTCGATGATCGGCGCCCTCAAGGCGCGGGTCGCGCCCTTCAACATCAACTACCGGTACGGACCCGCCGAACTCGAGCAGCTCCTCACCCTGGCCTCCGCCTCGGCCCTCGTCGTGCAGGGCGCGCTCGCCGAGCGGATCCGACCCGTCATCGACCGTCTCCCGCGACTCGACCTCCTCCTCCAGATCGATGACGGCTCCGGAGCCGACCTGCTCCCGGGAGCCCTCGACTACGAGGACGCGCTCAACCGCGTCGACCCCACCCGAGGTGGGCTGGCCGACGTCACCCCGTCCCCCGACGACCTCTACCTGCTGTTCACCGGCGGGACCACCGGCATGCCCAAAGGGGTGATGTGGCGGAACGGCGATGCCGTCACCGAGTGCTTCAACGGCTCCCGACGGGCGAACACCATCGAGGACTTCGCGGGAGCCGCCGACACCGGGCTCAGGAGCCTCCCCGCCGCGCCCTTCATGCACGGAGCCGGCCACTGGTCGGCGATGAGGGCCCTCCTCGGCGGGGGCACCGTCGTCATCCCCGAACACGACGGTCGTCTCGACCCCCACGCGGTGTGGTCCACCATCGACCGCGAACAGGTCAACCTGATGCTCATCGTCGGAGACGCCTTCGCCCGCCCACTCATCGAGACCTACGACCGAGGCGACCACGACGGCTCGAGCCTGAACGTCCTCGTCACCGGTGGCGCGGCCCTCTCAGCCGGCGTCGCCCGCCAGATCCTCGACCGACTGCCCACCGTGATGATCGTCGACGGATTCGGCTCCTCCGAGGCCGGAGGCCAGATGACCAGGGTGACGACCTCCGGCAACCCGGACACCCCTGGATTCAAGGTGAACGACCGCACCTTCGTCCTCTCCGAGGACCGGCAGCGGCATCTGCACCCGGGCGAGGACGAGGTCGGCTGGCTCGCGCGTTCCGGACGCCTGCCCCTCGGCTACCTCGACGACGCCGAGGCCACCTCGGCCACCTACCCCACCGTCGACGGCGAGCGCCTCGTGGTGCCCGGGGATCGCGCCCGAGTGCTCGACGACGGCACCGTGCACCTCCTCGGGCGCGAATCGAGCTGTATCAACACCGGCGGCGAGAAGGTCTTCGCCCAAGAGGTCGAACTCGCCGTGGTCGGCGTGCCCGCCGTCGTGGACTGCCTGGTGATCGGCGCGCCCGACGAGCGCTTCGGATCCGTCGTCACCGCGATCGTGGAGCTCGAACCCGGACACTCCATGGATCTCGACAGCCTCCGTGAAGCGCTGACCGGGGTGATCGCCGACTACAAACTCCCCCGACGGCTGATCATCGAGGATCGCGTACGACGCGGCCCGAACGGCAAGGCCGACTACGGCTGGGCTCGCCAGGTGGCCGACAGCGCTCCGAACCGCTGAACTCATCGGTCGGTCGCCGCCACCCCGACCGGGCCGACTCAGATCGGGAGAGCCCCGGTCGCCGCCCGCGTCGTACCCGAGTCGTTGAAGGCCGCGATCGTCCGCTGGGCGATGCGCATCTGGTGGATCTCGTCCGCGCCATCGGCGAAACGAGCCCAACGGGCCTGCTGAAGCATGTGGGCCAGCGGGGTGTCGGTCGAGTAGCCGAGCGCGCCGTGCACCTGGATCGCCCGGTCGATGATCCGCCAGAGACTGTTGGCGACGAAGTGCTTCGCCATCGAGACGACCGCGGTGAAGTCCATTCCCTGCTCGATCTGGTACGCGGCGTGCAGCACCATCAACTTGCACTGGTACAACTCGACGGCCGAATCCGAGATGAGCCACTGGATGCCCTGCTTCTCAGCGAGCAGGGAACCGTGCGAATACCGATCCATCGCCCGGGCCACCATCATGTCGAGCGCCGTCTCGGCCTGACCGATCCACCGCATGCAGTGCGCCAGCCGAGCCGGCCCGAGGCGGTACTGGCCGAGGAGGTGGCCCTGCCCGCGACCCCCGAGCATGTTCGCATCCGGCACCCGCAGGTCCTCGATGAGGATCTCGCAGTGGTTGTGCGAGCCCGACATCGTGTGGACGTCACGCACGACGGTCCACCCCTCGCTCGGCAGATCGACGATGAAGCAGGAGTTGGCCGCCTGAGGGATCTCCGGATCCTCCTCGGTGCGAGCCACGAGCAGCGCGAACTTCGCCCCCCGGGCACCGGAGATGAACCACTTGTGGCCGTTGATCACCCACTCATCACCGTCGCGATAGGCGGTCGTCCTGATCAGGGTCGGGTCGCTCCCCGCCACCTCCGGCTCGGTCATGGCGAAACAGGAGCGCGCCGTGCCCTCACACAGTGGCCGGAGGTAACGCTCGTGCTGCTCTGGGGTCCCCCAGTGCAACAGGGTGTGCTGATTGCCCTCGTCGGGGGCCTGGGCGTTGAGCACGAACGGGCCGATCGACACCTTCGCCGCCTCAGCCGACACCGCCGCCATCGCCGTCGGGCCGAGACCCATCCCACCCCACTCGACCGGCATGTGCGGCAACCACAGCGACCGCGACTCGCGGGCCTCCTTCCGGAGGGCGACGATGCACGCCACCACCTGCGACCGGTCCGACTGATCGATCGCCTCCCATTCGGGTCGCACCCGCTCATCCATGAACGCCCGGACGCGGAGCCGGATCTCGTCGACCTCGGGCGGAAGTGAGAAATCGATCATGGTCCATTGTCGTCGTTGACGGGTGGGCGCTGCGAACCGGGTCGGCCTAGCCTGCCGACGTGCACGAGACACCCCGACCCGTCGGCGACTCGCCGTCGTGGGACCGGGACACACTCCCCGAGGGCGACGACAAACAGCGCGCCGTTCGCGAGATGTTCGACGCGATCGCGCCCCGCTACGACCTCGTCAACCGCATCATGACCTTCCGCCTCGACGTCCGCTGGCGACGACGCGCCATCCGGGACCTCGCCCTCCCGGCTGGCTCGAGCGTGCTCGACCTCGCCTCGGGCACCGGGGATCTGTGCATCGACCTCGCCGCCGCCGGCCTCCGGCCGCTCTCGATGGACCTCAGTTACGGGATGCTCGCCGCCGACCGCTCCGGGTCACCCCGAGCCCAGGCCGACATCCTCCGGCTCCCGGTCGGCGACGGTGCCGTGGACGGGCTGACCTGCGGATTCGCACTCCGCAATCTCGTCGACCTCGGGACCTTCTTCACCGAGGCGGCGCGAGTGGTGCGACCCGGCGGACGCATCGCCCTGCTCGACGTCGGCGTCCCCCACAACCCGATCGTGCGCCTCGGCAACTCGATCTACTTCGGTCGAATCGTGCCCCTGATCGGCAGGATGCTCTCCGACGGCGCCGCCTACCGGTACCTGCCGCGCAGCGTCGCCTACCTCCCACCCCGGGAGGAGCTCGTCGCCATGCTCCGCGAGCGGGGATTCTCGAACGCGGTGCATCACCAGTTGAGCGGCGGGCTGACCCAGTTGATGACCGCCACCCGGGACTGAGATGGACGGCCTCCGCTCCATCAGCTTCGATCTCGACGAGGGCGACGCGGCGACCGCCCCACTCGTCGACCTCGCCGGAGCCGACGGCTACCTGTTCACCCGCGAGCGTCGTGGGATCGCCGCCCGGGGGCGCGCCGCGCGGTTCCAGCTCGACGAGGCCGTCCCGAGACTGGGCTCGATCCCCCACGAGGACCGGAGCAGCGGCTGCGCCGGGCCGCTCGCCCTCGGCTCGGTCGCCTTCCTTCCCGACGAACCAGCCGAACTCGTGGTGCCCGCCGTGGTCATCCGCGACGACGGATCGGGTCGACGCACGGTGACGGTCACCGACAACGAGCCAGCGGAGACGTCACCGGACATTCCGGTCCACCGTCCACCCCAGCCGTTCGCCGCCGCCTTCGAGGTGTCCCCTGACAGCGACATCGACCGTTACCTCCTCGCCGTCGAGCGGGCCGCAGGCGCGGTTCGCGCCGGCGAGATGGACAAGGCCGTGATCGCCCGCACCGTCCGGGTGCGCAGCGACGCCGAGATCCCCGTCCACTCGGTCCTGCGGCGCCTCGAATCGATGTTCTCGTCCACCTACCGGTTCTCCATCGACGGACTCATCGGCGCCTCACCGGAACTCCTCGTGGAGGTGGAGGGCGACACCGTCCGCGCCAATCCACTCGCCGGCACCACACGCACCACCGGAGACCCCGACCGCGACCGCGCACTCGCCGAGGATCTCCTGCGGAGCGAGAAGAACCAGATCGAGCACCGCGCGGCGATCGAGATGGTCCGCGACACGCTCCTCCCCCACTGCTCTTACCTCGACTGGACCCCCGAGCCATCGATCGTGCGGGTCGCCAACGTGCAGCACCTCGGCTCCCTCGCCGAAGGGCATCTCTCCAGCCCACGCGCGACCGTCACCGAACTGGTGCGGGCGCTCCAACCGACCCCCGCGGTCGGCGGGCATCCCCGCGACGCCGCCCTCGCCCTCATCGCCGAGGTCGAGGACTTCGAACGCGGCCGGTACGGCGGGGCGGTCGGCTGGGTCGACGGGAACGGGGACGGCACCTGGGCCGTCACCCTCCGGTGCGCCGAGCTCTCCGAGGACCGTCGTGAGGCCCGCCTGGTCGCCGGTGGCGGAATCGTCGCCGACAGCGTCGCCCGGGACGAACTCGCCGAGACCCAGGCGAAACTCCAGGCGATGCTGAGCGCGATCGTCCGAGCCTGATCTCAACCGCCGAGCGCATCGACCGCGACCACCGCGGCCGCATGGAGACGCTCGTGCACGGCGACATTGCCGGAACGATCGGAGACCACCCGGATGACCCGGGGGCCCGGGAGGCGGATCGCCTCACGGAACTCATCGACGGAGCCGACCTCGACCCCCGGCACACCGAAGGCCGCGGCGAGGGCCAGCACATCGGCACCGTGCGGTGTCCCGAAGAGATCCTCGAAGACGGCACCACCGGGCTCGACCGCCTGCGGCAGGAACGAGAAGATGCCGCCACCGTCGTTGTCGACGATCACCACGCGCAGGTCGACCCCGCGCGCCATGACCGTCCAGAGGGCGTTCGCGTCGTGCACGAAGGCCAGGTCGCCGACCAGGGCCACCGTCGGCGCCCCACGGAGCGCGATCCCGAGGGCGGTCGACACGACACCGTCGATCCCGTTCGCCCCCCGGTTCGAATGGGCCCGCGCGTCAGGGCCACCGAACCACTCCAGATCCCGCACCGGCATCGAGGACGACACCACCAGACGGGCCCCGAGAGCGCCCACCTCACCCGCCACGACGCGGACCACCGTCGGCTCATCCAGGTCGGGCCCGGCGAGCGCGCGATCATGGATGTCGAGTACCTCCCGGTCCGCCTGCTGCCAGTCATCGAGCCACGCCGTCGGCGACCGCTGCCCCGCGGCCCGCTCGACCGTGCCGAGATCGGTCGTCGCGACGACATTGCCGTCCGGATCGATGTGTCCGGGACCGCCCACCTGCACCACCGGGCATCCGACCGCGGCGATCCACGCCGGCAGGACCTTCGAGGCGTGCGGGCGACCGATTCGAATCACGACATCGGGCTGGTGGGCATCCGTGAACATCGCGCTGCGCACGATCGCATCGGCGGTGCTGATCACACCCCGCTCACCGCGGAGACCAGAGGTCGGATCGGCCAACACCGGCCAACTGAGCCGATCGGCGCAGCGGAGGATGTCGGCTGCCTCACACCCGTGACGACCGCCGACGATGACCAGACCGCGACCCTCGAGCAGACCGTCGGGCACCTCGTCGGGGGCCCGACCGACCGGCGCCTCGCCCTCGGTCGCGGGCCCTGACACCGGCAGCGGACCGGCCGGCCCGACCAGAGGCTCCCGGAACGGCAGATTGACCTGCACCGGACCCGGCCGACCGCCACGAAGCCCCGAGGCGGTATCGATGCAGAGGCGAGCCAGTTCCCGCCAGCCGGCGGGATCGGAGTCGTCGGGGACCGGAGCGTCGACCGACCAGCGGACCGCGGAGCCGAACAGGTCGATCTGATCGATGGTCTGCGGGGCACCCACCCCACGGAGCTCCGGAGGCCGATCGGCGGTGCACACCAGCACCGCGAGGTCGGAGAGCCCCGCCTCGACCACTGCCGGATGCAGATTGACAGCAGCCGTACCGCTCGTGCACAACACCAGCGACACCCCACCATCGGCGGCGAGGCCGAGGGCCACGAACGCAGCCGAGCGCTCGTCGAGGACCGTGTGGCAGGTCACCCGATCGTCAGCTCGGAGCGCGAGCGCGAGCGGCGTACTCCGCGAACCCGGCGCGATCACGGCGTGCTCGAGACCGCGCACCACCCACTCGTCGACCAGGGTCGCGCAGAAGGTCGCGTTCGCCGACATGGCCCGGACGATACGTCCGTTCCGGGGCACACGTAGGGTTGTGACATGTCGGAGACCTCCACACCGCTCCAGATCGAGATCTGGTCCGATGTGATCTGCCCCTGGTGCTACATCGGCAAGACGCGGTTCGATCGCGCCGTCGAGCTCCTCGGCGACGACATCGCCGTCGACGTCACCTACCGCGCCTACCAACTCGATCCGACCGCCCGACCCGGCGTGACAGAACCGGTGACCGAGTCGTACGCGCGGAAGTTCGGCGGACCCGAGCAGGCCTCGCGGGTCATCGAGCGGATCACCGCAGCCGCGACCGAGGACGGGATCGATATGCGCCTCGACCGAGCCCTCCGGGCCAACACGATCCTCGCCCACCGCCTCGCGTGGTGGGCCTCCACCGAGGCCTGCCCGGCCGACCAGCCGACGGTCCAGGACCGGCTCATGCGGGCCTACTTCACCGAGGGGGACGACATCGGTGACCCGGAGCGCCTGTGCGCGCTCCTCGCCGAGGTGGGTGTCGACCCGACGGCCACCCGCGAGTTCCTCGAGAGCGGCGCCGGCAACGAGGAGGTCGCAGCGGAGATCGAGCGCGCCGGCGAGCACGGCATCTCCGCGGTCCCCACCTTCGTCGTCGACGGACGTTGGGCGATACCCGGCGCCCAGGATGTGGAGACCTTCGAACGCGTGCTTCGACGACTCGCCGAGCGCCGATGATCCCCGAGCGACTCGTCCTCCTCCACGGGTTCACGCAGTCAGCGGCGGCGATGGACGACCTCGCGAGCCGGATCAACGAACTGGCGCCGGGCATCGAGACGATCTGCGCCGACCTCGCCGGCCACGGCAGCCGAAGCGACGAGGCCCTCGACCTCGTCTCCGGTGCCGACGCGCTCGCCGAACGTCACGGTCGAGCGGTGTGGCTCGGATACTCCCTCGGTGGCCGGCAGGCGCTCCACCTGGCCGTCCACCGACCGGAGATGGTGGACGGGCTCGCGCTGCTCAGCACCACCGCCGGGATCGACAACGATGACGAACGGGCTCGCCGACGCGACGACGACGACCGTCTCGCCGACCGGATCGAGCAGATCGGCCTCGACGCCTTCCTCGATGAATGGCTCGCCGGCCCCCTCTTCTCACATCTCACCGACACACCGGAGGTGGCGGCCTCCCGCCGCGCGAACACCCCGGCCGGTCTCGCCACGAGCCTCCGGCTCGCCGGCACCGGAGCGCAGGAGTCGCTCTGGCCGCGGCTGTCGACCATCGACGCGCCGTGCCTGGTCGTCACCGGCGCCCATGACACGAAGTTCGACGCCATCGGCGACCGGTTGACCTCCTCGATACCCGGTGCCGTCCGAAGCCGGATCGACGACGCGGGGCACAGCCTGCACCTCGAGCAGCCAGCCGACACCGCCCGGGTGGTGGCCGCGTGGCTCTCAGGTCACGCCTGAGACTCAGCCCGCGGCGAGCAGACCGATGGTGAGCGCGAGTCCGTAGACGAGCTGCACCCGGCCGGTGGCACCGAGAACAGGGATCAGTTCGGTGCCCGCGGCACCCCCGCGGACCGAACGCAGCGGGTCCCTGGCCACCAGGACCGCGATGAGCGCCGCGAGCGCGCCCGGATGCCATCCGGCGATGACGACAGCCGCGAGAGCAGAGCCGAGCACCAGCATCGCGTAGAGCGCGCGGGTGCGCCGATCGCCGAGGCGCACCGCCAGGGTCCGTTTGCCGACCTCGGCGTCACGAGGCCGATCACGAAGGTTGTTCACCACCAGCAGCGCGCAGGCGAGAGCCCCCACCCCGCATCCGGCGATGAGGCTGACCACCGTCACCGACCGGACCGCGACGAACGTCGTGCCGACCGTCGCGACCAGACCGAAGAACACGAAGACGAAGACCTCCCCGAGCCCGAGATAGCCGTAGGGAACCGGACCGCCCGTGTACCCCCATCCGGCGGCCATACACACCGCCCCGATCGGCACCAGCCACCAACTCACCGTCACGGCGAGCACGAGCCCGGCCATCCCCGCGAACCCGAAGGCGATCAACGCCGCCCACTTGACCCTGCCCGCGGGCACCCCCGACGCCACGAGACGGACCGGACCGACCCGATCATCATCGGTGCCGCGAACCCCGTCGCTGTAGTCGTTCGCGAAGTTCACCGCCACCTGCAGGGCGAGGCTCACCACCAGGGCGAGCACCACGGCGGAGAACGAGAAGCGGTCGCTCGAATCCGCCACCCGGGCGGCCGCCGCCCCGACGGCGACCGGGACCACCGCGGCGGGCAACGTTCGGGGACGCGACCCGAGGATCCAGAGTCGCCAGCCGGACGGAAGATCGCCCTCGGCCGCCGGAGTCGGTGCGGTGTCGCTCATGTCCGGCCATGATGGAGGCGTGGACGGTCGGCGGCAACCCGCGCTCGCGCGACGATGAATCGGCTCATCGCCATCGACCTCCCCGGCGGCCCGGCCCTCGTCGACGCCCTGAGGGCGGTGTGGGACGCCGGTGACGCCGCCCTCGTGCTCGACGGACGCCTCACGGTGTCCGCTCGACACGACCTCATGCGTCGGTTCGGCGCCGCTGCCGTCATCGACTCCTCGGGGACGACCGCTGATCCCTCCGGTGGCCGCCCGATGGAGGACGGGGACGCCCTCGTGGTACCGACCAGCGGTTCCACCGGGGAGCCGAAGGGCGCGGTGCTCACCCATACGGCGATCGCCGCCTCAGCCCGCGCCGTCGCCGCGCGCCTCGACATCGCCGACAACGACCACTGGCTTGCCTGCCTCCCCCTCGCCCACGTCGGCGGCCTGTCCGTCGTCACCAGGGCCGTGGTCCTCGGGACCCGACTCACCGTGATCCCGGCATTCGACGCCGACGTCGTCGCCTCGAGCGACGCGACCCTCACCTCCCTCGTCGGCACCGCGCTCAGACGCACCGACGTCTCCGGATACCGCGCCGTCCTGCTCGGCGGGGGCCGACCACCGGCCGATCGACCGTCGAACTGCATCACCACCTACGGGATGACCGAGACCGGATCCGGGGTGGTCTACGACGGGCTCCCGCTCGACGGGGTCGAGCTCGACATCCGAGACGGCGAGGTGTGGGTGCGGGGACCGATGCTGATGCGCGGCTACCGGGACGGACCCGACCCGTTCGTCGAGGGCTGGCTCCCCACCGGCGACCTCGGATCGATCGGGACGGACGGACGCCTCTCAGTGGCCGGCCGTCGCGGCGACATGATCGTCACCGGCGGTGAGAAGGTCTGGCCGGAACCCGTCGAACAGGTCCTGCTTGGCCACCCCGACATCGTCGATGCCGCCGTCGTCGGCGTCGAGGATCCCGAATGGGGATCCGTCGTCGTCGCGCGGATCGTCACCGAGCGCGACGACCTCACCCTCGACGAGGTGCGCGACCATGTCCGCGCCACCCTCCCGCCGTGGGCGGCCCCCCGAGAGATCGTGCGGGTCGACGAGATCGAGCGGACCGCGCTCGGCAAGGTTCGCCGGGACCTGCTCCGCTGACCTCAGCCGGCCGCTCCGCGGACGCCGGCCCCACCGTCGATCACGTAGGTCTCCCCGGTGATCCACGACGCGCGGTCCGAGGCGAGGAAGGTCGCGAGGTTGGCGATGTCCTCGGGAGCCCCCAGCCGTTTCGTCGGCAGTTCGGCGGCCAACCGGTCACCGAAGTTCTCCACCAGCACCGAGGCGAAGTCGGTGGTGACCAGACCGGGGGCGATCCCCACCACCCGGGTCGGCCCGATCTCGCCCGCGAGCTGACGGGTGAGATGGATGAGCGCCGCCTTGGTCAGGTTGTAGACCCCGAGCGCGCCCTCGGCGCGAAGACCACCGACCGAGGCCACATTGATGATGACCCCCGGTCGCTCGGCGAAGGCGAGCCGATGGGCCACCGCCGACCAGAACACCGGCCCCCTCAGGTTCACCTGGAAGGTCTTGTCGAAACGCCCCTCGTCGACCCCGAGGACCGGGCCGTAGTACGGGTTGGTGGCAGCGTTGTTCACCAGGATGTCAAGCCCGCCGAAGCGGTCGAGCGTGGCCTGAACACAGGCCTCACCCGCAGCGACATCACCGGCGTTGGCGGCGAAGACCGCGGTCTCACCGTCGATCGTCGCGGCCGCCTCCTCGAGTTGATCCTGCTTGCGCGAGGACATCATCACCTTGGCCCCGGCCTCCGCCATCGAAGCCGCCATAGCGCGGCCGATCCCCTTCGACGCGCCCGTGATCAGCGCGACCTTGCCCTCCAGTGAGACGTGCATGAGACGACCGTAGCCGTGGGTGGCTCAGTCGCCGTCGTCGGCGCCCTCGGACACCGCATCGTCGTCAGCCACCGGCGGCACCTCGACGCGAACCCGCCGCACCCGGCGGCCCTCCACCACCTCGGTGATGAAGCGATGCCCCTCGAACTCGACGACATCACCGGGCTCGGGAACCCGCTCGAGCGAGGAGAAGATGAAGCCTCCGACCGAATCGAAGTCCTCGTTGGGAAGGTCGACCGCGAGACGGTCGTTGAGATCGTCGATGTTGGTCTTCCCGGCGACGATCAACTCCCCGGACGGGAGTTCCTCGATGTCGGCCCGGTCGGTGTCGTACTCGTCCACGATCTCACCGACGAGTTCCTCGAGACAGTCCTCCAGGGTGATGACACCGGCGATGTCGCCGTACTCGTCGGCGACGATCGCGAGATGGAACTTGCCGGCCTGCATCTCGCGCATGAGCCTCGCGACCGGTTTGTTCTCCGGGATGAACACCACCGGTCGGGTGAGGTCGAGCACCGGCAGATCACCCCGGCCCTCGCGCTCGGCCCGGATCAGATCCTTCGTGAAGGCGACACCGGCGATGTCGGTCTCATCGTCGCCGAACACCGGGAGCCGACTGAACCCGTTCGCGATGCCGAGGTTGAGGGCATCGGTAACCGTGGCCTCGTTCGCGACGATCACCATGTCGGGCCTCGGGACCATCACCTCACGCGCCACCGTGTCACCGAACTCGATGATCGACTCGATCAGCTGGCGCTCCTCGTGCTCGATCACCTCGCCCTCGGCGGCGGCCTCGACGATGCCGAGGAACTCCTGCTCGCTGACGAACGGCCCGCGCTCCAGCCCGCGACCCCGCACGATCACATTGGTGAGCCCGATCAGGCCGGAGGAGATCAACTGCAGTGGCGCGAAGGCGACCAGAGCCCGAACCGGCCGGGCGGCCACCATCGCGGCGCGATCCGGGTGGAGTACCGCATAGGTCTTCGGCACCGCCTCAGCCAGGACGAAGAAGACGACCACGTTGAGGGTGACGCCGACAACGACGCCGATACCCCCGAAGAGGCGCCCGGCCACGATGCCGGTCAGGGTCGCCTGCACCGTCTGACAGATGTTGACGGTGAGCAGCAACGGATTGATCCACCGCTCCGGGGACTCCATCAATGCCTGCAGGCTGGCGCCGGCCCTCGGACGCTCCTCGAGGAGAGCCGCGGCGCGGGGCTTCGTCATCTTCGAGAGCCCCATCTCGGCCATCGCGAGGAAGACGAGGACCAGCAGCAGAACGCCGATCGTGACGAGCATCAGCACGTCGGCGCCGGTCACCTCCGCCGCGATCATGACCGGTGCTCCGACGAGAAGTCGACCGGGGCCGACCCGGACCAGTGATGGCGCTCCAACAGGAGACGTTCGAGTTCGCGCATATCGCGCGCCTCCTCCGGTTCGGCATGATCGTGCCCGAGGACATGGAGCACGCCGTGCACCACGAGGAGAGCGAGTTCGTCGTCGAGGGTCCCGGCGTGCTCGGCGAACTGTCGCTCTGCCACCGCCGGGCAGATGACCACATCGCCGATCAGCATCGGCGGGCTGTCGGGACCGGTGCGCTCCGCCGGATCATCCAGCGGAAACGACAACACGTCGGTCGGCCCGACGGCCCCCATGTGCTCGAGGTTCAGTTCAGAGATCGTGGCCTCGTCGACGAAGGCGAGCGTCAACTCGCCCGAGCAACCACGGTCGGACAGGACCGCTCCCGCCAGATCGGCCCAGCGGGCGGCGTCGAGGGGAACCGAGTCCTGGTCATCGGAGACCACGACCTCAGCCGGTGCCTCGACACCGGTGGGACTCGGCGGGTCAGCCACGGCGACGGCCCCCTCCGTCACGTTCGTAGGCGGCGACGATGTCAGCCACGATCCGGTGGCGCACCACATCGCCCGCGTCGAGATGCACGAAGCCGAGGCCGTCGACACCGCCGAGGACGCGCTCGAGATCGTGGAGTCCGCTCCGACCGTCGGGCACGTCGACCTGGGTCGTGTCGCCGGTGATGACCACCTTGGATCCGAAACCGATCCGCGTCAGGAACATCTTCATCTGCTCCGGGGTGGTGTTCTGGGCCTCGTCGAGGATGATGAACGAACTGTTGAGCGTGCGTCCCCGCATGAACGCGAGCGGTGCCACCTCCACCGTCCCCCGCTCGAGGAGCTTCTGCGCTCCCTCGAGGTCGACCATGTCGTAGAGGGCGTCGTAGAGCGGTCGCAGGTAGGGATCGATCTTCGCCATCAGATCACCGGGCAGGAAGCCGAGGCGCTCGCCGGCCTCAACCGCCGGCCGCGTGAGGATGATCCTCTGGACCTGTTTGGCCTGCAGAGCCTGAACCGCCATGGCCACCGCCAGCCAGGACTTGCCGGTGCCCGCCGGGCCGATGCCGAAGGTGATGACGTTCTCGCCGATCGTGTCGACGTAGCGCTTCTGGCCGGCCGTCTTCGGGCGGACCGCCCGTCCCTTCGACCCGCGTAGGACCTGATGGGTGAGCACCTCGGTCGGCCGCTCATCGGCGCGGACCATGCCGATGACCCGTCCGAGGGTCGGATCGTCGAGCTGCTGGCCGCGCTCAAGCAGGCCGATCAGCTCCTCGAAGAGCCGACCCACCCGCTCAGCATCTCCACCACGCAGGATCACCTCGTTACCGCGGACGGTCATCGATGTCGCGGGGAACTGGCGCTCGATCTCGCGCAGGTTCTGGTCGCGCGGGCCGATCAACGCGGCCAACAGGTGCTGACCGGGGACGACGACCCTCACGGGGGTGTCAGTGGATGTCATGCAGAGCCGTTCATGCGGGGGCGCGGGCGGCTGCAGCGGCGTCGCCGAGGACGTCGGTGCGTTGACTCATCCCCGGGAGGCTAGCCGCCGATGCCGAAGCACGCGTCCCGGAGTGCGAGCCACCCGGACCAGCCGTCGGCGCACGTGAAATCCGAGGTCCGGTCGGGGACAGTTGTGAGACACTGAGCGGATGCCGATCCCCCCGATGCGGCCACTGACGGCACCCGCGAGGAGCGTGGCGCGCACCATGGTCGCCGTCGTCCTCGGCGCCACGGCACTCACGGTCGTCCCCACCGGTGGTCAAGCCGATGCCGTCGAGGACGCGACAGCGCGCGATGAGCGGGGCACCCACCTGGTCACCGTCGACTCGACCACCACGCTCCGACGCGCGATCGACGCCGTCGAGCGCATGGGGGGAGACGTCGACGAGACCTTCGAGCGAGCGCTCCTCGGCCTCGCCGTGCGCCTCGACGCGGACGGTCTGGACGCGCTGACACGACTGCCCGGTGTCGCCCTGGTCGACCCGGAGGTGAGGGTCTCCGCGACCGCCGAACAGGTCGACCCGCCGTCGTGGGGCCTCGACCGGATCGACCAGGCCGCGCTCCCCCTCGACGGTCGATACCGCTACCAGACCTCGGGTTCGGGGGTCACCGTGTACGTCGTCGACTCGGGAATCCGACCGAGCCACACCGAGTTCAGCGGACGCGTCCCCTACGGCGCCGTCTACAACTACGACGCCCCGCCTGGCCTCAGGTGGTCGGGGACGGTCGCGAGTGGATTCGAGGACTGCGCGAGCGGTTCAGGACACGGCACCCATGTCGCCGGCATCGCCGGTGGTTCGACCCACGGCATCGCGAAGTCGGTCACCGTCGTGCCCGTCAAGGTGCTCGACTGCTCCGGCAACGGAACCGACACCGCGGTCATCGCCGCCGCCGACTGGATCATCGGCGACGCGAGCGCCCGTGGTCCCGCGGTCGTGGTGATGAGTCTCGGCGGCGACCCGTCGGTCCCACTCGACAACGCCGTCCGCGGGTTGATCTCGGCCGGGGTCACCGTCGTCGTCGCGGCGGGCAACACCGCCGACAACGCGTGCGACTACAGCCCCTCCCGGGTCGGCGAGGCCATCACCGTCGCCGGAACGACCCGCTCCGACCGAGCGATGACCTCCTCGGCCCACGGGTCCTGCGTCGACATCTTCGCCCCCGGCGACGGGATCACCTCGGCGGGAATCGGCTCCGACTCCGACCAGACCGTCAAGTCGGGCACCTCGATGGCCGCACCGCACGTGGCCGGCGTGGCGGCCCGTCTCCTCGAGACGAACCCCTCGGCACAGCCGGCTGACATCTGGTCGCAGATCAGCGCGAACTCGCTCACCGGGGTCGTCGTCAACCGTCGCGCCGGTGATCCCGACCGGCTCCTCCACCTGTCGGGGGCCGACGTCACACTGTCGATCGAGATCATCGGATCCTCCGGTTCGATCTCGGTCTCCAACGGCACGCAGTGCGACGCCACCTGCCAACTCACCGTCGAACCCGGGACCGAACTGACGCTGACCGCCTCCGCGCCCGACGGCGTCATCCTCAGCTCCTGGGGTGGCTCCTGCGCGCTGCAGTCGAGCGTCACCTGCACCCTCACCCCGCTCGGGACCACCTACGTGACGGCGACGTTCACGAACACCAACCTCCGCGATTTCGAACCGGTCACCCCCTCGCGCATCGTCGACACCCGTACCGGAACCGGTGGGGTCCCGGTCGGTCGGGTCGGATCGGGCGACATCTCGGGCACCCCACTCGTCGTGACCGTGGCGGGCCGCGGCGGCGTCCCCGTCGGAGGGGTGTCCGCCGTCTCGCTCAACCTCACCGCCGATCAGACCTCGGCCTCCGGCATCGGCTACGTGTCGGCGTACCCCTGCGACTCGACATCGACACCGCGGCCAGGTGTCTCGCAACTCAACTTCACCAACGGACAGACGGTCGCCAACTCCGTGATCGCCCCGATCTCCGCCAACGGCACCGCCTGCATCTTCGTGTACGGCCGCGCCCACATCATCGCCGACGTCACCGGATGGCTCCCCAGTGGACAGGGGTTCAACGCGCTGAGCCCGTCACGCGTCTTCGACACCCGCACCGGCGCCCCGGGGGTGCCCGCGGGACGAGTCGGGAACGCCGTGGGAACCGCCCCGCCGCTCGTCGTCGACCTCCTCGGACGCAACGGCGTCCCGTCGGCCGGTGTCGGGGCGATCGCGCTGAACCTAACCACCACGAACACCTCCGGATCGGGCTACGTGTCGGTGTACCCGTGCGCATCAGCGGCGACAGCGCCACCGACGGTGTCGAACGTGAACTTCACCACCGGGAGGACGGTGCCGAACTCCGTCATCCTCCCGGTCGACGCGGCCACAGCGCCGGGACGCACCTGCTTCCGAGTCGTCGGCAACGCCGACCTGATCGTGGACGTGGCCGGATGGTTCGCCTCGGGACAGGACCTGACCACCATCGCACCGGTGCGGGCCCTCGACACCCGCACCGGGGTCGGGGGCGTCTCGACGACCCGCGTCGGAGAGGGCGGCCACCGGCTCAGGTTCGACCCGGTGGCGAACGGTCTGGTACCGGCGGGTGCCACCGCAGTGGTGCTGAACCTCACCGCCACCGGAACGACCGCCTCCCCTGCCGGGTATCTCACCGCCTACCCGTGCTCATCGATCGCCGACGGGCCTCCGAATGTGTCGAACGTGAACTTCACCTCGGGGGCGACCGTGGCGAACGCCGCGATCGTGCCGCTGGGTGCCGGTGGTTTCTGCCTGGCCGCCTACGGGGCGACCCACGCGATCGCCGACGTGTCCGGGTGGTTCTCGGGCTGAGTCACCTCAACTTGATGTTCCGGCCACTGTCCGCGTGCAGATATATCGACGAGAGACCGACCCGGGCCTCAAGCCGATAGCCGCGATCGCCGAGATATCGGCCGACCAGTGAAGGCTCTCCAAGGGAGAACTCGAGTTCCTCAATACAGATCGCTGCTGGCCGGGTTCTCTCCCAGTCGACGCTGTCAAGAACCGACATCTCCGCACCCTCTACGTCGATCGAGAAGAAGCACGGGTCAGCGGGCTGACACGTCAGGGGTAGATCTCGAATCGCGAGGGACGTGACGGGATAGGACGCCGCCAGGATCCGACCTGAATCAATCAGCTGCGTCGCACGCGCTTCGTCCGTTGTCGAGAACTGCGCCTGCTTGAACTCGAAGAACTCGGTCTGTCCGGACGCGGAACTGCACAGACCGAGCCTGAAGTCGTCCAGTGGTCGAAGAACCCTGGACCAACGCTGATAGCGCGAGACGGCATCGATGAGCACGCCTGACCACCCCGCCCGATAGAAGGCGTACGTGTTCGACCCGCTCGCTGGTTCACCGGCGCCGACATCGACGTACGTGCCAGCGGATTCGGGAAACAAGACTCGAAGCACACGATCCTCACCGAACTGCGAGAAGGACATGGACCCGACCCGACGCGTAACGGTCCTCAGATAGACGGCCTCCGCCCAACGGAATCTCCGCGAGCCCTCCGGGCCGAGCAAGCGACGACAGGCCGTTCTGAACACGCTCTTCATATAAGTCGATAGAGGTGACCTCCCGCGTGCTCCGCGATCCCCAAGGCGTCGCCTACAGTGCGCGCGTGAACGCGCTCGAGGCTCCGGGCACCTGACATGGTTCGGGCCGCCGTCCTTCGCTCATTCGGTGAGCCACTCGTGATCGAGGACGTGAATCTGCGCGCTCCGCTCCCAGACGAGGTCCGAATCGAGATCGATGCGGTGGCGATCTGCCACAGCGACATCACCTTCTTCGACGGTTCCTGGGGTGGGGCGCTGCCCGCCGTTTACGGCCACGAGGCAGCTGGTCGGGTGATCGAGGTCGGTGCCAACGTCGAATCGTTCGATCCCGGCGATCGAGTGGTCGTGACGTTGATCCGGTCGTGCGGGTCCTGTCGACCATGCCGACGCGGGCATCCCGTCGCCTGCCAATCGAAGCCGGATCCGGGCTCCCCGATCACCGGGGCTGAGGGCGAGGAGATCGCGCAGGGCTTATTCTGCGGGGCGTTCGCCGAGGAGGTCGTCGTCCACCGGTCACAGGTCGTCCGCGTCGACCTCCCCGCTGCTCCGGCGAGCCTGCTGGCCTGCGGGGTCGTGACCGGCACCGGGGCGGTCTTGCGGTCGTCCGCTGTCTCCGAGGAGGATCGCGTCGTGGTGATCGGCTGCGGTGGTGTCGGACTCAACGTGGTGCAGGGCGCGCGGATCGCCGGTGCCGAGGCGATCGTCGCGGTGGACCCCGATCCGACGAAAGTCGAGGTCGCCCGGGCTTTCGGCGCGACCCATGGCATCGACCCAGGCGCAGGTGACACTGCCACGGCGTTGCGCGAGATCTGCGACGGCGAACTCGCCGACCTCGTATTCGTGGCGACCGGCGCGCCCGCCGCCTACCGGTCGGCGGCCGACCTCCTCGCAGTCGGCGGCTCCCTCGTCGCGGTCGGCATGCCCGCCGACGCCCTCGATCTCCACTGGGACCCAGGGTCGTTAGCTGCTGCCGACCAGCGCATCATCGGATCCAAGATGGGCTCGGCCCATCCACAGCGCGACATCACCGAACTCGTCGAGCATCACCACGCCGGAGATCTCATGCTCAATGAACTCATCTCGGCCACCTATCCCTTGGAGCAGATCAACGAGGCGGTGGACGCGGTGCGCGAGGCTTCCGCCCTCCGCAATGTCGTCGTCTTCGAACGAACGGGGGTTGAGTAGTGAGGGTCGAAGCGGTCGAGGCGTTCGCGGTCGAGAACCCGCCACCGGCCTTCGGTGGCACCTACTTCACCCTGGTGAAGGTCACCGCCGACGATGGCACCGTCGGCTGGGGTGAGGCCTACGGTGCGACGTTCCGACCCCGGGTGATGACCGCCGCGATCGAGGACCTCGCCCATCAGTTCCTCATCGACCACGACCCGATGCACATCGAGTCGTTCTGGCGACGCTGCTATGGCCGAGGGTTCACCCAACGCCCCGATGTGACCGTCATGGCGGCGACGAGCGCGCTCGAGATGGCCTGTTGGGACTTGACCGGCAAGCGGCTCAACCAACCGGTGCACGCCCTGCTCGGAGGCCGGGTGCACGAGTCGCTGCGCACCTACACGTATCTGTATCCCGAACCCGGGGACAGCACCGAGGTCTACCTCGATCCAGTGCTCGCCGCTGATCGCGCGCTCTTCGAGGTCGACCGCGGGTTCACCGCGGTGAAGTTCGATCCGGCGGGGCCCTACACCGCGATGGGCGGCCATCAGCCGAGCCTGGACCGCGCTGAGCTCTCAGCTGAGTTCCTCGAGCGGATCCGCGGCGCGGTCGGGACTCGGGCCGATCTCCTCTTCGGCACGCACGGCCAGTTCACCCCCTCAGGCGCGACCCGCCTCGCGCGGCGTCTTGAGCCGTTCGACCCCCTGTGGTTCGAGGAACCGGTCCCCCCTGACGATGTTGAGGGGATGGCCACCGTGGCCCGTTCGACCTCGATCCCGGTCGCCGCCGGAGAGCGACTCACCACCCGCTATGAATTCGCCCGCGTTCTCGAGCGACGCGCGGCTGGGATCCTGCAGTTGAACGCCGGGCGCTGCGGGGGCATCAGCGAGGGCCGCAAGATCGCGACGATGGCCGAGGCCTTTGGCGCTCAGATCGCACCGCACTGCTACAACGGCCCAGTCGGACTCGCCGCCAACGCGGCCATCGCGAGTGTGTCGCCGAACTTCCTGATCCTCGAGACCATCCGCGACTGCGGAGGGTTCCACGCCGAACTGTTGATCGAGCCCCACGACTGGCGCGACGGGCGGCTATACCTCAGCGACCGACCCGGACTCGGCATCGAGGTGGACGAGGCCGTCGTGAGAGCGAACCCCTACAGCGGAGACGGACTCCATCTCTCGATGGCTCCCAACCCGATCGACGTCGCTGACACGTATCAGGCGGACTGAATCAACGGCCCGAACGGCGGGTGGCCGACCCGTCAGGGCCGGCCACCTCCACCAGAGAGGCGACGCCGGGAATCGAACCCGGGTAGAGGGCTTTGCAGGCCCTTGCCTGAACCACTCGGCCACGTCGCCAGACGTCGGAGCCTACCGGCGCACCGACGGCCCCGCCCGTTGACCGGCCCCACCTCCACCCACGGGCCAACATGGTGGGGTGCGCTCGCTCGTCGTCGTGGTCCTCGCGTTGACCATCACGTCATGCTCGTCGTCCCGTGTCGATCCGGTCGCCACTGACCCGTGCGGCCGCCGGGTCGCCGAAGCCGCCGACGCGATCACGATCCGCGAGCAGGTCGCCCTGCTCGATGAGGCCATCTACCTCTGCGGCTACCTGTCGACGTTCACCCCCGAGGTCGAGGCCAACAGCGGGGTGCTCAACATCCCGATCGCCGACTTCGTCCGGCGACGCTGCGAGTTGAGCCCGATCGACGGGACACGCGCGGCACCGATGTGCACCGAGGTCGCCGTCGCCGAGTGACCTCCGCTCAGGCGGTGAGTCGCTCCACGATCTCGTCGGCCACATCCGAGGGTCGACGATCGTCGGTCACGACCTGCTCGAACGCGGCGTAACGCTCCACCCTCCCCGCCAGGAGCTCCTCAAGGCGTTCCCTCGGGTTGTCGCCGGCCAGCAGCGGTCGACGCTCGCCACCACGGGCACCCCCGACCCGACGCCAGATCGTGTCGATACCAGCCGTCAGGCAGAACACCCGACCGGTGGCAGCGAGACTCGCGCCCGCCACCTCATCGAGCATGAGCCCGCCCCCGGTGGAGACCACGAGCGAGGTGAGCGCGCCGAGTTCCTCGGCGATTCCCCGCTCGATCCGCCGGAAGTGATCCTCGCCGTGGGTCGCGAAGAGCTCCGGTATCGGGCCGTGGCGCTCCTCGATGAGTCGATCGGTGTCGACAAAGCCGTAGCGGAGGGTGGCCGCCACGAGGCGTCCAACGGTCGACTTGCCGGTCCCCATGAAACCGGTCAGCACGACATTCGCTCGCTGTGGCGCGCTCCCGACCTCCATCCACCTGAGGCTAGGGCGCGAGGCGCTCGGCGAACCGCCGCATCACGTCGGCCACCGCATCGGGCTGTTGGGCATGGACATCGTGGTGGGCGGGACGGAACCACGTCACCTCGATGTCACGGGCCACCGCGGCCAGCTGCTCGATCGCCGCGTTCTTGTCGAACCATCGGTCGCCGGTGTCGGCCGCGATCACATGCACCGGGGCCTCCACCCCGGAGATCGCCGCGACCGGATCGTGGTTCCACATCCCCTCGAGGATGGCCATGTGTCGTTCGCGGGTCAGCCAGGGCGCGATCGTGCCATCGGCGCGCACCTCGAAGTTCGCCATGGTTCCGAGGCGTCCCTCCTCCGGCCAGTCGTGGGCCGACCGGTCGACCCAGCCGCGCATCTCCTCCACGGGGGTTCCGATCAGATGCGGTGGAGCGAGTGCCTCAGCGCAGGACTCCCAGTCGTCGAAGCGGTCACGCAGGCGGATGAAGCCGCCGTCGATACAGACCGCGCCGAGAAAGCGGTCCGGGTGGCGCGCGAGCGCCTCGAGCACCACGTTGCCGCCCCATGACTGGCCGGCGAGCACGACACGCTCCCATCCAAGCGCGGTCACCAGTCGGGCAAGATCGTCAGCCACCGACGCCATGTCGTAGCCCTCATCAGGGCGATCGCTCAGCCCGTGGCCTCGTTGGTCGACGGCGACGGTCGCCGCCCCCGCCGACGCGAGACGTGTCGCGACGCCGTCCCAGAGTCGGGCGTTGGAGGCGAGCCCGTGTACGAGTAACAACCGCGGTTCGCCATCCCCGCGCTCGATCACCCTGAGGGAGATGCCGGTGTCGAGCGTGACCCGCCGGGAGGGGATCTGCGGGTCATTCATGGGTCCGCGATCAACCCCTCACAGGGTGATGACCCGACCGCCGTCCGCACCGGATCGATGAGCGGCCTCGAGCACCCGGACGACATCCCGGCTCTCGCGCGGATCGACGGCGAGGGGGTCGCCGAGCAGGAGATGGTCGGCCAGATTGCGATGGAAGCCCCAGCCGGGATGCGGAACGGGCGGCAGATCGGATTCGAGCAGACCCCAGTTGCTCTCGTATCGGGCGAGCCGGAGGTCGACCGGACGCTCAGCGTGGTGGTGGATGCCGCTCAGATAGCCGCGAGCCGGTTCCAGACGCGAAGCGTCGAGCGGCTGGTAATGACCTTCGATGGTGCCCTCGGTCCCCTGCACGTAGAACTTCGGACGCCGGATCGCGGCCAGGTCGCTCTGACGGAACGCGGCTTCGCGCCCATCGGCCCAGATCATCTTCACCTCGAGTTGGTCGACGTTGGTCGAGTCGTGCCAGACCCGGGTGTGGGTGGTGCAGCTCACCCGCTCGGGCGCGCCGCCATGGAGACGGAGGATCCAGTCGATGTGGTGTGAGCCCCAGTCGTAGACGGCGCCTCCGGAGACACTCTCCTCGGAGTGCCACGCGCGGCACGGATGCTCGAAGCCTCCGACGAAGGTCTCGATGTTGAAGACCTCGCCGATCATGCCGGTCTCGACGGCACGCCGGAGCGCGAGGAAGTCGGTGTCCCAACGTCGACTCTGATGCACGCTGAGCGCCAGGCCGGCCGCGGCCGCGCGGTTCACGAGGTCGTCAGCGTCGGAGGCTGTGAGACACATCGGCTTCTCGACGACGACGTGGCGTCCGCTGTCGAGGCAGGCCCGAGCGAGGTCGGCGTGGAGCACTGGAGGGGTCGCGATGATGACGACCTCGGCGGCGTCACTGGCGAGCAGTTCATCGATCGAGGAGAACGCCGCCACGTCACCGAAGTCGCGTCGGGCTGCCTCGAGACGCTCCGGGGAGGTGTCGACGGCTGCAGCCAGACGGAGCCCTTCGGTCTCGGTGCAGGCGAGGCCGTGCAGGTAGCCCATCCCACCGAAGGGCCCGTAGCCGACAACGGCGACTCCGATGTCCTCGGTGCGCGGCGAGTCGCCGTCGGATACGAATCGACCGACGTACGCGCCGAGGGTGGGGTGCGCGAGGACCGCGTCGAGATCACCGACCCCGGTGGCGATCACCTGTCCATCTCCGCAGCGACGGCGCGTCATGGTGGGCCCGTGGGCGAACCGCACGCTGGTGGTGGCAATCACCTCGGCCTCGTCGGTGGTCGGCCGCAACACGGCGAGCGGGCCGCACACCGCGACCTCCCCGTCGAGGCGCGCCGCTTCGGGCCGGTCGGCGAGGGTGACGAACCATTCGGTGTCGGGGCACTCTTCGATGATCTCGACGCCGGCGAGTTCGGCAGCGACCGGGTCACCGGGACGCACGGCGACGACGACCGTGCCGCCTCGGTCGAGGTGGGCCTTGAGGTCGCGGACCGACTCCGCTGCGATCGGGTGGGTGTGGACGGGGAGCAGGCTCACGTCGGGCACCCGCGTCACCGTATCCCTCGACGGCGATCTCGGAGATGCCGTGCTCACCTGTTCTCGTAGTGCTCAGCCTCCGGAACTGAGACGCTCACAACGGAACATCCCCGGCGTCACGCGGTCACACCCGTCATCTAGTCTTCGGTTACCGGCCTCCTGAGAATCAACGACTCCACAGGGGGAACACATGTCCACCAACGACAAGGCTCGTCTCGAACTGCGTCGTCGACTCGATTCGGTGCTCGGAGCCGAGGAGGCCTCGACGCTCATGTCTCACCTTCCACCGGTCACGTGGGATCAGGTGGCGACGAAGGAAGACCTCCGCGCTCTCGAAGCCAACCTTCGCGCGGAGATCTCGGTGAGCGCGTCCGGCCTCAGGACCGAGATGGCCGACCTCAGGACCGAGATGGCCCACCTACGCACCGATCTGCGAACCGAGATCTCCGATGCGATCACTCGGCAGACCCGATGGATGCTCGGCTTCGCGTTGGCGCTGACCTCGGTCATGATCACCGTCACCCGACTGGTTCCCTGACCGTCGGGCGTCAACCCGGTCGGGTCGACCAGTTCCATCAACTCGCGCTCACCAGAGCGCACTGCCGGGTCCGCCCTTGAACGGACCTGTCACGTTGGCCGTCACCCATCCGCCGTAGAACGATCCCTCATTCGACTCCACGCGCTCATCGTCAACGAAGCACTCGTCCACCGACTGGGCGTAGAACGCCCACATACCCGCCAGATCGGCGAACGCGTCGGTCGGCTCCGGATACGTCCATCCGGCGCGGGGCACCCATGCCGACTCCCCCTCCCCGACCACCACGTCGCAATAGTGCGCGACACCTTTCCACTCACAGAACGACCGATGATCGCTCGCACGAACGCGCTGTTGATCCACGAACTCCGCCGCCACGTAGTAGGCGGGGGCTTGAGAGGTCTCGAGGATCCGGACCGTCCAAGGCGCGTCGACGACCACGACACCCCCTTGGCGCACCCGGATACGCCACTCCACTCGCTCAAGGCGCGGCGGCCGTGGGTAGTCCCACACCGACTCGACGACCTTCCCGTTGGGCGCGATGTCAGCCATGAGGTCAGGATCCCACGGCGCCGCCGGACAGCAGCGACCGAGCGCGTGGCACCGGGTGGGATGACCTCGAAAACGGCGAAAGCCCCCGTTCAGGGGCTTTCGCGTGGAGCGGACGACGGGATTCGAACCCGCGACCCTCACCTTGGCAAGGTGATGCTCTACCAGCTGAGCCACGTCCGCGATGCGCGCCAAATACTACCAACCCGCTCGAATGAGCGGACACAGCGCGACCGCCTCAGGAGTCCTTCGGGCGCAGGTCGACGGTGAGGGTGAGCACGCCGTCATCCATGCTCCACGCGGCATCTCCCACGATGGCGAAATCCATGTAGTCGCGTTGGGCCTGTTCGATGAAGGCCTTGCGCTCATCCCCGGCCACCGGTGGCAACGGCCGCTGCTTCACAGCCATCGCGCGGTCGCGATAGCGCTCCAACATCGCGTCGACATCAAGTTCTGCCATCACCTCACCGTACCCATCTCCACCCTCAGGGTGACACGCGCGTCGGGTCGGCCGGCTCGTCGCCATCGGTGTCGGCCCCGACGTCGACACCGTCCTCGGTCGCCTCTCCCGTCGTCTCCTGAGGAGGATCCTCGGGCGCGTCGCCGGGCTCGCTCGCGGGTTCCTCTTCGGCGTCGTTCACCTCGCCGTCGTCCACCGCGGCGTCGTTCACCGCGGCGTCGTCCACCTCGGCGAGCACCCGCTCGATCATCCGTTCGCGCTCCTCGGTGTCCGCGCTCAGATAGGCGTGGGTGGTCATCAACTCGAGCACCGCCACCTCCGGGGGATCCACCCGGGTGGCGCGGACCAGCCAGACGGCGACCGCGACCAGGGCCAATCCGATGACCACGAGGGTGATCACGATCAACAGCACCAGTCGTGCGGCGGTCGGATCGCCGACGGTCACCTGAGCGGGCAGCACGACCCGAGTCTGGCAGGTCACCGCTGATGAAGGGGGCACGCCACGGTGGTGCGCCCCGCCACCGTGGAACGCTCGAGGAGCGTTCCGTCGAGCGCGCACAGCCCGTCTCCCTCTCGGCGCCCGGGGCCGGTGTCCCCGGTGTGGCTGCCCCCGGCGCGGAGCATGCGCGGCATGAGGTCGGCGATCACCTCGGCCAAGGCCTCGGGTTCGTCGATGTCCCGCATGGGCCGGTCGGGGGCGATACCGGCATGGAAGAGCACCTCGTCGACACAGAGATTCCCGAGCCCGGCAACGACGCGCTGATCGAGCAGCACCGCCTTCACGGTCGCGCTGCGCTGACGGTTCGCGCGCAGGGCCTCCGCGAGCGCCTCAAGGCCGGCGAACAGGTCGACCCCGAGGTCGAGCGTCGGTTCGAGGCGATACCGCGAGAAGCGACGCGGGTCGCTGACCACGAGCGACCCGGTGTCGAATGCGATGCTGAGCCGCTGCCATCGGGCGTCCTCGCGCCGAGCCCCGTACTCGAGGGCCTCGATCGGGGCCGCGTCATCGACGATGACCCGACCGGTCATCCCGAAGTGCAGGCCAAGGCATCCGGCACCGGTGTCGATCAGCACATGCTTGCCGTGGCGTCGAACACCGTCGACCTCGGTCCCGATGAGACCTCGGAGGCCCACCGGGTCCCCGCAGGAGGGGTCGACCTCAAGCGAGGTGATCCGACGGCCCAGGATCGACCGGGTCGCCCGCGCGTAGATCTCGGCCTCGAGCCCCTCGGGCACCGGTCACACCACTCGGTCGAGGAAGCCGCTCACCACGGGTCCGAGCTGCTCGAGTTCCATCAGGAACGCGTCGTGCCCGTGCGGTGAGTCGATCTCGGTGTACTCCGATGCATTGCCGGAGGCCGTGAACGCCTCGGCGATCTGGCGCTGCTGATAGGCGGGATAGAGCATGTCGCTCGACACGCCCACCGACAGGCAGGGTCCCTCGAATCCGAGGATCGCCTGTTCGAGGCTGCTCCGCCCTCGAGCGAGATCGTGGAGGTCCATCGCTTTGGAGATGACCAGATAACTGTTCGCATCGAATCGCTTCGCGAGCTTCTCGCCGTGATACCGGAGGTAGGTCTCGACCTGGAACTCCTCCCAGAGGCCGAAGCCGTCGCCACCAGAGCGCTCGGCGAGACCACGACCGAAACGCTCCGAGAACACGTTGTCACTCCGGAAGGTCACCTGGGCCACTTGGCGGGCGACCGCGAGGCCCTCGTGGGGCCCCTCGCCGGGTGCCGCGTCGTAGTACTCACCATTGTTCCAACGGGGGTCGAGGCGGACCGCGCGACGACCGATCATGCCCCAGGCGATCTGTTGAGCGGTCGAGTGGAGGCAGGTCGCGATCGGCACGATCGAGGCGACCCGCCGCGGATAGGTGGCGGCCCACTCGAGCACCTGCATGCCGCCCATGGAGCCACCCACCACCGACGCCCAGCGTTCCACGCCGAGATGGGCCTGCAGACGGGCCTGCACCCGAACCATGTCGCGGATGGTGATGACCGGGAACCGTGGGCCATAGGGGTGCCCGTCCGGTCCGACCGAGGCCGGTCCGGTCGAGCCCTGGCAGCCGCCGAGCACATTGGCGCAGACCACGAACCAGCGGTCGGTGTCGATCGGGCGCCCCGGCCCGATCATCGCATCCCACCATCCCTCAGTCGGGTGGCCGGCTCCAGCCCGACCGGCGGCATGCGAATCGCCGGTCCAGGCGTGGCAGACGAGCACCGCGTTCGAGGCGTCCTCGGCCAGGGTGCCCCACGTCTCGTAGGCGATGGTGACCTCGGTAAGCACCTCGCCTCCGTCGAGTGCGAAGGGTCGCTCGGAGGCGAACGTGAGGAACTTCCGGCGGCCCTCGGGGTCGCCGGGGCGCCACGCTCCGGTCACCGGCAGTTGCTGTTCCATGTCACCTCCCGTCTCTCCTGCTCTCGCATCCCGAGCGGTCGGTTCGCCGGTTTGCCGGTGTTCCGACCGCATCGCACGTCTCCGTGCAGGCACCTTGGGGGCGATCCCAGGTTGCCGGGCCCGTTGCCGAGCCACTCGTGATACGCCCCAGAGAGTAGCGGCTCTCGGCCCGTCACGCACGGGTGCTGTCGCTCACCAGCGACACGAAGGCGTCGAAGCCGGTGAGCGAGTCGAGGTTCCCGCGCATGCTGCCCGAGCCGTGCAGGGTCGCGAGGGCCTGTCCCACGCTGGCCGACATCGCGAGGAGACCCGACAGCGGTGACACCACCATCGTGAAACCGATCTCGGCGAGTTCCTCGGGAGTGAGCAACGGGGTGCGACCCCCTTCGACCATGTTGGCCACCAGCGTGACGCCGGTGATCCCCGACGCGATCTCCCGCAGCTCGTCGATCGACTGGGGTGCCTCGACGAAGACCGCGTCAACGCCGAGGTCGCGGGCGGCGCAGCCACGCTCGATCGCCTGATCCAGGCCAAGCGGCGCCCGTGCATCGGTTCTCGCGCAGACGAAGAGCCGCTCCCGGCACTCGAGCACGACGCGCAGACGATCGAGCCACTCATCGGTGCTGACCACCTGTTTGCCCTCCATGTGCCCGCACCGCTTCGGCCACACCTGATCCTCGAGGAAGAGCCCGGTGGCACCCGCGGCCTCCCACAACTCGACCGTCCGCCGGATGTCGGTCGCGTCGCCGTAGCCGGTGTCGGCGTCGACGATCAGATCGACTGGGGTGTCGAGGCGGGCGAGACGGTGGCCGATGCGTCCGGCCACCTCGGCCATCTCGCTCTGGAAGAGGATCCCGTGGTCGGGTTCGCCGAGCAGGGAGGCGGACACCGCGAACCCCGAGACGAAGAGCGTGTCGAACCCCGCCTGCACGGCGATGAGCGCCGACAGGGGATCCCAAACGCCGGGCATGAGCACCGTTGCGCCCTCGGCGAGCCGGTCGGCGAGGGGGCGCGAAGGGGTCATACCCGGACGGTAGTTCGCCATCGGGAGGGTGTGTACGTTGACGGGATGCGTGTACTCGTCGTCGGTTCGGGCGGGGTCGGCTCAGCCTTCGTCGCCATCGCATCGCGCCGGGAGGCCTACGAGCACATCACCGTGGCCGACATCGATCTCGACCGGGCCAGTGCTGCCGTCGAAACCGCGGAGGGCAATGCCGACGGCGACCGGATCCGCGCCGCCCAGGTGGATGCCTCAGACGCCGGAGCCGTCGCCGGCCTCGCCCGCCAGGTCGGCGCCGAACTCGTGTTGAACGCCTGCGACCCGTGGCTCAACCCGTCGATCTTCGACGCCGCGTTCACCGCTGGATGCCACTACGTCGACATGGCGATGAACACCTCGGTCCCCCATCCAACCGAGCCCTACGCCAAGGTTGGTCGACGTCTCGGCGACGCCCAGTTCGCCCAGTCGCCGGCCTGGAAGAACCGGGGGCTCATGGCCCTCGTCGGCATGGGTGTCGAGCCGGGGTTCTCCGATGTGGCGGCCCGCTACGCCGCCGATCACCTGTTCTCGCGCATCGAGGAGATCGGGGTGCGCGACGGGGCCGACCTGGTCGTCGAGGGCTACGACTTCGCGCCGACGTTCTCGATCTGGACGACGATCGAGGAGTGCCTGAACCCGCCCGTGATCTACGAGCGGGATCGCGGGTGGTTCACCACCGAGCCGTTCAGCGAACCGGAGATCTTCACCTTCCCCGAGGGGATCGGGCCGATCCAGTGCGTGAACGTCGAGCACGAGGAGGTCATCCTCATCCCACGCTGGATCGACGTGGAGCGGGTCACCTTCAAGTACGGCCTCGGGCGCGACTTCATCCAGGTATTGCAGACCCTCGACAAGCTCGATCTCGTCTCAACCGAGCCGGTCGAGGTTCGCGGGGTGAAGGTCTCGCCGCGCGACGTCGTCGCGGCGACCCTGCCGGATCCGGCGACGCTCGGGGATCACATGACCGGGCGCACCTGCGCGGGCTCCTGGGTGCGGGGGCTGTCTCCCGACGGCGAGCCTCGGGAGGTCTACGTGTACCACCTGGTCGACAACGCCTGGTCGATGCGCGAGTTCGGCCATCAGGCCGTCGTCTGGCAGACGGCGGTCATGCCGGCGGTCGCCATCGAGTTGATGGGCACCGGTGTGTGGCGACGTGCTGGGGTGGTCGGACCGGAAGCCCTGCCGAGCGAGCCGTTCCTCGACCTGCTCGACCAGCACGGCTGCGAGTGGGAGTGGGCCGAGTACCGCGACCGGGCCCCGCTCGCGACCCCCTGAAGGGCTCAGAGTCGGCAGGCGGGCGTACCGCCCGGCAGACGGTGCCGGTTTCGGGCGATGACGCGGTAGACGACACCGGCGAGCGGCCGCAGGGTCGCGAGCACCACCGCTGGCAGCGCGAAGGGTCCACCTCGGTGTCGCAGAGCGGCGATCACCGCTCGCTCACCCGAGAGCACGGTGCCGTCGACCGCCACCCACTGCAGTGCCTCAGCGCATCGCGCCTCGTCCAGCCCGAGCGACTCGAGGTCGAGGCGCTGCCAGGGGGCCACCGTCGGGATGCGGAGCCACCGGTCGGCGAGGCCGGCCGAGGAGGTGCAGAACCCGCAGTCACCGTCGAAGACGAGCACCGGGCGCGCCGGATCCATCAGAGTGAGCCCACCACCGGCTGCGCGAGACGGAGACGTTGATCGAAACCGGCCTCATAGGGCATGAACCCGTTGCGGTCGGGGTAGAGCAACTGCACGAAGTCGGGCATCTCCCCCCGGTACCAGGCGAGCGCGGTCGGGAATCGTTCCACCGACTCGTCGGCGGTGATGGGGGCGAACAGGCAGCGGAGTTCGTTGTCGAGCAGACCGATCAGCTCGTCTCCGACGGTGATGTCGGTCCCTCCCCGGAGGGCATCAACCACCATGGACAGCAGCCCGTTGGCCGCCGCTGGGGTGAGCCCGAAGAGCGCGATCTCCGGGAAGCCGACCGCTGAGGGGAGGCCGATGGTGTAGGCGTGGGCGGGAACGGGCGGGTCGGTGTCGGATCGCGGAGTGACCGCCTCGAGCGCCCACCCGGCGGTCTCGATCATCCACTCGATCTTCTCGGCGTGCGGGATGTGGAAGTCGGGCAGTTCGGCGCCACTCATGTGACCATCCTCGCAGGCGCTCCGCCCGACGCCGACTCGTGCCCCGCCGGTACCGTCACGTTGTGCGCCGGTTCCTCCTCTCCCCCCGCTGGTTGGCCTTCCACCTGCTGGTGCTGGTCGGGGTGGTCGCCATGGTCAACCTCGGGCTCTGGCAGCTGCGGCGCCTCGATGAGCGCCGGTCGTTCAACGCGGTGATCGAAGCCGCCTACGACAGCGCTCCGGTGCCCTTGGACCGGCTGATCGATCCCACCTGGCGGGTCGATCCAGCCGGACTGGCCGCCGTCGAGGAGTCCGGTGCGACGTGGCGCCCGGTCGTGGTCACCGGCACCTACGAACCCGAGGCGACACTGCGGGTCGTCAACCGCTCGCAGTACGGGCGGGCGGGCGACAACCTCGTGGTGCCGCTCCGCCTCGACGACGGCCGGCTGGTGCTCGTCAACCGGGGGTTCGTGCCCCTCGGTGTCGATGACCCTCCCCTGCCCTCACTCGTCGTGGAGGTGCTGGGTCGGATCCGGACGACGGAGCAGCGTGGCACGGTCGGCGCCCGCGACCCGGCCGAGGGGATACTCACCGAGGTGCAGCGACTCGACCTCGAGCGGTTGGCATCCCAGTTCGGCGAGGGGCTGCTCCCGGTGACGATCGACCTGATGTCGTCGATCCCCGCCGAGGCCGATGGACTGCCCCAACCGGTGATCCGGCCCGATCTGAGTGAGGGCTCGCACCTGTCCTACGCGGTGCAGTGGTTCATCTTCTCCGGCGCGGCGGTCGTGGGGTGGGCGCTGGCGATCCGGATCTCGATCCGTCGTCGTTCCTCGGCGGAGACCTAACGGCCGAGCGGGCTGTGGAGTGCCCGCGCGAGGATCGCGGTCATCATCGATCCGCTCGGCACCCCCGGCAGGACGGAGGCATCGAGCAGGCTCAGCCCTCCGGCACCGTGGACGCGGTGGCGATCGTCGATGACGCCGACCGAGCAGGAGCCCGCCGCGTGGGTGTAGGCCGGCGCGCTGCTCGCGACCTCTGAGCGCACCCACTGGGTGAGCGCCCCCCGATCGTCCGGATCGGGAACGGAGGGGTCGAGTGCGAGCCCCTCCGCTACGAGGTGCGGCGCCACCTCGCGCATCACCGCCACCACCCCGTCGACGAGCCGGGCCTCGTCGTCGGTGGTCGAGTCGAGGAGATTGAGGTCGATCGTGTCGAGGGTGACCCGACCGCGCGAGACCGGGTCGAGGAGGGCGACC
>Ga0255767_1000117_pt1 | contig 64281 bp, 55 predicted proteins | sample 071ome_24_FD_179967 | JGI IMG/M metagenome (GOLD analysis project Ga0255767, IMG submission 179967) | Coastal salt marsh microbial communities from the Groves Creek Marsh, Skidaway Island, Georgia - 071402CT metaG (version 2) | ecosystem: Environmental > Aquatic > Marine > Intertidal zone > Salt...
TGCGCCATGATCCGCTTTTCGAAGGCATAGGGGACCTGCTCATCCTCCGGGAGCCGTTGGGCGGCCCGGATAAGTCGATCATACATGTCTCTTCGTTTTTTCATTTTCGTAGGGTGCTAATGGTTTCTGTTTCAGTAAAGTCGGTTCCGGTTCTACAGGTATTGTTCCTGATTCATCTTTTCCAGCAACTTGCGCATTTCTTTTCGAGCTCTGAAGGCTCTTACTTTTACCAAGGATAAGGACCAGCCGGTCAATTTTGCAATTTCTTTGACGGATCGGCCTTCGATATCCAGCAGGGTAATGACCATACGGGCTGCCGGACTCAATTGTTCCATGAGGTCATGGATCAGCTTGGTGACGGCTTCCTGCTTTTCCCGATCAGGATGTTCGTTCTCTCCAAATACATCCAACAAGTCAAATTCATCCTGTGTAACGTCCGAGAAGTTACTGATTTTATTCCGCTGGTGACTTCTCAGGTAGTCGTAACAGGTTCGAACACTGATGGTCATGATCCAATGTTCAAAAGGCGCTTCCTGGCGATAGGTGTTGAGCTTCTTATATGCCTTGATGAAGATTTCCTGGACGATGTCCTCCACTTCACTCTCACGACGGGCATACTTGCGGGCCGTAGCGAAGACGCGGGGTTGGTATTTGGTGATCAGTTTCTCAAATGCCGCCGCATCACCCGCCAGAACGTCCTGAATCACGTCCTGCTCCTCGGAACGATCCATGGGGGCATCCTGAATCAATCCCATAAGGAATCCTCTCGATATAAATATGTTCTCTGCAACCAACACACTGCGCCTTTATCAAAACTTTTCGTGTACAAATGGCAGTGGCGCTGTGACTCATTTGCGGCGCCTCTGTTTCCCCATTCCTTCAACCAGACGCCTGGTCCGGTCCAGTGGTTACACGAAGAGTCAAGAAACTTCACCGTCCTTCACCCAGGGTTTCGTAATAAGTGCGAACAAGATCGGAAAACTGCTGCGGCACGGGATCGCGATCGATGGGCACGACGGCTTCTTTGGACAATCTTTTCGCCAACTCGTTGTTGATGCGCTTTCGAATTTCGTAGAGTGGCTTTTCAATTTCCATCTGAATCAGGTCCCACTTGGGCTCTTTGCCTTCGTTACGAAGTTCGCGACGAACGGCTTGCGCACGATCCCGAACGGATGCGATTTCGTTTTGGAGTTCCGGAACATCCACCATCTCTTCCGCTTCTCGCAGTTGATCCGACCATTCTCGGAATCCATCGCCGGTCAGGGGAGCGCGTGCATCTGTTGAGCCATTTCCACTGCCGCTTCCTCCACCGTTACCGCCATCCTGGTTCAACCAGGATTGTGCCAGGGAGCTTTGTCCCTGACTGTTGCCTTCCCTTAAACCTTGCCGTTCAGGCGGTGTATCACCACCACCACCACCGCTGCCGCTTCCCTGGCCCTGGCCGCTTCCGGAGCCTTGCTCCTGACCAGCCTCATTCTGGGCAAGTTGTTCATTTTCATCGGGATTTTGGCCTTGTCCCTGTCCCGCACCCTGTCCCTGTCCTTCGCCTTGTCCTTGGCCTGGGGTTTGCGAGTCACCTGAGCCTTGTCCTTGTCCCGGTTGATTGCCTTGCCCTTGAGCGAGCGCAGTTGGATCCTGGTTTTCCTGGGGATCAGTAGATTGCCCCTGGCCTTCACCGGGCGCGGCTTCTGAACCCTGGCCTTCTCCCGGCTGCTGTCCTGGTGCCTGACCGCCGGTTGCTTGGGCAATTTCCTGATTCAATTCTTCGGAAAGTTCGTCGAGGAGATTGCGAGCGCGACGCAGCCCTTCAATACCATCTCCCAGAATGCTTTGCGCTGCACGATCGATGCGTTCTTCCAGGGATTCGATCTCCGGATGAATCCGCTGTTCCAGCTCCGCAGCCTTATCCATCATGTTCAGACGCGATAATTGACGTGTCGTCTCCAGCATTTCTTCCAATTGATCCTGATCCGTCATTCGGTAGGCTTCACTGAGCTGTTGGGAGAGCAGGGGTTCTGCGTCTTCGGATTCATCGCTTAAACGCCGAATCTCTTCCATGATCTGTGAGAGTTCTTCCTTCTGTTCCTCACTCATCACCATGGCTTCCTGTGCCTGGGAGGAGGATCCCAGTGTCTGGCGTTGGTTGGCGCCTTGTGCCTGGGAGAGTTGCTGTTGCAGTTCATCCTGACGTTCACTCATTTCCCGTGCCCGCTGGCGAAGATCCTGCATGGCGTCTGAAAACTGGCTCGAATTGCGTTGCCGGAAATCATCCCGCATTTCCTCCAAACCTTCCTGAGCACGAGAGCCGGCTGCAAGTGCGTCCGAAATTTCCTGTTCTTCGATGGATTCGGCGGCACGCTGGGCTTGTTCGCGGATTTGATCGAGTTGCTGCATGGATTCGGCGCTCTCCGGGGTTTGGTTTTCGGCGAGACGTTGATTCAATTCATCCATGTCTTCCAGCATCCTGCGCTGCTCATCTCTCAAGCGTTTGAGTTCACGTTCGATTTCCTCGCGTTCTTCCTCGGAATCGGCCTCGTTCAATGCTGTTTGCAGTTCCTGTAATCTCTCATTGAGATCTTCCTGCCTTCGGGCGAGTTCTTTCAATCGATTGAGGTTTTGGAGGGCTTCATTCTGCTGCTCATCCTGCATGCCCTGAGCCTGGCTCTGGGTTTCATAACGATCCTGTTCCTCAGTGAGTTCCAATTGATTCAATTGTTGCTGGGAACGTCCCCCGCCACCACCGCCGCCACCACCACCTTGAGTGACATTGGATTCATCGGGCTGTGCTTTGAGAATGAGTTGATAGGCTTTTTGTTCATGGACCAAGGCGGTTGTCAGGGCAGGGATGGATCGGTCATGCACGGCATCGTAAAGCGAGTCAGCAGCCGCTTCCATGGACTCAGTGGCTTGAGTGAGCAATTCGCTGCTCTTGGGATCGGTGATTTGTTCCATCAAGGTTTCCGCCTGGGTGATTGCTTCCTCCTGTGAAGTCAAGACGACCTCGAGGTCTTCATGTCCCTTTTCGGAAACCGCGCTTCCCGACTGCGTGCGCCTGACGTTCCACGTGGCACTGATGATTTCTTTCTGAAGTTCGGCCAGTTGCGTGGCTGGGTTGCCCTGTTGCTGTCCTTGCTGTTGTTGCTGCTGCTGTTGAGCGTTCGGTTGTCCCTGGCGGAATATTTCTTCAAAGGGACGTATTTCTCCGAAAAAGATGTCCGAATAGGCACGCCTGATATTTCCGTCAGGGCCGATATCTTCAGCCCACAGATAATAGGATATCAGATCGCCCGGCGCGAGGGACATGGTTTCAAGTGGCAACAGATGGGCCAGATTCACCTTCTTTTTGGCGGGCGCTTCCTCACCCAGTTGAAGGTCAACTTGTTCCTGCCCGCTGACTTGATAGCCGATACCATGCGCTTTCAATCCAAAATCATCCCAGGTTTCACCTTCCAACGAAACTTCTTCGAGTGCGGAAAAACGCTGGTCCCCTGAGGGAAATTTGAATTTCAGACTGGGAGGTTGGTTGGTCAATACCCGGACAACAATTTGTGGAGGCGTCTTGTTGTTTCTTCCATCGGCATCCTCAAGGTTCAACTCATATCGGGTGGAGTTGAGAAGAATGGATGAAAGTGTGTAAACGTTGGAGCGGGTGGTGTCCGCCGTCAGGCCGATCAGTTCGCCGTTGCGATCTTTCAACGTTGCGGAGGTGACGGGTTTGTTCAAATGGAATTCATAATCAAGTGTTGTTCCTTCCACAGCTGAAACGCGCAGGGTGTCTTTGATGGTTCGGTCTTCTTCGCCGGTGTAATCCGGGTAATCGAGATGTGCATCGGCTTGTTGCAATTTCGGGTGCTCGAATACCGAAAGTTTGTAGGTTTCGGATTCTTTGTCGTCAAACTCGACGTAATAAGCAGTATCCGCCTCAACCGAAAGCAGACTCGCGCCAAACAAGGGATCATCCATGCTTTTGTTCATGGACATTTTCTTTGTCTGACCGTTCGAAGGCATGATCACCAGGTTGACATGGGTGGGGACTTTATTTCCAAACCGGGCCGTGATGACCACGGCATCACCTTTTTCTATCGCATCATTTCCCGGTTCCACTTTTAGTTCCCCCTTGAAAACGACGGCTTCACCGTTTTGCGCTGTTCTGACGGGGGCTTGTTTTGTCATGAGAAAGGCAGCGAAACCCACCACCAACAAGCTGGCAAACCTCATGATGCCGGTCAGAAAAACTTGAATGTGGATAGGATGATCCCAAGGTTCCTTCAAATTATTCTCCAATGCCTCGCGGATCACCCGGGTCTGAAGAATGTGATAATCTCCGGACTTTGGATCCGGTTCCTGATCCAATGCCGTGATCAGGGCCGCTTGCAATTTAGGATGTTCCTGCTCAATTCTGCGAGCCACCGAGCGGATGGGTTCCTTATGGATGCGATGGCGTACCCACAGGGAAAGACTGCTGATGACAAAGATCCCCAAAAACAAGGGCAGTGCCAGATCATGTTGCCACCCGAAGGTGTATTTTCCCCATGCGTAGAGGAGTCCAACGATACCGAGCAAGGTCCAGAGGATTGTTAGCTTTTTCCTAAGCTGTTGTTGCCAATAGCCTTTAACTGCTGGTTCCAGTGCCGCATTGATGATGTCGTTTGGCATATGTTTGTCTGGTTGCAGGTCTGTGATGTTTCATTCATTCAGGCATTCATCCCACAAAATGATCGATCCATTGCGAAATGTTGACGGTCGCTGATGACTGAACAGAGCGCAGCAGCTTTCCTGAATAATGTCCATCCGGTTGATCCTCCTTATCTTTTACAACGAACTACGGAAAAAGCAAACGGTTAAAGAGCTGATCTTCATGGTTGCTTGGATGGGTGTTGTCCCGATTTCGGATATCCTTATCGGGATGGCTGCCATGCATCAGGGGGATTCCGCCGGAGCGATTTCAACGCGTGTTTTCAAGGCAGCAATCATGTTGTCGCTGAATCCTTCCTCGCCCTGCATGATTCGATCCATGACGCCTTTCAACAAATCACCGTAGGGAGGCAATGCCAATCGTGATGCAGCACGCCGGACCCGTTCCTGGTATCTGTTGTAGGCGAGTTCGGACATGTTTCGATAACCGAGAGCCTGATCTTCTTCTCCGATGGCCAGGTAGTAGAGAAATTGACGGATCAATCCGTTGATGATGATGCGTGCCTCGTTCATGTTTGCCTTGGCAAGGTTGGCCTCAAAGCGGGTGAGGGCGAATTCTTCCAGACTCACTCCCTGAGGGACCGATTTTGGAAACAGGGTCTTTAATTCGTTGAACCATTCCGCGGATTCCTGAAGCCGATAGTGAAGGTAACAGTAATAGGTGGCATTCTGGAGGAATTCGGTGTGGGCTCGATCGATGGTGCTGTAGTAGTTGGGATCTTCTTCCTGCTGACGCATTTTTTTGAACATCGCATGCGTGTAGGGTGCGAGGTCCAGGTTGGGGGCATATTCAAGCGTCTGGTCGGCTTCGTTTTCAATCAGACGTCCGCGTTCGAAGGCCAGGTTCATGGATTGCCAGATGATCCGGCGAAGAAAATTCAAACGGCCTTCGGTGGCGTTTTCCAAGCCGACCCAGGCCCAATAGATGGCGTGGGTCTCGGGAAGGCGCCAGTCGAATGCCGCGATGTTTTCCTGAATCACGTTCATCCGTTTGACTTCCAATCCGAATTGCTCCAGCAACGCTTCCCGTTTGGCGATGACATCAGGGTCGGTTGAGACCTCAATGGATGGGAGATCCGGATGGTTCCCGAGGATCTTGCGCATTTCTCCGGCCCAGCGCGCTTTGTAATAGAGATGTTGATCATCCAGATTGCCGCCGATTTTATCCTGAAAGATCCAGGCCAGCTCACGGTAAATTTCAGAAGATTCCGGGTTGATAGGAATCGCTTCGTCCCGAAGCAACTGAATGCCGCTTTCAATCCACCGCCAGCGTTCTTCGGGTTCTTCGAATTGTTTGGAGATGTTGTAAACCATGTTCCAGGATTGAAACGTCCACACGGAAGAGAAGGTGGGCTGCAGTTTGGTGATCCAGTCCGCCAGTGACAGGGTCTCGAAAAAACGGCCTTCGTCCTGAAGGCGGGTTGTGCGCGCCCAGAGCGCGTTGGCGATCAGGCCACGGAATCCACCCAGGGCAACACTGGAAAAAGCGAGCATCGGAGGTGCGTTTTCCAAAGGCGCCATGCGTGTCAGTCCCAGGTCGGAACGACTGCGGTTCATCTTGCCTTGGACCCACCCATTGGAGATGAGCGCGGCCAGCATGATGATCACAAGAAGGACGCGGGACATGATTTTTTCCTTCGAAATGCCGAATTTCATTTATCCAACTCCTTTCGATGAAAAATATAGACTCCCCATCCTCCCAAACCGCCACACAATACGCCCCAGACCAATCCCAGATGCACCAGCCAGGTTCCGGTTGGGATGCTGCGGCCAGTGACCAATCGCTCGATGGCGGCGATGGATTTCAAGGTTTCGGTGAAGTGATATAATCCCGTAAAGATCGGGACCATTACCCAATCCAGTATATTTCCTGAGGCAGGTCCATCATGCTCATGCACCGCCGAGAGGGTTCCTTCGGTTGCAATGGTTTTAAACAACTGATCGGAGCTGGTAATAAGAATCAGGGTTAAAATCATCATGGTTGAGACGGGCAGGGAAGCAAAGGTGGACGCCCAGAGTCCAAGGGCAGAAAGCAAGGCCAGGCGTGAAAGAATCACCACCAGGCTTTTAGCATAGTTCAACAGAAAGCCGCCGTCTGAATAGAGCACTTCCAAACCATCTTCCACACGAAATACCAAACTGCTTTCAGTGTAGTTTTGACATTCCACATGCAGGGTGCCATCTGCATTGATCAGGCTGGCCGGCACGGACCATTCATGCGTCATCATGGGACTGAGGTTCATTTGTTTTTCCCAGCGTGTCGGGGAATCCGGATTTCCGACCACCCACACGGTGGGATGTTCATCGGTGTTTTCAAACCACGAAGCGTAGAATTTGACACGCAGTTGAATCTGATCCTGAGGGCCTCGTCCTGCACCGGATCCCAGATTCAGGTTCCAGACACGCCGATGACGGGGTTTGACCAGTTGATTCATCCATTTTACTTCTTCACGCAACTTCTCCCTGACATATCCCGGATCCATGGCTGCCACGTCCGCACTTTGTGAACGCTTGGCATAGAGCTGTTCTATTTCGGCTTCCTCATCCGGTGGGGCTTCTTTCACGACCCTGCGTGATGTCAGGATGGAGGCATGGAGCCGATCTTGTTCTTCAGCGGACAAACCACGGGCGTGCAGCATCAAAACGCCGTAAACACAGGCACCGGAAGCCACCAGTAAAACGGTGTTCAAGGCCAGGATACCCAGCCATTTCCCTAACCAAATTTCCCAGCGAGCGATGGGTTTGCTTGCCAGCAGAACAATGTGATGACGGATGAAATCCTGATTCAGGATACCACAGGATAGCCAAACCGTGGAAACACCTAGAATAATGGAAACAGCCATCAGTGAATAGGTCAACTGGACCTGCGCAAACATTTCAGCCGTGCCATTGTGCGTGATCATGTAAGGAATGCAGAACACGGAAACACCGAGCATCACAATGAGCCAGGGGATCATCTTGAAACGAAAGGCGGCCTTGATGGTATGACGAGCCACCGCCATCAAACGTTGGCGAGCCAGGGAAAAAGCAGATGGTTCCAGTCCTTTCATGAGTCGCTCAGCTCAGCTCCCTTTCATCAAACAGCCAAACAGCCAAACCGAGGCTCATGACCAGGGAGCCTATGACATAATACATGCTCTGGAGCAGATAAGACCAGGGGATGGATTTTCCTTCGGCCAGGGCGTCCGCCATCCAGAAAAGCTGCCAGTTGGGGATCAGTGCATAGAGAGCCTTGGCCCATAAAACGCCGTCTTCCGCGCGTTGCCCGAAGAAATGATCGGAAACAAGGCCTGTCAAAAAGATCCCCATGCAGATGACAAGCGTCGGGATCAGAGCCATGCGTGTGCTGCAGGTGATGGCGATGCCGGCCAGAGCCCAGAGAGCCATCAGAAGCAGTCCGACCGCCTTGATCATGCGCCAGTCGATTTGTTCTCCAAACTGGTTTTGAAACTGCCAGTTTTTGTCCACATAATTCACAATGACAAACGCCACCGTCGTGCACACCACGGCAGCCAGGACTGTGGGCCCCACGAAGGGCCGCATCATGAAGAAATTAATCCCCGCTCCGATGAGTCCCGCCAGCAGTAATGCCCCGCCGAAAATGAAAATGGCCGGGTAATCAGGGGAGCCATACACGTCAAAAGCCATGCGACTGGCAAGCAGCGCGGCAAGGCATCCCGTATAGCACTGGAGCATCAGGGCTCCGGCAAGTCCGGTGAATTTGGCCAGGACAAATTGAACCCGTCCCACCGGTTTGGACAAGACGGCCAGTGCGGTGCCGGTTTCCACCTCTTCCCCAACGGACAGGGAAGCACCGAGCACAGCCACAAAGAGGCCGATTAAAAACAGGGAAGCCAGCACGCCGCTTTTCACCATGGAAGCATCTTCCCCGGTGCCGACATAATACAGGCTCGCCAGAAAAAGCATGAACGCACCGGAGCCGACCATCAGCACCAGATAAATGGGCTGACGAATCAATTCCATGAATGCATTCATGGCGATGGTATTAAAAACTCTCATAACGTTGCCGACTTTTCGCCGGCTTGATTGACCGATCCACTGAAATTGGGAGTAAGGGAAGGGGATTTTAATCCGGTAAAGGTTTACCTTTTGTTTCAGGCGCCAGCCAGATGACGATCATCCCCACCAGATAAATGAGTGTGATGACGCTGCCCATGCGGGCATAATCCCCGTCAAATGCGGCGACCAACTGGCCTCCGGCAATGGCTCCCATGGCCGCAAATATACGGCCCGAATTGTAACCCACCCCTTGTCCCGTCGCCCGGGATCGGGTGGGAAATAATTCAGGTAAATACAAAGGAAACCAACCATAAAATGCAGCCGTGGTCATCCCGGCCAAAAAAACCAGGAATTGGAAGGTCGTTCCGTAGACGATACCACTCCTGAAAAGGACCCCACACACCACCAAGGAAGAAAGGCACAAGGTGAAAAAAGCAGGTCGTCGACCAAAACGTCCCCCAATGAGTGGACCGGAAAGACAGCCAATGATGGCACCCATGGCGCTCAGCATTGCGACATCCGCCTTAGCGGTCGGCATCGATTCTCCAACCAATTGATCGACCCAAACCGGAATCCACTGCACCGACCCCCAGGTCCCGATCAGGGCCACGGAAGAAAAACAGATGGCCAGCAAGGTATGCTTGATGAGATGTGAGGAGAAAACTTCTTTGAGTGGATGGTGGTTTTTCTCCTTGGAAACCGAAGCTTTCCAACGTTCGGATTCGGGAACAAAAAGCCGGATAATAAAGACCAGAATGGCCGGCAGCACTCCGACCAGCCACATCCAACGCCAGGAATCAACTGTCACTTCCTTGGCTTTCCCAACGGCACCCACCAGTAGAAAACCAAAGTTGGCGGCAGCACCTATGATACCGGCCATCAAAGGTCGAAGGCGTTCGGGCCAGCATTCCATCACCAAAGCCACCCCCAAAGACCATTCACCTCCCATTCCCAGGGAGGCTAAAAACCTGAACACTGCCAGGTGCCAGGGTTCCTGCGCAAAAAATCCCAAGCCGGTGAAAACCGAATAGGTCAAAATACTGAAGGACATCGCCTTTACACGTCCAATCCGATCCCCCAGCCAACCAAATACGAATCCTCCCGCTGCGGCTCCCAGAAGAAAAACTGCCGTGATCCATCCCATCCATTGACCGACGAATTGATCCACTCCCTCTGTGGTCCCATACATATCCGTCAAGGCCGGGCGTGCCACGATGGGGAAGAGCCCCATTTCAAACCCATCGAACATCCACCCCAGAAAGGCGGCTAATAAAACGACGAAATGGGATTTACCAACTTTTCCGGTCGTTGTTGATTTGTTGGACATATCTTTGCTTTGCTTCAGTTAGGCTGAAAAGGGGGAGCTTCTGTTTTAGCTGTTATTTGCCTTCCAAAAGATTTCGTCCCAGAACCAGATTTTCCATTTTTCGATCCGCGACCGATCTCGGCAGCATCCAGAAACCGCAGTCCGGGTGGATCCATTTGACCCGATCCGTGCCGAGCACTTTTGCGGCTGCTTCCACGCGTTTTGCGATGAGGTCCGGGGTTTCCACCACGTTGTCCTTGATATCCACGACCCCGATGCCCAGCGCGATTTCAGGTTTCAGTTCCTTGAATGCCTCAAGTTCATCGTAACCGCGTCGCGCAAATTCAAGCACCAGGTGGTCCACATTGAGTTGATTGAAAAACTCAATCAGGCTCTTCCAGAATCCTTTCTGGATGGATTGCCCGCCATAGTTACCAAAGCAAAGATGCAGCGCTTTTTCACCTTGAATGGCGTTCAATACCAAATTGACAGGTGCGTGAGCCCATTTGGCGTCCTCAGGGTGACCGGGCAAATTGGCTTCATCCACCTGGATCATCGGGGCATCGATGGCTGCGACTTGATTGGCCATTACCCGTGCAATGGCGTTGGTTAAAGTCTGCAGATCCCCGTAATGTCGGTCGATCAAGGTCTTCGCCAACATGTAAGGTGACGTCAGCGTAAACATGGTGGGGTGTGTGGTGAGGCTTTTGATGGATTGCCATGCTTCCGGTAAATTCAAACTGCCTTCATGGATGGAACCGGTTACAACCCCGGGGGGGCGTGTCCGAAACTGCATGCCCTGCGTTGTTTGATACTGTAGCCATTCTTCCCGGCTGATGTGAGCATGGATTCCCCCGAGTGGACGAATGAAATATTCGATCATTCCGTTTGTTTCAGGATGATTCACTTCAAAGCGCGAAAGTTCCCCGTCGGAAATAATGTCCACACCCGCCAACTCCTGAACCTTCAGAACGGTTAACATGGCATCCCGAAGATTGGGAGAGGTCGGATACGCCTGCAGCCAGGTCGGGACAGGATAACTCCCCACAACTTGTGTTTTGATCTGGTAATCACTCATGACTCATTAGATGAGGGGTATCCTGCGCCGACTCGATTCAAAATCCAAGTTTGTTTATGATAGGAGTTGACAAAAAGAACTTTTATATCATTATATCCTGATCCGTTGATGCAACGGTCTCATAAAGAGTGGTTGAGGGAACTGGCCCAAGGACACCACGGCAACCGATTGGCAGTTTTCATGCTCCAATGACCAGGTGCCAAATCCAGCTTGAACCGAAGTCGGTTCGGGAAAGATGAGATGAATCGTGTTCTCCCTGGGCTCCTGGTATCCAGGGAACCTTCAAGACGACACACTTCTTCTTCTCCTTTCCGGCTTCCCTGAACAAATTTAAGTTTATTCGTTATGACAACAGAAAACGGCTACATGAAGGCGCTCAAATGTCGCGAGTGCGGAAGGGAGTATCCACTGACGGCAAGTCACGTATGTGAATATGATTTTGGACCTCTTGAGGTTGCTTATGATTATGACCTGATCAAGAAGTCATTTAATCGCAAGCTCATTGAGTCCCGTCCGCAAAGCATGTGGCGTTATCGTGAATTGTTGCCGGTTGCCAAGGAGCCCACCGTCGGGCTTCAGGTGGGCCATACACCTCTTGTAAAAGCGGATCGCCTGGCAAAACGCCTGGGTATCCGCGAATTATGGATTAAAAACGATACCGTCAACTACCCGACCCTTTCCTTCAAAGATCGCGTGGTCAGTGTTGCCTTGAGCCGTTCCAAGGAACTCGGTTACGACACTGTGGCCTGTGCTTCCACCGGGAACCTCGCGAATTCGGTTGCGGCCAACGCTGCGTCTGCAGGGTTGCGCGCTTTCGTCTTTATTCCAGCTGATCTGGAGCAGGGGAAGATTGTTAATTCTCTGGTATACGGACCGGAAGTCATCGGGATCAAAGGTCATTACGATGAAGTGAACCGGCTCTGTGCCGAAATTGCCGGTAAATATGGTTGGGCCTTCGTCAATGTAAACATGCGTCCATACTACGCCGAAGGCTCCAAGAGTATGGGCTTTGAAATTGCCGAACAAATGGGATGGGAGTTGCCGCAGCACACGGTCGTTCCCATGGCATCGGGTTCATTGCTCACCAAGATTCACAAGAGTTATCAGGAATTCACCAAGTTGGGCATTGTGGATGACTCGGATTACAAAATCCATGGGGCACAGGCGAGTGGATGTTCACCCATCACCGTTGCCCACAAGGCTGGACTCGACTTTTTCAAGCCGGTGAAGCCCGACACCATCGCAAAATCACTGGCCATAGGCACGCCTGCCGACGGATTTTATGCACTGAAAGTCATGAAAGAAACAAAAGGGCACGGGGATGACGTGACTGATGAAGAGATCCGCGAAGGCATTCGTCTGCTCGCAGAATACGAAGGTATCTTCGCTGAAACAGCTGGCGGGGTGACGGTGGGTGTGGCCAAAAAACTCATTGCCAATGGACGGATTCCCAAAGATGATTCGGCTGTCCTGTGTATCACCGGAAACGGCCTGAAGACACTGGATGCCGTGGCGGGACATGTTGGCAGTACCAAGGAGATCCGCCCGAGCTTGAGAGAATTTGAAGCCCTGTTGAGCGCCGAAGAAAAGGCGACGGCATAGATTTAACAACAGTAATAAAAACACATTATGGCAATCAAAGTAAGAATCCCAACTCCTTTGCGCAAGTTGACCAACAATGAGGAATTGGTGGAAGTGGACGCCTCCAGCGTTGGTGAGGCGATCAATGAACTTCAGTCCCGATACCCCGGCATCCAGGAGCGTCTGGTCGATGAATCCGGAGAGATCCGCCGGTTCGTCAACGTGTATGTGAATGAAGAAGACATCCGTTTCCTTCAAAACAAAGAGACGGCACTGAAGGACAATGATGAAATCAGCATCATCCCAGCCATTGCCGGAGGGTAGAACTCAGTTTAAAGCTTAAATTCATATGCCCACTGCAAAAAAAGCGAAAAAAGCTGCTTCAGCGAAAAAGGTAAGCAAGCCTCGCAAAAAGGCATCCAAAAAAGGTGGCACATCATCCAAAGCGGGAGCGAAGCAGCAGACCCGGTTATGGTTGATGTACCCGCCAAAACTGATCACGCGTCCCATTATCCATGAACTCGGGGCAAAGTATAAAGTGATCCCCAATGTAAGGCAGGCAAGCGTTACGGAAGAGATTGGTATTGTGTGCCTTGAATTGGCTGGAGAACGGCAGCAAATCAAGTCCGCCATCAAGTGGATGGAACGCTTGGGGATCAGCGTAGAGCCGGTGGAAATCAACGTTATAGAGAGCTGAAACGGTTAAAACTTAGCTCAAAAAAACTCTAATTTCCCATCTTGACCACGCAACTTCTTGGCTGTAATGTAAATCCGTAGTTTTTAACTACAGACAACAAAACCAAGCAACCAAGAAGAAACATATGACAAAACGTGACCTAGTTGTCCGGATTAGCAATGAAACCGGGCTTATCCAACAGGACGTTCTGGCCGTTGTGCAGCGCACATTGGATTACATATCCGAAGCCGTTGCCAGAGGCGAAACAGTGGAACTGCGTAACTTCGGCGTATTCGAAGTCAAGGTGCGCAAAGCACGCGTGGGACGTAACCCCAACAAGCCCGAGAAAGACGTTCGGATTCCTCCGCGCGCCGTTGTGAAATTCAAACCGGGCAAAGAAATGAAGGAAGCTGTCATCAAGCTGACTCCAGGAGACTAAGAACTCCCGTCAACCGGTCGGCAGATCAGTTGACACATAAAGTCGTAAAAATTCATCTTCCGCTTGCTTGCCGAAGCCGATAAAAAGGTTGGGCATCGCAAGCGGAAATTTTTTTGCAAATGAAACAAATGGACCGATTACCCGGATTCCGGGATTTTTTCCCCGACCCCGTTCCTCATCCCGACCTGGGAAGAATGGAAGAACGCAGTCATATCTTCAACACCTGGCGTCAGGTGACGCGTCGATACGGGTTCAAGGAATACGATGGGCCACCTTTGGAAACATTGGATCTCTACAAAGCCAAAAGTGGTGACGAGATTGTCCACCAGCTATACCATTTTACAGACAAGGGAAAGCGTGATGTCGCGATGCGGCCGGAGATGACGCCGACACTTGCCCGGATGATCGCCGCCCACCAGCGCGGCTATAAAAAACCCATGAAATGGTTCTCGATCCCGCAGTTGTTTCGGTATGAAAGACAACAAAAAGGTCGCTTGCGTGAACATTTTCAGTTGAATGCGGATATCATCGGAGAATCCGATCCTTCCGCCGATGCCGAACTCATTGCCCTGCTGATTGATGTCCTGCGTGCCCTTGGTATGACCCATGAGGATTTTGTGATTCGACTCAGCAGCCGTGACGCCTGGCAGGCTTTTTTCCAGGAACGCTGCCAGGATGAATCCAAAGCTTACGAGTTTTATCAGGCCGTGGACAAACTGGAACGCGAAACACCTGAGGCAAGTACCGAAAAGCTCGCCAAAATCGGTATTTCCTATCAGGAAGTCATGGAATTTATCCAGGCAGCCGAGCCCACTGAAGACCTGCAGCGTATTCTGGATCAAATGAAAGCCCGAGGGCTGGAGGAATACATCAAAATTGACTACGGAGTGATTCGCGGGCTGGCGTATTACACGGGAGTGGTTTTTGAGGCTTTTGACCGTAAAGGGGAGTTTCGGGCAATAGCTGGAGGTGGCCGGTACGACCACTTGGTGAAGCTGATTTCGGGGGGGAAGGTGGACCTTCCTTCACTGGGATTTGGTATGGGAGATGTGGTCTTGGCGGATATGCTTCGCGATAAAGGATTGTTTCCCAAAGCCGCCGCTGCGGTCGATGTCTACTTTCAAATCAGTGATGAAAACCTGCGGAAGGAATCCATCACCCTTGTGCAAAGATTAAGGGACCAGGGTGTTGCGGTCGAATGGCCACTTGTCCAGACCGGTGGTAAAAAGCAATTCAAAGCAGCACTTGAACTGGGTGCGGGCTATACCGCGAATTTGATGGAAGACGGAAAAGTCGAGCTTAAGAATCTGAATACCAGAGAAACCGAAGAGCTTTCCCCGGAGGCCTTGATGGCCCGTTTTGAAGCCTGAAAATGGCCCTTTTCCTCCCATGCCATGGTGCGAATAACCTGTGAATAGATTTTTGGATAACTATCTCTTGACGGTGCGGTATCAGTGATTAATCTCCCAGGAATCCTGAACATGTAATGTTACATGATCGCAACACTTCGGTGATGCGAGAGGGTGTGATTTGCGCGATTTCAGGACAGAGTTGTGAATTAAAATTTAAATTTCAGGAGATCATTATATGGCGAGCGGACGAGTAAAGTGGTTTGATAACAAAAAGGGATTTGGATTCATTGTGCAGGATGAGTCAGGGGAAGACGTATTCGTGCATCACACCGCAATCAGCGGAGATGGATTCAAGACGCTGAACGAAGGTGAAGTAGTCAACTTCGAACTCATACAGGGAGACAAAGGTCTCAAAGCTCAAAACGTCCAGCGCGGACTCATGATGTAAGCTCCTTCCTGGAGCCTCATATGATGTTGTTGCATTGAGGACTTTAGGAAACCCATCTAATCAAGGAACCGGACAGGACTTACGCTCTCCTGTCCGGTCTCTTTACGTACACGTTCCCTTTTGCTCTCATAAATGTGAGTATTGTGCATTCTATTCAGAATTACTCAAACCCGAGCAGATCAATCGATATGTGGATGCACTCTGTGCGGAACTTCGCCTGATCAAAGGCAACTTGCAGCCACATACCATATTCTTCGGCGGGGGCACTCCTTCCATCCTTTCGGTTTCACAGTGGGAGCAGATTTGTTCCACCATTCGTTCTTTTGGGTGGCAGGAGATCAAGGAATGGACAGTTGAATGCAATCCGGCAACCGTTTCGCTGGAAAAGGCCCGATTGCTTAGAGATGCAGGAGTGAACCGGATATCCATGGGTGTTCAGTCCCTGGACGCGGACCTGCTGGGCAGGCTGGGACGCATTCATTCAAGAGAACAAGTCTTTCGGTCCTATGACATATTACGTCAGGCGGGATTTGAGAACATTAATCTGGATCTGATGTTTGCCATTCCGACTCAAACCATCGAAACATGGCAAGCCACTTTGGGTGAAATCTTCTCCATGCAATCGGATCACGTGTCCTGCTACGAAGTCATTTACGAAGAAGATACTGCCTTGTTCCACCAGCTTCAGGCCGGTGAATTTGACGTGGATGAATCACTGGCTGATGACATGTATCAGCTTTTGGTCAAACGAGCGCGGGAAGCCGGTTTTACGCAATACGAAATCGCCAACTTTGCAAGGAAGCATTCCGATGACCATTCGTTTGCACATCCCAGGAAAGCCGCGCTTCACAATATCAACTATTGGGAAGGTGGAGATTTCTTCGGGGCGGGTCCTGCTGCGACGGAGTTGATAGGAAATGTTAGGAGGAAGCATTGGTCAAATAACCAGATTTATTGCGATCAGGTTGAAAAGGGGCATCGGGGACTCGAGAGCGAGGAGCGAATGTGCGAAGAAACTCAATGGGGTGAAGCCGCGGCTTTTGCATTGAGGATGAATGCGGGCATTGTTTTTTCGAGATTTCAGGATCAGTTTGGAGTGAATCCCTTGGATAAATGGAAAACGGAAATGGAAAACCTTCAGAAGCGAGGGTGGGGGATCGTGAGCGAACATGCCTTTCGGCTGACCGAGCAAGGGCTTAGGTTTGCTGACAGTGCCGGTTCGGAATTTGTTTACCTGGGCGACTGATGCTGGCATGACACTTGTTAGACACTGGTATCATTTTACATTTTATGGCCTCTATATGAGACAATGAGTCCTCTATCTCTTTAGCGTGTGACTCACATGTGCCATTTTGGCTCTACTGATCGTGAAGCTTAGGGCGATCAAGTGGCAATCATGACAAAAATGTAACTTGATATTAAAACCTGAATTTGTGAGAGAATCAGTAACCATTCTCATTTGAAGAAAAAGGCATGATTAAAGTTAATAATCTTGTAAAGACCTTTGGTCCAAAAGTCGCGGTGAATCGCATATCGTTCGAAGTCGAGCGAGGTGAGGTGCTCGGATTTCTGGGGCCCAACGGTGCCGGTAAATCGACTACCATGCGCATGATCACCGGTTTTATCCCCCTTACAGAAGGTAGCATTACCGTCGGGGGACACAGCATCGTCGAAAATCCGATTCCCGCAAAACGATTGATTGGGTACTTGCCGGAAAATGCTCCGGCTTATCCGGACATGACCGTGCGTGGCTTCCTCAGTTTCGCCGCGGAAATACGTGGCCTGAGGGGAGCGGAAAAAAACAAGGCCATCGACCGTGTGGTTGAGCTTTGCTTCCTCGAATCGGTTGTGCACCAAAGCGTGGATACCTTATCAAAGGGGTATCGTCACCGCACCTGTTTTGCTCAGTCCATCATCCATGATCCGGACATTCTGATTCTGGACGAACCTACGGACGGATTGGACCCCAATCAGAAACACGAAGTGCGCGGTATCATCAAGCGGATGGGTGAGAAGAAAGCGATTATTTTTTCCACACACATTCTCGAGGAAGTCGAGGCCGTTTGTTCACGCGCCATCATCATTGACCGCGGTAAAATTGTCGCCAATGGCACCCCGGCAGAACTCAAAGGCAGATCAAAGGCAGCCGGCACGGTGAGATTGAAACTCGGTGGATTGTCCGGCTCTGTTGCCAGAGAAAAGCTCACCCAGCTTTCTGCGGTTGATAAAGTCACTTTATTGAATGACGACGCGACCGCCTCCACACTGGATGTCTATACAAAATCACCAAACGGTTCGCTCAATGCTCAAATTGCGGATCTGGCCCATCAGGAACAATGGCGGATCATCGAACTATACACACAGGAAGGGAAACTGGATGAAGTGTTCCGCAACATTACTTTGCCGGACACCAAGATTAAGGAAGGGAGTGCAGCATGAACAACACTTGGGCAAACATACAAACAGTCTGTAAACGTGAGTTGACCGGATACTTTGCATCTCCGGTGGCCTACGTTTTCATCGTTATTTTTCTGGTGCTGATTGGATTTTTCACATTCAGCGCCCAACTCGGACAATTCTTCGAACGACAGGAAGCCTCCTTGTCAGCGTTCTTTACCTGGCACCCGTGGATCTACCTGTTTCTGGTTCCGGCAGTCGGCATGCGCCTCTGGTCGGAAGAGCGACGCCAGGGCACCTTGGAACTGCTGTTCACCATGCCGGTGACCCCATGGCAGACCATTCTTGGAAAATTCCTGGCTTCCTGGGCGTTTTTGATCCTGGCCCTGGTCCTGACCTTCCCGATTATTTTCACGGTCAGTTATCTCGGTTCACCCGATATTGGGCCCATCATTTGCGGTTATGTCGGCAGCACCTTCCTTGCAGGAGGTTATCTGGCCGTCAGCAGCATGACCTCAGCCATCACCCGCAATCAGGTCATCAGCTTCATCCTGTCGGTGGTTATCTGTCTGTTTTTGATTCTTGCCGGTTATCCGCCCGTCACGGACATGCTGATCCAGTGGGCTCCATCCTGGCTGGTGGACACCATTTCCGCTTTCAGTGTCATGACTCACTTTTTCAGCTTTCAACGAGGCGTGCTCGATTCGAGGGACGTGATCTTCTTCTTGTCCCTGATCGGTTTCTGCCTTTTTACAACCAGTGTTATTTTGCGCAGCTTGCGCACCAATTAATGGAAAGGAACCATCGATTATGAACAAAAAACAAACCGATCTCTTCCTTTACTCTACCGTCGGCATCATCGTTATGCTGGTGATGGTGGTATTGATCAATATCATTGCCGGGCATGTCAAAACACGCCTGGATCTCACCGCGGAAAGACTCTACACCCTGTCGGAAGGCACCAAGCAAATCCTCGGCGAGCTGGATACGGATGTTGAAATCAACTTCTACGCCACCCGGGATGACAAACTGATGCCGGTACAATTCAAGAATTACATCAGCCACATCGAGGATTTGCTGGACGAGTATTCTCAGTATTCGAACGGCCATCTCAAGATCTCCAAATTCAATCCCGAACCGGATTCGGATGCGGCAGACCGAGCAGCCATGGATGGTGTCACCGGGCAGATGATCAGCCTGGGCGAATCCATCTACCTGGGTCTCGCCATCAAGATGCTTGATAAGAACGTGTCGATTCCATTCCTCGATCCCAGCAGGGAAAAACTTCTCGAATACGACCTGACCCGTGCGATCACTCAAGTCACAACCGATGAAAAACCGGTTCTTGGTGTCATGAGTGCCTTGCCCGTGTTTGGAGCTGCGCCAAATCCAATGATGATGCAAATGGGGCAAATGCAACAGCAACCCCCCTGGTTCCTCATCAGCCAGCTTCAACAGGATTTCGAAGTGCGAGAGTTGGAGCTGACTACCGATACGATCGATTCGGATCTTGATTTGCTCATTGTGATACACCCGAAGGATATCACAGATGCCACCCAATATGCCATCGATCAATATCTGATGGGCGGCGGCAAAGTGATTGCTTTCCTGGATCCGCTGGCCATCGTGGACCAGACACCGAGCCCGAACGGCAACAACATGCTTGGGCCGCCTCCGTCTTCTTCGAATATGGAAGCCTTGCTCTCGGCATGGGGTTATACCTTTGATACCGGCAAGATTGCAGCCGACCGGCAGTTTGCCCGCGAGGTGTCCTTCCAGCGGGGTGCCCCACCGCAAATGCAACCGGGTATCTTGTTCTTGGATCCCAACGGCATCAACACGGACGACGTGGTGACCAGTCAGATCGATCAGTTGCTCATTCCTTTTCCAGGCGCTCTCTCCGGAACGCCGGCGGAAGGCTTGGAGCAAACAGTGCTGCTGCATACCTCTGAAGAGTCTCAAATGGTCGATGCCTTCATGGCTCGTCTGTCAGGTGAACAGATTCTCAAAGAGTTCAAAGCAGAAGGCAAAGAAATGCCACTCGCCATCCGTTTGACCGGTAAATTCAAGACAGCTTACCCCGGTGGCAAGCCGGGCGCAGACGCCACTGCAGAAGATGACCTGGATAAGGAAGACGATCCTGATGCGGCCGAGGCGGAACAACTCAAGGAGTCTGCTGAAGGCGCCACCGTGGTGTTGTTTACGGACGCTGATTTCATCTATGACAACTTTGGTGTGAGCGTTCAAAACTTCCTGGGATCGCGCATGGCACAGTTGCTCAACGGCAACTTTCCGCTGGCGCAGGGAGCGGTGGAGCATATGGCTGGAGACGCCCGCCTGATATCCGTGCGCGGCCGGGCCACCATGAACCGTCCCTTCACCCGTATCCGTGACATGGAAATTGAGGCGGCCAAAGCCTATCAGGCACGCATCAGTGACCTGGAAGATCGAAAGCGTGAAGCGGAACAGAAAATCAACGATCTCCAACGCAGTCGCCAGGATGGTCAGGCACAAAGTCAGCGCTTTGTGTTGACCCCGGAACAACAGACGGAGCTGGAGAAACTACGCGAAACCAACAAGCAGGTGACGAAGGATCTCAAGGAGATGCGACGAAACCTGCGCAAGGACATTGATTCGCTCCAAACCCGCTTGAAATGGATCAATATCGCCGGCATGCCGTTCCTGGTGACCGTCGGAGGTATCTTTATCGCACTTATTAAACGCAAACGAACCGCAGCACGATGAATTCAAAACAACTCAAATTACTCATCATTATTTTTGTTTGTATCGGGGCGATCGGAGCACTGCTGGTCGTCCAGAACAATAAATCCTGGGATCAGGGCGAACAATCCATCGGGGGCAAGGTCATGCCCGAATTCCCGATGAATGACGTCGTCAAAGTATCCGTGGAAAACAAAGACGGAACCGTCACGCTTACGAAGGTGGAAGACACCTGGCGCGTGGCTGATCGTGGCAACTACGCCGCTGATTTCCCGAAAATCAGGGAGTTGCTGTTGTCGGTTGCCGACGTAAAAGTTCTCCGTCCCATGCAGGTTGGAGAAAGCCAACTTGGACGGCTGGAGTTACTCACGCCGGATAAGGGCGACAAGTCGGGCACCCTGCTTTCCTTTTTTGGTGAAGGCGACAAAGCTCTGGGCACCTTGCTGCTGGGTAAACAATCCATGAGGAAATCCGAATCCTCCAGTTTTGGTGGTGGCGATTTTCCTGATGGCCGTTACCTCATGGCTGATGGCGATGCTTCACGGATCGCTCAGGTATCCGAGACCTTCGCCAGTGTCGAAGTCGAACCCAAAAACTGGTTGGACAAGACCTTCTTCAAAGTGGAGAAACTCAAGTCGGCACAAGTGGAACATGCGGATCCTCTGAACAACTGGAGTGTCAGTCGTGAAACTGAAACCGGTGACATGGTGCTGGCTGGTTTGGGGGAAGAGGAAGAGTTGGATTCCAGCAGAAGCTACAGCTTGAAGAACATCCTCTCTTCACCCAGCTTCAACGATGTGGCATCGCCGGATGTGACCGATGAGGATCTCGGCTTCGATGCCCCGATCAAGGCGTCTTTGGAGACGTTCGATGGATTCAAGTATGACATCCAGGTAGGCAAGGCCAATGGAGAGGATGAATATCCCGTCCGCATCCAGGTGAGTGCCGACATCCCAACGGAACGTACTCCGGGAGAAGACGAGAAGGAAGAAGACAAGGCCAACCTGGACAAGGAATTCGCCGACAAAGTCAAAACCCAGCAAGAAAAACTGACCAATGAACAAAAGTTTCAAGGCCATACTTTCTGGGTTTCCAAATGGACGGTGGATACCCTGTTGAAACCCCGCTCGGATTACATCAAGCAGGAAGAGGAAGAAACCGCCGCCGGAGCAGGGGACGCTGCAGCTCCTGTCTTGCCTGGGGCCGGTTTGGATGCCTTGACGAATCCGCTGAATCTGGGACCACAATAGTCCATGTTCACTCATTGACTTTTTGTTAAACCATCTTTAAATTTCCATCTTGATCAAGCCCCGAAGCATGTTCGGGGCTTTTTATTGTTAATCGAGGCCAAATAATTATGCCAAATACCGTATTAGTGGGTGCCCAATGGGGTGATGAAGGAAAGGGCAAGATCATTGATGTTCTGACCGATGAGGCGGACATCGTCGTACGTATGCAGGGCGGCAACAACGCCGGTCATACTGTGATTGTCGGCAAAAATAAGTATGTGCTGCACCTCATCCCCTCGGGCATTCTCCGTGCCCGGAAAAAATGTGTGATCGGCAACGGCGTCGTGCTCGATCCCGTTCATTTGGTGAGTGAAATCGACGGACTCCTCAAGCTGAAGATCAAGGTCAAAGGTCGACTGTTCATCAGCGAGAATGCCCATATCGTAATGCCCTACCATCGGGCCTTGGATGAAATGAAGGAGTCTTCCAAGGGCAAAACAAAAATCGGAACCACCAAGCGCGGCATCGGGCCCACTTACGGTGACAAAATCGCCCGTGTCGGCATTCGTCTTGGAGACATGCTGAACAAGGAACGTTTCGCTGCTTTGTTGAAAACAAGGGTGCGCGAAAATAACGTCGTGCTCAAGGCGAACGGACAGAAGCCCATTTCCTACAAGAAGGTGTTGGAACAGTATGCAGCCGCTGCCGAGCGATTAAGGCCTTTTGTTACCAATACATTGATTCTCATTCATGAAGCCCTGAAAGAAAACAAGCGACTGCTCTTCGAAGGGGCGCAGGGGACTTTCCTGGATATCGATCACGGCACCTACCCTTACGTGACTTCATCCGCCACCACATCAGGTGGAGCCTGCACCGGGGCCGGCATTCCTCCGAATCAAATCAATCGTGTGGTCGGGGTCATGAAAGCCTACACCACTCGTGTTGGTGGAGGCCCGTTCACCACGGAAGATGATGCGTTGGGAGATATGTTCCATGACATGGGACGTGAATTCGGCGCCACCACCGGACGGGCAAGACGTTGTGGTTGGCTGGACCTGGTCATGCTCCAACATGCCTGTATGGTGAACGGTTTTGATGACCTTTCCATTACCAATCTGGATGGACTGGATCAGTTGGACACCATCAAGGTATGCGTTGCCTATCGTTTGAATGGTAAGAAAATTCAGCACATGCCTTCCAGTCACCTGGATCTTGAAGCTTGTGAACCGGTTTATGAGACTTTCAAGGGATGGAAAAAATCCACCGAGAAATGTCAAAAATGGTCGGACTTGCCTTTGCGTGCCCGCCAGTATCTCAAGGCCATCCAATCAAAAACGGGTGTCAAGATCTCATCGGTATCCGTTGGGCCTGACCGTAAACAGACCATACAGCTGTAACAACCGATGGTAGAACACCGGTAAAACGAAGCCCCCATGCCCCACCCGTTGGAACAACTCAGTCAGCAGGCAAGGGATGCCATGCCGAAGCACGTGGCCATCATCATGGATGGCAACGGGCGCTGGGCGAAGCAACGTCGGTTTCCCCGTACGATTGGACATCGTCGCGGATTGGAATCGTTGCGTGAAGTGGTTCGTACGGCAAGTCAGCTTGGGATTGAATACCTGACACTGTTCACCTTTTCGGCTGAAAACTGGAATCGGCCCAAATCGGAAGTGGACACCATTATGCGGTATCTGGCCCGATTTCTTCGCACCGAAATTCCCGAGTTTAACAGCTACAACGTGCAACTCGACGCGGTCGGGCAGATTGATCGCCTTCCTGAAAAAGTTCAGAACCAGTTGACCAAGACCAAAGAAATCTTGTCCGGCAATGACGGACTGACCATGGTGCTGGCTTTGAGTTATGGTTCCAGGCAGGAGATACTGGATGCAACCCGATCCATAGCTGCCAAAGTCAAGTCAGGGGAATTGAATCCCGAGGACATCGACGAAAAAGTTGTCGCGAATCATCTCTATACGAAAAATATTCCCGATCCCGATCTTTTGATCAGGACGAGTGGCGAGATGCGGATCAGCAACTTCCTGTTATGGCAGATTTCCTATGCCGAGCTGGTGGTGACGGATACCCTGTGGCCGGATTTCAGATCTCCTCAACTTTTTGAGGCGCTTGAAGATTATGCCAAGCGTCATCGGCGCTTTGGAAAAGTTTGATTTTGTTCAGGTTATCCATGACTGATTCATCCTCCAGCTCTCGGAAACCCTCATCCAATGGACGCGTATTTGCTCAACGATTGCTCAGTACGGTGGTGCTGTGGGCTGTGGTGTTGGGCGCTTTGTTTGCGGGGAATCCTCAGGTTTCTTTGCTGACGGTCTGGATTGTTTTGACTGCTCTCAGCGCTGCCGCATTCCATGAGTTTGTAAAAATGTTTCGGATCGGTGATCTGAGTTTTGGGAAAACTTACTTCCATGCAGCTGGTATACTTTACCTGACGGCGGTGCTTTTCTCTGATCATCAACGTATGCCTGCCCCTTTACAGGAGGCAATGCCTCACCTGTTATTGGGGCTCATTGCTTTTGGCTGCCTGTATTTGTTGTTTCATTATCGATATGAATTACCCCGCTTGCTTCCGCTCGCTCAATTACTGTTCGGGTGGTTTTACATCTACTTTTTGGCGGGTTACCTGATTCGTATCTACAATTATGAGCGGGATAAGGGAGCCTGGATCCTGATTCTTTTCATCGTCCTGACCAAGTTCAGTGATTTGGGGGCTTATGTGACGGGATCATTGATTGGCAAACACAAGATGATCCCCAAGGTCAGTCCAGGCAAAACCTGGGAAGGCTTCGTGGGCGGAATTGTGTTTTCTGCGCTGTTTGGATGGGGTGTGGTGAAATTATCCGGTGGAGAACTGTCCGGTTTCCCCATCTCACATGTCCTCTTGCTTGGCGTGTTGCTGGGGACGTTTGCCGTCCTGGGGGATTTGGTGGAATCCCTGCTGAAGCGAGAAGCGGACGTCAAGGATTCCGGTCAATTCTTACCTGGAATCGGAGGAGCCTTGGATTTGATTGATAGTCTTTTATTCAACGCGCCCATCATGTATGCTTACCTTTGTCTGTTTCACGCGTCCCAGGGGGGGGCGTGATCGAAGGGAACGATGAATCGAATGGCATGAAAAACGTTGTTTTATTGGGAAGCACAGGATCGATCGGCACCAGCACGATCAAAGTTGCCGAGGACCTGCCGGATCAGGTCCGTCTGGTCGGCCTTGCTGCGGGTGCGAATGTCGATCTGCTTTCCGAACAGGCACAAACCTTTCGACCCAGGGCCGTCTCCATAGCCGACGAAAACCGGGTCGCTGCTTTAAAAGAAAAACTTTCAGGTGATTTTGAAGTTTGTTGTGGTCAGGAAGGACTGATCCAGTTGGCCACCATGCCGGAGGCGGACATTGTGTTGATAGCCATTGTCGGCACCGCAGGTTTGGAACCCGCCCTGGCTGCGATTCGCGCGGGAAAAGATATCGCCGTCGCATCGAAGGAGATTCTGGTGATGGCTGGGGAAATTGTCATGCGTGAGGCAAAGCAGCATGGGGTCAAAGTGCTGGCTGTTGATTCAGAGCATTCCGCTATTTTCCAATGCCTGGATGGCAAGCCCAATGATTCCATCCGTTCCATTTGGCTGACTGCTTCCGGTGGCCCCTTCCGTCAAACACCGGCCGAGGACTTCAAAGATATCACCGTCGAGCAGGCGCTGAAGCATCCTTCCTGGGTCATGGGGCGTAAAATTACCATTGATTCGGCCACCATGTTCAATAAAGGGTTGGAAATGATTGAAGCCAGGTGGTTGTTTGACGTGGAGATGGCCAGGGTCAAGGTCGTGGTGCATCCGCAAAGTGTCGTGCATTCGTTGGTGGAATATGTGGATGGTTCGATGATTGCCCAAATGTCCACGCCCGACATGTGTCTCCCCATCCAATATGCTTTAACTTATCCTGAGAGGGTGGCCAGTGATCGTGTGCAGACCAGCCTGGCGGCGATTGGTCAGCTACAATTTGAAGAACCCGATCTGGAAAGATTTCCCGCTCTCGGACTTGCAAGAAGAGCAGGGGAAACCTGTGGCACCATGCCCGCTGTGTTCAATGCCGCCAACGAAGTTGCAGTGGATGCCTTCTGTGAAAAGAATCTTTCCTTCCTGGGCATCAGCAAGCTGGTGGAAGCGGTCATGGACCGGCATGATACACTCGCTTCACCTGCGCTTCAGCAGATTCTTGAAAGTGACCAATGGGCTCGCGACGAAGCGTTAAAACTGGTTCAGGAATCCGCTGTGAAATAAATAAAAAATAGCTTACTGCCAAACGAATAGAATATGACGATTGAGGAGTTAATAGAGAATTTCGAGTTATTCGACGATTGGGAAGACCGTTACGCTTATCTGATGGACCTGGGGAAAAAGATGCCCCCCATGGAGGAAGCTGACAAAACTGAAGAAAACCGTGTCAAAGGGTGCCAGGCAACGGTGTGGTTGAAGGAAACCATTGAATCCACAACGCCCCCCACGATTACATTCGTTGCAGACAGCAACTCACAAATCGTCAAAGGGCTTGTTTCCATGCTACGGACGATGTTTTCAGGAAAAACGCCTCAAGAGATTCTGGCGACGGATGAGCAGGGTGTCTTTAAGAAACTTCAATTGGACAGGCATTTAAGTCCAACAAGAAGTACGGGATTGAACGCAATGGTTCAAAAAATCAAGGCCTTGGCCGAATCAGCCGGCCATTAGAGCGAATTTTTTGTGCAACACTTTTAGGTTCAGGTTCTTTCCGGGGCAAAGTGTTTGAGCTCCTTTCACTTCCTTGTGCCCGAACAGCCTGAGGTTGGCCCGAATCTGGTTGCTTGACTTAAGGTGGGACAAAAGCCGGTGGAGGCTATCCATCTGCTTCGGTGAGGGCCAGTGTTGTTGAAAGTTGCCTACCAGGCAGATGCCAATCGAGTTGGCATTGAACCAGCCATTCGCCACATGGCCGCCATCTTGTTGTTTTTCCCATCTGGGCCCGACTTCAATCTCACCGTCGCCGGACTGGGTGTTGTTTCCAATGACAAAATGATAAGCCAAACCATTTTTCATCCCCCTGCGCAAATGGTTTCCATGAAAACTCTTCGCGCAGCCCTGCCGGGTCGCACTATGATGCACCACGATGTGAATCCATTTGTTACGATTGATCCGAACGGCATCAATCTTTTTGGCTGCAGCGGAAGGTAAGGCGGACTTGATGGTTTCTCTAATTTTTAGAGACTTTCCTGCGTAAATACGGTCAGACGTTAACCCGTTGATGCGTTTAAGGTTGCTGACGGAGGTGTCAAATTTGCTGGCAATGCCGGAAAGAGTGTCCCCACGCATGACTCTGTATGTCGTGGATGCTTCCATGTTGTCGAAAGTCCAGAAACTTCCCAACAACAATCCTGCTTTTTGTATAAATTGACGTCTTTCCATTGGATACTTCTTGCCCGTTGAGGCGCACTCTACCCCCTAGGGTCACTTTAATGCGCCTATTCTAAGTTAATAACATAATGAAAACAGACGCGAATTTCAAATTATTATTCACATTCGGCAAAATCACACTGGCTTATCCAGAGAGTGAACATCTCATACGTGACAGAATGAACCATTTCTGACATGATGAGGATATCTTATGAGGCGAATTAATATTAAATACCATTTGTTATTAGGCCTGCTTTCGTCAACTTGCTTGATCTTCGTGACGACAGCCTGTCGAAACATTTCCAAACCTCTTTGCTCCGGCGACTCCAAGGCTGTGCAACGGAACCAAACCACCACGACCGTTTTTGAAGCGGGTAAAGACGGCTATAAGGTGTATCGGATTCCAGCGATCATTCGATGTGCCAATCAGGATTTACTGGCTTTTTGTGAAGCTCGCCAGGGTGGCGATGCCAGTGAGATCGACCTGGTCCTCAAACGTTCCAAAGACCACGGAAAAACTTGGGGAGATCTGCAGGTTGTTCAGGAAAGTGATGATTTCAAATCCATCATCCAGGATCAAAACACTTCCATCACCATCGGAAATCCAGCTCCTGTGGTGGACATGCTGGACCCTGCAAATACCGGTCGCATCTGGCTTCCTTTCACACTTGAGAACGATCGCGTCTTTGTAACCTACAGTGACGACAACGGTCATACATGGGCCGAACGAAAGGAAATCACCAAGGATGTGAAACTTGATTCATGGGGATGGTATGCCACCGGTCCCGTTCATTCGATACAGATACAGAAAGGTTTACACAGGGGGCGCCTGGTCATTCCCGTGGACCATCGCCTGGGCGAGGATGGCAAGGATCGTGGCGCTTTAGGCGCTCATGTGGTATTCAGTGATGATCATGGGCAATCCTGGCAATTGGGAGCAGTGGACAACACATATGAAGATGGGATCAATGCCAATGAGACAACCGTGGTGGAATTGGGCGGTGGCGTGCTCTACTTCAACACGCGCGATCATCAGGGCGAAGCACCGGGGACCCGGGGAGAATCCTGGAGTTTTGACGGCGGAGGTTCCTTTAAAACCAGACAAAGCGAATGGAAAACTTTTCAACCTGCTTCAGAAATACTGGACCCTCCTGTGGTGCAGTGTTCACTGCTCCGTTTATCGACAGGCATGATTGTTTTCTCTGGTCCCGACGAAAACGGTCCTTCCGGACCTGGCCGTAGTGATTTGAGACTGCGATTCTCGCAGGACGAGGCAAACAACTGGCAGGACGGACGCCTCATTCACATCGGCCCAGCCGCCTACAGCGATATGGTGCAAACGGATGACGGTTTGCTGGGTGTGTTGTTCGAAAACGGTGATGCGACAGGTAAAAATGCCTATCAACGGATCAGTTTCGCACGCGTTCCCTTTGGATTGATTCGCGAATAAGTGTTCAAAACATTGCCAAAGAGCCCCTGAATTGCTATCCCTTGACCCGTTCCGTCATGAATCTAAATAATAATGAACAATCCGCTCTGCAAGCGGCGAAGAAGGCCTATTGGAATGCCAACATCACGGTGGTTCTGATCCTCATGGGTATCTGGTTTCTATTTGGGTGTGTCCTGAGCATTTTTGCGGTCGATCAATTGAACAAGATCAAACTCGGAGGTTTCCCTCTGGGCTTCTGGATGGCACAGCAGGGGACCACGATAGCATTCATTTTTGTTATTTTCGCCTACGTGCTCATCATGAAAAAACTGGATGTTAAATTCCTGAAAGAGGCAGGCATCAAGGAAAAGGATCTCCCGCCACCAGCCGAACATTAACTTTCCGGAACCATTCGACTCACCCCATCAATTGATATCTTTTTTTCTTTTATAACACATGGACATCCAAGCCTGGACCTATCTCATCGTTGGCATTTCGTTTGCTCTTTATATCGGCATTGCTTTTGTCACGCGCGTCCGAAGCACTTCGGGATTCTACGTAGCCGGACATGGCGTGCCGGCCATTTTCAACGGCATGGCAACCGGCGCCGATTGGATGAGCGCGGCGTCGTTCATTTCGATGGCCGGGATCATTTCGTTCACCGGATACACCGGATCTGTTTACCTGATTGGCTGGACCGGCGGATATGTGCTGCTTGCCTTGTTGCTCGCGCCATACCTGCGCAAGTTCGGTAAATACACCGTGCCAGATTTTGTTGGGGATCGTTATTACTCCTCGGTGGCTCGTCTGGTGGCGGTGCTGTGTGCCATTTTTGTTTCATTCACCTACGTTGCCGGTCAAATGCGAGGAGTGGGAGTGGTGTTCTCGCGTTTCCTCGAAGTGGACATCAACACGGGGGTGGTCATCGGAATGGTCCTCGTTTTCATTTATGCAACCCTGGGAGGTATGAAAGGGATTACCTATACCCAGGTGGCTCAGTATGTGGTGTTGATCATTGCTTACCTCATCCCTGCGATCGCGATTTCACATGTGATGACGGGCCATTGGATCCCACAAATCGGTTTCGGAGCTAAAATGACCGGAGTTGATAACGCGGGAATTTATCTATTGGAAGCCATCGACCAGATTCACCAGGACCTGGGTTTTCCGGAATATACGGCCTCTTTTGTCCCCGGACATAAATCCATGATCGACATGTTCGCGGTAACCTTGGCTTTGATGGTTGGAACCGCCGGGTTGCCGCATGTCATCATTCGATTTTACACAGTTAAAAATGTGCATGCCGCACGGTGGAGCGCATTCTGGGCTTTGCTTTTCATTGGCATTCTCTACACGACTGCGCCTGCGATAGCGACCTTTGCCCGGGTCAATCTGATTCAAACCCTGCATGAGAAAACCTACGAGCAGCGACCCCAATGGTTCAAAAGCTGGGAACGGACAGGACTGATCGCCTGGGTGGACAAGAATGGAGATGGAAAAATTCAATACCACAACGGGGCTGCGTTTGAAGGAAAGCCTGCCTTGCAGCAGAATGAAGACGGTTCTCCAGTCTTAGGCGCATTCCAGGAACCACTGCTGACCAACACGGTAACTGAAGGGGCGAACGAACTCTATGTGGATCGAGACATCATGGTGTTGGCCAACCCCGAAATTGCCAATCTGCCGGCGTGGGTGGTGGCGTTGGTGGCCGCCGGTGGACTTGCGGCCGCCTTGTCGACGGCGGCTGGTCTGTTGTTGGTTATTTCATCTTCCATGTCCCATGATCTGGGGAAATCCATCCTCAACCCGAACATGTCTGAAAAGCAGGAACTCATGTGGGCCAGATGCGCGGCGGGTGGGGCGGTTATTTTGGCGGGCTATTTTGGCATCAATCCGCCCGGGTTTGTGGCTCAGGTGGTGGCCTTCGCCTTCGGCCTCGCCGCCAGTAGTTTCTTCCCGGTCATCATTCTGGGGATCTTCAGTAAACGGACAACAAAAGAGGGGGCGATTGCCGGCATGTTGACTGGTTTGGGATTTACGACTGCGTATATTTATTACTTCAAATTCCACAATCCTGCAGCCGGTCCCGAGGGATGGTGGTTCGGCATCAGCCCTGAAGGCATTGGTTCTTTGGGAATGGTGATCAATTTCGTGGTCACCCTGGCCGTCACTGCAGTCACGCCGGCGCCTCCAAAAGAAGTGCAGGATCAAGTCGAAAACTTACGTTATCCAAGTGTTTGATAAAGTTTGAGGTTGATTCGGAGTGTTTCCGGGTTACATCAGAAAGTCATGACAGAAGCTACCGGTCCATCCAAGCGCCCCATCCGTTGGCGGCCGTTCATAGGCATTCTATGCCTTGCCTGCGCGGCCCTTGTTTACGTCTGGAATTTTCGTGATGTTCCACGCCAGGAAAAGAATATCAACTCAGCCGTCATTGGTATTGCCACCCTGGCGCTTTCTTTGATTTGGTGGACTTTGTTCTCCCGTATCAAATGGCGGGTGCGCATTGCCGGGGTGATCCTGGTGGCAGCTTGTCTTGGAATCGGTTCCCAATTGTTTGAAATTACGGGTGTTTCCGGTGACCTGGTGCCCATCATTGGACTTAAATCCAGTTCGGGATCCGGCGATTCATTGCCTTCAAATTCACCCGTAAAGATCAAGCCGGAAGATATGCCTCCTCTCGACCTGATCGAAAGACCTTTTACACAATTCCTGGGAAGCGATCGGAACACTCAAATCAAGGGGCTCGCAGCGAGTCCTGATCATATCCAAAAAATTCCCAAAGAAATCTGGAGACAACCCGTCGGCGAAGCCTGGTCGGGGTTTGTCGCCATGGAAGGATTTGTTTATACGCAGGAGCAGACCGGAGATCAGGAATCGGTAACATGCTACGCAGTCCATAACGGCAAGTTGGTTTGGCGCTATGATTATCCGGCTGCTTATGAATCGGTCATCGCAGGGTCCGGACCTCGCTCTACTCCGGCTTTAACCGAAAACAGAATCATCACCGTTGGAAGCACCGGGCAGTTGACTTGTCTGGATCGTTCCTCCGGGGAATTGATCTGGTCACATTCGGTTGTGGAAGACAACAGCGCAAAAGTTCCGGAATGGGGCTTCAGTCCTTCCCCGTTGGTCTGGCAGGAGAAGGTCATCGTGCCTTCCGGCATGCATGGTCAGGATGGTTTGCGTGTGTATGCATTGGGTACAGGCGAACTGGAGAAATCCTATCCCCAAGTGCCATCCAGTTACAGCTCACCGATTGTCACAACGATCGCCGACCATGAAATAATCCTATATTTCCATGATCGAGGCCTGGCGGCGTTTGCGACTGATACGGACCAGAAAATCTGGGATCATCCCTGGGGAACGAGTCACCCAGATGTCGCGCTTCCTATTGTGCTTTCAAATAACCGGGTGTTTATCTCCAGCGGTTACGGAGTCGGGTGCGCCTTGCTGCAAATTCAATCGACCGAGACAGGGGATTGGACCATTGAAGAGCGTTGGAAAACCATAGGAATGAAAGCCAAGTTCACCAATGTCGTGGAACGGGATGGATATATTTACGGACTGGATGACGGGATCATGGCGTGTGTCAATCTGGAAACCGGGGAACGCCAATGGAAGGAAGGGCGATATGGACACGGTCAAATCCTGACTCTGGACAATGCCATCCTGCTCCTCACCGAACGAGGCGACATCGTCTGGCTGGAAATCAATCCAACACAAGCCAGAGAACTGAACCGCTGGCACGCCATCGACGGCAAAACCTGGAATCCACCGTGCCTGGCCTGGCCATACCTGTTGGTGCGAAACAACCAGGAAGCAGTTTGTTTCCAATTTGAATAACCCTGTGACAACTGGGTTATTGCCTGTTGATTCTAAAAAGGATTGGCCTAGACCAAAACGGTTTTTGGCTTTAAAAAATCAACATGATACTTACCAAGTGGCGTCAATGGATGGCTCGAATAGGGCCGGGAGCGATTGTGGCGTCGCTGACCATCGGGTCCGGTGAGTTGGTCTTTTCTTCGCGAGCCGGGTCCCTCTTCGGATACCACATTCTTTTCGTGTTTCTGTTGATCTGTCTTTTGAAATGGGTGCTGATTTATACCACCGGACGACAGATCATCATCACCGGGCAACACCCTCTGGAAAGTTGGAACCAATTACCGGGTCCTGCCGGATGGTTGCCGATGACTTTTCTCATGCTGGCCGTTCCGTGCTTTCCTATCTGGATCGCGTTCCATGCTTCCACGGTGGGATCTTTGCTGGCCCATTTAACAAACACCTCCGGAGTCCTGGTCTATGTGTGGGCTTCAGGAGTGCTTGGTTCGGTCGTGTTCTTGTCTTTGCTGGGGAACTATCAAAAACTGGAACGTTTCCAGATGATCATTGTCGGTTTGATGTTGGTGATGATTCTATTCGCTGTCGTTCTACTAAAGCCCGATTGGTTTGATGTAGCTAAAGGGATGATGTGGCCGGGAACGTTTCAGTATCCGGACTGGATCGATCGATTTCCCTCTTTTGAGAATCGCCCTGTGTGGGTGGAGTTGACCACTTATGTCGGCATCGTTGGGGGTTCCAGTTATGACTACCTTTGCTATGTCGCTTTCATCCGCGAAAAAGGGTGGGGGAATGCGGCCGTCGGTTGTGAAGTGGTGGCGGCGGAGCAAGTGAGCGGGAACGATATCAAGAGAAACCCCCGAGTGGTGGAAGGTCTCCGGAATCTTCGGTGGGACAGTGCGATCAGTTTTGCATGTGTGTTTTTGTTCAGTGTGGTCTTTGTGATATGCGGTCACCTGGTTCTGGCTCCTCAGCAAATGACACCGACCGGTGGCGATTTATTGACCGTGCAGGCAGCTTTTGTTTCTGATGCCTATCCGGGATTGAGAGTTTTATATTTTGCGGGCGCTTTACTGGCCATGTACGGAACCCTCTACGGCACATTGGAAGTGGGCCCCACCATTGTGAAGGAAATGGCTCAAGCCTTGCGATGGGAAAAACTCATCAACCACCCGAAACAATGGAGACAGCGATCGCTGATCGTTTTTTCAGCAGGCGCTTTCCTGGTGATTCTGGCCTTGTTGACTCAGCAGATCTTCAGCCCGGACAAACAGTCCATACAATTCGTCTGGATTCTTACTCCGGCCAATCTTTTCACCGGTGTAATGGGATGTGGCTTGATCCTGATTTCCACTCTGTGGGTGGCATTTGTTTCTTCGAAAAAGAAACCGGGTTTCCTTGGAAAAGCCTGGATACCGGTCATGCTGCTGGGCGCCGTTTTCTTTATCGGTCTTGGCCTGAAAGGATATTGGGATCACAGCGGGTTCCGTTCACTTCTGATCCTCGTAAGCTCGGTCATCGTCGGCATGGTCTGCTCAAAGCTGAACAAGCGCAAACTCGGCTGAATGATCTTAAACTGATTCGAGAATCATGTTCCCGTAGGCAGTCGTGTCACCGGTGCGGATCAGTCCGATGGCGTGCGGAACGCGCTTCTTGAATTCAATGTGCGGCTCAAAGGTGCGCTGGATGCCCCGACAAGCGGTTTCGAATTCCTGGAGTTTGTCGTCGGGGTTCGTGTTCTTGAATTCTTCTGCCATGAAGATCTCACCACACTTCCAATTTGGAAGAATGGCATCGAGCACTTGAGGGATGGTCGGGATGCCCCGGACCAGCGTCAGATCGACGGTTTCAATCATGTTCCAAAATGGAAAGGCTGCATCCGCTATAACCACCGTGTTGGTATGGCGTATCCTGGAGATCAGGGAAAGTAAGTTTGGATTAATGATTCCTTCAATAAGCATGCATGCAGGTTAGATGAGGCCTATTGATATGGCAATCATTGATCGTTGCTACTTGTCTTCATGCTCCAATGCCGGATGAACAGGGATGCGTATCTGAATGCTGGTTCCCTGATTTTTCTTGGATTCAATACGGATGATTCCACAATGCGATTCCACAATCTTTTTGACCACCATCAAACCCAGGCCAGTGCCTTGCGGTTTTTTGGACTGCAACAACCCTGCTGATGTTAATACCTGTTTTTCATCCAAGCCATGACCGGAATCCTTGAATTGTATGCTTACCTGATCACCTTGTTCATTCGATGTAAGGGAAGTGGACAAGTGAAGTTCCCCGCCATCAGGCATGGCGTCGATCGCGTTCAGAGTCAGATTCAACAAGACCTGTTCAAGTTGTCCCGCGTCAGCAGTGATCAGGGGCAGGGAAGGGGCCAGTTGCATCTGGAATTCAATGCGATGCTGCTTCATTTTGTGACGGGTGAGCAGGTAGAGATTTTGAGCCAGTTGGTTGATGTCCACCTTTGAGGTTTTGGGTTCGGACTGCCGGGCAAAGTCCAAAACACGCTCAACAATGTCATTCAGCTGATCCATCTTCCTGCCCAGCAGCTCGGCGTCTTCATGTCGGGGATCGTCTTCCGGAAATTGCAGGTTGAGCGCATGATAAACCATTTTCATGACGGTCAATGGATTCCGGATTTCATGGGCGACCTCGGCCGCCAGCAGTCCCAGAGCGGAAAGTTTCTCACGATCACGCATGGTTTCTTCCATCTGACGAATCTCCTTGTTCAATTTCGCCCGTTGAATGGCCATGGCAGACGTATTGCTGAAGGCTTTCAGGATTAAAATTTCTTCATCCGAAAAATTGTGGGGCGTGCTTGTGTAAACACTCAATACGCCGATCGGCACGTCTCCCAACATCAAGGGAACACTCAACATGCTGACCAGCCCCTCGGCTCTGGCGATTTCCGAGCTTTGGTACATGCTGGATCGGTGCACGTTTTTTAATTGGATCGCCTGTTTCCTCCGAACAACACTGCCGGCAAAACTCTCATCGATGTGGAGTCGTGGTTTGGATTTATAACTTTCTCCAGCTCCATAGGACGCCATGAGTTCCAACCATTCGCCCGAAGCATCCAGCAACAATACCGAACACATTCGGGCCTGCATCAATTTGCATGCTTCACGTGTCACCGCGTCCAGGGCTTCCTCCAGATCGAACACATTCTGAATGGTTTCGTTGATGGTAGCCAGGGATTCGAACATGCGGGCCTTGTAACGTATCTGTTCGTAGAGCCAGGTGTTGCTGATGACCTTGGCCGCCTGCAGGGCCAGATCACCAAGCATTTCCTGATCATTCAACCCGAACGCCCCCGGCTGTGTGGAGTCCACATTCAACACGCCCCTGACCTGATCGTTGACATCAAACGGCACCGCCAATTCGGATCGAACATCTTCCCATAAAGCGGTATAACGAGGGTCCTGATCGACTTCATTGACAAGGGCAGGGGAGTCATGCTTGGCCACCCATCCCGTGATCCCCTTTCCGATCGGCAGTTCGTAGTCCTTGGCGACATCGTCCGGAACACCGATTGCTGCCTGAAGTTCCAACATGGCAGTGGTCGGGTTCACCAATGATATGCTGGCTGAATTGGCGTTGGTCAGGTCTTTGGCCTGTTTCAGGATGATCTCAAGCGCTTGTTTGGGATCCAGCGATTCATGGATTTCATTGCTGACCTGATAAAGGAGACGCATGCGTTCATAATCCGTCTTGAGTTTTTCATATGCCTCCAGTTGTTCGCCCATATGATCGATAAGTAGCACATTATTGAAGCCTGGCATAGAGCATAATCTTTCACGGCCCTTGCTTCTTGCAGTGCCCGGCAACACGACTTATGTTGCAGCTGATAATAAAAATGAAAGATCAAGACAATCCGACACCTGAAATGGATGACGCAATGTTTGCCTATAGTCAGGCGGACTATGAAGAAAGTATCCGGATGTTTGAGGATATTTTAAAAGCTCAACCAGATCATTTTGAAGCATTAACAGCATTGAGCATGGCCTATTGCCGTCTGGAACGATTTGAGGAAGCCACTCGATTAGGCCATCAGGCAGAATCCATGCGTCCCAATGATCCGCTGGTGCACACCAATCTTTCCTTGTTTTACGTGAAGCAAGGAAACAAGGAAAAAGCAGAACACCACGGATTACAGGCAAAGATCGCTTCCTGGAAAACCGATATGAGTCCATCCGCCAAAAATGCCGATTCAGACACTGACACCAGCATCCCCATGCAACAGCCAAAGATGGAAACCTACAAGACTCCATCCAAGTTCCCGGAAATGCCGTGGAAAAACAAATCCTGACAAACGGCCCACCGGTCATTTATTCGACCAATTGATGGCTGTCATCAGCCGTCAGGTCGAGTTCGTAAACTTCACTCAGCATTTTGATCTTCTTGATGGTTTTGGCGGAGAAAGGCTGTTTTCCCTCAAAACAATGCAAAGTCATGCCTTCAAGCAAATCTCCCAAAGACAAGTCGAGGTGCTCGGCAAGAGCTTTCAATATTTTTAAAATACGCTTCTCGATACGAATTCCAGTTTGCACACGTTGTACTTTTTTAGATTCCATAGAAAGTTATCGAAACTAAATATCCAAAATGTATCAAGGTAAAAGGGTATGCAGATAGCCTTATTCAGAGATATCATTTAAACATAACAAATATTGTGCGAATATAACCGAAGTGATTCAGCTTGCCGGTTGAAAAACGACTGAAATGTCCACTGAATAACACATGTTGTTCTTCATTTTATCGATTTGGGTATTCGATTGTTATGCTCCGACACACCAAACCCAATGAAACAAGTTTTTGGAGGCGTCCCTTAAACCTAAAATTTTGTTATTTCGAGCCCGTAACATTGAAAACAGTATTATGATTTACGAAAGATTTAGGCATGGACCTGAATGGACCCTGTGTTGGAATCGGTGAAATGGCCGATTTCTTGTGCGTGTACCCCTGCTTGTGACAGTTTGTGAAGTAAGGCTGTTGAGTTATCTGGCGCAACGGCGAATAACAAGCCTCCTGAGGTTTGGGCGTCGGCCAGGATCAGTTGGTCCAGTTCCGGGATGGATGGATCAAATTGGACGGATGATGCCACTGCGTTGAGGTTTCGGTGGGTTCCTCCGGGGATGTAGTCTTCTTTGGCCAGTTCGCGGACGCCGTCCAGTATGGGGACGGATGATAGATTCAATTGGACTCCGACTCCCTCCAGCATTTCTCGGAGGTGGCCGAGCAGGCCGAATCCTGTCACATCGGTGCAGGCGTGGACGCCGATATCCTGCGCAGCTTCGGCGGCTTTGCGGTTGAGGGTGGCCATGGTGTCGATGGCCTGTTTTTCGATGCTTGCGTCTTTGAATCCACTCCTCAGTGCGGTGGTGATGATGCCGACTCCGATGGGTTTGGTGAGGATGAGTTTGTCGCCAGGCTGGGCTCCAACGTTGGTCCAGTAACGTTTGGGGTGAACAAAACCGGTGACGCAGAGCCCGTATTTGGGCTCGTTGTCGTCGATGCTGTGTCCTCCGACGATGGAGATGCCGGCTTCGGCTGCTTTATCTGCGCCTCCACGCAGGATGTCGCCCAGGACGGATATGGGTAGATCATCGTTTTTACGCGGGAATCCAACGATGTTGAGCGCCATGGTCGGTTTGCCTCCCATGGCATAGACGTCGCTGAGTGAATTCGCCGCGGCAATGGCTCCGAACAGATACGGATCATCCACCACCGGCGTGAAAAAATCGACGGTTTGAATGATCGCGAGTTCATCGGACACACGATACACGGCGGCGTCATCGGCTGTTCGAGTGCCAACCAACACGTTGGGATCATTGATTGCTGGCAAACCGCCCAGAACCTGGGCGAGGTCCTCGGGACCCAATTTCGCCGCTCAACCCGCGCAATGCGAAAGTTGAGTCAATCTGATTGGTTTGTTTGTCTGTTTGGATTCCATATAAATCAGCGAAACTCTATCACTGCCAGATATGGATGAAAAGCTATCACTTTTGATACTGTTTAAATCGGGTGCGAGTAAGTGTGCGGGGTGAATGGATTGTTTGCTAACCACGGAGGACACAGAGAGCTCAGAGGTAACATTTTTTCCACCCACTTAGTGCAACGCTCTGTGAGCTCTGTGCCCTCTGTGGTTTTGATAGGTTTGCCTCATGGAAATAATCATGCCTGTTCAAATCTCCAGTTTACGGATCACCTGATGCGTGGCATGATAAAACCCTGATGGAAGTTCAATTCGAAACCATGCCTGCCGTTTTGACGGATGAGGAACTCGCTGAATTGCGGCGGGCCCGCCTGATGTTGGAACAGCCCAGTATGGCGTCCCGACTGACCAAACTCGTTGGGCGACCGATTGAAGGAGCCTTCAAGGCCCTGCCTTTTGGGTGGAACCGTGCGATTCATGCCGCATCAGGATCGGCGCTTTCCAAGGCCACCCGTGTTGCCACCTGGACCATGTTGAACAGGAAAGGAAGGCCTTCGTCGGACGGATTTCATCAATGTGTGTCGATGGTTTCCGGCGGTTTGGGCGGTTCATTGGGACTGGCGACGTTGATCTGGGAACTCCCCTTCTCCACCACCTTGATGCTGCGTTCCATAGCTGATATAGCGCGCAGCGAAGGACACTCTTTGCGGGATCCAGCCACAAGGATGGCATGCCTCGAAGTGTTTGCTTTTGAAGGAAAACGCCGGGGTCAGGAGGAACCTGAAAAACATTACTGGGCCGTTCGCCTGGCGCTCGCCAAAGCTGTGTCAGAAGCGGCAGCTTATGCGGCTTCGGCCAGAGTGGTCAGCAAGTCGGTTCCAGCCCTTACCCGGTTGATCAGTGCCATTGCGTCCCGGTTTGGGGTCATGGTTTCGCAGCAGGTCGCCGCCAAATTGGTACCCATCGTGGGCGCCGCCAGCGGCATGACCATCAACCTGATTTTTATTCAGCATTTTCAAACAGTGGCTCGTGGTCATTTCATCATCAAGCGACTGGAGAACAAATACGGGATGGATACCATTCGGGAATTATATCAATCGGTGGCTTTGCCATACAAGGCCGGGAAGATCAAGGATCGAGGGTGAGCTTTCAGCTCGTCCTGGGCAAAAGGAATGTCCAAAGCGATCCACAAAAACTCATGAGCCCGAATAGAAGCACGAACCACGATGGCGGATATTTCGCTCCTATGGAAACGACCAAACCAGCCAAGATCAGGAAGCTACCGACCAGTGTGTTGCTGATGGCGACATAGTCGGTGCGCCGGTTGCCTTCCGCAAGGTTGAGCAAATAGGTTTTCCGGCCAACCCGCACACCTGCATGGGCCACGTGCAGTACCATGAAAAGAACGGGATAGATCCAACGAGCCAGTTGACTGTCATGAGAATTCCCCCGGGTTGCCAAAATGGAAAAGCATACCAACGCTGCCAAACCTGAGGCACAACTTAAAACACGTCGACTGGATTGATCCGCCATGCGTCCCCAGATCCATCCGCTGATGGCCGCACCCACGGCTCCCGCCATCATGAAACTTCCCAGTTGGGACATTTCAAACCCGGTGGATTGTTGGGAAATGAGCACCAGGTAAGGTGCCGCCAAAGCAGAGCCGGTCATGAGGCTGCGGGCAATCAGAAAATTCCTGAAGGGAACATCCTTCCTGACGAGATCCCACGTGTGGGCGGTTTGAGCCAGCGCGCTTTTTACCCGGTCTGTTTTTCCCTTTTTTTCTCGGATGCCCTGGTAGCTCACAATGGCTCCCCACCACAACACGACGGCCAGGGCGAACGGAAGCAACAACCAACCTTTCGCTTCTTCATGCGTCAACCATGAGATGCCACATAAGGCGAGCACCATCGTCACTGCACCGGAGCCGGAAGTGGCCCATCCATTCACCCTGCCCCGCTGAGATTTTGAAACGGTCTTGCCCAGAATGTCTTTGCCGGTAATGGAACACAAAGCTCTGCCGAGTGAGAACACAGCCAATGCGGCTAAAATGATCCAGGCACTGACGGCACCTTCGAAAAAAGTGGCCGATAATCCCATCGTTATGATGGCAAAACTTTGAATCAACGCACCGGCAATCCAGGCCGGTTTCCGGTATGAAAGTGATCGAAGGTAGCCAGCCAGAACAAACTGGGGCAGCATGGAAAGTGATTCACGTATCGGGACCAATAAACCGATGAGCTGTAAAGGCGCTCCCACTGCCCCCATCACCCACGGCAAAACGGTCTTGGCGTTGACAAGCTGATCACCGGTCTTGGTCAACAACATGGCCATCAACTGCCTTTTGATATTGGAAGATCCATGGGGATCGTCCATTGATTGGGGCTGTCCGGTCGTTTTTGGATGGGTTGATGGAGGCATGCGCACAGATTGTCTACCAGAAAAAGATAACAACCTGGTGATGGCAATGGCAATCCTGCACATGCGACCATCAATGTGGCACAGGTCAAAATTAAGCTGCAATGGACACGCCCCAGTCATTCGTATACCCCCAGCTTCCCAAGTTCCACGTCTTTTTGCTTATGAAAAATGTGAGGAAAAAGGATGGGATCGGGGATGGAACCCGACCCTCCGTATTTATCTCCATTACATATACAATCCGCCGTTGACGGAGATGACCTGACCGGTGATGTAGGAGGCAGCCGGACTGGCCAAAAATGCCACTGCCGAAGCAATTTCTTCTGCAGTCCCCATCCTGCCTGCGGGCGTGAGGCTGTTGACGTAATCGATGACCTTTTGCGGAATTTCCCTGGTCATGTCTGTTTCGATGAACCCGGGCGCCACAGCGTTGACCGTGACTCCTTTTCGAGCGGTTTCGATCGCAAGGGATTTTGTGAATGAGATCAAACCGCCTTTGCTGGCGGAATAATTGGTTTGGCCGAAGTTTCCTTTCAAGCCAACGATGGATGAAATATTCACGATGCGTCCCCATCCCGCTTCCAACATGCCTGGCAGAGCGGCTTGTGTGACGTCAAACGCGCTGGATAAATTGACATCGATCACTTCGTCCCACTGTTCACGGGTCATTTTCAGGAACGTTTTATCACGCGTGATCCCTGCGTTGTTGACCAGAACGACAATGGGGCCCAGTTCGTTGCTGATTTGTTCCACCACACCGCGAATGCTTGCCGAATCAGAAACATTGCCTTGATAGACGGAAGCCTTCCCCCCTGCTCCCTCAATGAAGGCTTTCAAATCATTGGCCTCGGTTTCGGAGCGATTGTAGTTGATGGCAACGTGACCACCGGCCTGAGCCAGTGCGATGGCGATGGCGCGACCGATGCCCCGGCCGGCGCCTGTGACCAAACAGACTTTGTTATCGAGTATGGCGGACATGATGTTCCTTTGCTTGTGTTGTTTATCAAGGTGCCCCGCCAGACGATTGGCAGAGCTGCTACTCTCCGGGAATCGGATCCCCGGGGTGAATGGTTTTGCCTTCCCAAACCGGGATGCCATCCTCATACACCAGGATTCGGCTTCGACTGCCAGGCGCAGGTTTGGCGCTTGTTTCGGGAAGAAACCGGGCATGTTCGGCCTTGATACCGTCATAAGAGGCATCGTCGGCCAGATTGGTCCATTCGTTCGGATCCTTGCGCATGTCGTAAAGTTCTTCCGATCCATCCGCATAGCGAATGTAACGCCAATGTTCGGACCTGACCCCATGGTTATCATGATTGTGGGTCGTGATGGCGGGCCATTCCCTGTGGGCGTTCGCGTTTTCCAGTTGAGGTTTCAAACTATGCCCTTCCACATCTTTGGGGGCGGGCAAACCGGCCAGATCGGCCAAGGTTGGATAAAGATCGAGCAACTCGGCGGGTTTGGAGCAGCGGCTGGAACGCGCTACACCGGGACCGGCAAAAATCAACGGCACACGCGTGCCACGATCCCAGAGGGTATTTTTTCCTGTGATGGCCTTTTCCCCAAGATGCCATCCATGGTCTGACCATAAGACAATCACCGTATTCTCCTGATATCCGTTTTGCTCGAGCGCATCCAATACTCGCCCGACCTGACTATCCACAAAGCTTACACTAGCAAGATAAGCCCGGACCAGGGCTTCCCATTGATTGGCTTTCTTTAACCATTCCAGGCGCGGTTCCGGTAGGCTCCAGTGGAGATACCATGAAAACAAGGGAGTATCCTTTCGGTCTTGGTCCAGCACGGGGGGGAGTTGGAGGGTGTCCAATGGATAGAGATCAAACCACTTTTGAGTGGCATAACAAGGAACATGCGGTAGGAAAAATCCGACCGACAGAAAGAATGGTTCCTGCGGCTTTTCGTTCAATGTATCGACCGCCCAACTGGCGACTTTCCAATCGCCTTTGTCCTCGTCCTTGTGGGGAAAGGTGCCCCAGTCGACCAACGGATGATTGCCAAAGGGAGTGGTGACCAGTTTCTTTTCCGGACGGGCCCCCACGCCTGCTCCGGGCCCCCAATGATCGTATTCGTTTGCCCGTTCGGCTCGCGGTGGATATCCGCCATGGTAAATTTTCCCTGTGGTGTAGGTATGGTATCCGTTTTTTTTCAAATGTTGTGGGAGTGTGACGCGGTCTTTGAAATCGGGGACATTGCGAAACCAGGGAGCCAGTCCGTATATGCCGGTGGTGGAAGGTCGCAGTCCGGTCATCAGGCTGGTGCGGGAGGAATTGCACAAGGGGGACTGACAATGGGCTTAGTGAACACCGTTCCCCGGTCCGCCAATCGGTCCATATGGGGTGTCTGGATTTGTGGGTGCCCTTTCAACGGACCAACCCAATCGTTCAAATCATCAATGGCAATAAAAAGGATGTTTGTTTTTTCTCCCGCTCCGGCTGATTGTAAAAGGAGCAACAAAACAACAAGAACCACACTTGAGGATTTCATCCGCGTAGCCTAATACATGTGGGGAAACAAAGACAACGATTCTTTAAACAAGATGCTTAGGACGCAATTAATGAACTATCTGGTTGGGGATGGCATGAGCCTGAATCAACTCAGCCGCCTGACCCGAAAAACGGTCAAGGAACTCGAAAGCGATCTGAATCACCTCGAAAAGAGCCTGAAGCACAAAGGGGCCAGGTTGGGGGTTGATCCGGCATTGTGCCGCAAGTGCGGCTTTGAATTTCCCAACACGAAGCTTCACAAACCTTCACGATGCCCGGAATGCAAAGCCACCTGGATCCAGGAACCAAAGATTTTCGTGAAAGACAAAGTGGAGTTGGAGCAGGACTTCAATGATTAAACAAAACAACCATCGCATCCCGATGCCTACAGCTTTCAAAAACGGCGGCACCTTTCTGGAGTGCGGTGAGTATCACCGCTCTGGATACCTCCCGAAAACGCAGCAGCACAGGATTTCTTCACGCAACTCACTAAGTCCATCAATCGATAACGATAACAACGTTCAATAAAAAGAGAGGCTACTGAATATGAAGAGAACCAATAGTCGAAGGGACGGTAACCAGAGCTGTGTCCAGCCACAGCACTCCAGATTTGTTCCTGGTGTTATGAATGCTGTCATAACAAATGATCAGCTTATTCATAGATGAACGCAAATATGGGACATCAGACATCCAGTTCAGCCAGCTCCGAGATTATTACAGTCATCCCTGTATACAATGGCGAGCATTACTTGCAGGCCACACTGGAGTCCGTTGCGCGTCAAACGAGACGGCCGGATCGATTGTTGATCATCGATGATGGATCAACGGATGGCACCGAAGAGTTGGTACGAGCGTTTAAGGACATCCCATGCGAATGGCATCCCAACCCGCAGAATCTGGGCTTGTTTCCAAATCTGAACAAAGCGCTTGAGAAAGCAAACGAAGCTGAATACTTCCATCTGTTGCTGGCAGATGATTTGGTGGTCCCCGAATTCATCGAGACTTCCTGTCAGGCTCTGAAGGATGCCCCTCCCCTTTCATTTTCCTGGTCAGATATCCAGTGGATCAATGCTGAAGGCAGGCACACCAAAGGAACAGTCGTTGATTCAGGACGACCAGGCGCGCCATTCAGTCAGCGAACATTTTTGACACAGGAATCGGAGCTGCAGTCGGTCAGTGTGGGATCGGTGATGATTCGAACCGGACGGCAACCCCTGCCTTGCCGTTTCCGAACCGATCTGCCTCAGGTGGCTGATTGTGTGTTCTACGGTGAGCTGGCCAGTCATGCGAAAAGCTTGATTCACATTCCCCGCCCCTTGTGTCACATCCGCACTCATGCGACCAACATGACCAGCAAGAACATTCAAAACCTCAAAGCCTGGGTGACGGATGAATGGATCGCCATGCAGGAAACCGCTCAACGGATTCAGGAAGGAACCCTTCAACGATGGTTGCGGCATCAAAAACTGAGGTGTCTCTTTGCCGCCAGATCCAAAGTCAAGGAACAATGGATGGAACGGAACCAACCCGAATACGCCCAACAAATACGCAAAGCAACCCGCTCTGCCTTGCCTTTGCCACATTTTTTACTGGGTCGTCTGTCTGTCGCTCTCCGTGACCTGATCAAAGGCCGCAACGTGGAGGGACAAACTCCGTCTTGATCCCACTTCAGACCTTGGTGCGTCTCAAATAGATTTCAAGCCGCCATGGAAATGTCGCAGTCATTTGATGCCAGTCGGCTTCCCACGGTCCACGTTTTTTGTTTATGAAAGGTGTTAGGATGAAGTATGGGATCGGGGTGGAACCCTACCCTCCGATGGTCATCCGACGCGAAATGAGATGCGTTGGATCATATCCTTGCCGAAGCAGTGTTGCAGCCGTTCCAGGATTTCTTCTCTTCGGTATCTGACGATTTCACTCAGCCAGGTGCTGTGGTCCACGTTGACGAAGAGCGTTCCTTTGCGAATGCCGACAGGTTGAGCGTGAGCGGTCAGGGTGGGATCAATGAGATGGTTCCAGGCTTTCAGGATTTGTGATTCGGAAGTTCGATCTTCAATTCGCAGGGTTTGCAATGCCTTGTCAACCAGATCTGAAGCCTGGTTTGGACGAAAGGCCATCAACTTTTCCTGATCCTCGGTGTCAGCACGATTCCATTGGCGTAAAGCCTGTTTCTTGGCCTTCGCCTCCTTTGCCTCTTTGGAATCCTTGAAGCCCTTGCGAAAACGTTGCTGATTTTCCGCATTCGATGGTTGTTTTCCGTCCATTTTTCTGCATCATAATCGTCAGGAGGTCCCCCAAGCGAGCATGTATTAACATCTTCACACATGACCGATTGGATTCAACACTTGCATAAACTTTGGCAATGGGAGAGCCAGCTGATTCTTTGGCTGCAATCTCAGACGCCTCTTTTTGTCGAAAGCATGCGATGGGTCAGTGAACTGGGGCATCCTCCCGCCATGCTGACCTTGATCCTCATCACTTACTGGGGGTGGAAAGATGAAGCCGGTATTCAATTGGCGAAATTCCTGACCTTGAGCGGTTTGGTCATGTGCCTGCTGAAGGACTTCATCCTGGCTCCGAGACCCTTCTGGATTCATCCCGACGTGCAGGCCCTGGGAAGTGCCGGTGGATATGGCATGCCGTCCGGACATGCCATGATGGCCTGTGTCTGGCTCATTGTTCTGGTGCACACGCAACATGCAGGGCTGAAATTATGGTCCATTGCGGTGATTCTCGCCACCGGGATGTCCAGGGTGACACTTGGAGTGCATAGCCCGCTTCAAGTATTGGCGGGTTGGTTGATCGGTAGTTGCGTGTTTGTCTGGATTCGGATGAACGCTTCCCGTCCGGGGGCCGAAAAAGCACATAAATCAGCCGATCTGATGCGTGAAATGATCGTGTTGATGTTGTTGGGAGGGATGACCTGGTTTGTGTATCAACGCCTTGTGGATTGGAGCGTTCCCGAATCATGGATTGAAATGTCAGTCGATAAAACCAGCGAAGCCAAGGTTCCCTCTGTTCCCAATCCTAGGAGTGCTGTTTTTTATCTTTCCCTGTCAATAGGTCTCGCACTTTGGCATTGGGTCAGGGCTGCTTGTTGTGATCGGTTAAAACCGGGAGGATCCTTGATTCAACGCCTTGCCAGAGTGTCGACTGGTCTCGTTCTGGGGGGAGGCGTCTATTATTTATACAAGAAATCGAATATCAATGCTCAGCTTGATCCACATTTGATGTATGCAGTCGGCGCAGTCGGATGCTTCATGAGCACCTTTCTGCTTGTTTTGGGATTTCCCTGGCTGTTTCAAACCATGGGAATGGCTCCCAAAGCATCTTCAAGAGAATGATCATGTTGATTTTCTCCTTGTAGAAAGTGTCACATTCAAATTGTAATGTGGATGGATGAAAGAGAAATCTTCACAGTCTCGAGGCAGCCGGCAAACCAGGCAAATCTCTGCTTTCACCCTGATTGAATTGTTGGTTGTCATTGCCATCATCGCCATCCTCGCCGGGATGCTTCTTCCCGCTTTATCCAAGGCTAAAGAAGCGGCACGCAGTACCGTGTGCAAGAGCAATATGCGACAAATCACCCTGGGGATGCTTCTTTATGTGGATGACAATAATGATTACCTGCCCTGGTCGGGGAGTGTTGACCGTAACGAGCCACCCGACTGGGTGTTCGGCGGGCAAAACGACACCTATCCCGACACCCCGTCACAGTGGAAAAACAGAGGCTTCGGTTTTCATGCGGAATCAGGATCCGTTTTCAGCTATGTCACCGGACAGGCGCGTCTGCCTTATTCCGAGCGACACACCAACGTTTATGATGTCTATCGCTGTCCAAGCACCAAAGCACATGGGAAAGCACTGCGGGTCAATTTCAGTATGAATTCCAAAATTGATCGAAATGAAAACCTGTTTGGACGTCAAAACACCGGTCCCCGGGGTGTTAAAGCCAGCGTGGTTCCCAGGCCGACCGAGAAACTTCTTCTGCTCAATGAAGACCCTGCCACCATGAGGAACGCCAGTTTTACACCTGGTGGCACGGCAGCCAGCGGGAATTTCGTCACGCATAACGGAAAAATCAATGTGGGATTCTTCGATGGGCACATTGAAGGCTGGAAAAATGACAAAGTCCACGAAGCCCAACGAGGCCGGGGCGAACGGATCTATTTTGATCCTTATTGGCAGGAGTAATCCCTTCTCGTGTGGGCAATGAATACCGTCGGGTTTGATGCCTTTGCTGGCTTCAAGTTTTGGCTTCCTCCATGATTTACCGTTGATCCACTGAATTTTCCTCAGGTGGGTTGCATTTGGTTGAAAGAAATTCTACCCTTCCCCGCGTAAGTATTACCCGTTGAAACAAACAAAACATTCGCAACGTATTGATTATAACCATGGCAGGTGAGATGTATCATCAAGGCATGAAAGGCCAACACCGAGGCTTCGTCATTCAATGGACGCTCCTGGCGTCCTGCATATGGCTGATTGCTTCAGTTGTGGCAAAGGCGGATCAAACTCAATTCGACAGTGCCAACAAACTTTTCGAGCAAGGTCAATACGAACAATCCATCAAACAATACCAGTCACTTCTTGACGATGGCGTTCAAACTGCCGCCGTCCATTTCAATTTGGGCAACGCCTGGTTTCGGCAGGGAAACATCGGACAGTCGGTGTATCATTACCTCATGGCGCAGTCACTTGACCCATTGGATCCCGATATTCGCGCCAACCTTCGATTCGCCCGCGATTCGGCCGGGTTGCCATCCGGAGGTATCGTCTCCCCGCTTTATCAGTGGATTCGCAAAATACCTCTCAATGTATGGGCGGCGCTCACCTTGGCTCCGCTCTGGATCTTCTGTCTCTTGAAAGCGATCGGGATCCTTAAACCCAAACTTGCCGAAAAAACAGAATCTGTAAGAACCATAGCGGGCTGGGTAACGGCTCCGGGGATCATTTTGCTGGGATTGATTGCCTGGATGGTTCAGGATCATCATCCGGGTGTGATCATTCAGGACAAAGCAGAACTTCACGCCAGCCCTTTCACCGATTCGAAAGTGTTATTGGAAATGAAAGCTGGCGAGGAAGTGATGTTGATGGCCGTAAAAAACGATTGGCAACAGGTGAAAAACTCCAACGGAGATCTCGGATGGCTGGAATCCGCCAAGCTCAAATCCATTCCTATCCAATAAACCTTCCGGTGACAACATGGCCTTCGCTGAACTGATCTCCCAGATTCCCACACTCGATATCCTCAAACGAAGCATCGAGCGCGGCCGGGTGGGTCATGCTTACTTGTTTACCGGGGCGGATCGAGCGGTCCTGGAGCGTGCCTCACGCGCTTTTGCCAAAGTCATGAATTGTGAGAGCGCAACGGGACATAACGAAAGCGAAGCAGGTCTCACCGCCGAGTTTTGTGATGACTGCGGATCTTGCCGGCGCATCGAATCCAATCACCACGGCGATGTGCAATGGATCCGCCCGGAATCCAAAATGCGCATCATCACCATCCAGCAGATGCGGCAGTTGATGGACACACTCCATCTCAAACCCAATGACGCCCGTTACAAGGTCTGGACCATTGTAGATGCCGACCGCATGAATCCACAGTCTGCGAATGCTTTTCTTAAAACGCTCGAAGAACCCCCGGGCAGCTCCCTGATGATCCTTCTATCCACGCAACCCGAGCGTCTTCTGGATACCATACGCAGTCGATGCCTCAGGTTGAATTTTCCGGGGGAACAAACAGCGGCATTGCGAGCCGAACACCAATCATGGTTGGATGCTTTTGCTCAACAGGTAACCGGTAAGGATTCAGGCATGCTGGATCGTTACAAGGCATTGGATATCCTGATGGCACAATTGAGTGAAGCCAGATCATCGATTGAAGAAGGTTTGAGAGACCGGTTCTTTTCCGATCTGCCGGATGATGTTGATCCAAAAATGCTGGAAAAACGTGATCAGGAACTCAAAGCGGCGGTGGAGGCCGAATACCGTCGTAAACGGGCCGATCTCTTCACCGCGCTGGAATGGTGGCTGCGTGATGTTTGGATGTTGTCCATGCAATCGGACACATCATTTCTCACCTTTCCGGATCTCCATTCCAGGAGTGCCGACCTGGCCGCGCGCATTTTAACCAAACCTTTGCTCGAAAACATTCGACTGGTTGAAAAACTGCAACGCGCCCTTCACACCAACGTGCAGGAAGCTCTGGCTCTGGAAGTGCATCTGCTGAAACTGAACCTTTGAAATTTCCTGATTCCACCATGGCCAAGCATCCATCCGGCAACAGTAAAAAAACATCCATGAAGCCCTCTGACAAAGCAAATTCGGTCGGAGCCACTTCAAAGGCACTGACTGTTGCCGATGTGCGCCTCAAGATGCTCGCGTGGTGTTCCGGTCTTCTTTTGATGTTCGGGTTGCTCAAGTTTGGCACTCCCGTCATCCTGCAGGATCAAATAGAAGCTCCAGAGGGTTGGATACAATGGCTGTTCTTTCCGTGGCCGATTCAAACCGCCTACATGCTGTTTGCCATAATGGGTGTCGCAGCGGTTCGCATGCTTCCTTTCAGAGTGAAAACGATGCCCAAATGGTTGTGGCTTCCGCTTGCATGGTTGGGGTGGCAGTTTGTTTCAGCTTTTTTCACCATCGATCAAAAACTGAGTCAAATGGTCCTGGCGCATTTTATTGTGCTGATTGGATTGTTTTATGCGGGCTATTTTCTGCTTTCAAAAAATGCAACCCTCAAGGGAATAGCCGGGCCCGCAACCCTGGGCCTGATCCTCGCGATGTGGACGGCGACCGAACAGAAATTCGGTGGTCTCGAAGCGACCAAACAAGCCATCCCTCAATCCCCGTATTTCGATACCGGGATGATCTGGAATCAGGTCTACCCACAAGCCTTCCTTGACAAAGCCATCGAAGACCAGGCATGGCTGCAAAGCCTCCGTGCCGATGAAAACATGCTGCAACAAACCGCCCAATCCTTGGGACTGGTTCCCCTTTTGGATCCACAGGGAGCGAAAGAATCCCAACTGGAACGGGACTTGGCCTTTCTTGAGAAAATTGGAAAGAACCGGGTCTTCGGCACCTTTGGCGGTTATCCCAACGCACTGGCAGCCGCCATCTGGTTGTTGTTGCCGTTGGGGTTGGTATGCGTGTGGCAGGTGACACATCGACTACAGACTCCCTCACGTGCTTTGATTACCGGTTTGGTGGCCGTATGGGGCATCGCATGCGTGGTTTGGTCGGGTTCCAAAGGGGGATGGTTGATCGGCATGCTATCGGTCTGCCTGTTGTTTTTGCTCTCAAGAATTCCAAAAGGATTCAAGGTGACACTTGTGCTGGCGCTGGTGGTCGGTGGCAGTTTTGCCTTTGGGTGGAAATATCAAAGTTACTTTGAAAAAGGAGCGACCAGCGTGGGAGCGCGATTCGAATACTGGAAAGCGGGATGGCATACCAGCATGGAACATCCCCTGCTCGGATCCGGTCCCGGCACCTTCATGCGGGCCTTTGCCAATGTCAAACCCGAAGATGCCGAAATGACCCGCCTCACCCACAACGACTACCTTCAGCAGGCATCCGATGCCGGATGGCCTTCTGCGATCTTGTATCTCGTGTGGATTGCCGGATCACTCTGGATATTGCGTCCGGGATCACTCGGAAACAACCTTGTCTATGAAACCGTTTGGATCGGACTGGTGGCACTGGCGTTTCAGAACACCATCGAATTCGGACTATACATTCCGGCCTTGTCGTGGCCTTTTTTCATGTTGTTTGGCTGGCTGTGGGGACAACGATCACAGCGGACGACCAAGATCTCTGAAATTCATCACAAAGCTTCTCAAATTGCCTCACACTAATTAAATAACGAACTCAAATTGGCCGATTAAGGCATCTGCTCCTTATCTTTCAAAGTAAGGTCATAATGTCATTCCCATCAAATTCCCATGGTAATTTCGGAATTCCCTTTACATCTGAATCTGAGCTTGCAGGCTAGTTACGCACTTTAGAAAATTTTAATTTGGGTCTGGATTGCGGTCGGATTGGAGGATAGAGACACGCCTAAGATAAACATAAAGCATGTTCGCAAGACATTTGATACAAAAGATCGCCCGGCGGTGAACGAAGTATCAATGTCTGTTTACGCAGGAGAAGTGTTCGTTTTACTAGGATCATCAGGTTGCGGTAAGTCCACTCTTCTAAAACTCATTAATCGATTACTGGAGCCTGATGCCGGCACCATTGAAATCAATGGTGTTCCCACCTCTGAGCAATCAGCCATTCCCCTCCGTAGATCCATAGGATATGTCATTCAACATATCGGGTTATTTCCTCATTGGAACATTGCAGACAACGTTGGCTGTCCATTACGAATTTGCGGGATTTCAGCCAGTGAAAGAAATCAACGCAGCAAAAAGCTGTTGGATCTGGTTGGTCTGGACCCGGGTCAGTTTGCCAATCGATTCCCTGCGGAACTTTCCGGAGGTCAACAACAACGTGTAGGAGTGGCCCGTGCACTGGCTGCCGATCCGGATATTCTGCTGATGGATGAACCATTTGGGGCTTTGGACGGTGTGACTCGCGAATCCCTACAGGAACAAATTTTAAAGCTAAAAAAGTCGCTTAACAAAACCATCCTGTTTGTGACACACGATCTTTTTGAAGCTTTGATGCTGGCTGATCGCATCGGCGTGATGCACGAAGGGAAAATCGAACAAATTGGAACACCGCAATCGCTGCTGCAAACGCCGAAAACCCGCTTTGTCCGGGAGCTGTTCGAGCGCCCCGCCAGGCAACTGGAAATATTTCAACAAAGCAAGGAGGAGGACAATTGAAAGACTTAATCAAGGAATCATTAGATCGTTTGCCGGAGCTGCAGACCATGCTTCTTGACCATTTGTTTTACCTGACAGTATTCCCCATATTTTTAGCGACATGCATCTCCCTGCCGCTGGCGATATGTGTTCGCCATCATCCCTTGCTGCGATCAACTGCATTGGGCTTCAGCGGGATTATTCAAACCGTACCGAGTCTAGCCATGCTGGCGTTCTTGCTGCCACTTTGTGGCATCGGCAAAACATCGGCCATTGTCGCCCTGACTCTCTATGCTATTCTCCCCATGCTGCAAAACACCATCACGGGATTGCGAGAACTCCCTGCTTCGGTCCTGGAAGCCGCAGATGGCATGGGATTTTCCAGTATGCAACGTTTGTTCCTGGTTGAAATTCCTCTGGCATTTCCAATCATCATTGGCGGGCTGCGAACCGCCACCACGATTTGTGTCGGAGTGGCGACCTTGTCGACATTTATTGGAGCGGGCGGTCTCGGTGATTTGATCAACCGGGGGCTCTCATTGAATCGCATGCCGCTGATATTGCTTGGAGCGGGAACCGCAGCCTGTTTGGCCTTGGTGCTGGACTACCTTATCGAATGGGTGGGCCTGGAATGTCGCGCTGGAAAACGCCCTTCTGGCTTGCCGTTTCGGCGTGGTGTCTGCCTTTTACTGTGCTTGGGATTGTTGACTGGCGCTACCTGGCCATTAAACAAAGCAGATACTTCGCTCTCAACAACGACTCACACAGGCTCAATTCGTATCGGTTCAAAAAATTTTACTGAACAGCTCATTCTTGGGGAATTACTGGCTCAATGGATCGAACGAGAGACTTCCTTGAAGGTAGAGCGAATTTTCAATCTGGGCGGTACGGTTGTTTGCCACAACGCTTTGATCAACGGTGAAATCGACATGTATGTGGAATATACCGGCACGTCATTGATGACCATTTTGAATGAGCGACTGGAGTCAGGCTCTAATCGGAACAATGTGCTCCAACGCATTCGGAAGGAATATTCGGATCGTTTCCGATGCGAGGTGTTATCTCCATTAGGCTTCGACAATACTTACGCCCTCGCTGTGAGATCGACTGATGCCACTTCTAAAAGTTGGAACACCATCAGCGATATTACCTCCGACAAAACGGATCTTAGGGGAGGTTTTACGGCTGAATTCATGGAGCGGCCCGATGGTTTGCCCGGATTGATCGAGTCTTATGGCTTGCAGTTTGCCAGCCTGCACGATCTGGGTGCTGAAATGATGTACCAAGCCTTGGCTGAGGGGGAAGTTGATGTCGTCAGCGCATTTTCCACCGACGGTCGTATGGAAGAATTTGACCTCGTGCCATTGAAAGACGATCGACATTATTTCCCTCCTTATCAGGCTATCCCAGTGGTTCGGCAATCCATTTTGCAGGAGCATCCCGTGCTGAGGGAATCACTGCAAATGCTTCAAAACAAGATCAGCAACCCCCAAATGATCCGCTTGAATCATGAAGTTCAGGTGCTCAAGGAAGAACCCGTTTCCACGGTGACACAATTCATCAATCGAATCAAAACAACACAACAAAAGTAAAGAAAGGATACAGACCATTCATATGCAATCATCTTCCAAACAAAGATACCGAGTCCAGTTTCCCCCAAAAGATGCACACAGTTTAGATCAGGACGAAGTCGTGTTTCACATCATCGAATCCGGAAATCAAAAAGTCCCGATCCGGTTCCATGATTACAATCAAATCTACCTGCGCCCTGGCCTCTACGAACAGCTCTTCTATGACCGGTTGAAGTGCACTTCTCCGAGCACCGTAGCGCAACTGTTGGAAAGCGCATTGCGCACGGTTGGAGAACCCATTACCGAATTGCGTGTTTTGGATCTTGGAGCAGGTAATGGCATGATGGGCGAGGTGCTAAAAAAACGACATGGCGTGGCCCGCTTGGTGGGAGCTGACATCATCCCCGAAGCTCGTGATGCGGCATATCGGGATCGCCCTGATGTTTATGATGAATATTATGTCTCTGATTTTTGTCATCTTGAAAGTGATGATAAGGAGCAGTTGGAAGAATGGTCCTTCAACTGTCTCACTTCAGTAGCTGCATTGGGATTTGGAGACATTCCTCCGGAGGCATTTTTTCAGGCATTGCAACTCGTTTCCAACAAGGGATGGGTTGCATTCAATATCAAGGAAACCTTCCTCGACCACACGGATCAAACCGGGTTTTCCAAGTTCATTCGTGAATTGATTTTCTCAAAATTCCTGGATGTCTACCATATCGAACGATACCGCCACCGTCTATCCATGGAGGGTACACCATTGTTTTATTATGCATTGGTGGGCCAAAAAGCAGCTCAAATACCAGTGGATTTTCTGGAATCCACCGGTGTGTTGGACGCGTAATCGGATGCAAGGATGCGGCATTTCAGCTGCTCGGTTGGTAGTGGGGTATTCATGCTCCACTACCAAGCAATGAGTCTGATCGGATAGTCCCGTTTGTTTCCACCACTCGAGAACCGTCCCTTTTTCCCCGCTTGCACTGGACGCGTTCTTTTTTTAGCCTGAGGGCATACCATTCCGAGCCATGAAACAGGGTCAATTCTCAATATTGCTGAATGTGGGCATCCGCCTATACGTTGTCGTGCTGATAGGGGCTCCCCTGCTCTTGGCGGATCAACCGACTTCGCCAAAGATCGACTTTTCCCGAGAAATCCTTCCCATCCTGTCCGATGCCTGTTTTCAGTGCCATGGACCGGATACCAAATCTCGCAAAGCAGACCTTCGGCTGGATGTGGAAGAAAGTTCCAAACGTATGTCGGATGCAGGGATTCCCATCATCGATCCCGGCAGCCCGGACCACAGTGATCTGATTCTGCGCCTGATTACCAAGGATCCTGATGATCTGATGCCTCCTCCTGAATTGGATCGTCCACTTGAACAAGCACAGATCGAATTAATCAGGGAATGGATCAGCCAAGGCGCTCGCTGGGGCAAGCATTGGTCATTGAATCCTATTGAACGCCCGACACCCCCTGCCCGGGGATTACATGCAATCGATGCTTTTGTGAATCGAGCATTGGAGACCGAAGGCATAACGGCACAACCCGTAGCCGATCGCCGAACCTTGATCCGGCGCCTGGCCCTGGATCTGACAGGTCTTCCCCCAACAGAAAGGGAGGTTGAAGACATTTTGGATGATACCTCCGAGTTTTGGTGGGAAAACGCTATTAATCGTTATCTGGCTTCGCCGGCCTATGGGGAAAGAATGGCATGGAACTGGTTGGATGCGGCGCGTTATGCGGATTCGAATGGTTATCAGGGTGATCGTGAACGTACCATGTGGCCCTGGAGGGATTGGGTGGTAAGGGCTTTCAACAAGAACCTTCCATGGGATGATTTTACAGTGTGGCAATTGGCCGGCGACTTGTTGCCCGACGCTACACTTGAGCAAAAACTGGCAACCGGTTTCTGTCGCAATCACATGATCAATGGTGAAGGCGGTCGTATCCCCGAGGAAAACCGCGTGGACTATGTCATGGACATGACCGAAACCATGGGCACCATCTGGTTGGGAGCAACCCTTAGCTGTTCCCGATGCCATGATCACAAGTTCGATCCTTATACCCGTAAGGAATATTTTCAATTCTTCGATTTCTTTAATCAGACACCGGTCACAGGCGGCGGCGGTGACCCGCAAACCCGCCCCGTGCTGGCAGTTCCCTCTGATCGTCAAAGGCAAGACATTGCCGGTGCCAGAAGTCATCTTCAACTGAAGCAGAGTGCATTGGATACCCTGCTTGAAAAACACGTATCGAATCGCTCCTCATGGGAATCCACCCGGTTGCTGGAACTTGACCAGGAATTATCAAAAAGCGATTCCTCCCAGGAAGAAAAGCGCAAGGAACTGGAGTCCTTGAAAAAAGCCTTAAGCAAGCCAGAAGGCGAGCGTTCTGATGAGGAAAAAAACAACATCCAAAACACATGGATCGACAGCATCCCGGAACTGTCCCAAGCTCGCCAACAAGCGAATCAAGCACGAGATCGCTTGAACAAGCTTGAAGCCGCTGTCCCAAAAGTCATGGTCATGGAAGACATGGACAAACGACGCATCACCCCCATGCTGGAACGTGGTTTATACAATGTCAAAAGCGACCCGGTGTCTGCGGCGGTGCCGGCCTTCCTGCCGGCCTTGAATGATTCAAATAAAACACCGAACCGGTTGGATCTGGCACGTTGGCTCGTTCGCCGAGATCATCCGTTGACAGCGCGGGTCACCGTCAATCGATTCTGGCAGCAATTGTTCGGGATTGGCTTGGTCAAGACGGCTGAAGATTTCGGGGTGCAAGGCGAGTTCCCGCGTCATGTCGAGTTGCTGGACTGGTTGTCCGCCGAGTTCATTGAGTCCGGTTGGGACGTCAAACACCTGATGAAAACCATTTTGACCAGTGCAACCTATCAGCGAAGTTCGGTCTCCACCCCGGAACTGCAAGAAGCCGACCCGGATAATCGTCTTTACGCACGTGCTGCCCGCTATCGCCTGCCTTCCTGGATTTTAAGGGATCAGGCACTTGCGGCGGCCGGTCTGCTGGATCCGACCATTGGAGGAGCGCCAGTGAACGGTTATCAACCCGAGGGTGTCTGGGAGGATGCGACCTTTGGCAACAAGAAATACCGTCGTGACACCGGTCGCAAACTTTACCGACGAAGTCTTTACACCTTTTGGCGGCGGATTGTGGCACCGACTCTTTTCTTTGATACAGCCTCACGTCAGACATGTACGGTCAACGCCAAACTGACCAACAGCCCCCTGCATGCCCTGACCACCATGAACGACACCGGGTTTGTCGAGGCTGCCCGTGGATTGGCCGTGCGTGCCATGACCCGCACGAAGGGGCAATATGACGTGCTGGATCGAGTTTACCGCTACCTGCTTCCCCGATCACCTTCAGAGGAAGAACGAACGATTTGGGCGGGTAGTTTTGAGCGCGCCAAACAGTTCTTTGAGGCCCATCCCGATGAGGCCAGGGCATGGTTGTCACACGGCGAAAATGAAGTGCCCTCCCATCTTGATACGTCGGACGTGGCAGCCTGGGCCACGGTCTGCCTCGGAATACTCAATCTGGATGAAACCCTGAACCGCGAATAAGCCCAGACATCATGATTCCCACCAATCCATCAGCATTTGAAAAAGGCTTAAGAACCAATCGTCGCCATTTCTTCGGGCGAACGTCAATCGGTATCGGCACGGCAGCCTTGGCCTCCTTGCTCAAAAAGGACGGACTGATGGCCACGGAAAATTATACCAAACCCAAGTCCGGAATGCCCGGGTTGCCATCCATTCCTCACTTTGCAGGTAAAGCCAAACGCATCATTTATCTTTTCCAGAACGGGGCTCCGACCCACGTTGATTTGTTTGATTACAAACCAGCCATCATCAAACAACACGGAAGCCCCGTGCCTGAATCCTATTTCCAGGGCAAACGATTCAGCACCATGACCGGAGATCCGACGGGCAAGCTCATGCTGCAACCCGTGGAACCGTTCAAGCAGCGAGGCCAGAGTGGAGCATGGGTCAGTGAGTTCATGCCGCATACCGCCAGGATTGCGGATCAACTTTGCTTCGTGAAAAGCATGCACACCGACGCTGTCAATCACGCTCCTGCCATATCCTTCTTTCTCAGCGGCGCACAAATACCCGGTCGTCCCACCCTGGGTGCCTGGATGACCTATGGTCTCGGTGTTGAAAGCGACAATTTGCCCGGGTTTGTGGTCATGACTTCCGTGAGCAAAGGGACCACCTGTGGTCAGATTTTCTACGATTTTTATTGGGGATCAGGTTTCCTGCCCTCAAAATACCAGGGCGTTAAGTTTCGAGGCGGAGGGAGTCCGGTGCTTTACATCGAAGATCCCGCCGGGATGACATCCTCTTTGAAACGAGGATTATTGGATGACATTGGTCAAGTGAATCGTTTGAAGATGGATCAAACCGGAGATCCGGAAATCGAAACCCGCATCGCCCAATATGAAATGGCTTATCGCATGCAAACAGGCGTTCCTGAATTGACCGATATTCGCCAGGAACCCAAGCACGTCCTTGATCTTTATGGTCCTCAGGTTACGGAACAGGGCACGTTTGCCTACAATTGCCTGATGGCCCGTCGCCTGATCGAACGCGGCACGCGCTATGTCCAGGTGATGCATGCAGGGTGGGATCAACACAACAGTCTGACCACCGAACTGTACACACAGTGCAAAGACACCGATCAACCCAGCGCCGGACTGATCATGGACTTGCAACAACGCGGTCTGCTGGAAGACACACTGGTCGTATGGGGCGGCGAATTCGGACGCACGCCATTCATTCAAGGTGACATGGACAACCGCCCGAAATGGGGGCGTGATCATCATCCGTATGCGTTTACCCTCTGGATGGCAGGAGGAGGAGTCAAACCGGGCATTTCATATGGTGCATCCGATGAACTGGCCATGAATGCCGTGGAAAATCCCGTTCACGTTCACGATCTTCAGGCCACGTTGATGCATCAACTGGGCATCGATCACGAACGTTTGACCTACAAATTTCAGGGCCGCTATTACCGTCTCACCGACATCCACGGAAACGTTGTAAAAGACATACTCTCATGAAATCCCCAATGATCAACACATCCAGGCCATCCGGGTTCACCCTCATCGAACTGCTCGTCGTCATTGCGATCATAGCCATCCTTGCCGGCATGCTGTTACCGGCTCTGGGCAAAGCCAAACAAAAGGCGCATGGCATCTTCTGCATGAACAACCACAAGCAATTGACGCTTGGCTGGATGATGTATGCGGAAGACAACGAAGGCAATCTCCCCGCATCTTCCAACCAGGCATGGCTCAAAGGCCCTGAATGGACCGGAGGCGGCAACCTGGCGCTCCCCTGCAGTGGAGCAGACGATCACGATCCCAACGCCCCCAACAGCATCAAGGACAGCCCGCTCTGGTCTTATCTGAACTCCGAAACTGTGTTCAAATGTCCGGCCGATAAAAGTGCCTGCCGAGTGAATGGACAATTGATCCCACGCGTTCGCAGCATGTCGATGAACATGTGGCTGAATGGTCCTGGTTGGGGCACTGCACGCGGAGAAAACGGAAGAGGTTGGAAAAAGTTCTTCAAGATTGACTCCATCAATGACCCGGGCCCTTCGGAAACCTTTGTTTTTCTGGATGAACGTGAAGACAGCATCAATGACGGAACCTTTGTGGTCGACATGGCTGGGTTTCGGTCCGCACCCAATCAATATCGCATTATTGACTATCCTGCTTCCTATCATAATGCAGCGGGGGGCTTCTCCTTTGCGGACGGACATTCGGAAATCAAGAAATGGATCGATCCTCGTACGATGCCCTCCTTGACCAAAGGCCAGGAAATCCCGCTCAATATTCCATCACCGGGCAATCCTGATGTTGCCTGGATGCAGGAAAAGGCCACGCGGCCGGAATGATATTACCTTCCATCATTCGCCAAAAACACATGAGTCCCGTTCGATGGTCCATCTGCTTGATCCTGCTTCTTGTATGGGGGAGTTTATTTTCACAGGCGGATAACCTGACATGGACGGACGAAATGACTGATTTCCTTGGGGATCATTGTTTCGAATGCCACGACGGTGAATTGGCAAAGGGCGGTTTGGATTTGGAGTCACTTTCATTTTCCCTGGGTGATCGTCATTTGTTTGATCAATGGGTATTGATCCATGACAGCATTCAAAAAGGTGAAATGCCCCCGGCCAAACGCGATCGACCGGAACCGGAGCTCAAGAATGGCTTTCTCACCGCCCTATCCGATTCATTGATTGAACAAGATCAAGCCAACATCCGTGAACGCGGACGCACGTCCATTCGAAGGCTGAATCGTTTTGAATATGAAAACAGCCTGCGGGAAGGATTGAAAGCTCCCTGGCTTCAAGTGGCCGACAAACTCCCCGAAGATGGTGTCGCACACCTTTTCAACAAGAGTGGTGAGCGGCTGGACGTCTCCCATGTGCAGATGGCCAAATACCTGGAGACAGCCATGGAAGCCCTGAGAACATGCCTGCAAACGGTGGCTCATCCCAAGTCCAAGGAGAAATTCTATGCGAGAGAAGAACGGGTCATGCAGAATTATCTGCGGTATCGTTTCGGGCAGATGGCCGCCACCCGTTCTTCCATACCGCTGATCGGCACCACTCCTCAACCTGATGTCATCCGGGGCATAGACCCGGTAACCGTGGGCGAGAAGGATCCGGAACTCAGAGAACAGGAAGCCATGGGATTTGTCTCCGGCACCTACTCGGCCACCACAAAATACGATTTCACCCGCATGCAGATTCCTGTCGACGGACGATATCGATTGAGGTTGAAAAGTTATAGTTTCCTGGCCGGGCCCAATGGCGCCAGCGGTGGCAAGGATCATGGATTGACCGGGGGAAACCGTGCCTGGTGGCGTCCCAGCCGCACCTTTGCCTTTCCGGGGTTTCGCCCTGAACCCGTTACCTTGTATGCATTATCCAGTGGCGGCGACAGTAGATGGTTAACCACCTACGATGCCACACCAAATCCATCCGTCTTTTCGTGTGAAGTCGATCTCAAGAAGGACGAAAAACTGCGTCCGGACGCCGCACGTTTGGTGCGCACCCGACCCGGCTGGAAAGGCAACCCCAACGCAACACGCGAGGGAATTCCCGGGTTCGCCTTAAACTGGCTCGAAGTGGAAGGACCATTGCACGAGTCATGGCCCCCACCCTGTTATGATGTTCTTTTTGCGGATCTCCCTTTCGAGATACATGCCGATGACCAGGTTCAGGTGACACCCGGAAATGAAGAAAAAGATGCACAACGTTTATTGAGGCGATTTGTTGGACGCATGCTCAGGCGAGTTGAATCAGAATCCATTGAAATCACGCCTTACCTGAACATTTTCCATCAAGCACGTGCATTGGGAGATTCGTTTACGGATGGCATGCTGGCTGCATACGCCAGCCTCCTTTGTTCTACCGACTTTCTTTATCTGAAAAAAGAGGCAACCCCCGAAACACTCGCTTCCAGACTGGCCTTCTTCCTATGGAACGGCCCTCCTGACGAAGCCTTGCTCACCGAGAGCGAACTGCAACAACCCGACACTTTGAAAAAGGAAACAGAAAGATTGCTGGGCGATAAAAGATCCCGGCGCTTTGTGAACGCCTTTCTGGATTACTGGCTGGATTTGCGCGATATCCTCGCCAACTCGCCGGACGCAGAACTTTATCCTGATTACTATTTGGACGAAATGCTGACAGAATCTTCCGTGCTGGAGACACGCATGTTTTTCGAAGAACTCATTCAAAGCAACTTGCCTGCATCGGCCTTGATTGACTCGGACTTCACTTTCGTCAACGAACGTCTGGCACAACATTACGGAATCAAGAGCGAACAAACCGTCGCTCTCCACCGGGTCTCACTTCCGCCTGATTCACCAAGGGGTGGGCTCCTGACACAGGCCAGCATTCTGAGGATCACGGCCAACGGCACCACGACTTCGCCTGTCGTGCGGGGCGCCTGGATCGGGGAACGCATTCTGGGCATGGAAATCCCCACACCCCCTTCGAATGTGGGAGCCGTCGAACCGGATACACGCGGAGCCACCACCATCCGGGAACAACTGGAACTTCACCGGAAACACGTTTCCTGCAATGCATGCCACCAACACTTCGATCCGGTCGGGCTGGCGCTCGAGAGCTTTGATATCGCGGGAGGATATCGAACACGCTACCGAGGATCAGGCGACCTGGGCGATCCGGTTGAGGGATTCGGAAAGAACGGTCATGCCTTCCAGTTTCGTTTGGCAAAGCCTGTGGAATGTGGTGGTGAAATGGCGGATGGCACACCCTTTGCCGATATTGAGAGTTTGAAACGAATACTGCTCCGAGATCAGCGACAAATCGCTCGCAATTTGCTTCAACGCTTCATTGTTTTTGCTACAGGCACACCCATCACTTTCAGTGAACGCGCAACCTTGGAAACCATGCTGGATGCCTGCAAGGATTCAAACTACGGAGTCCGGGACCTGATCCACGCAACGGTGCAAAGCTCACTCTTCACCCAATAAACGCTCAGAATGACCAAAGCGCACTTCTGGACTGCGTGTGCGATGAGCACCGCTCTGGATACCTCAGGGAAATGTTTCTATAATCAATTCGAATGGAAACTCCCCTTTCCTATTGTGGTAAACCTAAGGTTGCAGTCTCCACCAACCAGCATTTGAATCCACTTTGCGCATTCGAACCGTATCCAGAGCGGTGATGCTCACCGCACTCCAGATTGGCCTCGACTCAAAGTCACGGTATTGGGATTAAGCAAACTGCGACATTTGGTCAATGTCCGTGAAGATTTCTGTGGAAACACGTCCTTGAATAACGAGTGAGAGAGGGTGATGCCCCTTGCATTTCAACGAATCCAGCAAGGCCTTTTCCTTGCCTTTCCCGCTGATCACCACCCAGACATGACGCGCGGCGTGCAGGATGGGATAAGAGAGTGTCAGACGTTGAGGGGGTGGTTTGGAGGCAATGACGCTGAAGGTGTGTTCGGTTCTTTTGGCGTCCTCTTCCATGTTCTCGGGGAACAGGGAAGCCACATGTCCATCTTCCCCCATCCCAAGTATCACCAAATCGAAAACCGGAATGTTTGATTCATTTGACGGAAGGTTTTCTTCAAGTTGTGCCGACATCCATTTGGCGGCGTGGTCCGGATCGGATTCGCCCTGGAATCGAAACATTTGGGATTCGGGAAACCGGGTGGTTTGAACGAAATGGTTCTGAAACATCAGGTAATTACTATCGTCAGAATCAGGTGGGACGCACCGTTCATCGGCCCAATACACGTTCAAACGATTCAACAAGACAGGTGATTTCAGGAACAAACGGGCCGCTTCCTCAAGAAACGGCACGGCAATACGGCCTCCGGACACAGCGACATGAAACGCAGGATCGTCCGATGTTTCCCCTACAACCTTCACCCACTCCCTCGCGGCAGCCGAAGCCAGGTTATCCGGCGAATCAAAACATTGTAGATGATAATGTCCGGTTTTATTCATACCTTCCCCCATCATGAACCAATCTTGAGGTAAAGTCACTTTTGAATCTTGGGATGACGCCAGGTGTGACCGGATCTCCCGAGGAGTTCATCAGCCGCTTCAGGCCCCCAGGTTCCCGCCGAATAGAATTCCCGGTTGCTAAGGGATTTTCCTTTCCAGGCATTTCGAATGGAATCCACCACTTTCCAGGCAGCTTCCACTTCATCACGCCGGATAAACAAGGTTGCATCCCCTGCGACAGCTTCCAGCAAAAGCCGTTCGTAGGCTTCCGGAGTATAGGCACCGAATTCCGTGTCATAACTGAACTGCATGCGTACCGGCCTCAAATCCGAACTGTTCCCCGGAATCTTCCCGTTGAAATGCAGGTTGATCCCTTCATTGGGCTGCAATCTCAAAGTAAGCGCATTGGAATCCAGATTATTATGACATTGCGCCGCAAACAAAACATTGGGAACCGGACGAAATTGAACGCGCACCTCGCTGGCACTCAATGGCAGGTTTTTGCCGGTACGCAGATAAAAAGGAACGCCCGACCAACGCCAATTCTCGATGAACAACTTCATGGCGACATACGTCTCAACGTCCGAAGTCGGATCTACTTTTTCCTCCTGACGATAAGCCGGCCTCATGTCCCCATCCACCACCCCGGCGAAATACTGCCCCCGCACAACTCGACGCGCGACATCCTCTTCACTCATCGGACGAATGCTTTGCAATAGCTTGACCTTTTCGTCACGAATGGCCTCGTCATCCAGTGAAACAGGCGGTTCCATGGCAATCAGGGACAACACCTGAAGGAGGTGATTCTGCACCATGTCACGCAACGCGCCCGCCTCCTCGTAATAACC
>Ga0255767_1000118_pt1 | contig 64061 bp, 42 predicted proteins | sample 071ome_24_FD_179967 | JGI IMG/M metagenome (GOLD analysis project Ga0255767, IMG submission 179967) | Coastal salt marsh microbial communities from the Groves Creek Marsh, Skidaway Island, Georgia - 071402CT metaG (version 2) | ecosystem: Environmental > Aquatic > Marine > Intertidal zone > Salt...
TGGAAACGATTGGTGGTCGCGCGCCTCCCGCGATCGCGGATGGTGGTCCCTGTCTTTCCATCATCGGTGGTTTTGTTTGCGTTGACGTTCTGCGAAGGAGTTTCGCGTGCGGCGATAAATAATCTTCTGAAAGAATGACGTTTTTCTTTTTCCAATTTGGACGAAGAATTGGCATTTTATAACCGCCCCCGGCGCGCTTTTATCGCGTTTCTCTCTCTCTCTCTCTCTCTCTCTGCGACGACGAAAACGACGATGACGCGAAAGTAAAGAAATTTGATCTTTCTCGCGTTCTTTCGTTTTAAATATGAATCCAGACCTTTACGAAGAAGAAGAAGAAGAAGAAGAAGAAGATGGCAAAAAGAATCTCTACGCCGGTTGGCGACCGGAACCGGACCGGCTTTTCGTGAAAGAGTTACTGTTGAAAGACTGCGAAGAACATCCAAACTCGTTTCGAGAGGAAATCATAAACACGCGAACGCCGGTAAAATTGATAGGAGGGTTCAAGGACACGGAGTTTGAGTGCCTGTTGCAATGGTCGAACGATTTTTTGCGAGAGAAGTGCAAAGAGGAGAAAGAGACAGTTATCGTCGAGCGGGTCGTTGAAGACGAAGACGAAGACGAAGACGAACAGAAGGAGGAGGACAATGACGATGACGACGAAGGAGCGAATGCGTTCGGGAAAGGAACTCGAGAGCGAATGCAATTCGCAGATTTTCTCACGTCGTTCGAACGGGGCGACCACACGCAATATCTCTCCGCCTCGAACGGCGAGCGGTTCGATAAAGTCGACGGGCGACCGGAAATTTTATCGAGTCCTCTAAAGAGTTTAGTGAACCCGTTTATGCTCTTCGGGAATGAATTGAGAAGGAAGCAGTGGAGCAACGAAAGGCGCGAGCGGGATTTGACTGCGCTAGACGGGGAAGGGAAAGTGCCGCTGAGACCGAAACTCATGGGCTGGTCGACAATATCGACCATGAACGTGTGGATGGGTAGAGGCACGAAAGGTGAAACGAGCAGCGGTTTGCATCACGATTTCCACGATAATTTGTACGTCCTCGCGAGAGGCTTTAAACGGTTCGAATTATACGCGCCGAGCGAATGCGAGAAGATGTACTTAAAAGGACGAGTGACTCGAGTGTGTGAGAACGGAATGATTTGTTACGACGACGAGACGCCGAGTTACGGGAAAGAGTTTGAAATGGCGAAAGAGAGAGTGGAGAGAGAACAGAAGAGGTTGGAGAAGCAGTGGGCGACAGAGAGAGGAGAAGTGGAAAAGGAGAAGAGAGAAAAAAATGAAGAAGAAGAAGAAGAAGATGATGATGATGAAGATTTTGAGTTTGACGAAGACACGTTTGTGGACGACTACGTAGACTCGGACGAAGAAGAAGCTGAAGAAGAAGGAGAAGAAACGGAGGAGAAAGACGAAGTCGTAAACAACAATAGCAACAAGCGCCACAAAACGGGCGCGGAAGGAAAGAAGAAGAAAGCGTCTTCGAAACCTCTCCCGAAAAGTTTTAGCACCGTAGATAAATCGAATCTCGATCGGTTTCCAAAGTTCAAGCGGGCAAAAAAGTTGACGTGCGAACTGAAAGCTGGCGAGATGTTGTTTTTACCCGCCGGATGGTTCCACGAAGTTTTTTCCTCCGAAAAGAACGTGTTTCAAACCAAACCGGGTTTCGAAGGCCACATGGCTTTAAACTACTGGTTTCAACCGCACAGCAAAGAAGGCGTGGAAATCGAAGGTCCGCACGGCGTTTCGTCGGATACGCCGCCAAGTCGAAGGATGATTTTCGAACGCGACTTTGAACTTTGGTTAAACAGACAGAAATGGTATGAACCGCCGGAGATGGAAAAATATCACTACGAGATTCCGTCCGATACCGATAGCGACCCGATGGAACAGGAGAGAAGCAGAAAACTGAAAGAATGGATGGAAAATAATAAGGAGGAGGTAGAGAGGACCCGAAGAACGTGTAGAGAATCTAGAGAATCACAAGAATCACAGTAAAATTACAAAGTCTTGTACACGCGTGTAAAATATGAATATTAGATAATGAAAAGAAGATGATTCACGATGCCGCCGGCGCTTCCTTCGGGGAAGGAGGAGGTAGTAAATACTCTAAATTCCGATCGATGTCGTAGTGGTAGTTCATTTGCCTCTCGTCGAATCGAAACTCCTTCTGCGCGTCCGAGGTCAAACAATCTCGCACTTTTATCCACAACTCCGCGCTTTTACTCTTATCCAAGCCTTCTCCGCTATTCTTTCTATAATACTCCGCCGCTTCCTCGAACGCCTTTCCGCTCTCGCGTTCCATCTCGCTCGTTAAACTCGGCACCTCGTGCATCGGCAACGGCGTATCCGGTCCTTTTACGTTGTGAAAAATGACCACCGCTCTCAAACTCATCCAAGGACCGTATTTTCTGTTCACGGACATGTGCGTGCCTTCGTGTAAAATCGCCATTCCGCTCAACTTGGCCATTTTTTGTATCGCCAACGAACTGTCCGTTTGATATTTCGCGACGACAAAGTCGGCGATACAAATCGAGTCGATTTTTTTCTTCACGTAAAAATCAAACGGGTTCGCTTCCTCCTTCGGCATCGACTCCGTGCCGATGTTCGCTTTGTAATACTCCTCGAATATGGGCCATATTCGCTTGGTGTTGCCGATGACGACGCATAAGCAATCCTCCGGGGCGTCCGTGATTTTAGAATTGGAGTTTTCGTCGGTGGCGGCAAAAAGCGCGTTGTACCGGTCCAACCGAAACGGAGCGACGAGATCGAACCCGTCGTCTTTGAGCGCGAATTTCACATTTTCGGTCACGTCGTGCCATTTTACCATTATTGATATTCAATGTGCGTCGTCTTCTGCGCGAAGAGAGAGAGAGAGAAACAGAGAGCGGAGGCGTGTTTTATTATCACGAATATTAACACAACAAATAAAAAGTTCGTTACAAAAATTTCTTCCTTTTTTTTCTCTCTTGTACAGATAAATTATACACATCATCATCGATGCCCTCCTCCGCTTCTTCTCTCCTCCTCCTCGTTACTACTGCATGTCATCCATGGCCAAATCGTCGAACGAGGCCGCGTGACCTCTGGATAACGGCGGCGGCGTCGGCGTCATTTGAGACGAGCGCATTCTCACTCCGAGGTGGTCGTCATCGTCTTCGTCGTCGTAAAAGCTTTGGTCTCTTTTGATTTTACTCGCGCACGAAAAGAACAAGATCCGTTTCAGTTTCTTGTTGTAAAAGAAGTAGTTGAAATTCCACAAACTCCCGTCGCCATCGAACGGGTCGCCGTCGTTTAGGGCGGCGTAGGAATACACGTCCACGTCTTGTAACTCAATCGCGCTGTCTATGCACCGCCACAGTTCGTCCGAAAACGGTAAGCTACCCGCGCTGCCGCTCGCGCCGTATAACCGAGTTTCGTCGTACACTTTACCCACGTCGTACAACATCTGGTCGATTTCTTCTTTGCACTCCGCGACGCCGATTTCTTTACTAAAGTTATTCGGTCGCAAATTCGAGAAATCGTAATCCGGATACGCTTGATTTAACGTCAAGATCAAATAAATCAGAGTCTTTCTCGAGTGCGCGTCCGTCAACGGTCCCACCGGCGAGGTCGAGTACAGGTTCGGCGACGAGCTGAGCTCTTCCACGACGTCCGTTTCGATCGCGCCAAAGTTTTTCTTATCCTGACCCGCGAGTTTGCCTGTTATATTTTTTTTGAGTGCATCGTATGGTGTGACGTCGTGATGCGTCATCGCACGTTTGAGGATTGGCGGTAACGGTCAGTTCGGCGGAAGAGGAGGAGGACGACGACGAAGAAGAAGACAACAGAGAAGAGAGAGGTGCGTTGTGTCCTTTCGACACGAAAAAAAAAACTCTCTCTCTCTCTCTCGGGACGACGAAGATGAATGAAAAAACGAAGAGCATCGATCGTCGCAAACGACGACGACAAACGCACAGGAATAATTCTCCAACTGCCCGGTGACGACGTGGTCGCCCAAGTTCACGTGCGCTAAAAAGCTGTTCAGTTGCGACAGCTCTCGGTCTTCCAAGAATTTCATCTTAATATTCTCTTCCGATTTCTCTCTCTATAACGGTATATAAACACTTATCTAGATATGATTTCTTTGATGCCTTTAACGCGCGGTGTGTATCCGTATGACTTCTTTACGCATAGTAAACGGTTCAAAAAGCGACGACGACGACGCGTGGTGATAAGGATGATGATGCGAGAGTATTTTATCGCGTGTTTTACCGATGTTGTTGTCGCGAGATAGCTATTGCGTGTGCTTTTGATTTGGAGCCGAGACGACGCGTTTGCGTGCTTTTCTCTCTCTTTCGAGGCGTTTGAGAAAAAACAAAAATTCCACCATACCATTTAGGGTTTCAAAAACAGATTTAAAAAAAAAAGGATAAAACTTTCTCTCTTCCTCTCTCTTTTTTCTCTCTCTCTCTCTCTCAACATACGCAATAAAAAACCATCATGGAGATGAAGAACCCGTCCTCGTCCTCCTCTTCCGGAGCGGTGAAGGAACACCAAACGGACGCGGAGAAGAAAGAAGCGGCGGCGTTGTACGCCAAGATTGTTTTTGGCATCGTCGCGTACGCGAGTTGCTCATCCATGATGCTCATCATCAACAAGCTCGCCGTCACGTTTTTACCGGCACCGTCGGTGGTTTTGTTTTGCCAGCTGTTGACGTCCGCGGTGGCGATTAAAGCCATGCACGAGGGCGGGCTGGTGGAATCTGATCCGTTAGTCGCGGAGAAGGTGAAACCGTTCATGTTAGTTGCGATTGCGTTTTTAGGGGCGTTGTATACCAACGTGAAAACTTTGCAATACGCGAACGTGGAGACGTTCATCGTGTTTCGATCGTCGACGCCGATTTTGATCGCGTTTTTGGATTACGTGTTCTTAGGGAGACAGTTACCGAACGCGCGAAGTTGGTTGTCGCTCGCGGCGATCTTGATGGGCGCGATCGCGTACGTGTTTACGGATTCGAACTTTGAAGTGAAGGCGTACTCGTGGGTGGCGGCGTGGTTCGTCGTGTTCGCGTTTGATCAGGTGTACATTAAGTTCGCGGTGGATAACGTTAAATTGACCGCCTGGGGGAGAAGTTACTACACGAACTTGTTGGCGGTGGTTCCGGTGTTTTTGTTGGGCGTGGTAACGAGAGAACACGAAATTTTGAGCGACTTTGAGTGGTCGACGGCTTCGATTTTCGCCTTGAGCGCGTCGTGCGCCGCGGGGGTTTTGATGTCGTACTCGCAGTTTTTGTTGAGAGGGTTGATCTCTGCGACAAGTTTTACCGTGGTCGGAACGATGTGTAAAATTGGGACCGTCATTATTAATTGCATGATCTGGGATAAGCACGCGAGCATGGAAGGGTTGATTGCCTTGTTCATTTGTATTTTTTCGGGATTGTTTTACCAACAATCGCCACTTAGGAATCCGATTCCGACGCACACGCGGAATTAATAAAATACATTCAAAAAACAGCCACAAAAAACAAAGAATATACTTCATGTAGCCGAATACTATTGTGTAAGGAGTAATTACTACTATTATCATTATTATTATTAATATATGCACATGCTCTCTACAAATGGACCCGACTATCTATTTCTTAATACACAATACATCTCCGCGTGGGATCTTTCTTTCTTTCTTTTGTTTTTAGCGGCTGGATGAAAATTTAGCCTTTCCTCGAGGTTTGCCGCCGCCTCTTCCTCCTCCTCTACCTCCACCTCTACCTCCTCCTCTTCCTCCTCCTCTTCCACCTTCTTGCCCGTCTTCGGAGGTTTCGTATCTCGAACTCCCTCTTCTGCCTCGATTGCTCGACTTAAAGTTCTTCCGCGTGGTTACTTCTTTCCCTTTTGCTCGTCTTCTTTCGTCGACCAATTTCATCTTTCGAATTTCCGCGACGGCTTTCGAGCTCGTCGCGTCGTCGATTGGTCTTCCTAATCTGACCGCGATATCGATTTCGTTCGCTAACACTTTATCTCTTTTCGATATTAAGTTTGTGACCACGCCTTTGGCACCCGCTCGGGCTGTTCTTCCCGAGCGATGTATGTAATCCACCGGGTTCAACGGGAAATCAAAATTTACGACGTTGTCAACCTTAACGCCGGCAAAATCTAAACCTCTCGCAGCTAAATCTGTGCACACTAAAATCAAATTATCATCTTCAGGATCAGCATCGCAAAACGCTTTCATGGACTCCACGCGCTCTTCCGAGCTCATTTCTCCGTGGTATTGAACCGTGTTGACGTTTCTTTCCGCCATCGTCTTCTCGACCGCGACACAGCTCGACACCGTGTTACAAAAGACCATCACGCGTTTCCCACGCTCGTGCATAGGAACAACGATATCCTCCAGATACTTCATCTTATCCTCGGAACCAGGGACGTTTACGAAGTTATGTTTTAATCCAGGCGCGGATTTGTGTAACGTTTGCGTCTTGACGTATTGCACGTCGGGTAACGACGTGTCGATTAATTTCTTCAATCTATCTGGCATAGTCGCCGAAACGAGAACGATGGTAGTCGATTTCTTTTTACTCTCATCGCCTCCGTTATCATCGCCTCTGTTTCGGTTTTTCACCGGTCTCAACAACCTCTCCACGTCTTCCCCGAACCCAGCCTCGTATAACGTATCCGCCTCGTCCAAAACGACAAATTTACAACTCCCGAGAAACAAACTCTTCTCCTCGCAGTGTTTCACCAGCCTCCCGGGGGTCCCGACGACGATATCCACCGGCGCTTCCAAATTATCTTTTTGTAACGCGAACGGCCTCCCGCCCAAAATCAACCTCGAGGACACTTTCGCGTAGTGCGACAAACTCTTCGTCACCGCGAATATCTGCTCCGCCAACTCTCTCGTCGGCGAGACGATCAACGCTCTCGGTCGACGACTCTTCGCCAATCGATCTCCATCAGCTTCTATCTCTTCTCTTTTCAACGCATCAATGACGGGTAACAAATACGCGAGCGTCTTCCCGGACCCGGTGTGAGAGGCGATGCACACGTTTCCTCCTTTGTCCCGGATGGATGGAATAGCCAAAGATTGAATCTCAGTCGGCGAGTGTAAGTTTAAGTTTTCCAAAGCCTGGCGCACGTCCGCCGAGAGATCGTCGAAAGACGCCATCAATAATTCGTCGTCTCGCTGTTCGTTTTGTTCCTCCATCCTCGTCGAGGATGCCGCCGCCGCCGCCGCGGTCGTAGTCGCAGCGCGAGACGACGAGGCTCTGTTGTTGTTCTTCGGGAGAGAATTCATTTTCGTGGTGGCGGCGTTGGTGAACGACGACGACGAAGCGCGTCGACGTTGCTGTTGCTGCTGCTGCGCGATGAAGGACAGCGGTAAAGAGGAAACGCTCGCGGCGCTCGCCATGGTTGTTGTTCTTCTTCTTGTCGATGAGAATAAGAGTTGGTGTCGTGGTAGCGCGATGTGATGATGTCTTCTTCCCGCACGAAGAAGGAAAAGAGACATATAAAAAAAGTGTGGACGATTGAGAGAAAGTTGCCTTTCTCTTGTCAGACAGGAGCTCGCTCGCGAGATTACCCATCAGGCATATATCATATAAAATTTATGATTATAATTACTCTAATTTAAAAGGCACTCCATCTAAGCTGTGATACGGCGCTGGCGTGGCCATTCTCGCGCTCATCAACATGTACGCTAATCGACTGAACCCGGAGGAAAACTGACCGACGAAGGCGTCGCAGGTTCTCGCGGCTTCGAGTTCGATGACCGTGGCTAAAGCCGCGGAGACCGCGCGGTCTTTGCCGGAGTCTTTCCACAGCAAGTTTCTTCTTCTACTGCTCATTCTCTTTTTGAAACTCGGTAAGTTATCGTTGACGTCGTTTTCGGCGTCGTGTAACAGTCGCTTCGTGGAGGTTGTGTAAAAGCACGGCAAGTCTGCGTTGGAGGCGCATTTTTCAGCCACTTTTAAATCGTCCGAGATGAGGAGGATGGAGTGTAAGTTGTACTTTTTCGCGAATTCTTTCGCGGTTTCTAAGTATTTCTTCGATGGGACGCACAAACCTTCCAAACGGTTCGGATCTTCGTGAGTATCGATATCTCTGACGCACCCAGATCGGCGAACGTGCACCGCGACGCACTTGCCGAACGGATGTCCCGAGTCGCGTTCTAAAGCGTCGCCGGATAAGACTTGCTGTTGATGCCCGTTTCCTATGAACGACCCGACTCCGTTGTTACTTTGTAACATCGTTTCCGCCTGTTTTCGGATTGAATCTCTAAATGCTGCTCGAATGACTGCTCCTGCTTGTTTATTTGGTTCAAAGACGTACGATAACGCTTCAGCTTGGTACATCAACGTCCCTCTTCTTTTCGTTCTGTACACGCTAAAATCAATCAAACCACTCGCGCCAAACATGCTCGTTCCAGCCATTGATGCGCCAATCTGTCTACCTTCCTTATCTCTAGCATCCAACAAGCACTTACCGATTGGTTTCAAAAAACACATCACGTTCCTATTCAACCCGCACCTCTTCGCCGACGTCCACTGTCTCATGCTCAATCTTCCGAGAACGTACGTCTTATTGAACGCGGACGCCCTGGCTAGCCCGCTCGCCACAGAAGCCAAGTGTTTCCCTACCGACACTCTTTCCGGTGCGTGATAAATAACCAACGTGTGATCTAAACCGTTCTTCGGACAGCCGCTCCGTCTTTTCCGTTGGAAAAAATCAAAGTGCGTCTTCAAATAAAACGCGTCTTTCTTCTCTCCAATCGTAGCTTTCGGCATGCGCTCCGGTTCAAACTTACTCGATCGACACAAATCCACGCACTCGTGTTTATTTATAAAAGCCACACCACACGGCGTCTGCGCTTCGCATTTGCGTTCTCGTTGTCCATCATCACTTTCACTCTCTTCTTCCTCACTAAAATCTCTATCCTCTTCCTCCTCTTCTCTTTCTCCTCGACGAGCGGCATCGTCGGTCCTTCTCGTCTCCGCCGCTACTTCTTCTTCTTCCTCTTCCTCTCCATCTCTGGCATCAAAGGCATCCTCCTCGTCCTCTTCGCTTCGAATCACATCAACATCGCGTCTGTGAACTCGATTCCTCCTCTCAAAATCCATCTCTTCTCTCCGTTGCATTTTTCTATTCGCGTGTTCCGCGCCTTGCGAGCTCGTCTCTTCGTACAAAGTCCAACCTAAAAATCGAACCTCTTCCGATTGCGGTTTGGACAAAGGTTTCGGTCGGTCCTCGAATCGCCAGCGACCTCGTTCGAATTTATCTCTCGCCAATCGAGACGCGTCCGAGAGTGGGTGCGTGTGCGAGGAAGCCCCCGCGCCCACTAAAGAAGCTTCGTCTGCCCCACTACCACCACCGAGAGCGTCGTGGTGCGATTCCCCTCCCTCTCCTCCTCGTCGGGAAGAAGAAGAAGGATTGTTCTTCAACACCATGACGAGAAACCCGAGCATGGAGAAGAAGGCGACGAGCGACGTCCACACCGGGGAATCCATCGCGCGCATGTTGCGCGTGCTCTCTTCTTCTTTTCGTTCTCTCTCTCTCTCTCTCGCGCGCGCGTTTGCGCGTATATATAATGGAGAGACGGACACCTCGATCCGATGTTGGGGAAAAACAGACACATGTGGGGAAGAAATTCGGCAGAGTCAATACCATCGAATACACAAAAACAATATGGGAAAGAAGCAACTCTCCGGCGCGGCGAAGAGGAAGAAGAAAAAAGAGAAGGAAGAGGCGATTGAGGAAGCCGCGGCGGAGATTGAGCGTTTGAAACTTGGTCCGAGCAAGTTGTGGACGGGTTTGGTGACGCATCACAGGGATATTTTCGTATCGCATGTCTTGTCGAAATTGACCGCGACAGATCGGGGGTTCTTTGCAAACGCGAATACCGAGAGTTTGGAGTTACTCGAATACGCGGGGTTTAACGTACAGAAACTAGGTTGCTCTATTTACGAATGTGCGTCCATTTCGACGTTGGAATATATGTGGGATCACTGTCCATGGGGAAATCGTGATGCAGGAGGAGAAGTGTATGACCAAACCAACTTTTGTGCAGGAATTGCTCAAACGAAGAAACTTGAGTTGATGAAGTGGTTGAGAGAAGTGAAACATTGCGAATGGGATAACAAGGCAATTGAACATGCAATAGCCAATGGGGATCTTGAGATGGTTAAGTACTGCTACTCTAACGGGTGCCCGTATGATGTAGAAGAGTTGCGTCATCGAGGTGCACGTTTTGGACACCTCGAATGTCTTCGATTTCTTTTCGACAACGTGATACCTCCGTCACGTTTGCAATACATGGAAAGGAAAGTGGCAACAGATGCGGCGGAATTCGGTCACATAGACATCTTGAAATATCTCGTTGAAGAAAGAAAGATAACGGAAGAGGTAAAACATGCCTGCGCGGGTAGCGCTGTATGCAACGGTAATTTCGAGTGTGTCAAGTACTTAGTCGAAGAGGCGAGATCACCTCTTCACTGGATATACATCGCTTCCGCTCGTCACATGAAGCAAACCAAGTTGCTAAACTACTTGCGAGAAAAAGGGTTCCCAGAACCATCGAACGAACAAAGCGCTCGTTTTCTCGAGGTACACAGAGAAGAGTCTGAGAAGTATGATTTTCTGAGAAACAGCGATAGACCACCGAGAGAAGACAAGATACAAAATAGATAAAACCACTCAGAGAAAGAAAAATCATACACATATAAATAACGCGGGCGCGCGGAATACTTCTTCACAAAGAAGAGATTTACAACTCTAAAACAATCTCCCCGGTGGATTCGTCGATGGTGACTGGATACACCTCGGCGTTCTTCGGTTCGCCCGCCATCGGTTTACCGACGATGGGCAACGTGGGCACTTTTGGGCACCACTCGCCCAAAGCTTCACCCGTCTTCAAATCAAACTCACTTCCGTGCACCGGGCACACGACGCCTCCTCGTTTCGAGCACGTCGCAGAAAGCAACGGCGTTTTGCCTTGCAAAGGAAGCCCCAAGTGCGGGCACTTGTTGTTAATCGCGTAGACATCCCCCATGAACTCTTGAAGCAAAATTCTCCCCTTCGCGTCGTCTTCGTAGACGAATTTCCCGTCTTTCAAATCGGATTTTTTGACGCCGGTTTTTACCGCGCGCATGTGCACTTTCAAAGAAGACGATCGAGAAGTGGTCGTGGTGGAAGTGGTTTTGCGCAAGGCGAGCGTTTGCTGGGTCGCGGCGAACATGTTTTACCGTTTGTTTTATCGTTTGGTGTGATGTGAATGACGAAATTTTGGATTACTTCTCGCGTGTCCAAAGCCACAAATTTTTGCGATTTTGCCACGCTGGCGGGTAAAAGTAGTGGTTCGAAAACATCGACACGCGGATAGACACGATTAAAGAATATAACGTTACAAAATAATCGTTAATAATCTAAATTAAAAACGGCAGCAAAGAAGGTCCGACGAAGACTTTACCTTTCGGACACATTCGCGGGCGATTGACAACCTCGCAGAGGTAGTACAAGAAACACCCCGCGGGGGCGTCGAAGAGCAGGTATTCGCGAACGCCGTACTTTCGCGGCGGCCATTTCGCGCTACTGCTGCTACTACTGCTATTGCTATTGCTAGTATTTTTACCATTTTGTTGTTCTCCTCCAACGCTACTGGTATTTTCTCCGGAGTGTTTGGACATGACCCACGCGCTGTACGCCATGCTTGCCATGGATTCGCCGAAAAAGAAGAAGTAGTTGTTCTCGTAGTACAAGGCGACGCAGATGAGGAAACCGGAGAACCACAGGACGGGGTAGAGGTACATTTTTACCGGCGCTTTCGTCAGCGCGTGGTGTTGCGCTAATAACTTCAGGGAATTTTCGTGGTTGTTCTTCTCACCATCGAATTCGTCGGCGTCGCCATTTACTCCACTACCGCTGCTATCGGTGTTCGTTTTTCTGTTCCCTTCGACTTCCTCCCCTTTCATCGTCATCAACGCGCTCGTCGATATCGCCCACATCCAGACGCTCGTCTGATGACACTGCCAAAAACATCTCGGAAAATACATCGTCAAATACAAACTCAGCACTGAAATCATGCCAACAACCATCCTCACAGTCGCTCGTCTCGCGCTCGCCTCCACTCTCACCGATCTGACCACGTACCACAAACACGAGTGGTTGCTCGCCGTCGCCGAGGCGTAGAACAGAATCCCCACGTACCAAGGCACGACCGCGTTGTACCCACACGCGCTTATATTTTCCACGTTCTCTTTCCCAACCAACGCCACGCAACTCGCGACGTACGCGAGAAACACGATTTGCGTGAACAATTCCCCTTGCTTTCGCAAGCGCATGTGTTTTTTGCTCGTGAAAATGGACAGTTGATTGAAAAGCGAATTGCGAACGGATGCGAGCGATGTCAGTCTCCTTCTTCTTCTTTTTGATGTTGTCGTCATCGTCGTCGTCGTTTTCCCGCCAAATTCCAGATCATCGCTCTGGGTAATGAGACCAGCAGCAGCAGCGCCAGCGGTGACAGCGCCAGAAGAGGAGGAAGAAGGCGACATGATGGATGATCAAAGTTTGATGAGAAAAAGTGGAGTTTTGCAAGAGAGGAAATTCTTCACTTTTTTTTCCCCTAAATACGTAAAAAAATGGGAGAAGAAGAAGAACGCGGTCCCCGGCGGTATCGTCGCCGCAGCTCCTCGCGCTCGCCCAGTGATGATGAAAGAAGAAGAAGGAGAAGAAGAAGAAGAGGAGGATACGATTCCGCGGATTCCGCGGAGTTGAGCGGTAGTTTTAGCGACGATGGTGAAGACGAGAGGAGAAGAAGGAGAAGAAGAGGACGCGATGATGACGAAGAAGAAGAAGATGCGCCTTCGCCGCCGTTCTTTGGAAACGGTAGGGGAAAGCACGGGAAGGAAGACGACGACGACGATAATGATGACGATAAAAACGAGAAGAAGAAGAAACAGGTGAGGTTGTTTGGCGTCGACGCGAACGGGAAAGATCTGAACGCGTACCCGGAAACAGAGAACCTTCCCGAACTCCCGAAAGAGAAACCGACGTTTGAACTCTCGTCTCTTTTACGGCAAGAAGCGAACGCGAACGAACGCGGGAAGTTTATAGATTACGACGAGCCGGAGGATAAGTGTTCACCGCAAGACTACGGTTTGCGATTGCGGTTGTACACGTTCAAAGGGGACGAAGAGATTGAGAAACCGATAAGTTTAGCGCATAAGAGTAGGTATATTTTCGGGCGAGACCGAGACGCGGTGGATATTCCGACGGATCATCCGTCGTGTTCAAAGCAACACGCCGTGTTGCAGTTTCGGAACCAGAGGAAGACGGACGTGTACGGAGAGACGAGAAATGATGTGGCTGGGTATTTATACGATAACGGAAGCACAAATAAGACGAAATTGAACGGGAAAGTCATCGAGGCGAAGAGGTATTACCGATTGAAAGGTTCGGATTGCGTGCAGTTTGGTTCGTCGACGAGAGAGTACGTGGTGATGGACGAAAGTCTCGTGGAGAAGAAGAAGTGAGCGAGTAGATTTGTAAAAGAGATATCATAGCTACTTAGATGAGAGCGAGCGCTCGACTATACTACAATTCTAGACCACATAATTTCATTATTACACTTCGCGGCGCTCGGTTCTTCCTAAACTGACGTTAAATCTCGCAGCAACTTGACCTCGGGCCCAAAACCAGAATCGCGACCAGCCGACGCCGGCGATGACGACGCACGCGAAAAAGATAAGCACGAGTAAAACCGTCGCGAACGTAGATGCGGTCGCAGTATTTCCATTTCCAGAAGAGATGCCACCACCGCCACCACTCGTATACGTCGAGGCATCGTAGGCGAGCGCGGAATAGTCTACGAGTCCGCCGTCAAACGCTTTACACTGCGGCGAAGCTGTACCGGACAAAAACTGGACAGCCCAGCCGCGCTCAAGTTCTCGTGAGGCCGGTTTACTCTTATTCTTACTAACGCCGCTCTTTTTCGACGAAGTCGCCTGCACGAATGTCTTGATGGAACGCGTCGACAAGTCTTTGCGATCGTACCAATACACGCGCCCGGCATCGCACACGACCATCAGATTCGGTAAAGAACCAAATGTTTCCGACGACGAAGTTCCAATGGCGCTCGTCGCTACGACCGAACCTTGCAACTTGCCCACGTACATTGGTTCACCTTTATATTGGACAATCTCTGGAAATTTGAAACGCACGGTGTTTATATCGCTCTCAGTATCTCCTTTCACATCGGATTTACCTTTAAGAAACAGAAGCGCGGCTTGATAATGTCCGACGTGCAAAGGCAAGCCACGTTCTGGATCCGGAACGCTCGCGTGTTTCGGCGCCGTGATCAAAACGTCCAAAATATCATCACCATCAAAATCTACGATATCAATCGATAAACGTCCTCTCGCCCCACCGTATAAAGTGTGCGTGGAAATGCGCGTTTCTTTCTCGTCGTTCAGTTTTAACGCACCGATTTTCTTCACCAACGCGTCGCCTATTTTCTCAAAGACAAGTAAAATGCTGGTATCTGGACACGGCGCGACGACAATGATTTTCTTCCCAATCGCGCCTACGAACGGTTTCACTTGCCAATCTGTTTTAAAAACCTCCTTTTCGCCATTTTCCATTTCTCGGTAGAGTTTCTTTAACGCGTCAAATTTCATCGCCGACGGTTTGCCGATGTTTTCCAAGAGTGACATCTCTCCCGAAAAGTCATTCACGAGGATGTCAAATTTACCGTCCTGGTTCCAATCGAAAGTCGCGACGGTGGTGTAACCAAATCGAGACTCGCGCGGTCCGTGCGGAGATATTTTGTTACTACCATCTGGAACGAGTCTCATTATTTCAGATTTCGTTTCAATCGCGCTTGGAGGCATGTACGACGGTTGCGCATTCGTGCCAACATTTTTAAGCGCGTACAAGACACCTTCGGCGCTGCCGGACACTATATCTTCACGGCCGTCGTTATCGAGATCAACGAGGGAAATCGTGCCTAAAGAGGCAACAAACGTATCCGCATCTTCCTCTCCACAAACGCGCGGTGGATAGAAAACCATCTTAGCATTCGTATCTTCCGTGCTCAACCCGGAGCCGGCGGATTTTTTCATGCGAGAATAAGGAGTAGAAGCGACGTACCGCTTGTAATGGTACAAACTTCCAACGCCGCCGACGAGGAGATCGAACGGCATTACAGACGACGAAGTCGTCTTCATCGTCTTGCTGCCATCGTTTTCATCGTTATTATTATTGTCATCGTCGTGGTCACTCGAGTACGGATACGGCATCGGCACCGCGTTTGGCGCAGGATGCGCATTCAATGGCGCGTTCCCGGGCGCGATTAAAACGTGTTCGTGCGCGACGAAATCATCTTCATTCTCGCTACCTTCACCGGTACTTTTCCGATTCTTCCTATACATCGTAATTTCACCACCCGAGTGGCCGAGAAGTATGCTTCCATCTTCTAATCCAAAAGCAGAAACAATCGGTAACCGATCGATTTCGTCGTCGCTCGAAGCGGACGGCGGCGGCATTTTCGCTTTCTTCGCTCGCGCGCTGTCCTTTGCGTCTTCGGCTTCGCCAACCTCCAATTTCCAAATTGAAGTTTCAATATCTCCTTTGTTGTTATTGCTATTGTTATCGTTGTCGCTACTACTACTACTACTACTACTACTACTACTACTACTACCATCACTACCTCCGTTACTATTCATCTCCTCGTCGTTGCGCGCACCACCGTCCATGGGATCGTACCTCGGCGCCTCGTACTTCCACAGGATTCTCGCACGCTCTCGGTCAAACTCTCTCCCCTTCACCTTCCTGTAATCGTTCACCAATAAATACACGAAATCCGTCCTCCCGGGCACGCACACCACGTTCTCAATCTCCTTCCAATTCCCTCTTATTCCAGTCACGTGTACCTCTTTTCTCCCGACGAACCCACCGCTCGCTTCGTCGTACCGACTTCTCGCCAAAATATTCCCCTCGACGACGAAGAATCCGTATATCTCTTTCGTCTCTGCGTTTTGCGAAACGCACTTCGCTTTCGGTGGTTTCAATCCGGAAAACGGATGCGTTACGTGGTTCCGTCGGAAAAAGAACGGCGCGAACGTTCTGCCATCGTCCGATTCGACGTGTTCGTAGAGCGTAATCTTATCGAACTTGGCGCCGACGCTCGAGAGGAACACGTCCGGTCTTCTTCTTCGTCTGTTCTTATCGCTTCTTCTTCCATTTTTCTCTTTATATCTGCTGCTAAAAACATCCGCGTATCCAATCGGCCACACCTCTCGCCCGTCGCAGGTCAGCGGATTAATCGGCACTTGGTGCGTGCCAATGTCAAAATCTCGTCTGGATATAACGTTGAGGAAATCTGGCGCACGAAGCGGTTGCGAGGAGTGCAACGACGACGACGACGTAGAAGACGAAGACGACGACGACGACGCGCTGTTCACAGCATTTGAAATCACAAAGATGCGTTGAAGAAGAAGAAGAAGGACAACGCGCGGGGAAAGGAAACCGGGACGCATGCGCGGTAACTCTGTCCCGCGTCTTTTCCCTTCTCTCTCTCTCTCTCTCTTCCCACCACCCCCCCGGGCGATTTTATCTCTTCCTTTAACAACGAAGCGCGGCGCAACAACCACAAAAAGTGAGACGTCGTTGTTCTCCTCCTTCTTTTTTTTGTTTTTCTCTCTGTTTTCTCCTCCTTTTTCTCCTTTTTTGTCTTTTTGCTCTTCGTACTCGTCGTGAGCGACTCTGGACTGATTGGTTACGTTTGGATGGAGGTCTCTCTGTCTCTCTGTCTCTCTCTCGCTCTCGCTCTTTTTTTTTTCTCGGATGGATGCTTTTTTCGACCAAAAATATCTTCTCACTTTTCTGAAAATTGTCTTCCCCCTAGTTTTCTTCATTTAAATACACACTTACACACACACACACACGCAAGTAAAAATGCCATCTTTACCGAACCCAGAAACGACCATGACTCTCGCCGGCGTCGGCATGGTGCGCGATTCTTCGTTCTCCTCCTCTTTTTTTTTCTTTCCTCTCTCTTTCTCTTTTCGCATTTTTCGATCAATTTTCGATGAGTCATCTTTAAAACAATTCGTTTTTCTTGACCCCTATATGCCTCCAAATCTTGGGGGGGGCGGGCGCGCGCCGACGACGACAAAAAAGAAGAAGAAGGAGAGAGAGCGCGCAAAAAGAGATCGCGCGCGTTCGTTTACGCGTGAAGTTCTCCTCGATCGGTTTTTAAAAAGAGAAGACGCGGCCGGCGCGCGCTCTCGTTGCTTTTCGATCGATTTTTGTTTTTTATTCCTTTTTGCAACTGTCACTGTCGCGACTAAAAAGCGCGGAGGGACAAAAAAAAGGAGAGAAAAGGAACTTTTACCTGACCTTTGTTCTTCTCTCTCTTTCTTTCGAACTTTACCTAACAACAACGACAACGACAACAACAGTGCAACTACGGCGCGCAAATGCTCCTCGCCCCGGAATGGGCGAACGATTTCTACTACAAGAAAGGCGCGGTTGAGGCCTCGCCGAAGTGGCAAGCGTGGATGGGCCAAGCTTTGGTCGGTCAAGGCATCACGTCTTTGCTTTCGAGAAAAGTCGCGACGAAGCAACAAATGCAAGGCGTCTCTTTGGCGTGGGCCACCGCGTTGCCGATCATGGCCATGCAAAAGGACGACTTCAAGCCGGAGCAGTTGGTCGTAAACGCGGCATTCTGCGGCGGCATGGCTTTGTTGTGCCATAAGGTCAGCGAAGGTATGTAAATGTACCATTTAAGGAACATTTTCATCATGAAAGATCCGACTGGAATCTTTTCGTGTGCGCGTATACAAATACGAGCACCAGATTTTTAATCCACACAGAAAAATACTAAGGTCAATCCTAAATACATACGTAACAATCAACGAGCACTACTTCTATACTAATCTAACCGGTGCAATAATGCAGCGCATTGAATCGCATCATCGTGTTCGCGTCGTTTTCCACACTCGAAGTCGCGTTTCTCTTGAAATCCGGTGCTATAGGTTTCGAAAGGTACCACACGTGTGCGTTTTCATCCGCCGTTTGAATCATATCGGAAAGTTCTTGCGCCGTCAACGAGTAAATGCCCGTTTTTTCATCTTTCATCGCCGAGGATGGAATTTTCAATTCAAAACTTTTCGCGCCGATGTATGGTTTCACGTCTGGGAAGACTTTCATGTAAAAATCCAAATCTGAAGGTGCTAAACCTTTCGGGTTGTCGCGATTGTGTTTGCACGCGTTCCCCCACGCTAATCTTTTATTTTTGTTTTGATCCGGGTCTTCGTCGATAATCGATTCGCCTTGAATTTCGCACCGATATTTCATCGATAGATTCGTTTCCTCGTGTTCCTCGTGTTCGTTGAAGCTCTTGCGCAACACCGGGACGATTTTCCATTCGTCGCAAAACGGGTGCGTGCACCTACGAAACTTGTACGGTTTCTCCAACCATCTTCTCTGATCGGTGAAATATCGAATCCATTTGGAACCACACGGTGGTCGAGGCGTGACCATTTCGCGACCGCTTGTCTTTGCCACCATCGCCAATCCATAAAAACCAGCGAGAATGAAATCTTCTTTGACATCAAATTCTAAGAAAGTTTGCGGTTTTGAATCGATTTCGGGCACGTACGCAACCGCCTTGACGCGTTGTCTGTGCGCCAATTTATGACGTGCGGTGTTCTCACGTAAAGCGACGTCTACGCGCTCGTCCCACAACCCAATCGATTTTAACGTGCCCACTTTATCCCACGCGTTGGTCGCGTGGAACGCCACTGCTCTCGCGTCCTTTTTTGCGTCCTGTAATCTCGACGGCTCTAAAAAAGTGCCCAGAGCGCCCACGCGCCACGTTTGCACGAGCCATTGCGGTAAGAAAGCAAACAGTTCTTGTTCCCCTTCTTCTGCTTCATTTTCGTTTAATGATGGCTGTATCCCTTTTGGGAATCGTTTTGGGAGCGGAGACTCTCGAATTGCGCGTTCTAACTCGAGGATGTACGAACGCGCGAGAAGATTACCGTTTGGCACGAAATTATCCAACGGAGGTAAAGGATTGTATCCTTTGCTACCCAAGAACGGACCTTTTGCAATCTCCTCGTCAGATGCACCAACCGTCAATCGCTCTAATGCACCAATAGCGTCCTCCGCTTTTCTCTTTTCTTTGTCTTGCGTGAGCTCGTTTCTCTCCTTCTTTTCTTTCCAAGACTTCAAATACGACACCATCTTCTTAAAGTCATCGGGACCTTCACCAACGTTGAAAGAGCTAAACTCTTCGCTCGCTTCCTTACCTAATGGTTTATTTGTCAGAGGAGTCCACAAAATGTGATGTTTTTGCGCGTCGTTCGAGTAAATGCCGAACCGTTCGAGTTGCGTTTCGTCGTATCCGTTCGCCTCGTTCATCTCCTCTCGATTCCATTTATACCCGCCGGTTCCGTGACCGTGCTCACGATCTCTTCCTAAGCCGGCATCTATGAAATCTTTCGTGTTGCCCCAGTTGTTAATCCCATCGCCAAAGAAAAACGTATACGACCGGTGTCCTCTCGCGTGCGTAATTATGGAATCCTTGAACAAATGTTGATCAAAGAAGATGGTCACGCCGTGGCCGATATCTTTCTCTTTCGTGATCTTTCTGTACAAGTAATTATTCCTAAAATCCGGAAAGTCTTTCGCCGCGTCAATCACGCGTCTCAATATCAAAGGCACGTCCGCGATTAACTTCACGCTCGGTCCATCTGCTCTCATCTTTTGGCCATTTAAAAACGACATACCGCACTGCGCGTGGCCGCTCTCGTGACTTTCCTCAGCGATCATAACCGTAAACTTCCCCAACGCGCCTTCGGTCAGAAATGGGAATGGATTCGTCGTATACACCACGTCCGCATCAGAACCAATCACTTGTACGCCTCTCAACGCAATGCGAGCCATTAAATCCCACCTGGCCATCCATAACAAATGACCGTGTTCCGTCACCGCTCGCACTAAATTCTCGTGAATTTCATTCAACGCCGTCCATACCGCCCCGTCTGGACCGCTGAACCGAGAATCCCAAACGCACCCAATCTCAGTCTTCAACGTCCGTCTCTCCTTCCCTCGTTCCACGTCTTCGTCGTGATAATTGTGCTCGTGCGCCAACTTCCACAACCGTTCAAATTCAACGCACGTCTCTTCATTATACGTCAAAGCGACCCACCCGCCGATATCTTCATCCTCTCCGATTTCTTCTTCACCATTACTATTATTACTACTACTACTGCCACTACTCCTATCGCTAAACTCGCTCTCGCGTAGCACCCTTTCGACGTTCAACGCGTGGTGCAGCGCGAAAACGTACGACTTGTGGTCAAACGTCGTCAAAATCAGTTGTTTTTTCCTCGGCGTCGCTCTCCGCTCGACGAGCGATACCAGAGAGGAGTGCAACTTGATATCGCCCACGAATCTTCTATCGCGGTGCACTCTTTTCGGAGGAAGAGGAGGAGGAGGAGCATCGGGCGGTGGAGGTGGTGGAGGAGAAAAAGCGTCTTCTTCTTTTTCCGTAAACACCGCGCTCTCGTCCTCGACTCTGTTTCCGCGCGGCGCGTTCGATGTCCACGACGCGTCTCTCTTCCGTGCCTCTTCGACCACTTCAACGCGTCTTCTTCTGTTCCAATCGTTGTTCTCATCGTCGTCGACGACGACAACTCGCACCGACGAGAGGAACGCCAAAACCGACAACAGCAACAGAGACGAAGCGAAGAGGAGTCTTTTCCTCGCCGCTCGTCTGGTGTTGTTGCTGTGGTGGTGGTGGTGCATGGCGTGTCATTCGAGTGGAGTTTCTGAAGAAATCACCTAGAATGAAATCAAAATAACGGCATATTTACACCTCGCGCGATGATGATGATTATCCACACTTGACGAGAAAAGCAGAGAGAAACCGAATGACGACGGATTCTTCTTCTCCTTCTCTTTCGCCTCCCCTTATTTCTGACGGTGGTTGGCGCTTCGCCGGCAAAACCGATCCGTTCAGAGCGAACAAACTTCACCGAGCGCAATTGGAAATCGACAAACGATTCGTCGTTTTGATGTTGAGAAGAAGAAGTTTTTCCGATGATGATGATGATGATTTCGTGTGCTTCGACGCGACGTGCTACCACATGGGCGCGCCGCTGTTACACGCGGACATTGAAGACGACGTATCGTCGTCGTGCTTTGCGGAAGGGAATGATGAGAATGGGAGGAAATCGTGCGTGATTGTGTGCCCGTGGCACCATTACAAAATCGACGTTGGTTTAGGCGGCGAACGCGTGTATTACGACGCGTTCACGAAGGAACGGAAGACGGTAGCTCGGAGGCAACGAACGCACGAGGTGAGAGTGGACGATGAAGAAAACGTGTGGGTAAAGTTGAATGAAGAAGAGGAGACGTACGAGAGCGATAGATACGCGTTTAAGCAACCGCTAAAGAGTACGAGAGGCGGCGGCGGGAACGTCGTCGGCGGATATAACGGTAACAGTAATAGGTATGCGAGGACGAGCGGGACGGAGGAACGTCTTTCTCGAGAGTTCAAAAGTTCTGGCGAAGCGTTCAACGCGATGAAAGGGAGAGAAGGAGGAGATAATTTGCTAGGACAGATGGTTGGGAAATCCATGAGTGGAGGGGACGGCGTCGCGCCGTGGGCGATATCGATGAAGGAGGCTGGCGGCGTAAAATTGCCGCCTCCTCCTCCTCCCGCGCGAGGGATTTTGAAGATGACATCGCGTTTGACGTCTTCTTCGACGTTATCAAAAACAAAAGATGAAAGAATCTCAGAAGAAGAAGTTTTTGAAGACGCGGAGGAGGAAATAGTCGCGGGGGATGATTTGTGAAGAATAATTATGCGAGGGGAGAAGAGTTAGTTTGTCGCAACTAGGGGAAGAAATATTTTGCTTTCATTTGGTGGTTTTTTCGAGGCGAAAAGAAAAAAATCGCGCCCCGCATTATGCGGAGCGCGAGAAGTAGAACAGCATTCTGTACCGTCGCAAGCGCGGCGTTACTCGCGACGTCTCATCACGCGCGAGTTTCGGGAGAACCGACGACGTCTTCCTTCTCGTCCGTATCTGATGTGTCTGATAGTTTTGCATGCGACAAAAAATCAGTTGCGAGTGAGGACCCTTTTGAAAAACTATCTCGACTGTGCGCGGTTGATATCGCGTATGGCGTCGGTCCGTTGTCACTAACGAGTGTTGACGCGTTGCCAAGTAGTGAAGCTGGAGCTGTCGTCGAAAACTCGGGAGCTTCTTCGGATATTGCAAAAGAAGAAGAGGAAGATGAAGTAGAAGAGTACAACTTTGAAGCCACCATTCGTTGGAGAAATAATAAGTTGGAAGAGGACAAATCTTTTCAGGTGACGTATGTTTTTGCGTACGGACAGGGTATTGCCGACGACCGAGTTGATGATCGCGCCGTATTGATAAATCCAGGCGGTGCGAATGGTATGCCCGCTCGCGCTGTGAACAGAATGCTCTTTCGAGGTGTAGCCGGCGATGGAGGAACGTATGAGTTTGGTTTTGTGGGATCGGCGATTTTCGAGGAAGGCGCAATGTCGAACCACAACTCGACGAAACGAGCTGAGAATTTAGTAGCTTTAGCGTATAACGGTCAATGGTGCGAACGAGTCTCGATTGAAATGACGACTTGTGGCGAAACGTCGTATTCCTGGTGTTGCGGACCATATCTTCTACAACCTCCTCCTCCTTCACCTCGAATCCTCATCTCGCCAATCGGCGGGAACGAAGGCAATTCATCTTCGGACGATGGTAACATCACTAGCATGTCTGGACCAATAGGCGCATTCGACACGTTCGAACATTCGTCTCCGAACGTTTTTGATGCCTCGTTTCAGAATTCAAAGATCGTACCGCTTACGCCTTTAGCGAAAGCGCTGGATCGAGGCGCGCGCATGCCAAAAAGTTCAAAGCTTCCATCCAACATCGGCACATTTGGTTCAATTGCCGGATTGCTTGTTATCGCTTTAGTTTTAATCGCGATAACTACGGAAATTGCGAGGCGGTGCATGAAACGTTTAGCGAAAGATTTGGAAAGCTGCGCGCCAGAGATTTCTCGAAAGCTAACCCACTTGTTACCGGGCCAAACCAATGTTTCGGTTGAAATCGATCTCGAAGGCATCATAGTTTCGAAAGCACATCATCATCATCATCATCTTAATGTTGAAACGAATATTGACGATACGGTGACTGTTCACACGTTACGAAGGCCTCAATCGAGACACACTTCGATCTTCGAAAACGACGGCACAAGAACAATGGAGTTTGAATGCGATTTCAGATCGCCGCGAAAAAGGTTGGATTGTGGTGAAGACGAAGACGACAACGGAAAGGAGGGAACATCTGTATCAGAGCTCGTAGATTTCAAGTACGCGTCGCAAACTATGGAGTTGTGCAGCAGTATTAATGGTTACGTCCATTCACTCGCTCGAATGTTTGACACAGGCTTATTCGCCTCTCAAAGTCGCGACGGAGATGGAGGATCTGCCTGCGTGAAAACGGAAAAGGAGGGACGGCGCGCTCACGAGTTGCGAAAGAACGAGTTCAAGATTACGCTCGGTGACGTGAAGATCGGACGCGCTATTGGACGCGGTGCGTACGGAATCGTGTGTGAAGGTACGTTTAGAGGCTATCCGGTGGCTGTAAAAACGTTACACACGGGTAAATCGACGTTATCGCGGAAAGAAAAAACTGCGTTTGAGCGCGAAATATCTCTCCTCAGCAGATTATCGCACGCGAACATAGTCACATTTTACGGCGCGTCCACAGACGACAAAGACAATCAACTCTGCGTCGTCATGGAACTCATGTCAAAAAGTCTGTTCCAAGTTCTGCACGAAAATGATCGCAAGAATAGCAAAAATCGACCGCTGACTCGTTTAGAGTTTCTCCGCGTCGCCTCGGACGTCGCCGCAGGATGCGCGTATCTGCACGAATTGAAAATTACGCACGGCGATTTAAAGTCGCACAACGTATTGTTGAACGAATCAGGCGCGAAAATATGCGACGTTGGATGTGCACGAGTCGCTCAAATTACCGGCATGGTCACCACGCAGCAATCCATCGCGTTCTTACAAAACACCAACAAAGGCACCTCCGATGCGAACGAGCTGAACAACAACAACAACAACAACAACAAAAATGTCGTCGGAACGCCGGCGTACATGGCTCCGGAACTCTTCGACCGATCCTTAGACACCAACCCGTTCGGCATCGACGTTTTTGCCCTCGCCATCTTATCCTGGGAGTGCCTCTCTGGCGACACCCCCTGGTCTCACGTCCAACACCCGGTCCAAATAGCCTTCGCCGTGTGCAACGACGAGCGCTTGGACCTCGAGAAAGTCGGAGACTGGGAAGAAGCGAAACTGCTGATTCGAAAGTGCTGGAAACGCGTGCCGAAAGATCGACCGAGCATGCGAGAAATCGAACAGATGTTGAAAGATATGAGAACGAGAGTTCGTTGAGTACGAAAAGAAGAGAGAGAGAGATTTGGTAGAACGTTGTAAAAAAGAGATGGTATCGTGTAATTCACGAGCTAGTAAAGCGCTTAATATTTAATTGGAGTAGAGTTCGTAGTGAGCGCTTCGCGAAAGGTCCACGAAAGAAATTTTCGCATGGGGAAAACGCAACTCAATCCGCCACAAAAGAAAACGCGCGCGCGCTATAAAGAAAGTAAATACACTCACAGACGAAGAAGAGAGAGTTTTAAGAATCGATGCTCGTGCGCGGTTTCCCCTCTTCCGTCCTTTTCGTCCTTTTTCTTTCCCTCTTCGCGTCGTTCGATGACGACGCTTCCGATTCCCTCTTTGTCGCCGCGGAGAAGAAACCGGTCGTCCCGGCGGAAACCATCGCGAGTTGGCACGAACATCACAAGCGGTTTCGAGAGAGACAGATGAAAAATCGACAAAATGCGATGATGGGGAGGAAAGAGCGCTTGGAGATGAAATCTGGGTGGGTGGACGAGTGGGGTAATGCCGATAGAGGAGGAGGAGGAGGAGGAGGAGGAGGAGGAGGAGAACGCGCGTCGGTCCCGGAAGAAGAGAAGAAAGAGAAGAGAGATGCGATCGAAAATGTGCTCGAGAAATCAGAAAAGCTGAGGAGGACGACGTCGAAGGAATCGAACGAATGGTTGACGAAAGAGGTAGAATTAGCGAAGGAATTGTTCGAGAAGATACCGGAGAAGAAAAAAGGAGAGATTTTACGCGCGATGGAGAACTTTTTAGAGTTTGATGAGAAGCCGCGAGAAGAGGAAAAGGAGAGGAAGAAGGAGGAGGAGAAGGTTTCGTCTTCGGAGACGACGTTGAACGAGGAGAAAGAGGAGGTGGACGAGGAAAGCGAGAAGGTTCGCAAGGAAGAGAAGAGGAGGACATTAGAGTCGTTAGAGAAGGAGAGGAGAGAGAAGGAGAAAAAATTAGCCGTCGTCGAGGAAACGGATGGGAAAGATGGAAAAGATGCTTTCGTCCCGATCGACGAGGACGATTTGCCGAAAGGGACGGTGGCATACGGGACGTACGATACGTGTGACACGTGCGAGTTGTGTTCGGTGGAGGAGCCACCGGAGAGTGTAGATGTTACAAAAGCGGAAAAAGCGAAGGAAAAAGCGTCGCCGTCGTCGAGCGATGGGAAAATTCACTGCAAAAGGTGCTTCGGGTGTAACGTCGTCTTATCGCGGTTGGAATCGAATCAAGATTTGCACGGCAAGAAAGTGAAGATGTTTGCCGGCGCTTCCGGAGCTGCCGTCGTGAGAGGGTACACGAAAGAACACGGCAACGTGATTATAAAGTCATGGTGCGATTTCGGTGGGTACAAGCAGCACCCAGAAACCGCCGCGAAGCATCCGTTGAAGTGTAAGGAAGAGACGGAATCGAAAAACGCGCGTTGCCCATTAAAAGGCGGCATTCATGCCTACGGCGAGTGCAACTACAGATTTCTCAACGCGCTCGATAAACTAACCGTAGATGCGAATTTAACAGGTATCGTTCCACGAACGTGGACCGGGTCCGTGAAATCCTTCTTACCGTGGGACGGACACGCCGTCCAAGGCCACAAGATTGACGTGCGCTCGCAATTTTATGAAGTCGCAAAAGGCTACTCCATCGAAGCCGTTTACGGAGGGTCGGTCGCGAAAGATACCGTGGATATGTTCAAAAACATCAAACATGAAGAAGTGATCAAAGCTGCAACTTTCGATTTGCTCTTTTCCGAGCAGGATAGACACGGTCAAAACGTCTTTATCAACGAAGAAGGCGACATCACGCTCATCGACTCCGAAGGCTGTTTCGGTCCGACAAATTCTTTGTTACTTCCAGGCGGCCAGAAATTCGAAGTGTACCGCATCGGATACAACGCCGTGTGTTGTGGTAACACTCCGCTATCGTGTCCACAACCGGCTGGCGACCACTCGAGTCCACTCGTCGGCATGGACTATAGATGCCACGCTGACGACCATTTCATCGGTTTCGATTGGCCCGAAGGCGTGGAACCGTTTTTACGCAAAATCCAAAAAATGACCGAAGACGACGTCCACGAAGTCTACGAAATGACGCGAAAAGAACACGCTTCGCACTTGAAACGAAGCGTGGACGAAATGCTCGAACTCGGTTTCGAAGGAGCTCTGTTGAAAGCCTACCAAAGGCAAAAGCGAGGCGACGGTCTCACCTACGGGAACGATTACTGGTACCCGATAACGCGAGCCTGTTGCGGGAACGATATCTGCCCGATGCGAGTCGATAATGTCGTCGGTCGCCTAAACATCGAAAAAAGCGCGCAGGGGGAGTTCGCGAGGAAGTTATGGGGAAGCCAATACGTTCACGGATTGGAGGTGAAGAACTCCCCTTCGGAGAGTTTACGAACGCTCGCTTCTTTGCCGGTTCCAAAACTGGAAAAAGGAAGCGAAGTGTTGGTCGATCGATTAAAACAACAACAATAATAATACCGGTAATATTATCATCGTTATTCATACAAATTAGCGTAGTCATACTAGATAACCCGTAGCGTTGTAATCGTAGAGTAGAACGAAGAGTGCGAGTGCTAAATAAAAACTTTCCCGTCGAAGCGCGTTCTTTTCGCCTTTGGACGACGACGCTTTCGGTTCTTCTCTCTTCCTCCTTTTTTGCTTTTCTTCTCTCTCGTACGAAGTAAGTCGTCAGAAAAACGTCATCACTCCGCGACGACACGCATCATGTTCGCTTCGACGTCGTACTCGTCGAGCGGCGCGCGCGGTCGTCCGACTTCTTCTCGTCGTCGAGAAGCGACAAAAAAACAGCGGCGAGCAGCGAATAGCGCGAAGAGTAGAAGAACCAACGTTCGCGGAGGAAAGAGCGTCGTTTTCCCGCGCTGCTCGGCGAGAGAAGACGGAGAAGAAGACGGCGAAGAGATGGAAAAAAATCCATTTAACATTTTCCAACCGGCGAACGCGTCCACGGACGAAACCGTGGTCGGCGCGGAAGGGGTTCCACAGTTTATAATCGAAGCCGAGCGGAAGGCAGTCCCGCTCCGCCGACCGCGGTTGGCGACGTACGCGATCGCGTCCTCCGTCGCGGCTGCGCAGTTGGTGTACATCTTGCAGCAGTCGAGCAGTTTGGAAAGCCCGATCTTAGCGGCGGCGAGCGACGTGTGCGTGATGATTGTCGGGAGCTTGCTGTGGAGAGAAGAGCTGAGAGGACGCGCGAAGCGGTTGAAACGGATATGGAAAGAGGCGAAAGAGAGAGAGACGGCGATGACGAGAGCGGAGCAAGGTTTAGGGGAGACCGTGTGGACGGCGAGGATGAGAAACGTGAATAAGAGTTTTAGCAGCAGCGGCGGCGGCGGCGGAGGCGGCGGCGGCGGCAGTAGCAGAGGCGGCGGAGGTAGCAGCGGCGGAAAGAATAAGACTTCAACGACCGATGAACAACAGACCACGAATGACGAAAAAGATTACTACCCGACCGGCGTGACCGTCTCGGAACTGAAACAGAGCGACAAACAGCGTCGCGTGGTTGAAGTGAACGGGAAGAAAATCTTGTTGCAATATTTCATGGACGAGTTGTATTGCGTCTCGAACAAGTGCCCGCATTTGGGGATTTCGATGCAAGGGAAAACGGCTTTATTGAGCGCTGGATTGGAAGAACCGAAGAGAGACGGTTCGAAAGCGCCGTGCATCGTGTGTCCCGCGCACCAGACGGCGTTTGATATGGAGAGCGGAGAGGTTGAAGGAGAGTGGTGTCCGAAATTGCCTGGGAAAGGCGTGCCGGTTTTGGGGAAGGCGTTGGAGAAGGAGAGAAAACCGATCGAAGTTTTCAAGACGAGAGTAGAGGAAATGACCGGAAGCATATTAGTCGCCGTGCCGTAAATAGGTTGTACAATTTATTTTTTACATCTATATCGCGTGCTTTTCGTCTTTGTTACTTTTACTCGCTTCAACTCCCGGGCGTAAAGCTCTCCATGATGGCACCCGCGGCCGATATCCCCGTCCACTGTTGAGTTTGGCTCACAATCAAACCGTTTTCGCCGTTCGTCTTCCACGTGACCGTCCCCGTATACGGTTTCACTCGCGGATGCCACGGTAGCTTCAAATACCCTTCGCAATCGTATACGCCCACGATGGTGTGGTCGTCTACGATATCTATGCTTTTCAAATCAACCGAACTCGTCTCTGGATCGAACAAAATCTTGAGCGCGTTCATATATTTACTCAACGACTTCGTCGTGTTCGTCGGGTCGATGAATGCGCAGTCGTCCTCAAAAATCTCCGGCGTTAAATTCCCGGTGACGAAATACGCTCCTTTAAACGTTCCGTCGGAAAGTTTTTCAATCGGTTGCAAGTCTCGCTCTAAAATCTCTCTCACCTCTTTCACGGAAACGCCGACGCGCTTCTCTCCGCCCACGTGCACAGGTTTTCCTAACGGCGCCAGCTGCAGCGCGTGCGCTTCCTCCGCGCTCGTCGAGAAAAAAGAGGAGAGTAAAAGCGCCGCCGCAACAACGGTAGTCTCTCTCCGTCCAAAACTTTTTCCAACTGTCTCGTCGTCGTCATCGCGAATAATCATCGCAGTTTTCTCTCGCGAACCAAGCGAGCGGCGGCGACGAGCGCCAAAAGAAGAGACATCCGTCGCTCTTCTTCGTCGTCTTCTCGTGGCGTTACCGTTATTGGACGACGAAAAAGCGACGACGGCATCCGCCAAAGAAGAAGAAGAAGAAGAAAAAGCGCGCATTTTTTGTTTTGTATAAGACTGGGGAAAAATACGATTTTCTCCATTTTAAAAGATATCGAATATCGAATACACGTAAACATCAGAGAGAGAGAGAGAGACAGAGTGAAACACGGCGCACCGACGACGCGCGAAAAGAGAAAGAAGAGATAGATAGATAGAGAGATTTTTAGATACACGCAGCACGTGTGTATAAAGTTTAGAGAGTTGTTTAGAGAGAAAGAAGAAAATGGAAGGCGACGACGCCGGAGGGAGATTGAAATCCTCCCGACAGAGAAACGTCGCGGCGGCGTTGCGGAAAGTAGACGCGGCTGGGAGAGAAGCGGCGATTTCAGCGCGATTAGATGCTCTGGAGAGAGACGCGTTACCGGAAGACGAGGATAACAAAGGCGACGAGGACGAGGAGTTTGTGGTGGAGGAACCGAAATTGGACGGCGCGATGACGAAAATCGTCGCGAAGAAGAAGAAAGGAGGGAAAGGCGGAGGCGCGAGAGCGACGAGAGGCGCGGCGGATTCAAGCGGGAAAGCGTTATCCGCGAAAACATTGAGAACTTTTAATCAACTCTTAGAAGCGAACGCGCTGGACCAAGCGCCGGTTGGGATACCGACGTACACGTCCATCGCGGCTGGGCCGCCGAGTAGCGGCGCGCCGAGAAAGTTTTGCTCGGTGTGCGGATTTCCGAGCCCGTACACGTGCTCGCGATGCGGCATGCGATTTTGTTGCAGGAAGTGTAATCAGATTCACACGGAAACCAGGTGTTTGAAGATGTTAGGGTAGCACGTGTGATTGATTTGATTATAGATATAATAAAAAGTGTAAAAAGAGAATGCTGGTATTAGTACTATCGTATGTATATGTGGGCTGTGAAGAAAACGAACGCGTTTATTTAAAACGCTTAATTTTTGATTTATTTTCCTCACAACCAAAAAACACATCACCCACCCACGCCCGGGCATCTCGCAAGTTCTCTTTCTCCTCCAAACATGCAGCGATTAGACTCCGCCGATATCGTCGGCTTGTGCAACGACGAACTCTATCGCCGCTATTGCGTGTTTCCCGGCGTGTATTCCGCGCCGCACGACGACGAGGCGTGTTGTCGAGAGTTGCACGGGGATTCGAACGAATCAGATCCAGAAAAACTGGCGAGATTGCACATGGGGCACGAGGAAGGGACGGCGTTGTATCACGCGTGCGAGGCGCAGTATTTTCACTCGCAGCTGCCGCTGTCGGAAAACGCAGACTGTTGCGACGCTGGGTTGGATTTTGGGAGTAAACAACAACAACAACAGAAACGCGATTATGATAGTAATCGGAGAAAAAAAACGTACATTTCCAAAGAGTTTGCTCAGCTTGGGAGCACGGAAGCGTGTTCTTCGCTGCGAGCGATAAAGAAAAAATTGAACGAGTGTCACGAAGACGAGGAGGGATTCTTTTACATCGTGCAGTTGCGAACGGAGCGGTTGAGCGGAGACGTGGAGATTGTTTTGGACGAGTATAGGAATAAAATTGAGAACGATAGCGTGAGCGGCGGAGAAGAAAGTAAGGAGAACGTCGAGAAGGTGAACGAGAGCGATAATACGAAAAAAGAAGACAAAGACGATGAGGAAGATGATGATGGTAATATTAACGAAGAGTTTGTGCGCATAAACGGGACGATAAACGTTGAAGCGATCACAAAGATTTGGATCGCTCGGAGAGCTGGCGCGTACGGGATGAGCGGAAAGTTCACTTGCGTAGAGCCGCCGATGATCTCAATCGATGATTTCTAAAATGTACTTTTTTTAACAAATTTCAAAACAAAAGCGAACAAAGATTTAGAAACCTACTTCGCGCATTTTCACTAACTGCCTAAGCTCTTCGGCCCATTGATCCATACCTTTTTGACTTTCAAGTTCTGCACATTTCGAGTCTTCTTGGCTTCTCGTCGTCACCGCACACGTACCCGAGTCGCAGTCGCCGCATGCAAACAATCCTCTTTCGTTTGCCCATTTCCGAAACGGTTCGAACCGATCTTTAGCAAACGCGACTAGTAAAACGCGTCGTTGCTTGGCTACGTTCGCGAGTTCTTTCGACCACACCAAATGATCGACTCGAAACAATTCTATCGATTCTGGTTCGTCCTTGTTCTCTTCCTCATCTGGTTGCGATCCGGGAGCAACGGCATACACAAAGTACGGGAATCTTTGACTAAATTCTGGGGCGAATCCTAACGCGTGAGCTCGCATGATGATCACCGAAGGCATGCCGTCACCTAAAGCACCGGTTGCGCTCAAACCATCGAGAACACCGCTTTGCAGCTCATCCGCAGCAGATAAAATAATCGGAATACCTCCCACCATTGCTTCTCGAGGCGACAGTTGTAGCAGCTCAATCTTCGTGCCTTTTCGCCTTCTTTCTTCGTCTAAAGCGGAACCGAAATATAGCGTGCGCCCCCAATCGGCTTCACCGATTGAACCGAAAACTTCTTTTTTGCTCACCTGCTTTGTCTTCCTAGTCTTTCCGACAAAACTCGAGACTAATCGCAATCGTTTCGCGTCTTTCGCGTTCGGCAAAGCCAGCTTCATTTGTTCCAACGCGAAGAACTGTTCCGGAGAGCCTTCGAAAATTCTAGCCACTCCAGGGACGGCGTTTTTCCGAAACGCTCGCGCGGCAGCTAAAGCAAACGGCGCTTCTTTCGCGCCAATTGCTAATACGACGAGATGATTGTTGTTTCCAATGCGAACAAGGTCCCTTAAATGGGCAGAATGTTTCGACATGCGGGATCGTGTGCGTTTGCTACTTTTACCGAGCAATAATCTCCTGCTCCTTCTCTTTTCTCCTTCTTGTGCTATAGATTCTACCTCTTCATCAGCGTCGTTGCTCTTCTCTTCGCTATTTGCTAACGTCTCCACGACAGCTTCTTCGATCTTCTCCTCCACGCTGTCCTCTGCGAGTATGCCTAGAGCTTTCTTCTCCTCGTCTTCCTCCAACGCCTCTCTTATCAAGGAGGGAAACATCCCTAATTTCTCCTCTGCGTCTTCATCCACCCCCCAATCGGACTTTCCCATCCCTCGCAAACGATACACGTTTGTGTCCGCGAGAAAAGTTATGTAATTTCTCGCGAATCGGCTTTCTAAATCTCTCGCTAAATGTTCAAACAAAGCATCCCTTCGCTCCTCGCCAGCATTTGCGGAGGATAATCTCCCTAGATACGCGCAGTGTCGATTGTAAAAATACGGCACTTGCGCCGCCCGAATCCTCGCATCGCACGCCGACGCGTCTTCGTGTATCTCCTCCAGTATTGTCGGAAACATTTGTTCGTTATCTGTCGTACCCAATATCGCCTCTACCCCAGTCGCATTGCTCAGAAAAGCTTTCGCTTGATCCAACCAACCGGACGAACCGCTCGTCGATTCAGACTCGAATGACCCATACATTCTTTCTGCGATTGGTCCTCCATTCAAAGATACTCGATAAAACATGAATCCGCACAGGATCATCGATATCAGCGCTCCTAAACATGCCGCGCCTCTTCGTCGCGCCCGCTCTGTTGGCACCTCAGTGTTCTTCCCAATTAATCTCGAGTCGAGTTCCCACGTCCGCACGACTCGCGCGGAAAAATAAATGATCTTATCGTACGCGTAGAAAATGTACGTGTACAAAGGCACGTGTATTGAGGAGGTGGTGTCGTCGGAGATGGCGTCCAGAAGGACACGATTCTTTTCTCCTTCCTCTTCTTCTCTGCTGTCGTCGACATCATCGTTCGATTTTTGTTGAGCGGAAGACGACGACGGCGACGCGAGATCAACGACAGTGTCGTCGGCAGAATTGCTCCCGTCGTCCTCGTCCGGTAGTGGCGCCAAAACGGACATTTTTTTACTGTATACGAGCGCGGGCGCAGGTCTCACGTGAATGACATTTTGGGAATAGATAAACGCGCTCTCTTTTTGAGGAACTCTGGGAGTATATGGAAAAATTGGGCTTCCGCGGGTTCCAGGAAAGCAGGATTCGATTTCTAGATTGCTATTATAATTAACGCGCATTACAACAACCACTTCCTCACCTTCCCCATACTCAACCATTTTCTACACATGGAGAACGTTTTAAGTTCGCTCAAACGAACTCGCAGAGCCATTACGACGCGTCTTCGATCGATGCAGTTTTCACGAAAGTTGACATCGCTTCGTTTCGCTCTCGACGCGTGGTCGAGTAACGTTTGGATTGATTTGTAGGCTTCGCGTCGAGCGGTTGGGTAGCGTTTCCCAGGAGTCAACGCGCGAATGGCGACTAGATTTAACGCTTCGGTAATTTCTTTTGCGCGGATATCTTTCTTTTCGAGTTCGAACTCTTCTTCTTCTTCTTCTTCTTCTTCGTCATCTTCCTCAACAGAGAATATGGCGTCTGCGATTGCAATAAGCTTTCTCGACGGTCGACCATTAGGGAACACCTCAAATCGACTCGACGATGTTTCATTCGTCAGTTCCAAGACTTTCTTTTGCACCAATCGCGGATTCTCAAATCCATAGACTTTATCGCACGCCGCGAAGAGCTCTTTGAAAGATATTGTAACCGAATTGTGCGGGTTACGGCTAGAGTTGGGTAGAAACCCGTACCGGCGCAACAGTTCGCCATCGGATAATGGACCGTACGTGTTGAAGATTTCGTCGCCTTTGCGAATGTCACGAAGTGCAATCATGTTCAAGCGGTTGGTAGAAGCGTCGTGGGAGAGCTTTACCGATGCTAATGCTGGATGCGTGTGGTTTAGCATATCCCAAAACGGCACTAACGCTTGCGTTTCCGTTTCATCTTCTCCGAGAGTAAACGAATAAGACGCGACTATATTTACCGCGTCTCGATATAAACGCGCGAGCGATTGACTTTGAGAAGCCTCCGCCGAATTCGCTGCTGGTTTGGAAGACGAGATGTCTTCGTCGCTATCGTCCTCGCTATTCTTATTAACACTATTGTTCTTCATCAGTCTTCGTTTCTTATCGGTGTTATTGATGTTATCAGTCAAGCTCCCGTAATCATCGTCCATGTCGTTACTAAGCGCCATCATCTCCACGTTCACATCTCTCTCTTTATTCTTTTTCTCGTTCTTCAATAACTGTTCAATTGCCTCTCTCAATGCCTTTGGAGCCTTGCCTTTGCCATTCGCCACTGCCTCAAAAAACGGTCTCGCAACCTTCTCAAAGTGTAACTGAGTCAACGACGGCACCTCTTTACTTTCCTCGTCCGCGTAAGATTTAAACCTCGCCCAACAATCTGTTCCTCGCAGACGTTCTTTCTGCGCTTCTGTCCACGCCAGCAAACAATCGGAAAATTTTTTGACTCTTGGCATCGTAGCTAAGTACGGGTAGTATCTGGACTTGATACCTAACGCTAACTCGCATGTTATAGCGACTATAAGGGCTTCTCGCTGTAATCTTGGTTCACCATTGTCCATTCCTTCGTCTTCTTCTTCATCTTCTTCTTCCTCCATCGTTATTCCGCGATGCCCGCACGAAGACGCTTCCTTAACAACCTTCTGACAGTCCCTCAAATTCAACTCCACGACTGCCGACGCGCACGCGCACGTACTTTCCGCCAATAAAACCGAATCGTCTGGTACGGACACAACAACTTTACCCGCTTTAATGTCCTCCGTCGCCACGCACCCGCGGTAATATCTCGAAGACGCATCGGTACCGTCGCCGCCGCCGATGCCGTGTCTGCGCGTAAAGTATCCAATCGAGCAGCCGTTCAACTGGACGTTTAACTCGCGCTGCAGATAGTCCAGATACTTCAATTCGATCGAAGAGAGAGGTTTGGCGAGACCCTCGCGAGTCGCCGGTAATTTCGAGGGACTCGGTTCGTCTTTCACGCCGTTCGACGATGACTTTCTGTTTTTAGTGTTCGTCAACGGTGAGCGCATCGTACTTGTTTTTTTCTGCGGGAAAAGTGCGAACATGTGAGGGATGATGAACGCTCTGCAAGACTCTTCTAAAATACAAATCACAAACTCTTTCTCTTTCTCTCTCTCTCTCTACGTCTAGTTGCACACGTCCTCTAAAGTGTACCTCCCTCGGAACTCCTCTCGTATGGTGCTAAACCCTCGATTTGGATTCTCGGCATTTTTTGGCCCGTACGTGATGTAAAACAACACCCGTCTTTTCTCGCTGACATTTTCCGTGCCGCAGTGTAAGAGTCTCGAGTCAAAGACGGAAGCATCGCCAGTTTTGAGCAGCGCTTTCACGTTCTGTTTCAATAAGCTCGGGCCTCCGAGTTCTAGGTTTTCCTGGAAGGATTTGTGCGCTTCCAAGGTGTTCGTTTCCGGTATAAATAAGGTTGGACCCATGGCTTCCGTTATGTTTTGCAAGGCGATGAAGGTGGTAACGGCGCAGAGATTTTGGCGGTAGTTCGTATCCGGGTGAACTGGTTGTCGAGAGCTTTGCGGGTCAGAGACTAACGCGGCGAGCTCGAGAAGTTCAATTTGGTTCTCATCGGAGCTCGACCCTCCCATGTTTCTGTTTCCGCATGTTTTCGCAAGGATTTGTCTCAAATTCGAGCTCGCCTCTTTCGCCGCTTTTCGCACCGTCGGATGTTTCAAATCTAACTTGTAATCGAACCTATTTTTTCGCGAATACACGTTCCCAAAGTTAGGATTGGCTCTATCTTCGGAATCATTAGCGATTGCGGCGTTGACGTGAGCCAATAACTCTCCGCACGTCTCTTCAGAGAGGACCTTTTCCACGCCGACGCATCCTTGCGCCTCCAAAAATTTGGCGCCGTCATCTTCTTCACTCCCCGAAGAAGAAACCATCCGCAAACTTCCGCTCTTCCCCGCGTACTTCTCCATGTACTCCTTCTGTTTATTCACGCGATCCATCGTCGCCGCTTCGGTCGTTTCCGCCTGATTTTCAAACGACGTCACCATCCCGTATCCGGCGAGAATCAGCGTCACCAATACCACCACAAAGTTCGCTCCGGAATCGAATCCTTCCGGCGTCGTCGGACCGCCTTGAAAGACTTCGCCCGTGGCGGTCAAAATCTCACGAGCGAACGCAGGTTGAGAGAAGCACATCGAGTGCACGAATAGGAGAAACGGAGAAGAAAACGATGCCGTTTTGGATGTCTCTCTCTTGTCCCCTACGAATCCCCTATCCCTAGCATCCTCGTCAGTCTTCGAGCAACCCCGCCGCGAGAGCGCGTTTTCAGACGATGCCATCGATGCTTTCCTCGTTCTGCGACGACGCTGAGTCTTCCCGTGCTGCGCGGTGTCGCGTTTGAGTCGACCGCCGGCGATAATGCGAGACGAAAAAACGCTTCGCATGTTTTTCGTCGCGCGCGTCTTTTTGCTTTTGTTGTGAGGTTGAATGTTGAAAACGGCGAACACGCTTAGAGGATAGGCGTGATTTTGATGATGTAGACTTCTCAATGCGTGCAGATTACGTCACGCGCGCTCTATCTAACGCTAATAATTATTACAAACACACAACTAATATCTCGTTCTAAATTTCGCTATTCTAACATCTATGCTTCCGGGTTCTTGTATTGTCTCTCGCGCAACCCGCCTTCCTCTCTTTTTTGCAACGCGGTCATTTTCGCCAGCGGGCCTTTATCTTTGTGCAGATAAATGACTTCGCTCAACTCGTCCGCGAAGTAGTGCTGCGCTAGCGCAGCGCACATTCGGCAACACTGCAAGGTGACTAAGAGCGTCTTCTTTGTGCCGGTGGTGGTATCAAACCTCTCGCGATTCATGAGCAAGTTCATCTCGGCGTGTAACATTTTATTGCCGCCGTTTGTGTTTTTCGCGAGAGATATGATTTTGCCGGTAGTATCGTCTCGAAGCGCAGCGATGACGTTCCTGTGAGAGATGCGCGCGAAGTACACTTCGTCTTCTTCTCCGTGTTCTTTTCTATTTGCATTCGAAGCTCGAAAGAATGCATCCGCGTCGTTGGGATAGGAATCCGTACTCCCGAATTCATCCACAATCATTCCATCAGATTCCATTTTCCCTCTCGCCAATGCTCTTTCGCTGTACTCAGTCACGTCTACAAAATCGTATCCATTCTTTCCTCCTTCTCTCTCCTCCTCCTCTTTCTCCATCATTTCCGCATCCTGCACGACGCACACCTTCGAGTGTCCGACCTTCACCATCGCTCGATCCAACGCCGACAACGTCACCTTCGTCGCCGCTTCTTCGCCCGAACGCTGCTTCTCCTTCGTCAATCCTCGACACACGAACATCCTCTCTCGACACTTCATATCCCCGTAATTCCTCTCTTCTTTCCCACTCTCGTGCTCTTGAAACGCCATTTCTCTCAAACCGCATATCAAATTAAACGCGGCGCTTTTACGCTCGCTCGTCGCTCTCGCGCAATACAAAATCGACGAACGGTCCTTCCTTTTATCGAACGCGAATGCCACGGAGTAACCACCTTCATCATCATAATCGCGAAACTCCTCGCGCCTGAAAAAGAACTCTCGCACGGCCGAGCACGCTCGAATTTCCTCCCTCGTCGCGACGTGCGGCGCGCTTTTCTTTTTCTTTTTCTTCTTCTCCTTCTCTTCCGAAGTTAAGGAGGAAGAGGAAGAAGAAGAAGAAGCGAGCGGTCGGTTGAGAGAACGCTCCTTTTCCCCACCTCTTCTTCGCTTTTGCTGCTGCTGCGCGTGATGTTGTTGTTGCCACCGTCGTCGTCTGTCGAGAGAATAATAAAACGAAGAAGAAGAAGAAGAAAACGTGCAACGATGACGACGACGACGATGCGCGAAGAGGAGTAGTCTTTGCGCCGTCGTTGCCGTCAAAGTCGATGCCATCTTCGCGCGCCGTTCGTTGTGTTCTGTGGGGGGCGTTCGCCGTGGCAAAAAAGAGTGCTCAAAATTGCACCAAAACCCTAAACATGAAAAAGGGGAAAAAAAATGTTCCATTTGAGGATCGCGGTATATCTCATCTATCCATCCACACAGATAAATAAGAAAAGGAACGGGTTGTTCACTCGTCGTCTTCTTTCGTCGCGCACGAATATATTGACATGATGGACTTTTCCTTCTCCTCCGTGAGAGCGTTGCTCGCGTACGAGTACACCGAAGAAACAATCTCCCAATACTTTTTCGCTTTTGCATTCGTCTCGTTTCTCACGCACGAGTGTTTACACTTTGCGAGCGAAAAACTTTTCCCGAGCAGATTTATTTTCGGCGAAAAGAGATGGTCGAAATTACCGGAGCATCGCCGATCGCAAGTCATTCACGCGCCGAATCAAATCTTTAACGGGTTACTCGCGGGAAGTTTAGTGAAGGGGAGTTTGGAGCGGTTTCCGTCCACGTTGAAAAAGAATGGGAAATTTGACATCGGGAGACGAGTCGTTTCGAGCGGTGGATTATTTGGAAAAGGAACGAAAGCGGTGTTGTATAAACGGTCGACGGTGCTCGCGACGGCGGCGTCGTGCGGGTATTTGTTGTATGATTTCTTGTTGTTGACTATTTTTGACCGGAAGAATATGCTCCGAGCGCACGGGAGACGACAGTATACGATTTACATTATGCACCACCTGTTGCCGATATTGATGTGGCCGTTGGCGATGCGGTACGGGACGTTTGAGTATTTCGTCGCGTGGGGTGTGCGTTCAGAGTTGAGTCAAGCCGCGATGGGTTTGAGAACTATATTCATCGGGATGGGAATTTTAGATACTATTTACGGGGCTATGGTGCAATTGAGTTTTGTCGGGGTGTACTTTTACGTGAGGATGTGGCCTTTGGCGGATCACGTCGTCTCGATGGCGAAAGCAGATTGGTTCGCCGAGAACGTGCCGAGGTGGCAGTTACCTTTCGCGTTTTTTACCGTGCCAGTACCGGCGATGTTGAATGTGTACTGGTGGTTTATGATCATGGGTGCGTTTTGGAAAGTAGTTAGTGGGGAAAAGAAGAAAAAGAAGGAGGCGTGAGAGCGGCGTTTGCGCTGTCAAAGGTCTTCAAAATTTAGAGGAAAAATAGTAAATTATTTATGCGCATTCGTTTCGTTACGCTCACACAACGCGTCATTAAAAAGCATCGTTCATAACGTTCGCGTACAAACGCTCGGGTACGTACGATGTACCGCTGATTGTCTTTATGGGCAAGAGAAACGCGCATTTACGTTTCTCGTTCTTCTCGAATTTTTCGCGCTCTAATCCGGCTGTTTTTGCTCTCTCGGTGATGCGTTTTTCGCGAATAGAAACGCCCGAAAAGGTTTCAAATTCTTTCACGGATCTCTCCTTCCCGATGTTGAACTTATCGTCATCGTGTATGATGAGCTTCCCACCAGCGGCGTCGTCTGAAACTGCCCCGTCGCACACGATTTGAAAAATACGTCGGCAGGAGTACTCGTTCAGTCGCGTGCGTCGATTGACCGCTTGCGGTGTCCCGTATCCGGCGTCGTATATGGTCGCATATAACAAACGTCCTTTGCGCCTGTCTTCGAGGAACGATTCGCGTCGGTGCCGCGGATCGTGACAGTGTAAAAGTGGCACGATTGGAGGTGTTCGCACGTCCCAATTTTTGGTAAACAACTTGACGGATGTGGATATTTCTTCGCCTAAATATAAAAACGGCGCGTGAACATCCGACGGGCAGTCTCGAATGAACGCCTCGCTCGGACCGAACATGAACAAATTCGACACAAACGGTGATTTTAAAGACTTTTCTGGTTTCGCGTGCAACTTGGACGCGGATAAGTGCGGAAATTTTTTCCCAAACGCGTGCGCGGTGAGCATCGCCGGAGCATTTCTTTCCTCTTTCGACGGGAAAGTTCTTTTTCCGTACAAGAACACGTGATGGTCCGTTTCGTAAGTTTCTGGATTCAAGACGGGAGATGTTTCCAGATCGTACCCCAACGGATGAGCGGTTAAGACGACGCCGTTATTATTGTTGCACTCTACTTCGTTATCCTTTTCGGCTCGTTCCAACTCGCGAAACAAGGTCTCGTCCCAATCCGCATCAAACGCTGTTTTCGCGTCGACGTATAAAACGTGCGATTCGCCTCCCCACAATCGATCGGCTAAGTGTCTCGAGTAGCACGGTCCATCGGAAGAATCCCAGTTCACGTGTGTTTCTCTCACGTTCTTCAACCATTCCCTCTCCTCCTTGTTTTTCAAGGCATCGAAAATAGCGCGCGCGTTGTGTGCCTTCTTCTCCTTCTCGTCTTCGAACTCTTGCACTTCTAACTGTAATTTTCTCACGTCTTTCATTAAAAACTTCTCCGGATCTTGATCGCCTTTCATCTTAGCAACTTCTTCCTCCGCTTTTGCGGTGATTCGATTGACTTGATGGTGCAAGCGGCATACGCACCGTTCGCGTTCGCCACTTATCGGGGAGACTTCAGTGGTCGTTTCCGTTTTGTATTGCCAACAAATGCCGACGAATACGCGGGAAGGCTCCTTGGCATTTTCAAATAACGAGCGGAGCGTGTGTTGGGCTTCTAAATCGCGATAGACGCGGAGAGAAACGAAAATAGTTTTCTTTGTTGGCTCGTGCACTCCGGTTTCCGTTTCTGCCGTCGTCGTATTTTTGAGCTCTTGATCGATTTTTTCGCGCATGCTCGCAAATCCGGAATCGTGCCTCCAGAAATCTTTCACGATAGCTTTGTACGCTTGCTGCGCTTTTAATAGCTTCTTTTTCGAACCGGCCGCGTCCGGATGGCGGGCCATTATTTGGTTCAAGTATGCGTCGCGGACTCGCGATTCTCCCGAGCCTAGCGGTATTTTGAGTTCGTCGTAAGCGCTTTGTAACGATGGATCGTATCCTCTCTTGTGTTCGATAACCTCACCGAGAAATGGTGCAAACATCGGATCCGTTTGCCACCACCGTACAGAAGATGCTCGCTTATTCGTGCTTTTCGCTTCGTCGGTTGTCAATCGATGCTCTTGCTGTCGTTCGTTGCGTCTGCGCGCGAGCGCCTCGAGACTCTTCTTGTGCTTCTCCGATGTCGCCAAAACTGAAGGGATAACTTGATGTTCTCGTTCGTCGTCATCACTCGAAGACGATGCGTAGGCATCCTTGTCGTCGTCATCTTCACCATCGCTTTCTTCCGTTCCGTCGTTGTTCTCGCCGGAGGCAACTTTAGGGAGATTGTACACCGGCGTGAAGCTCGAAGCGTCCGCGATTGATAAACAGCACGAGGAACACGACATCATCTTGACGTTACAAACGTTCCCGCACATCTTGCATCGTTTGAAATTAAACTCTCTACGCGCTTTATTCCTCTCCTTTGGTGCAATAGATGCCGGGTCGTCGGAACGCTCGCTCGTTTTCCCCTCCTCGCGTTTAATTTGGGCCAACGTCATCATCTGTTCAATAGCTTCTAGTCCCATGCCGTCAATCATAGGTTTTTCGTGCAACTCTTCTTCTTCTTCTTCTTCTTCCGTGTCAGTGCCGCTCCTTTCCTCTTCCTTTCCCTCCTCTTCGACATCAATGTCATCCATTCCTCTCGGTGCCGTCCTCTTTGAAATCTCCCATTTCGGCATAGTCCCCGGTTGCTGCCCTTCCATTCTGCCTCTCTCCTTCCTCTTCTCCTTCTCTCGTTCACTCTTCGCCAACTTTTTCTCGTACTCTCTCTCTTTCACCGCTAACTCTCGCAATTTCGGATGCACCTCGTCCACGAACGTCGGATCCAATCGTAACATTTTATCCAACGCTTCTCTCGCACGCGGAAACTCTCGCATCTTCTCCAAAGCTTCCGCACGACGAAACAACGCCTTCGGAAACTTCATCTTCGATGCCTCGAAACTGGCGTCCGCGTGCTCTAACGCGAGTTTAAATTTGTTTGTTTTTAGATAGCACGCGGACAAATTCGCGTGAATCTTTGCCTTTTCTACCTCCTCGTCGTCGTCATCAACTCGCGACAAAGCTCTCTGGAAAAACTCAATCGCGGTTTCAAACTTCTCGTCCGCGAAAGCCGTCCGCCCGCACTCGACGTCGCTCACCTCCACCTCCGCTCCTACCTCCACCTTCCCGCCTCGTTTCTCTCTTTCCTCGCTCTCTTCCTCTCGCCGTATCTTTTCGTACGCCCGTTTCATCCTCTCGAACTCGTCGGAAGAAGAAGAAGAAGAAGAAGAAGATGTTCTCCTCTTGTCCGGGTGTAACAGTTTGCACTTCTCCAAGAAAACTTTCCGTGCGTGTTCCGCTGAACTCGTTCGACTGATGCCGAGCGCGTCGTACGGGTTCGTCTCGTCGTCGTCGTCGTTAACGGTTGTCGTTGTGGTGGTGCTCGTCGTCATCGCGGATCGTTATGTGTGTCTGTAGCGCAGAGAGAAGAGAGATTCGAGATCTCCCACACAGCGCATTCGATGTGTTGTGTAATAAAAAAAATTTCGAGCGTTTTTTTCTCTCCTCGTGCTTGTGGATTTTAAAACCCTAAAACCCCAAAAGTTTTAAAAAAAGAGCTCGCAGCAGCTTCGACACCACAAACGCGGTCGCGTGTGCACGCGACCCGACAAAACGCGAGAGGGTATTAGCGTAAGAGAGAGAGAGAGAGTGAAGTAGAGATCGTACACATATATTTTAGAGAGGGGTATAGAAATAAAACACAAAAAATGTCTGAAGTCCCGCCGTACGAGGAAGGTTTGCGCTCGGTAATCTCCTCCCATCCGCCTCCTCCCGAAAAGGAGGAGAAGGAGAAAGAGGACGACGTCGCCGGAGAGACCACCACCACGAAAGCGAGGTCGATTCCGGTGCCCAATAACAACAACAACAACAACAACGCTCATTCGTTTGCCGCGTCCGCGATGAGAAGAGACAACTCTGGACAGTCCATCGCGTCGAGTCAAGGGAAACGAAGTCGAAGCGATTTGCTCGCGGCGGCGGAGGAAGAGAAGGAGTTATCCTCGATGATGGAAAACAACGACGACGACGACGACGAGAACAACAACAACGACGGGGAGATTTTAGCGGACGCGAACCAACGGCAGCACGAGAGCAGCGGGAAGAACAACACCAACGACGCTCCGTTCGAGAGCACCAACAACGACGCCGCGAAGAACAACGACGCCGAAGAGAGTCCGTCCTCGTCCTCTGACCTTCCAAAAAGAGAAGGCGAGAAGGAGAGGAAGAGCTTGAGGCCGACGAACAACTACGGCGCGGAAGTGGCGAGTCGGATAGAAGCGACGCTGAGAGGCGTCCGTACGACGAGCGAAGATATTGGTGGCGTGGGGGGGTTTGCGAACGCGTCGAATTCGAATAGTTTAGGCGAGAGTCCAACGACGAGGTTGGATTACTTGAACCAAGCGACGTTTGATTTGAATAAGAGTAAGAGAGTCGGGAGCGGCAACAACAATACGAATGCGAGTAGTTTGAACGCGAACGATGGCAAACCTCCGAAGCACGACGTGTTCGGTGGTGGCCAAGCAGCAGGAATGTTCGCCGAGAATTCGGCAGTAGCGAGAGTGGCGTTGGATGCGCACGCAGCGAGAGCACCGAGCCCTGCGGAAGGCATGGATTCAAAGTTGTTGAGAGTTCGGTCGATGGTCACGTTGGACGGGTCGGCACCGGATTTGTCGGCTATGGGCGGCGGTTCGAGCGCAGAGGGCAGTCTAGAAGCCACCGACGACGAAGATGCGCTCATGATGGACGAAGAAGAAGTAGATATCGATGCAAACAACAGAAACAACCAACGACAAGGAGTGAAAGAAATAGATTCACCGACGACGAAATCAAAACAGACGAGCGAGAATGACGGAGGAGCGAATTTGGATAGAAGCGGCCACTCGGACGGTTCCGTGCGTTCTGCTGAAGAGGGCGTGTCTAACGAAACGAATAATTTGGCACGAGAACAACCCAAAGCAGCTTTGAAGCCTCCAGCTCGCGTTCTTTTCGGCGTGTACGAGGCGCAGGGACAACGACCGTACATGGAAGATCGATACGCTATCATCTCGGATTGGAAATTTGAGTGCGCCGGAAAAATGAGTCAAAACAATTATTACAACAACAACAACAACGGACAACAACAACAACAAATGATCGGCGATAAGCAATACATCGGCGTGTACGATGGGCACAACGGCGATTGGGCCGCTTCGTACGCTAAGGAGAAAATGCACACCCACCTAGAAAAGTGTGCGTTCATCGCGAACGGCATCTCGCCGGACGCGTCGCAACAGGAACTCGAACAGTTTGAACTCGGCGTGAAAAACTCCTTAATCCGATCGTTTATCGATTTAGACGAGGAAATCTTAGACGGTACGAAAGCTTTAAACAGACGCGACGGCTCCACGGCCTCGGTCGTCTTGCGCGTGGCCAACCACCTCTTTGTCGCGCACGCTGGTGATACCCGAATCGTTATGGGCAAACGCGCCATGGGCCTCCATGACGTCCGCGCCAAAGCGTTGACGGAAGACCACAAACCATCGCTTCCGCGCGAGCGCAAACGCGTCTACGATGAAGGCGGACGCGTTGAATTCTGCGGTTGCTGGCGCGTCATTGCCGAAAATCGAGGTCGCAACGTTCGCGCGGCTTTAGCGGTATCGCGCGCCATCGGCGACATCGACTTTAAGCGTCCAGAAAACAAGGGCGTCACGGCAACCCCAGACGTCGCTCGAATAACCTTAGACAACGAAGTCGAAAACGTCATCGTCGCTACGGATGGGTTATGGGACGTTATAGGCGACCAGGATGCCGTCAGACTGTGTCAATCTGTCTTGCGAGGTCGCTTCTCGGAAGATGCCTGTCGTGAAGCCGCCGAGGCGCTGACGCAAGAGGCGTTAGAGAGAGGTAGCAGTGATAACGTCACAGTCGTCGTTGCCTGTTTTCAGCATTAAAACAAGAGAGAGAGAGAGAGAGAGAGAGAGAGAGAGAGAGAGAGAGAGAGAGAGAGAGAGAGAGAGAGAGAGAGAGAGAGAGAAAGCAAGTGATTAGAATCGCCCGCGACTTTATATATTTTTAGATTTTGTGGGGACTTCAACAGCGAAGTCGTCACTTTTTTGTAGTAGAACGTTTAGCACATCAATAAAACGCATTAAAGTCGTTTGTCGTCGACGTCTCGTCGCGAAAATGCGCGCCTCTGCGCTTTTCCTCTCGCTCTCTAAGATTCATCGCGTCTCCTCATCGCGTTCGTACTACTCCCAAACCGTTGCGCATTTACGCGCAAATGCCTCCCAGAAAGAGATTTTTCTCGTCGGGACGTCTCACGTCTCCAAAGCGTCGGCCAGAGAAACGGAAGACGTGATACGATTGATTAAACCAGACGTGGTTGCGGTTGAACTGTGCAAAGAACGCCTGGAGCAGTTGAAGGAGCAAATGAGAGAAGAAGAGGAAGAAGAAAACAAAGACGGAACGAAGAAGAAACAGAAGCGAGAAGGCAGTTTCTTGAGAGATTTCCTGGCCATCGTGAAAAATGTCACGCAAAAGTCAGATATGGGCGCTCTGGACGCGTGTTTAGCGATCGGATTGAAAGCGTTCTACGCGTCTTTAAAGTCGAGCGGGATGGAACCCGGCGAAGAGTTTCGAGTGGCAGTGCGAGAAGCTGAGCGATTGAACGCTAAGCTAGTCCTCGCCGATCGAGACGTGAACAAGACGCTCGTCGCATTGAGGAAGAGCGTATCCGTAGCAGATATTTTCGGTTGGTTCGTGCACGGAGAGAAGAAAGGCGGACCAACGTTACCTCCAGAATTTGAGAAAATGGCGCAGTCTTTTGACTGGAAGTCGACAGATATGGAAGATAACATGGAAGCTATGAAAAATAGGAAAGCAGTTGGGCAAATGAAGAAATACATGGAATATCAGTTTCCCAAAATCATGTCGGCGATGGTGCATCAAAGAGATGACGAGATGGCAGAAGCGATTAAGAGAGAAAAAGACGCGGAAAGGATCGTCATGGTTGTTGGATTAGCGCACGTTGATGGTATTGTGGAGCGTTTAGCGGGTGAGTACACGGAGATTACGAGCTTGAATGATAGCGAGTGACATTGAGTTAACGACTAAAAAGTGAGAAAGGAAAAGGTCTTCTTGCCTAGTACTCTTTGGGTTGGATTTCCACAGCGTGATGAGACAACGGCGATAAAATCATCGAGAAGTTCACCATCTTTGAATTCGGATTGTGGCAGTGTCCCAGGAAATAGCCCAGCGGTTAAGCACGCTTGAATGTTGCAGGTCGGACCGCGATATTCAGCTCTCGACATTCTCTCGGGAATTACTCTCGTAGGAGATTGGTACCGTTCAACTTTTGCATCTTCGCACCGACGCTCGCCGTTATCGAAGAGCTCGCACGTTGGACCTTTCAAAATGAACGAGTAGCTTGGAAATTTCACAGTTTGAGGAATCAACTTGGGTTCTGCGAATGCGGCCGGTCTGCATACTTCGACAGCACTTCTCAACGAGTCGCTCAAGTCTCTCAAAAGAAAAGACGAGCTCAACCACTCGTTGTTTTCGTTCACCCATTTCTGCAAGTTGGACTCTGCACTTGAAGACGACGCGTCGTCGATGCTACCACTGCTGCTCGACGATGCCGTCAGTGGTGATCTCGCGAGCTTTTCCAAGAATGATCCGTCACTAAACACGGCTGAGCTGTTGGTTGAGAATCTCGAAAATTCTTCAGCGACGGATTTGATTTCTGCCAACGCACGTTCTATGAAGTTACTATTCGTCGACGAGCCATCAATAACTTGTCCCGCAATGCATTGAATTACCAGGACGAGAGATATAAAGGAGAAAAAGTACTTCATCTGCGCGTCAACGGGGATTTTTTATGTGTAAAAAAACGCTCTCGCGAAAAAAAAGAGGAACAACATTGAAGTGACAAGACAAAAAAAAACGCATTTAGTGAGCGGATGAAAACGTTCCCGAAACCACCGCAGAGGTGCTTCTGGCCCATAGGCACGATCAAGGGATGGGTCGGGCCTACGGGTTTCTCGTCTAAATCTACACCAGAAGATGTGTTGAAGAATGTTGATTTATCGAATAAACTCGTTCTTGTAACTGGCGCTAACAGTGGTATCGGTAAAGAAACAGCCTGTGCGGCGTTTAAACATAACGCACACGTCATTTTTGCGTGTCGTAATGTCGAAGAAGCATCAAAAATTACGAGAGAATTGAACGCACTGTTACCAAAAGGTTCATCAGAACCTCGTGCTTATGCTTACGCCCTGGATTTGAGTTCGCTCGAAAGCGTGTATAAGTTTTGCCTGAAAGTGAAATCAAATTTTAACGCTTTACACGTTTTGGTCAACAATGCGGGTATCATGGGCGGCGACAAATTCGAAAGAACTGTGGACGGACACGAGAAAATGTTTCAAGTCAATTATCTCGCGCACGCGATGATTGTTCGAGAGTTATTTCCTCTTATGCGTAAAGCTGTCGGGGGCGCTCGAGTCGTTTCGGTGAGTTCTCACGTGCATTTTTTCACGTATCGCAAAGGTATCGATTTCTCAAAAGTTACTGGTGCGAATGCGATGGTGAATTCGGACACGGCTAGAAGCTACGGTCAGTCTAAGCTCGCGCAGATTATCTTCACTCGAGACATGCAAGCTTTGTCGGGAGCCTCGAGACGCGCGTTCGAAAGCGAAATTTTGTTTTTCAGCGTACATCCTGGCGCCATCGAAACGAAAGGGTCGAAAAAGCATGAAAACGGATGGAAAGGTAGACTCTTGCGAAAGCTCTCGAAGCCATTTATCAAAACCGTCGAGCAAGGGGCGTCGACAACCTGTTTTGCCGCGTTTCACAACGACGCACCATACTTCGCAGGGTATTACCTTGCGGACTGTAACTTTTTCCAAAGCTCTAAACATTCGCGCAAAAACCGCGCGTTGAGAGAAAAATTACGCGACGTCACCGGAAAGCTCATCGCAGATTTCAAGGAGAATATTATGTGAATGTGCGCGTGCTAAAAACATTACTCACATAGTATTACAACAATGATTTTACAACACAAATTAATAAATAATCAATCGCGCGAGCTTTTTCATCAGCAACGTCTCGTGTACACCTCGGTGTACCCATACTCCTTCGCGAACGCGTCTACAATCTCCACCTCCACGCGTTCTCTCGTCACCTCCTTTCCCGTTAAATCTTTCAAACTCGTCACGTCCATCCCTTCTAATCCGCACGGCAAAATATGTTCCCTAAAAAACTCCAAATCCGTCTCGCTATTCAGCGCGAAACCGTGGCTGGTCACGCCGCCGCTAATCTTCACCCCGACCGCACCTAACTTCTTCTTCCCAACCCACACGCCAGACATGTCCGACCCGTCCTTCTCGTTCTTCATTTGCCCTCTCGCGTTCGAGATCCCGTATTTCTTCGCCACTTCAATCATCACGTTTTCTAATTTTTCCACGTATTTCCTCGCGCCCAACTTCTTCTCCCGCAAATGGATAATTGGATATACCACAATCTGACCTGGTCCGTGATACGTCACGTCGCCGCCTCGATCAGACTTGACCACCTCGCACTTCAACTCTCTCAACTTTTCTTCCTCCGTTTTAATCGATCTCATCCCAACTTCCGCGCGCTTCCCGACCGTCACGACCGATGGATGTTGTAAAATCAAAAGCACATCCGGGACGAATTGATTCTTCCTCGCCTCGTGGATGGCGTTTTGCAACGCCTGCGCTCGCGCGTACGGGACGAGAGATTGGAAGATTCGGACGCCCAGCGTTTTGGTGGTTGCGGTGGTAGAGGGTGCGTTCTGAAGTAAGGCGTTCAGCGCGCCGCTGGCCATTTCTTTCTGCTTGTGTTCTTCTTCTTCTTCCCAAAGCGCGCTTCTTTTTTCCCGAAAACAGTTGAGAGCTTTTGACGTCACTTTTTCTTTTTTCCCCGAACGCGCAGATAGATACGCGCATTGCGCGCGCGAAAACGCGAGACGCAGAGACACAAAGACACACGCGCAAAGAAAAGAACACATCGAGCGAATGCTGCTGCTGTCGTCGTGGACGCGCGTCGCTCGGAAGCGCTCGCTCTGTAACGTGATAGATTATTGTTCATCGTCATCTTCTTCTTTTCCGGGAAGAAGTTGTTCGCAAAGACAAAGCGCGTTGTCGTTTTCGTCATCGAGCAGCAGCAGCGGCAAAGAAGAGAAAGATGTGATCATCGTCGGCGGCGGACCAACCGGCGTCTCGTTGTACGCGATGTTATCCTCGTTCAACGTTCGAAATATCGCGCTGGTTGAAAAGTATTCGAGCGCATCGAAGCACCCAAAGGCGCACTTTATCAATCGACGGACGATGGAGATTTTTAGAGACTTGCGCGCGTTCGCGAAAGTGAACGCACGCGTGCGCGAGGAGATGTCGGACGTGAAAAATTGGCGACATTTTAGGTACGTGACTGGAGTGTTGGATGTGAACGAGGAGTTAGGGTCCGTGGATCACTTCGCGACGGCGCGGATGGAAGATGGGGAGACGACGGCGTCGACGGAAGGGGTGGTACATTTTCCGCAGCATCGGCTGATGCCGATGTTGTGGGAGAACGCGAGGGAGAAGGCGAGGGAGCCTCGGACGGACGAGGACGACGAGGAGAAGGACAATGATGATGCGTTCGTGAGAGGTGACGAGGTTGTTCGAATAGAGAGGATTAGTAGTAGTAGCAGTAGTAATGGTAGCAAAAATAGCAGCGGTAGCGGTAGTGGTAGCGTTGGAAAGGATAGGTGCCGAGTGACTTTGAAATCGGGTAAAGTGTTAGAGGCGAAATACGTCGTCGCGTGCGACGGAGCGAGTTCGATGGTGGCGAGAACATTGAATAAGAATAGTAGTGGAGGCGCGAAAGCAAAGGACGAGACAAAAATGTTCCCGACGCAAACTTTAGGGAACATTCACTTTGTCAGTCGCGCGCTGGCGAAAAGAATTAAAGAAAAAGGCAACGAAGCGATGTTGTATTTCGTGTTCAACAAGGACATCGTAGGGGTTGTCGTCGCGCATGATTTACGCGAGGGCGAATTCGCGTTGCAATTGCCGTATCACGCTCCCGTTCAGGATTTTAAAGAAATGTTTACCAAGAGTAATTGCGAGATGTTTGTTCGAAAGGCGATCAGCGGTGGTGTTAACGATGACAAAAATAGCACCTCGGTGGTGGACGATATCGAAGTACTCGACGTAAAATCGTGGACGATGGACGCGACGGTGGCGGATGTCGTGATTGACGACGAGCGAGCGCCACAAATCATTCTCGCCGGAGATGCCATGCATGCTTTCCCTCCCGCTGGAGGATTTGGAATGAACACTGGGATTCAAGACGCTCACAATTTAGCGTGGAAACTTGCGATTGCGATACAAAATGAACGGGATGATGACGTCGACCGCGACGAGGACGAAGACAACGAAAGTTTGTCTTCTTCGCTGCTCAACTCGTACGTCAAGGAACGAAAAAAAATAGCCTCAGAAAACAAACAGTTGAGCGTGAATAATTACGAGCGCGTTCTAGAGATACCGAGAGCTTTGGGTTTAGAACCTCGCGCGCTCGATGCGCTCGTTGCGGCGTCCAACGCGTTGCCAGTTCCCCAAGCGCTCAAATCGTTTGCTTTTGAAAAAATTTTGAGCGCCGGACGCATGCAGACGGTGTTTCTCGAAAGCGACAAGAGAAACCCTCTTGGTAAATATCGTCGCGAAGCTGTGAAACGATTGTGTGGTGCATCTGGAGAGACGCTCAAGTTGAAATTTCTCAACGAGGAGCTTGGATTTTCATACGCAAAAGGCGTCAGGGCGACAAATCCAAACGTTCTCGCCGTTGGGAAACGCATCCCACACTGCGCGCTCGTAGTAAACGACGACGGGAAAAATACCATCTCAACGATCGATTTGGGTGGTTCTAACAGTAAGAGCGAATGCCAATTTTTTGCGATAACGTCGTCGTCATCCGTAAACGCGGACGAATATGCTGCTGTAGAAGAAGCTCGAAAGGTTTTACCTAAAGGCGCAACATTAAAATTCGCAAGCGTTGTCGCCTCATCATCAGACGAAGGCAAAAAGAAGAAGGATAAAGACGACGATATCTACATCGATCCATCGAATACCGCGTGGACGGCTATTCTCGAGGAATACAACGCGAAAAATAAGACGAGATCAGGTGCAGAAGTCGTACTTTGTCGCCCAGACGCACACGTCGCCTTCATTGGTAGTTTTAAAAACCTTCCGAATGCCGCGCGAGTTGCTTCAAGAGGAGATTTAGTGCTCTAGCCAACAACTTTGTTGTGTATGTATTTTATGTATTTCTAAATATTGTAATTTGCTATTGTACAGTTCCAAGTGTTGTCATCACATGTGCTACCTAAGGCGGACTAAGGCGTACCAAAAGCTTGTTCTTCCGTAATCTGAAACGAGACGCAAACCATCGCTTTGTTCGGCGCGACGTCGCGAACCTCAAACACCTTCGCGTTTTTAATTGGACATCCCAGGTGACCTTCTGCACGAGAAATGACGTCTTGATCGGTATGCCCTGGTGGTCGAAACGCATACACATGAACAGTTGGAAGTTTTTTATTCGCCCAAGTCGATCGATCAAACGAGTGTTTGAGACAATCGAGAAACTCCACTGCGGTGGCTGGGAGGTTCATGACGATGTGATCGAATGTAGCTCCGCTCGGGGGTGTATGCGTGTCCTCTCCCTGGCTCGTAGTCATGGTCGACCAGTTTGGTTTTGGTACCGACGTGTCTTCTAATCGTTTGCGTTTCTTTTCTGATTTCTTCGTATCTTTTTCTTTCTCGTCTTCGTTTCCTTTTTCGTCAGCGGTCTTCTCTCGAAACTTTTTCAACTCTCGCTCGTACTCGGAAAGTTTGCTTGCCCACATCTCCTCGGGTGCGCTACCGCTGCTCGTTCCCACCGACGGTGCTAACAATGATTTGATAAACGCTCTCGCGTCCATGTTGTACAACTTTACTGAATCTTCAATCTTGTTCAATTTTACGTTCTTTTGCATCATCTCGAAACAGTCTGGATTCAAATCGCTCGCGTAGACGCGACATCCTTTCGTTTTTACGGCTGGAACAACGAACGGCCCAACCCCGGCCATGGCATCTACAATCACTTCACCTCTCTTAAATTCTACGTCCACCAGCCGTTTGTGTTCCGTCTCCAATCTCGAATTCCAATAGACTTTACCAAAATCCACCTCGAAAGAATACCCGTGTTGCTTCACCGTCGCTTTCAAATCCGGGTCACCGTATAACAATTCCCAATTCGGAACTCGAAACATCGAATCGATCGCCCCTACTTTATTCACCACCGTTCGAATTCTCGGATTTTTATCCGCGATGACCTTTGCAATCGTATATTTATAGGGTAGAAACTCTTCTCTCAAATTTACGTGAGCCACGTGCCCGACCTGTTCAAACGCGCTGGGCGTCTCCATCCCGTTCGGCAGTAACTGTTTCAAAACGTAATCTGCCGTGTGATACTTATAATCTAGCGTTATTCTATGCTCCTTAACAACCGCTTCATCATTCTTCAACGACACTCCAATTTCTTCCTCTAACCTCTTCCTCACCTCCTCCGGTAAAAAATCCGCCACCGCTTCCGCCGCGTCGCCGCTTCCGCCGCTCTCGCAACACTCTCGCTTCAACAAAACAATCCTCCTCCGCTCGTCCTCCGCGTCCATCACCACGTCTTGCACGCCTCGCTCTTCCAGCGTATACCCTCTCAGTATTTTAGTCGCTTTCGACACTTTCGTCCGGTCGATAGATATCCCCCGCACGACGAAATAGCTCTCAAATTTTTCCCAATCGATGGTCACTTCAGGCGGAGGCGCCAACGAATGCGTCGGTTGGGATTTTATTAATCCATTCATCGCGTCCCGGGGACCAACGATGGGGGTCTCCGACGGCGACGACGACGACTTAATCGCGGTGGTGGTTTTCATGAAGCGTCTCGACAGACTCAGAGAAATCGTCGTCGACGAAACGCGTCGTATCGATCGCAGCAAAAAGACTGCCCCCGTCGTTCTCGCGCTTTTTTTCCCCGGGGAAGACTTTGAATTGGAAGCGCTGCTGCTGCCACCTTTGGCGTTTAAGAAAGCCGCCGATGTCGTCGTCTGAATCGTCTGAATCGTCGTCGTCGGAGCGCGGCAGCAGCGGCGACTCGCGCAGCCGCCGCTTATACCAACGCCGCCGCGAGAGCGAGAGAAAGCGTTGATGGCGTGCCTCGTGATGTTTTTAGTGACCGCCGCCGGTTTTTTCTTCGGAGATTTGAGAAAAAAAAGTGGAGGAAATCACGCATTTTTACTACTATTTTTACACTTTGTTTCAAGTACCTAAAGGTTTGGACATCTTGGCCACTTTCGAGCTCTTCACCTCGCCGATCGCTCTGTCGTCCATCTCACCCAACGGCCATCTCGGCTTTAAGTTGACCTCGACGTCTCGGTCTCGCTCGTCTTTGAGGAACGCGTCGGCGTCTCGCGGGACGGGTTTTTCGACGCCGACGGCGAGGTTGAGTCTTTCGATGCCGGCCCAGGCGACCATGACGCCGTTGTCGGTGCACCAGGAAGGTTTTGGGAAGACGACGTCGATGGAATGGTTGGTGCCTATTCGGAGCAAGCTGTTCCGGACTTTCTGGTTCGCGGCGACGCCACCGGCGACGACGAGGCACGTAGGCGCGACGCCGTCGGATTCGACCCATTCTAAAGCGCGTTGGACGCGGTCTTCGAGGTGCGTCACCGCGGCGGTTTGGAACGCGTGCGCGATGGCAGCGCGCGTTTCGCGGTTTTCGATGCCGTCCCAATCTTCGGATGGTAATATTTTCTGTTCCGGTTTCGACTCGTCGACGACTGTGCCCAGGTGCTTTTCGATGGCCAATCGAACGTTGGTTTTCAATCCGGCGAAACTGAAATCGCACGTTTTGCGTTTTCGCAACGGGACCGTAAATCTGATTGGATTCTTTACTTTTTTTTGCACGATTTTCTCAAACACCTCATCCGTTATGTGCGCTTCTCGTTCGGTTTCCTTTCTCGCCTGTTCTCGCCTCGGCTCTAAAACTGTTTCTTCGTACTCTTTGGCGAGCTTTTCCAACGCCGGGCCACCACCGCCGCCGACTGGTAAACCGAGAAGTCGCGCGGTTTTATCGTACGCTTCACCTATGGCATCGTCTAACGTTTGACCTAATATCGTGTATTTCCCCACACCTTCTACTTTTAACAACACGTTGTGCCCACCACTCACGAGTAACGCGACGAATGGAAACTTTGCAACCTCTGTTGCTGCTGCCGCCGCCGCCGTATCTTTTTCAATCGATTCGTTCTTCGCGTTCGCTTCCCTCACGCCGTCGTTCCATTCTTCCTCTTTCACTCTCGCCACTAAACAGTGCGCTTCCATGTGGTGCACCGGAACAATCGGTATTCCATATTCCCCGCTAATTTTCTGCGCTTTTCTCACCCCAACTCTCAAGCACATGGACAATCCAGGGCCAACCGTAACCGCCACCGCGCTCACTTCCTTCCCGATATCCGTCACGCCCGCTTTGCTCAAACACTCCTCCACGACGTCATCGATCGCGTTCTGGTGCGCCTCTTTCGCTAAAGTCGGCACCACCCCGCCCCACTCTTCGTGTATGGACACTTGCGACCGTATCGCTTGCGAAACTACGTGACCTGATTTCGTGACAATCGCCGCCGCGGTGTCGTCGCAGGACGTCTCGATGCCTAAAATGAAGGCATTTTTCGGGAGGGATTTGAGGTGCATTTTCTCCTCTTCCGTCGAATACTCGCCGGCGTCGCTCGCGATGCCTTTAGCTGTCGTCGTCGCGCGCCTCCTCGGACGAAGAAGAATGCCGTCGTTATTGTTGTTGTCGTTTGCACCACCGTTACCACCAAAAGAAGACGCGCTTCTTCTCGCTTTAAAACAAAGCGACGGAGACGATGTCCTTCTTCCGTTGGCGGCAGTCGTTGAACTGGTGCACAAACTTCCCGAGAGAACGCGCGATTGATGATGACGATGACGACAGGAAGAAGCGGAAAAACGCATCATCTGCGATGCCGGGGTTGGATTTTTTATAGCTGCCGCCGCCGCTGCCGCCGCTGCTGCTCGAAAAACGACGGGGAGTGTTGAACTTGCGCGTCGCATCTAATGAAGAAAAACTCATCAGTTTTATAACAACTTCTTTTACGACGCGAGAGAGAGACGCGCGCGCGCGAACGCGACGATCTCGCGTTAAACGAAGAGTGCTCTTTTGAGATGGTGCGAGAGGGGACGCGAGGTAAGAAAATCTGATCTTTTTGACTACTGCTCATACATTAAATATATTAAATGTATATTAACTCGCGCCGTAGGAACAAATGGTATTGTTCGTCATCAACGCTTTCGCTAACAAAGCGTCTCGTTTGGCCGTGTTCCAACTATCGGATAACAACGCGAAGTGCGCTTTCGTCGCCGGGTTATCGTCGTAATACGCCTGGGGTACCGCGCTCGCTTCGTCGTCGGCGTTCAATGGGCGGTATCCGAATCCGTACACGTGAATGCTTTCGCATAAACCAGAGAACATGACGTTGAAGAGTAACGCGTAGTGGTCTTGGGTTTTGTACGTGTCTGGAATATCGTCGTCGGCGCCCAACGTGAACCAGGCTTCGCTCATGTCTTCCTTTTCGTGCGCGGCGGCTAATACTCGGTTCACGAAAAATCGGAAGTCGAAGGTTTGTAAATCAGAATCGTAGTTCCGCTTCGTCGCGGATGGAAACGGTCTGTTTACCCACAACACCGGTTTACCGTCGTGCGCGTTGACTCCGTCCAATTCCCCTTCTTGGTGCTTCTCGTCTTCCACGATCCAAAATTTATCTGGAACCCACCCATCCCTGACCGCAGTTTTAGAATTCACCGGTCCAAACGGCGTGTAGCTATCGTCCGCGTTCGTTTGCTCCCCGGTCGCGTAAATTACGCTCGTCTTTGCGCCTAAATCGTTCTTAAACTTTTCGTTCGGCATACTCGCTAGTCGAATCACCGTGTCGTGCTGATCAATCTTCGGTCCCATGTTCATCCCTTTATAAATAGCCGGGCCGACAATCGCGCACGTCCCGAACGATTGCATTTTCACGCTCACCGCGCCGCTAAATCCACACTGAATAGTTTCCAATGGACATCTTTTCTCGTTCGAAAATATCATATCCAACGCCCTTCGTCTCGATCTCTCCGTGCCCGCGAACATCGCCTCTTCGTCCGGCGATATCCCTTCCACCATCCCATTCACTCGATTCCCTTCTCTCTTCCCCAAAATATCATCGATTTCATTCCCGTCCTCGTCCGAAAATGCGATGTCGTCCGTCTCGTACGGCGCTTCTGGCATCGCGCACTCGCTCGGAATCCGCTCCCACTTATATCCCCAATACCATCGCAACTCCGCCGGCGATACGTCGAACCCGGCCCACGGCGATTTTTTATACATATCGCTGCTGCTATTCGGCGACCGCTCGCTCGTCTGCATCGAAACAATCGCGATCGATGCGATCAAAATCCCAACCGCCAGCGCCGACACCACGATCTTCTTCCCGTAAAATCTCCACAACTCTCGCATATCTTCCTTCAGCGTCGGAGCATCCATCGTGTTGCTCTTTTGCATCAACACCAACGGCGCGGCGTCGTCCTCGATCCAGTTCCCGTCCGCGGATCCAAAATACCCGTCTTGGTTCAATTCTTCCAGCGCGGACGATTTTCTGCTTCCCATGTTTGATTTGTTGTTATTCTCGCTCGCAGCAGTCGCGTTTTCTTCGTCCTTTTGTTGTTCTCGTCCTCGTTCTCCAAACCGAGGCGAGGAGGCATCCATCGGCGCGAACTCCTCGTCTTCGTAAAACGCGTCTTCTTCTTCTTCTTCTTCCTCTTTTCGAGGAAAAGAAGCAGACGAAGCGGCCATTGTTGTTATTAGTATCGCTTCGAGAGAGAAGATCTTCTTCTTCTTCTTATTCGAGAGAGAGAGAGAGAGAGAGAGAGTGAACTTTGTCGCGCGAGAGAGAAAGCGCTAGAAGTACGAGAGAGAGAGCTTAGGGTTTAGGGGTTTAGGGTTTTTAGGGAAAAACGTTCGAGTGCATGCGCGCAAAACGTGTAAAGAGCATCACTCAGAGAGAGCAGCGCGCAAAGCGATACTAATAACAAAAAGAGAATAATGCTCCCCTCGCGAACGTCGCACTCGGCATCGATCGGCCCCGGCGTCGTCCCGCGCGGCGTGGACCCGCACTACGACGCCGAAGTCGCTCGAGAGTACGAATCGCGCAAAAACGTCCCGCACAACGCCAAGGGAAGTTTCGGGAGACCGTTCGCGATCGATCCGAGAACGAGCGGACCGATGACTCGAACGCAGTGCGTCGTGCTTTTTTGACTTTGTTTTAATAATCGTCTCTCTTTTCCATCTTCTTCTTCGTTTTGTTCTCGCTGTTTGAGAGAAAGAGAGATTAAGAGACGCGTCGTTTCGTGAACGCGCTCTCACTCGCGCGCGCTGGACGTGTTGGTTTTTGCGATCTCGATTAAAAAACCAGAGAGAGAGAGAGGAAAGACGCGAATTCGTTTTCGCCTCTCGTCTCGGTCGATGTCGACGGAATGTTTAAGAAATGCTCACCATTTTATCTCTCTCTCTCTTTCTCTCTTTCGCTTTAACTACCGCGACGGTACAAAAATAACAGAACGCCGTACGTGACTGGCACATCCGTTCTCGCGATTAAATACAAAGACGGCGTCTTGATGGCGTGCGATACGCTCGCGTGTTACGGGTCGACCAAAAGGTATAAAAACATCGAACGCATGAAGATAGTAGGAAAACACACGGTCGTTGGGTTTACCGGAGAGTTGTCGGATTTCGATTACATCTCAACCTTGTTAGATGAGTTGGAAATGACGGATTTTTGCCACGACGACGATTGTCCGAGAACGCCGAAGGAGATTTATAACTACCTCGTTCGGGTGATGTATAACCGACGGAACAAGTTTGACCCGCTGTGGAACTCATTGGTCGTCTCTGGATGGGATTACGTGGAAAAAAAACCGTTTTTAGGGTGCGTAGGGATGATTGGGCAGCACTACGTGGACGATCACGTGGCGACCGGGTTCGGGAACCATTTAGCGAGACCGCTGTTTAGGGAGAGTTGGAAGGAAGAAATGACGGAAGAAGAGGCGGAGAAGTTGTTGAAATCCGCGCTGTTGAGTTGCGTGATGAGAGATAAGCAGATGATGAACAAGTTTCAAATCTCGAAAATTACCGCGGATGGTCCGGGGCAGATTTCGGAGCCGTTTGCGATTGAAACGAGATGGGGATACGAAAACTACATCAACCCGACCAAATACGCGCCGTGCGCGTGGTAAAAAGGAGGACTTTGGAATTGGTGTCATCATAGAGCTCTGTATACATATATAACTATTAGTAGTGTTTGTTTGTGATCAATATTATTATAATGGTCTATGTAGCTAAAAAGTTTTACGCAATCAATCGTGCTTTCTTCAATAAACGAAACGCGACGCCGCTCTCGCCCGGACGAAGCTCTGGTTCGTACTCGTGCGCAAAACTGCTGAACGGGTTCAAGAACACGTCCTGTTTCAATCCGTCTTTGTTTTGTTGCATGGAAAATTCCAAAGCTTCTTCGTTATCGATCTTTTCTACGCACTCTTCTAACCGTCTTTGTAAAATTTCCGCCGTGATCTCTCTCGTTCGCGCTTTTTGCGTCGCTTCCTCCTCCCACTCAACATCCACCGGCCATAACATTTCTTTCTCGTCGTAACTCTTAGCTCTTTTGTGCGGTAACGTATCCGCATCCGCGGCGGACGCTAACATGGTGAAAATCGCGTTGCAACAGTCCGGCACGTATTTCGTCAGCGCCTTCTTCCTCGCGCGACGATCTTTCAACGCTTGCGCGCGAACGATTTTACCTCGCAACTGCGACGCGCACTGTTTGATGGCTTTATCAACCGCCTCGGCGATTTCCGCGTTTTCATCGCCGATGTATTCTTTAGACGTACCTTTAAATGGAATTTTCGTGGATACGATGGAGACAAAAACGCCAATCTTATCGTTGTTCTTGTCGATTTTATAGGTTGTCCAATTCAAACGCTGGACGCACCTCGTCGCGACGTCGGCGCCACCTTCGAATAACAACGGAATTCGATTGGCGAATCGAAAGACGTTAAACCCAGGTTTCACGTCTCTCCCACCTAAACTCACGCACGCCTCTACGATCAAAGGGTGGCCACCACACGCCAACGCGGGTGACGCGTACGACGCGATCCAATCCGGGCCGAGCTCCTTCATGACCCCTAAACGTAAGTTGTACTCCCCCGCGGGCGACAAACAGTCGCCGCTTGGATCCGAAAATCTCGCCGACGCCAACAGCTGCTGAATTCTCGCGCCTTGCTTGTCTGAAACGTTCTTCGGATGCATGCTGGCAGAAAATCCCGCCCCTAATTCTCTCGCCAATCGGTTCGCGTGTTCGCGATTAATGCACGTGAACTCTTTGTTGAAAAACCCACTCAAAGTCTTCTCTTTCGTATTCGACAACAAATCTTTCACCAACAACTGATTTTCCTTCGCCGCGCTCGGGTGATACTTTGTCGCTCTCGGTAACGGCGGCATAACTTCCGCGCGTCTCGCGAAGTGTAACTGAATGTCCTGATTCCTCGCCGCCGCGCTCCCAGCCGCGTGCGAAGAGATGTACCGGAACCCAAGCGCCGCGTACGGCGTCACAATCGCCAACTGTCTCAAATACGCCAACACGTACTGTCGATGACTCGTCCAATTCCCCTCAATCGTTACGGACAACTCCGCGCCGTGCCAGTTTGTCGTGTTTGGTTTCTTCTCCTCCTTGTGCACGTTCGGCGCGTTCTTCTCGATGTCGATATCCAAGACGTATTCCGATACAAATTTCTGTCCGGGTTGCGCGCTCCTCACTCGAATCGGCAACCCGGTCGTTTGCTTCGACCAAATCAACGCCATCTTCGATCCCAAGCCAAACTTCCCTCTGGTTTGTCTCACCCCGTACTTCGTCCCGGACAACACCCGCCCCAACATGTTCGGTATGTCGTTGTGTTCCATACCTTTCCCGTTGTCCTTCACGGTGATTTTAAAGTACGACTTCTTCTCGTCGCCTTTCGAGCTCGCGTTCCCGCCGCCGCCGCCGCCGCGCCCACCTCCTCCTTTTTTACCTCCTCTGCCCGCGTTCCCTGCCGCCGCCGCTTTCTCTTGTTGCATCTCCACCTTCGCTTCTCTCTCCAACCGTTTCGCTTTCGCCTTCTCCGTCTCAAAATCATCGTACAAAGTATCGTCCTTCCTCACGTGCGCGTCCAACCCAATCATCGTCTCGTACTGCGTCAGCGTCACCTCTTCCACCAAAACGTCCACCTGCGGTAAAACCCCAATCTGTTCCGCCGCGTCCAGCGCGTTTTCGATGAACTCTCTCAACGTCGTGTACAGCGATTTCCCGGCGTTTTCAAATCCAGCGATGCCTTTGTTGTCCTGGAAAAACTCCGCCGGTGATTTTTGCTTCAAGTTTGCATCTCCACCACCACCACCGGTGGCGCCGACGTCGGCGGCTCCTTTCTTCTTCGGTGGCATTATGTTCTTCTCTCTCTGTCTTCTCTGCACAAAGAAGTGAAGAGCGTAAAGAAAAACAAACCGATGATGAGTTTTTCCTCTTTTTTTTCTTTTCTCGTTTTGTGAGATGTGGCTGTCGATTCGATTTTCAAATTTTTTTCTTTTTTTTACTCGCACAAGGAACCTCTTTCGGGAAAAGTCGCCATTCATTCGTACCAGAGAGAAATTACACGCACATAAATACACACACACACTAGAATTAGTAGAGAAGAAGAAGAAGCAAAAAGAATGGTGCGCGACTGGCGTTTATCTTCGGCTGGCTCGCCGTGTCTTCTCGCGGCGCGCGTTTGAAGAGGGAACGAGAAGAGAGACGCGCCGTGTAGTCGTGTAGTCGCAGTTTTTTCTTTTTTTTTCAAAGTCAACGGACTTCTTTTTTTCTTTTGTTCTTCTTCTTTTCCCCTAATTTTCCCTTCTCTTTTGCTTTTGGGAAGAAGAGAGAGAAGAAGAACGAGATCGTTTCGATGCTTTCTTTCTCTCTCTGTTCTCTCTCTGTTCTCTCTCTCTCTGTGTGTGTGTGCTTTTGCAACAAAAATGGACTTCTATTATTTCTCACATATATTTCTGAATTCTCTTTGAAAAAAAAAAACAGGCGAAAAAAGGCACGAATTCAACTTCAACCGGAGGAGGATTAACCGAAGAACAAAAGCAAGAAATCCGCGAGGCGTTTGATTTATTCGACACGGACGGATCGGGAACGATCGACGCGAAAGAGCTGAAAGTATCCATGCGCGCGCTCGGATTTGAACCAAAGAAAGAGGAGATTGCAAAAATGATGCACGAGGTGGATAAGGACGGATCCGGGACGATTACGTTCGAGGACTTTTTGAAACTGATGACGGCGAAGATGGGCGAGCGAGACGGCAAGGAGGAAATATTGAAAGCGTTTAGACTGTTCGACGACGACGATACCGGGAAGATTTCGTTCAAGAATTTGAAGAGGGTAGCGAAAGAGTTGGGGGAGACGATGACGGACGAGGAGTTGCAAGAGATGATCGAAGAGGCTGACAGAGATGGAGATGGGGAGGTGAACGAGGAGGAGTTCTTTCGCATAATGAAGAAGACGGCTTTGTTTTAAAAAATGAAGAAGAAGAAGAAGAAGAACGCGCGAGAGCACGACGCGAGAAATTTTTTGTACGAGTATATACTTATAATAAAATAAACCGCATTGTAATGCAAATAAACTTACTTACTCTAGCAGACACACATCTTATATGAATAGAAAGAAACGTTCTCGTTGAGTGCGTGTGGGGTCTGTGATTTGACAGAGCGCTTTTGTTAAAATATATACGTAAGTATCATTCGCGTGCGCATTAAAAAAAGTATATATCATCTTTTACACGACGAGAGCGTTTCTCGTCTCCGAGAAAAAAAACACTCATAGTTTGTCCTCTTTTCTTGTATTCTTCCTCCTCCTCGTCGTCATTTATTGCTTCCGTGGACTCTCAACCTGTACACGCACGTCCACTTCGCGTTACCGTGATTAGAGTCCACGGAAAAGCGCACGCGATCGGTCGTGCCAACTATCTTGTCTTCGCTAAACGTAAACGTCGTCACGCCATCCGCGACGGTCGGGTCAAACGTGAAGTTTCCAAACTCCTCGTATTTCCACGACATTTTCTTAACGTTGTTATCGTTGCTATCATCGTTAGCGCTACTTTTCTTCACTTTCGGAAACATACCCCAGGCGCCTAATTTGACCTCTTTCGGCGCGGACGATCGATCGTACGCAATCAACGGGTTTACGTGTTCCAACGTAAATCCCGACACCGTAATTTTCTCCTTCAATTGCACATCCACGTACCCTTTCGTCCCTCTCAGGGCTAAACAATCTCCTGGTGGTTCTAACGTCTGTTTCAACAACCATTCGTTCGATTTCGGGTGCGGCGCCGCTTTCCCTCGAAAATACATCAACATCGCGGTAATCGGCCCGCTCTCTCGGGCGACCAACGGGGACAACGTCGAGTGTTTCAACACTCTCCCGCCACCGTGAATGCTCGCGTAATCCACCAATCCCGTCTTATCCGCCAACGCGTGCGTCATTCTTTGCATGGCTGTCTGCGTCGACAAACCTTTCTTCGCCAATTTCAACTTCACATCCTCCATATCCGCTCTCAACTGTTCCGTCGCTTTTTCGATCTCCTCGTCCTTCGCCGTCCACGGCGGCGACGACGGAACTTTACCTTTCCCGCCGCCAAACCATCCTTTCTTCTTCTTCCCGGCACCACCACCACCACCACTGCTGGTTTCGTACCACGCGTCTATCGTCTTCTGCATCGCTTGATCCCACGGCTTATCCTCGTTTATGATTTTCTTCACCGCCTCCATCTCTTTCGTCAACCGCGCGAGCTCCGCTTTCGTCGCGCGATCGTCCAACGTCGACGACAAACTACCACTACTTCTATCGCTACTCTCTTTCACCAAAACCATCAATTCTTTCACCTTCTTTTCCATCTCTTCTTTCGTGCAAAACGTCTTCCTGTTCTCCTTCGTCTCCCGTTCCGCGCTCTCGCGCAGTCGTTGCACCTCTCTCTTCACCGGATCCAACGCCAACTTCTTCTCGCCTTCCTCGCGCATCGATCGAGCGATTTTTGAAACCTCTCTCGCTTGTAAAACCACGCCGACGAGGACGACGAAGAACACGAGCATTGCTACCAGTAAAGAGGGCACGCCGTTGCCGCCTTTTGATCCTCCCGATCCTTTGTATTTGTCGTTACCGGTAGAAGTCGTTCGAATTTTGAAATTTGAAGTCGTGTTGCGCCTCGTCGTCGTCGTCGTCGCATCGTCGTCGTCGTCGGAATAATCATCGTCCTCGTCGGAATCTGGCGCGAGCATCGCCGGTGGCGTCGGCGTCACCGAAGGTGGTGCCGATCGTTTCGACGAGCGAGCGTTCGTCGTTCGAACCATGTATGGGTGATAGATGTGTCTATTAAAAAAAAGGTGCCGACTTGTTGGGGAAAAAAGTGGCGGATTTTGCTTCAGAAAAAGCGAATAAGGAAAGCGAGCGCGTGAAAACGATGCTTTAAACGCTCTTCTCGCGAGAGAACGTAAACGCGCGGAAGGAAGAGAAGAAGAAGAAGAAAAATGGATGATGATTCGGTGTTCTCGACGCTTTTCGCGAGAGGTTGGCGGTTGAGAGAGGAGGAGGTTCTGAAGAAGAAGTTGTTGGGGAAAAACGTGTCGATTGAAGAAGGTGAAAGAGAAAGAGACGACGCGAACGCCATCGAACGCGCGTTATTGAGCACAGATTTCCTCGAAGAAGAAGACGAGGACGACGACGACGATGAAGAAGAGCCGTTATTCTTACCGTCCATACCGAACAGAAGAGCCGCTTTGAATACTCTTCGGGGGGATGCTTTGAAAGGTCCACTCGTGTGGCAAGTCGTGGACGCGAAGGACGTG
>Ga0255767_1000122_pt1 | contig 63335 bp, 55 predicted proteins | sample 071ome_24_FD_179967 | JGI IMG/M metagenome (GOLD analysis project Ga0255767, IMG submission 179967) | Coastal salt marsh microbial communities from the Groves Creek Marsh, Skidaway Island, Georgia - 071402CT metaG (version 2) | ecosystem: Environmental > Aquatic > Marine > Intertidal zone > Salt...
CTCCCCGCTCGCGGTCCCTGAGCCTGATCCTCCGGGTGGATGCTCATGGTAGCACGAGCCTGGGCCCCGATCCCGGAGTCTCCGAGAGGGGACGCGGAGCGGCGGTCGGCATTCAAGGAGATTTCAGGTTCTCCCTCAGGAGGCGTCCCCGAGAATCAGGCTCTGAGGAGAGATCTCCGGGTCGGGGCGCGCGCCGGGCAGCAGTCGACCGAAGACCCGCGGTAGCTCGATGCGGACCGTCGCGCCGTGCCCCTCCCCTTCGGAGTCGAGTCGAATCGTCCCTCCGTGGCTCCGGACGGCCTGATGGGCCAGGGAGAGCCCGAGGCCGCTCCCCTTCGAGTGATTCCCGAGGTCCCCCGCAATCTCGAGGGGTCGGAAGATCGCGTCCCGGCGGGAGCGGTCGACGCCGACACCATGATCGATCACCTCGAGCGCGCAGCGATCTCCACGACCCTCGATCCGGATCAGGATCTCGCCGCCCGCGTGAGAGAACTTGACCGCGTTGTCGAGGACACGCTGCAGGACCCTCACGAGGATCGACTCATCCCCCTCGATCCGGGAGTCTCCCCGACTCTCGACGCGGATCGAGACCTGCCGTGACTCGGAGGGCTCCGCCACGAGGTCCTGCGCAGTTCGCACCACGCTCTCCAGCCGGACCGGGCTCACCACCGGATCGATGGAGCTGGAGAGCCACTGGAAGAGCTCCATGAGATCGTCCACGAAGGTCTGGATCTCGCGCCCCGAGGTGCGGATCTGCTCGGCGAGGCTCTCCTGCTCCGAGCGGTCCTCGCAGAAGCCGTGACTGATCAGCTCGGCGAAGCCGAGGATCGAGGTGAGCGGAGTGCGGATCTCATGGCTCATCAGGGCGATGAAGGTGCTCTTCATCCGGTCGAGGCTCTTGAGCTCCTGATTGAGGGTGCTCAGCCGGACGAGAGCATCGGAGAGGCTGCGGGTCTTCTCCTCCACCTTCGCCTCGAGTCCGGCGATGAGGCGGCGGTTCTCCTCCTCGAGATCGAGCTCCCGACAAGCCCGTGCGAGCGCGGAGTCGAGCGCACCGAGCAGGCGCTCGGTCGAGCCCTTCACCAGATAGCAGGTCGCGCCGAGGTTCAGGGTGTCGGCCGCGAGCTGCTCGCTCCCCGAGGCGGTCATGAAGATCGTGGGGACCGCGAGGGAGGCGCCGCTGATCAGGGAGAGGAGATCGAACCCGCTCAGGTCGGGGAGCTCGTGGCTGATGATGCAGAGCTCGTGCCCCCCCGCGAGGACCCCCTGCCACGCGGACATCCCGTCCGCATACGCCCGGACCTCGAAGCCGCGGGTCTGGAGGTGACTCTGGATCTCTTGGCGACGAGCGGCGGACTCGTCGGCGAGGCAGACGGTGCGCATCCGGCTCCCGGGCTTGTGGGTGACACGGGGGCCCCTCCCCCATCAGGAAAGTCTACGATGCCCCCACCGAACCGACCCCCACCACCAGAGGAGGGCCGCAACGCCGATCCCCACTCCATCCGCCAGAAGATCGGCAAAATCGGGCGTACGGCCGGGCACGAGGCCCTGATGCAGCTCATCCCCGGCCGCCACGAGGAGGGCGGCCGCCGCCGCCCCCGGGATCCACTCCCCGGGCCGAGCCCGCCAACCCCGCCAGCCCCGAAAGCACGAGAGGAGCAGCGCATAGGCGATGGCATGGGCGACCTTGTCCCCCCCCGCCGCGGCGGCGGGCAGGGTCGGCAGCTGGGAGGGCGTCCGGGAGGAGAGGAGCTGGAGCCCGCCGATCGCGAGGAGAGGGAGGAGGAGGCCGAGGAGCCTCATCGCGGCCCATCGAGACAGTGCTCGAGAACCGCGGCCCGCACCTCCACCCCGTGGCGCACCTGGTCGAGGATGCGGGAGCGCGGTCCGTCCGCCACCGCGTCAGAGATCTCGACCCCGCGGTTCATCGGACCGGGGTGCAGCACGACCGCGCCGTCCGGCATCCGGCCCAGCCGCTCGGCGTGGAGCTGGTACCGCTCCACGAAGCCATCGAGGTCGAGGGAGACCTCCTCCCGGATCCGTTCGCGCTGGATCCGGAGCATCACGATGGCGTCCAGCTCGGGGAGCAGCGGATCGAGCTCGGCGCCGCGCTCGACTCCGTCGGGCACGCTCTCGCGCTGCAGCTCGGGCGGAGCCACCAGGTGGACCTGAGCGCCCGCGAGGGAGAGCGCCACGACATCCGAGGCGGCGACCCGGCTGTGCCGGACATCCCCGACGATCGCGATCCGGCGTCCGGCGAGGTCTCCGAGCTCCTCCTCGAGGGTCAGCCGGTCGAGGAGTCCCTGGGTCGGATGGGCGGTCGTCCCGGCCCCGGCGTTGATCACCGCTCCCGCGGCGATCTCCGCCACCTGGCGAGGCATGTCGTCCTCCCCATGACGAAGGACGAAGCCGTCCACCTCCATCGCCTCGATGGTCCGGATGGTGTCGGAGAGGCTCTCGCCCTTGCGAAGGCTGGAGGCATCTCCATCGAAGTCGATGACGCGCGCTCCGACCCGCCGCGCGGCGAGCTCGAAGGAGATCCGGGTCCGGGTGCTGGGCTCGAGGAAGAGGTGGACCAGCTCCCGCCCCGCGCAGAGTCTCTCGCGCTCGGCGCGGGGGAGCTGTCGCAGCTCGCGAGCCCGCTCGAGGATCCTCTCGATCCCCGCAGCACCGAGGGAAGCGAGATCGATCAGGTCCTTGGGCATGCGGTTCACCTTCCCTCGGGAGTCTGCGTCAGGGCCGGGGGGAAGGCGGCCCACAGGGAGACGGGGATGCACTCCGTCGATGGGGTCGCGCCGCTTGCCTCCAGGAGCCCCTGAAGGGCTTCGGCCCGCGCTGCGGTGAGGGGCGCGACCTCCTCGGGGAGATCCTCTCCGCCGAAGAGCGCGGTTGCAACGGCTCCGCGCAGCGCGGCCAGTCCTTCCCCCTCCCGGGCGGAGACCTGGAGGTCGACCGCCTCCGGGGGGGAGCCGGGGAGGTCGGCCTTCGTCCCCACCCGAAGCACGGGACCGGTGCACTCGGCGGGGAGCGAGATCCCCGCGCCATCGCGAGGGACGAGGAGCAGCACCAGGTCCGCCGACGCGGCAGCGGTCAGCATGCGTCGGACCCCCTCCGCCTCTAGGACATCCCCGCTCCTCCGGATGCCCGCTCCATCCACCCACCGCACGGGACGGTCGGCCACGACCCCCGGAGCCTCGATGCGATCCCGCGTCGTGCCCGGTCGTTCGGAGGTCACGACGCGCTCCGCGCCGAGGAGCCGGTTCAGCAGGGTGCTCTTCCCCGCATTCGGGGCTCCGAGGAGGGCGATGGTCGGGGGACGCTCGAAGGCCGAGACCGCCCTCCGTCGCCCGAGGATCGAGACGAGCTCCTCCCGCGTCGGAGGCGTGCTCCGAGCGAGGAAGGCGTCCCAGGCGCGAGCCTGCGCGAGCAGGTGACTCCCGGATCGCGCGCTCGGCGCCCGAGCGGCCAGGAGGAGCAGCTCCCGATCGACCGCAAGCGGAGACACTCCGGCCGCGTCCCGCGTCCATCCTCGCGCCTCGAGGTCGGCGAGCACCCGGTCGACGATCAGGGGGCTGCCGTGGAGGGTCAGGAGCGCCTCATCGCTCGCGACCCCGAGGCAGAGACCGTCATCGAGGATCTCCCCGGTCCGGTCCCGCAGCCGCCCGTGGCTCGCCCCGCCCGGAATCAGGCGACCATCGAAGAACTCCGGCATCGAGGCGGCAAGGTCGCTCCCTCGGAGGGAGAGAACGGCGAGGGCCCCTCGACCGGGAGGGGAGAGGAGGGAGACTCGAAGGGGAGCCGCAGGACGGGAGCCGCTCATGAGGTCGCCTCGAGCGCGGCGAGCAGCCCGAGGTGGGTCAGAAGAGGTTCGACCCGCTCGATCTCGGGGAGGTACTGCGCCCACTGCTCCGCATCGCCCCCCGTCGCCACGACCGGAGCGGGCTGCCGCCCCTCTCCCTGTCCGACCCAGGCCCGGATCCGCCCGATGTGGTGGGCGACCCCTCCGCGCAGGAGGCCCCCGACGCCCCGGGCGATGGCGGACCGCGTCTCGTGGCCGACCGCGGGGTCCCGGGGATCGGGGCTGGGCTCCACCTCGGGGAGTCGAGCGGTTCCTTGAACGAGGGACGCGGAGAGGAGGGTCGCCCCGGGGAGGATCACCCCCCCGGCGAAGCGCCCCGCCGCATCCACCGCGTCGATCGTGATGGCCGTGCCGAAGTCGACGAGGACCGCCGGTCCCCCGGGCGCCTGCGTCGTCCAGCCGAGCGTGTTGAGGAGACGATCGACCCCGATCCTCTCGTGTCGGGTGACCTCGGGGGCGATCGGGACCTCGAGGTCCGCCGCGGAGAGGAAGGTCCGAGGGGGCTCACCCTCCGGGCGGGGCTGGAGCAGGAGCGCGCTCACCGACTCCCGCTCGACGCTCGCGATCCCCACCCGGGCGGAGCCGCGCCACGCGTCGACGAACACCTCGGGCGGACCACCCCCGCGAAGCTCCGCGTGAGCGATCCGCCCTCGGACCCCGGGGACTCCCGCCTCCCAGAGGACCCACGCCGCGGTGGAGTTCCCGACATCGATGGTGAGCGCTCCCGGCACCCGGCCTCCGTTCCGGCGAGATCATACCGATCCCGGGCGGAGAGCGGACCCCGATCGGCCCCGGACGCGACGAGGGCCCCCGACCGCGGGGAGCGGTCGGGGGCCCTCGGGGAGCATGTCCGGGTTTCTCCCGATCAGTAGTCGAAGTTGAAGTCTGAGGCGACGGTCCCCTTGTAGACCCCACGGAGCTCCATCTGCAGCTCGTCGGGAAAGTCTGCGTTCCCGACGGCGTCCTCGATGGTGATCTGGTCCGCCTGGAAGAGACGACGGAGGCTCTGGTTGAAGGTCTGGCTCCCGTAGTACTCCCCCTCCTTGATCGCGTTGTAGAGCTCCGGGGTCCGACCCTCGCGGAGGAGCTCACGGATCGTCGGAGAGTTGATCATCGTCTCCAGCGCGGGGACCCGGCCGCGACCCTCCTTGTAGGGAACGAGGCGCTGACTCACGACCCCCTGCAGAACGAGGGAGAGCTGCAGGCGGATCAGCTCATGCTGGTGTGGAGGGAAGTAGTTGATGATCCGCTCGACGGTCTGGGTCGCGTTGATCGCGTGCAGCGTCGAGAAGACGAGGTGCCCCGTCTCGGCCGCCGAGATCGCGGCCTCCATCGTCTCGCGGTCGCGCATCTCCCCGATGAGGATCACATCCGGAGACTGACGCAGAGCGTGCCGGAGCGCGCTCGGGAAGTCCTGGGTGTCGATCCCGATCTCGCGCTGATCGATGATGGACTTCTTGTCACGGAAGACGAATTCGATCGGGTCCTCGATGGTGATCAGGTGCCGATTGAAGTTCTGATTGATGAAGTCGATCATCGTCGCGAGGGTCGTCGACTTTCCCGAGCCGGTGTTCCCGGTCACGAGGACCAGGCCGCGCTTCTCCTTCGCAAGGTTCATCAGGATGTCGGTCGGCAGGTTCAGCTCATCGAAGTTCGGCACCTGGCTGACGATGTGGCGGAAGACGAAGCCCATCTGCCCCCGCTGGTGCAGGATGTTCACACGGAAGCGGCCGATCCCCGGCAGCTCGTAGCTCGTGTCGACATCCAGCGCGTGCGGGAGCGGCTCGCGGCGGGAGTCCTCGATGATCTCGAAGATCTCCTGCGCGTCCTGCGGGGCGACCTCCTCGGTGTCGAGGAAGTGGATCGCGCCGTCGATGCGGAGGGAGGGCGGGGCCCCGACCTTCACAAAGAGGTCGGACGCCTTCTCGACGACCATCTTGCGCAGCATCTCGTGGAATTCCATCGTCCCTCCGGATCGTTCGCGGGAGCGGCGGGAGGAGGCTCTCCTCCGCCGGCGTTCCCGTCGGCCGCTCTCAGTTTCCCGGGCTCCCCCTCCCCCGGGCCGCATGGCCACGACGGATGGAGACGCCTGAGAAGACTAGCCCGGAGATGGGGATGTCGTCGAATCGCCCGGGGGGCTCAGGAGGGCTCGACCCCGGCTTCAGGGTCGAGAACGGCCGGAATGCGCTTCCACAGGGCCTCCAGGACCCGGGGAATGCCGTGCCCGGAGACCCCGGAGATCCAGGCCACCGGCTCCCCCAGTCGGCGTTGGAGCTCCTGACGAAGGGGCTCACGCTCCTCCTCGGCGACGAGGTCCGCCTTGTTCAGGACCGTGAGCTTCGGGCGCGTCTCGAAGACCGACGAGTACTGCCGGAGCTCCTCCCGGATCACGAGATGCTCGTGGAGCAGCGTGTCGAGGTCGCGCCCATGGGGGTCGAGCAGATGGAGGAGCACCCGGGTCCGCTCGAGATGCCGGAGGAAGTCGAGGCCCAGCCCGACCCCCTGATGCGCACCCTCGATGATCCCGGGGATGTCCGCCACGACGATGCGGCGCTCCGCGTCCAGCTCGACGATGCCGAGCTGCGGCGCGAGGGTGGTGAACGGGTAGTCGGCGATCCGCGGGTGGGCCGCGGAGACCCGCGAGAGGAAGGTCGACTTCCCTGCGTTCGGGAGGCCGAGCAGTCCGACGTCGGCGACGAGCTTCAGCTCGAGGGAGAGCTCCCGCTCGATCGGCTCGCCGCCGGGCGTCCATTCTCTCGGGGCCTGATGCGTCGCGGTCTTGAACCCCTCGTTCCCACGCCCGCCCTCGCCCCCCTCGGCGACGACGAACTCGAGGCCAGGGCGGTCGAGGTCGACCACGAGGCTCCCGCTCTCCCGCTCCCGGACGACGGTCCCCACCGGCAGGGGGATCCGCAGGTCATCGCCGGAGCGTCCGGTGCAGCTGCTGCCTCCCCCCTGCTGGCCCGAGCGGGCCCGATAGAAGCGCGCACGCCCGATGTCGAGGAGGGTCGAGATCTGGGAGTCGGCGACGAGGATCACATGGCCGCCACGGCCGCCATCCCCTCCGTCGGGGCCGCCGCGCGGGACATACTTCTCCCGTCGGAAGGAGACGCAGCCATCCCCTCCCCGTCCGCTGCGGACATGGAGCAGGGCCTCATCGACGAATCGCATGCCTCGGGCCATCGAATTCCTCGTCGTGCCGGCGCCCCGAATGGACACGAAGGCGGGGGCGCATCCATGCGCCCCCGCCTCCGTCGGTGAACTCTCGGATCAGGCGTCGACGACGTGGACCCGGCGCTGTGTGCCGAACTCCACCACGCCGTCGGTGAGCGCGAACAGGGTGTAGTCCCGTCCGAGCCCGACATTCTTGCCCGGTCGGAACTTGGTGCCGCACTGCCGGACGATGATGTTGCCCGCCTGCACGGCCTGTCCACCGTACTTCTTGATTCCACGGTGCTGGGGGTTGGAGTCGCGACCGTTGCGCGACGCTCCCTGACCCTTCTTGTGCGCCATGTCTTCTCCTCCGTCGGATCGATCTCCGGTGAAACGGGGCTCAGCCCTCGATCTTTGCGATCCGGACCTGGGTGTACTTCTGACGGTGTCCGCGACGGGTCCGGGAGTTCTTGGTGCGGCGGAACTGATGGAAGATCAGCTTCGGCCCCTTGTACTCCCCGATGACCTCGGCGACGACGCGGGCCCCCTCGACGAGAGGCTGCCCGATCCGCATCTCCTGCCCCTCCGGCTCGATGCTCAGCACCTCGCCGAACTCGACGTTGGAACCCGGCTCGCCTTCCCGCAGGTCGACGAGGAGCGTGTCCCCTTCGGCGACCCGGTACTGTCGGCCGCCGTCTCGGAAGATCGCGTGCATTCCCTGAACTCCTTCATCGGGGTGGAGGAGGTCCTCACCCGCCCGGGTCTCGCCCCTTCATCGGGCGCGCCCTCAATCCCTGTCGCTGCCCCCGCGGAACTCGATCGAGTACCGCCCGGGTCCGAGGTCGTCCGCTTCGAGGACGACGATGCGCTTGCCGGTGTGCTCCTCCAACTGTTGGAGGTCCTCCCGGCGACGGTCGCGCAGGAGCTGGAGGGCATCCCTCCGAACCCGAACGACCGCCTCATCGCACCCCTCCTCCGCGAGACCGCGGCGGAGGTGGCGCAGGATCCCGGAGGCGAGGCTCCGGGCGTTCCGGATCGTGCCTCTCCCCTCGCAGGTCGGGCAGACCTCGCGGGCGACCCGCTCCTTCGAGGGGCGGAGGCGCTGACGGGTCAGCTCGATGATCCCGAACCGCGAGAGGCGACTGAACCAGGTCTTCGCCCGGTCGGAGCGCACCACCTCACGGAAGTGCTCCTCCAGACGGGTGCGGTTCTCCGCCTCGATCATGTCGATGAAGTCGCAGACGACGACCCCACCCATGTCCCTCAGCCGGAGCTGCCGGGCGATCTCGCTCGCCGCCTCGAGATTGATCCTCAGCGCCGTCGCCTCGAGGTCCTTTTCACCCCGGTAGCTGCCGGAGTTGACATCGATCGCGACGAGGGCCTCGGTCTCATCGATGACGATGGACCCCCCGCTCGGGAGCGGTACCCTGCGATCGTAAATGGTGTCGATTTCGGTCTCAACGCGAAATCGGGAGAAGAGCGGGAGGGGGCCCGCCGAGTGGCGCACGCGACCGGCGTGCTCCGGCATCACCCGCCCGAGAAACCCTCGGACCGCCTCCGCCTCCTCCTCCCGATCGACGAGGATCTCGTCGATCCCCGGGTCGTACAGATCCCGTACGGTGCGGATCACGAGATCGCTCTCCCGGTAGAGGAGCGCGGGAGCCTGCTGCTCCTCCGCCCCGGCGACGAGGTCCTCCCAGACCCCTCCCAGATAGGCCAGATCGCGCTCCAGCGTCTCTCGCGTCTCCTCCGAGCCCGCCGTGCGAATGATGAGCCCGACCCCCTCGGGTCCTCCGAGGGAGGCCGCGAGCTCCCGGAGCCGCCCGCGCTGCTCCGGGTCCTCGATCTTCCGCGAGACGCCGGCCCGGGCCATGCCGAGGAGCAGCACGAGGAAGCGCCCGGGCAGTGAGACGTAGGTGGTGACCGTGGGACCCTTGCTCCCGATCGCCTCCTTGGAGACCTGCACGAGGAGGGTCTGCCCCTTTCGAAGCAGGTCCTGGATCAGGGGCTTGCTCCGGTCCTTCGGGAGCGGCTCCGCGAGCTCCTCCCACGGGATGCCACGGGCCCCGCCGTAGCCGGGATGCAGGTCACTCACGTGGAGAAACGCGCACTTCGACTCGCCGAACTCGAGGAAAGCGGCCTGGATCCCGGGCTCGATGTTCACGACGCGGGCGAGGTAAACATTCCCGACGAGGGAGCGGCGGTCGGTCTCCTCAAGGTGGTACTCCAGCAGGGTGCCATCCTCGACGATCGCGACGCGGCTCTCCTCGGGGTCGAGGACGTTCACCAGCATCCGCTTCATTCGTAAATCCCGATTCATGTTGGACTTCCGCCCGCCGAGCCGCGTTCCGGACCCGGAGTGTACTCGGAAACGGTCGGGATGCCACCGCCGCGCGCCCGCTTCCCAGCAGGTTCCCCCGAATGCAGGAAGGAGGAGCTCCCGGTGACCGGGGGCTCCTCCTTCCGAGGTCGGGCGGCGACGGTGAGTCGAGGCTCAGTCGTCGGAGCCGTCCTTGTCGGAGAAGTAGTCGTAGCGCGCGGCCTCCTCGAGGGCGCGCTCGTACAGCTGGTCCGCGACCGCGGTGCTCCGCACGATCCGGGGAGTGATCAGGATCATGAGGTGCTCCACATCCCGCTGCTGACGCTGCCACTTGAAGAGGTGACCGAGGAACGGGATGTCCCCGAGGAGCGGGATCCCGCTCTGGATCTCGAACTCGCGCTCGGTGTGGAGACCGCCGATCACCGCGGTGTGGCCGTCCTCCACCTTCAGGTAGGTCACGACCGTCTGCGACGCCTCCCGGGGGAGATCGATGTACGCGCTGTTCGAGCCGGTCTGATCGGTGAAGCTGAAGCGATCGAAGCCCTGGATGGCGGAGGTGGTCCCCACCAGGGAACTGACCTTCGGGATCACGTTCAGGTGGATCGTGTCGGTCCCCGCGATCACATGGGGCTCGATGTAGAGGGTGAAGCCGACGTTCACCGGACTGCGGTCGTTCTCATCGATCGAGACGGTCACGTTGCCGTTCTGATCCTGGGACACCTTCTGCACCGCGAACGGAACCGACTCCCCGACGAAGATCGTGGAGGGGTAGTTGTCGAGGGTGGTCAGGCGCGGCTCCTGGATCACCCGGGAGTTGTCGTCGTCGTCGATCAGGGAGAGGAGGACCTGCGTCTGGGTCAGGTCGAGGATCCCGAGCGCCTCGAACGGCACTCCGAGCGACTCCCAGTTGCCGATGTCGAAGGGCCACGTCCCCCCGTAGTTCACGAGCCTGGAGAAATTGAGGTCAGCCGGGTCGTTGTTGTTGAGGAGGAGGTTCCCGTTCGGGGCGGCGCCCCGGGCGGCGATCTGGATCCCGTCGCGCACCGGCGTGTTCGGATCGTCGAACTTCAGGCCGAGCTCGAAGATGTCGTCGGAGTTCGTGGAGACGAAGCGGACCTCCACCTGGACGAGGGCGGGCTCGACATCGAGCTTCTCGATGATCCGCTGCATGGCGTCCAGGCGCGGCGCGACATCCTTCACGATCAGGGAGTTGGTCTTCCGATCGAAGTCCATGTCCCCGTCCTCGCTGAGGGCCTTCCGCAGCGCCTTGAGGAGCGTGAACTCCTCCTCGTTGAGGCTGCCGGTGCTCGGCGCCACCCCGTCGATCGCGGAGTGCGCCTGCTTCTCGACATCACTGATCTTGGCGGTGTAGGTCTCGGGCGGACGGATGTACTTGAGCTTGTAGATCCGGGTCTCGAGCTGCTTGACGAGCGCGTCCGGGTGGACGACCCGGATGATCTGGGCGATCCCGACCCGATCCTCGACGGTGACATAGCCGGCCGTCTTCACGATGGCATCGAGCGCCTCGCGCCACGGGACATCGCGGAGGGCGATGCTGACCGTGCCCGTCACCTCCTCCGAGATGACGATGTTGGCGCCCGACTGCTTGGCGAGGAGGTCCAGCACGACCTTGAGGTCGGCATCCTGGAACTCGATGCTGATCTGGGGGGGCTGCGTGAAGCGGATGAGCCGCGGAGTCTCCTCGATGATCGTGCACTCGGTCTCACGGGCGATGAGCTCGAGGGCCTTCCGCCAGTCCACCGCATCGAGGCTGATCGAGACGGTCTCCTCGACCTTCGGATCGACGACGATGTTCACATCGACCTGACGGCCGATGTCGGACAGGACCTCCTTGAGGTCCTTCTCCCGCACATCGATCGTGATGTAGTCGAGGGTGTCGGTCCGGCGCGGGAGCGCGGAGGAGACCCCCGATCCCTCGTCGGAGTTCGGCTGTGCCGGCAGGGGCGCGGCACACCCCAGGGCCAGGAGCAGTCCCAGCAACGGCTTCGAGAGCGACTTGTGGCTGCGACGCGTGACTTGCATTGGTACCTCCCGTGGAGCGCTGTTCCTCGCCGACTCCGGCCGCTGGTCCAGCACGGCCGCGGGGCGACGAGTACCTATCTATCGGCCCTTCGGGCCCGCTCCTGAGGGGGCAATCGATCGGGAACGCGAGGTCCCCTGAGATCGAAGAAACGCCCCGGAGAGGCCTTTGACGGCATCTCCGGGGCGTTCAGGCGTGATTCGGCGGCCGGCGGGGCCTCGGAAGGCGGGATCAGTAGCGCCGGAAGACGACCGCGATCCGCTCTCCCTGGAAGGAGAACCACACCTGGTTCGCATCGATCTGCTCCACCACGCAGCCGACGACCTGGTCCCCCACCCGGACGGTCCGGCCTCCGACAATGGCGAAGTTGCCATCATCCGACTTCACGATCCCCTGGATCGAGACGCCGAGGACGCCGAACTCGCGCCAGACGCGGGCCTTCTCCACCCACTGGTCGGCGACCACGCGGACGGTCTCCGCGACCTCCCGGAAGCTGGAGTCCGCGGCCTCCATCTGGCCGCAGATCCGCTCGACCTCTCCCCGGGTCCGATCGACCTCGGGGAAGTCACGGTCCCGGAAGGACAGCTCTATCGAGTCGATCAGTTCGCGAGCGATCCCGTAGAGGTAGTCGAGCTTGAGGGAACGGATCAGGTCCTCGATCTCCCCGAGGCGCTCCTCGATCCCCCGCACCTCGACGGCGAGGTCGGCTTCGACCACCCGGTCCGAGTTCTCGAGAAGCTCGAGGAGCTGGACGTAGAACCCCATCGCGGAGTCCTCGTCCCCCTTGTTCAGGGCGTACTCGATGCTCCTCAGCCGCTCGCCCGCCTGCTGGACGATCCCCTCCTGGTACTCGCGGCTCCAGCGGGAGGCCGGAGCGGAGGTCGTCGCCTCGGTGAGCTGCGACGAGGCCCGCGGAGTGAAGGGGTCACGGAACTCCCGCTCCTCCTCCAGCTCGTAGGCCTCGAGGCGGAGCGCGAGGCGGATGAACTGGGTGTCCTTCGTCAGCGCGGCGAGCGCGGGGAACTGGCGAGCGGCCCGCATGACGTTCATGCCCTGCGCCGCGGCCTTCTCCAGGTTCTTCATCGCCTCGTCCATGCGCTGATCACGCGCGTAGGACTCCGCGAGGAGGAGGGAGGCCAGGGCCGGCGATCCGGCGCAGCCGAGGAAGTCCCGGTACTTGCGTCGAGCCTCGGTCAGGTCTCCCAGCTCCCGGTAGACGAGGCCGAGGGTCACGTGGTAGTCCGCGTTGTAGTCCCGATTGGTGACGAGCTCCTCGAGGCTCTGGCGGGCGCGCTCCCACTTGCGGCGCGCGAGGTCGTCCTTGACCTGCCGGCGCAGCTCGCCGTCCCGGCGGGCGCTCGACGCCTCGGTGACGACGAAGCTCTCCACCGCCTCCGTCTCCGGCGGGACGCCGTCGGTCGAGGTCTGGGCGAGGAGGACTCCGGTGACGAGAGTGCAGAGGGCGACGCCCCCGATCCGGATGATCTTCGTTGAGTTCACTGGGTCACCTCCTCGGGGACCGGCGTGGCGGAGTAGGTGTAGGTGGACAGCTCGACCACGAGGGACTTCCGCGGATCGAGGGCGGCCTCGAGAGCGCTGCCGGCCCCGCCCGAGGCGAGGTTCTCGACGGAGAGCTCGTCGACCTGCAGGAAGCGGGTGTGGTTCTCCACGCCGTTCAGGAACTGCAGGAGCGCGGGAAAGCTGCCCGCCATCTCGAAGCGATACTTGTGCTGAACGAAGCTCTTCGGCTGGTTCTTCGGCGCCGGCGTGTTTCGGTTGCCGGTCCGGCGAGGCGCCTTCGTCGTGTCCTTGACCTCGATCGGATTGGCGCTCGCGATCTCGAGTCCGACCTCGGAGCAGAGCCTCGAGATGTCGTCGAGGAAGGCGTCCGGGCTCACCTCGTCCTCGCGGGGGAGGATCTCGGTGTACTGATCGACGATGTCGGAGAGCTCCCGCACCTTCGCCTCGAGGTCGGGGATGCGATCGCACTTCGCCTGAGCGACCCGCTGCCGGTCATCGAGGCTGCTCAGCTCGCTCTGGAGCTCCTCCCGCTGGGAGTTGCCCATGAAGCCGAAGACCACCTCGCCGACGACGAGGGCGCCGGCCACCACGAGGATCCCGACGAGCTGCTGCTTCTCGGTGAGCTTCATCACTTGCTCTCCTTCCCGGCCGCGGCGACCTGGGCGTTGGCGGGTTTGACCACCCGCGGCGGATCGTGGAGCGGCTTGAGGTCGAGCTGGATCGTCGACTCGAGGCGCGCCGGCTCCTCAGCCGAGCCTTCGAGCCTCGACCACTGGTGCGGCGAGAACCCGAGGAAGTCCCCGAAGAAGTGATCGGGGAGCGCGCTCGTGTCGAGCAGCCCCGAAAAGAGGCGGGAGTCGTCGGAGAGGCGCGAGCGGAGCTCGGTGAAGCTGGCCGGGTCGAGGCTCTCGGTCCAGCAGGTCAGGACCAGCTTGCCGCCGGTCTGCTCCTTGCCCGCCTCCCAGCGGTACTCGCCGGGATCGAGCGTCTCCATGAGGAGGCGATCGATCCAGATGTCCTCGGGCGTGAGGCGGGCGAGCTGATCGAGCTTCTTGCCCCAGAGGATGCGGCGCGTCTTGATCTGGATGATCGCGCTCTCCCGCTCGCGGTAGTAGTCGATGTCCTTGTTGATCCGATCGAGCTGCTCGGCCTGCGCCTCAAGGCGCGAGACCTCGGTCTCACGGTCCTGGACGGCGGTCTCCAGGTTCCCCTTGTCGATCCAGACCCACAGCGAGGCGATCCCCACCAGCATCACGGCCGTGACGCTCGCCGTCAGGGTGTAGAACACCAGCTTGGGCAGGCTCGCTGCGCGCTGGAGCTCCGGCGGGAGGAGGTTGATCTTGATCACGGTCTACTGACCTTTCCGTGTCGGTCTCGTGGCTCGGTTCAGCTGCAGTCCAGAATCCGGGCTCCCAGCCCCACCGCGATGGGGAGCTGGTTCGCACAGGCCCGGATCAGCTCGACATCGACCTTGTCCGCGGCGATCTCGACGTTCTCCAGGGGATCCCAGAAGTGGATCTCCCGCTCGAAGACGCGCTCGAACACCTCGGCCAGCCCCTGGGAGCGGGCGCCGCCTCCGGAGACGTAGATGTCCCCGACCTGCTGATCGAACTGGTTCTCGAAGTAGTCGAAGGAGAGATGGATCTCGTTGGCGAGATCATCGAGCACCGGGGTGGTGGCCCCCTCGATCTCGCCCTCGCGCCCCTGCGGGTTCCGCTTCAGCTCCTCGGCCTCCGCCTCGTCCATGTGGATGTCGCAGGCGATCGCCTCCGTGAGCTGGTTTCCGCCCACGTAGACCTCCCGGGAGAAGCACGAGGTGTTGCCCTTGAGGATGTTGATGTTGGTCTTGGTCGCGCCCATGTCGACGAGCGCGGTGATCCGGTTCTCGTCCTCGAGGCGGGGACTGTTGCTGTTGCGCAGCTCGAACGCGTTCCCGAGGGCGAACACATCCACGTCGACGACCACCGGCGTGAGGCCGAGGTCCTGGATCATGCTCACGTGCTCCTGGATCAGATCCTTCTTCGCCGCGACGAGGAGCGCCTTCAGCTCGCCGTCCCCCGCCGAGTTGGCGAGCTCCTCGAGCTTCTGGCCGTCGATCGCGACTTCATCGACCTCGAAGGGGATGTACTTGTCCGCCTCATAGCGGAGCGCGCCCTTGAGCTCATCCTCCTCCATCATCGGGAGGTTGAGGTAGCGGACGATGACCGACCGGCCGGAGATCGAGGTGGCGACCCGCTTCGTGCGGATCCCCGCCTCCTGGAGGACGCTCATGATCACCTCCGGGAGCTCCTCCCGATCGTGGATCCGTCCGACCCCGAAGCCCGTGACCTTGATGCTGTCCCCGAAGTCGGTGAGCTCGATCGCCTTCACCTCGCTGGTGCCGATGTCGAGCCCCACCAGAGCGTTCCTGCGTTTGAACATGCTCTCCAAGCCTTGTCCGCTGTGCGGCCCGCCCCCCGCCCCGTCGTCGGGGAAGAGCGCTCCGCGTCCCATGACCCTCCCCGGAGACCCCGACGGTCCGGGAGAGGGATCAGAGGGCTTCCTGTGCTACTCGCGTCCAGGGGAGGCCGGGCCGCAGACGACGCGGGCCGGGTCCACCGGCGGGGACACCGCCGTTCGAGGAGGGTCCCTGCAAGTATAGGTACAGGATTCGCAGACCGTCAAATCCGCGGCGGGCTCGGGGACCGCGCCGGGTCGGGCAGAGGGGTGGAGAGGTCGGGGAAGGCGGGCATCGAAGGGTGGGCTGGGGCTCCGTCAGATACGCTCGCCGAGCTCGGGGAGCTTCTCGAGCGCCCAGCGCTTCAGCGCCCGGGTGATGGAGACGCCGTCGCTCATCTCGAGGCAGCGGGCCGCGATCTCCTGGGTCTCGTAGGCGCGGAGGCTCCGGATCACCCGCTTCGTCTCCGGGATCAGCTGGGGACTGACGCTGATCTTGCGCAGCCCGAGGCCGAGGAGCAGCGGGATGTAGAGCGGCTCCGCCGCCATCTCCCCGCAGACGGAGACCTCGATGTCCCAGCGCCGCCCCACGTCCAGGATCTGCACGAGCAGACGCAGGACGGCCGGATGGACCGGATCGTAGAGATCCGCCACATGCTCGTTCCCGCGGTCGACCGCCAGGGTGTACTGGACGAGGTCGTTCGTCCCCACCGAGAGGAAGTCGACGCGGGAGGCGAGGAGGTCGGCGATGAGCGCGAGAGAGGGCACCTCCACCATCACGCCGACCGGCATCTCCTCATCGAAGGGGACCCCCTCCTGGCGGAGGTCATCCCGGACCTCGTCGAGGAGGACCGTGGCGCTGTCGAGCTCGTGGATCGAGGTGATCATCGGGTACATGAGCCGCACCGGACCGAGCGCGGAGGCGCGCAGGATCGCCCGCAGCTGCTCGCGGAAGACATCAGGTCGATTCAGGCACCATCGGATCGAGCGACAGCCGAGGAACGGGTTGTCCTCGACGAGGGAGGAGTTCTCGAGGGCCTTGTCCCCGCCGATGTCGAGGGTGCGGATCGTCAGCGGGCGCCCGCCGAGCTCCTGCATCACCATCCGGTAGTTCTGGAAGTGAAGCTCCTCGCCGTTGCGAGGACTCTGAAAGTAGAGGAACTCGGTGCGGAAGAGCCCGATGCCGTCCGCGCCCAGCTCGACCGAACTGTGCACCTCCTGAGGAAGCTCGATGTTCGCGAGGATCTGGACCTGGTGCCCGTCGATCGACTCGGAGGGGAGCCGGGTCTGGCGCCTCAGGCGACGGGCGACCTTGCGGGTGTCCGCCTCGCGGTGGCGGTACTCCTCGAGGGTCCGGTCATCGGGGTCGATGATGACGACGCCGCGGAAGCCGTCGATGATCACCGTGTCCCCCCCCACCGTCGCGGTCGCGATGTCGTCGAGCCCCACCACCGCCGGGATCCCGAGCGCGCGCGCCATGATCGCCGTGTGGGAGGTCTTCCCCCCGACATCGGTGGCGAAGCCGTGGATCCAGCGGGTGTCCAGCTTCGCGGTCTGGGCCGGCGTGAGGTTGTGGGCGATGAGGACGACCTCCTGTTCGAGGGTGTTGATCGTCTCCATCCTCCGCCCCAGGAGGGTGGAGAGGATCAACTTCTCCACGTCGTAGAGGTCGTGCACCCGCTCGGCGAGGATCGGGGAGTTCATCGCCTGGAACTTCTTGATGTAGCGGTTGAGGACGCGGGAGACGGCATGCTCCGCGGTGTACTGGTGACCGCGGATCCCCGCGACGATCTCCTGGTTGAGGATGGGGTCGGCGACGAGGTCCTTGTGGATCTCGAGGATCTGGGTGTGGATCTCGATCTTCGAGTCGAGGCGACCGATCTCGACGGCGAGGCTCCGCTGTGCGTCCTGGACCGCCGCTCCGAACCGCTCGATCTCCGCCTCGACCTCCTTCGACTCCACGAAGCGCTGGGGGATGCGCAGCTCCTCCGTGTCGAGGACGAAGGCCTGGCGGATCACGATCCCCGGAGAGACGGGGATCCCCTTCTTCAGCTGCATCGCGCCCCCCCTCCCGCAGGTCGCGGGCCACTACTTCGCGCCGAAGTCGCTCCGCACGAGGTCGCCGAGGGCCTGCATCGCCGCGTCCGCATCCGGCCCCGAGACGCGCACGACGATGCTGCCCCCCGGGGCGACCCCCAGGCCGAGGATCGCGATGATGCTCTTCCCGTCGACCTCCGCTCCCTCCGGAGTGGAGACGCGGACCTCCGAGTGAAAGGTCTGGGCGAGCCTCACGAACTCGGTGGACGGCCTCGCGTGGAGGCCGGTCTTGTGCGTGATCTCGAGGGTCTCGATGCGCTCCACGTCAGGCGGTCCTTCGCGCTGCGGTGCCGAGGAAGTGCTCTGCGAGCGCTTCCGCCAGCCTCCGGGGATGGTGACGGGCGGTGGTGGAATCCTCATCGATCAGATTCGCCTCCACGACCCTGAGGCCTCGGGCTCGCAGCTCGTCCGCCCCGGTGACCGGCTGGCAGCCGAGCTTGGCGTAGCGGTCGAGGAGCGCGACGGGGAAGGTCCCATCATGGGCGAGCACGCCGGTGACGAACCGCTCCCCCGCGTGTCTCTCCAGGGCATCGACGTGCGCGGCGAGATCCAGCCCGTTCGTCTCGCCGAGCTGGGTCATCACGTTCGCGACGTAGATCTTCCGGGCGTCGCTCTCGATCACCCGGCGCCGGATCCCCTCCACGAGGAGTCCGGGGATCACGCTGGTGAAGAGGCTGCCCGGTCCGAAGAGGAGGATGTCCGCCTCCTCGATGGCCCGCGCGACATCCGGCTCCGGCTCCTCGACCCGGGGTCGCATCTCCAGATGCTCGATCGCCAGCCCCGAGGCGGTGATCTCCACCTCCCCGGTCGACTTGGTGCCGTCCGGGTGGGTGGCGATCAGGGAGACCTTGCGACCGGTCGCCGGGAGGACCCGCCCCCGCACCTCGAGGAGGTCGTTCAGCTCCCGCACGGCGCGATCGAAGCTGCCCGTGACGCGGGTGAGGGCGGTGATGAGCAGGTTCCCGAAGCTGTGGCCCTCGAGCTCGGACTCCTCGAACCGGTAGTCGAGGAGGCGCGTGAGCGTCGGCTCACCCCCGGAGAGGGCGACCAGGCAGTTGCGAATGTCCCCGGGGGGGACCATGTCGAACTCCATGCGCAGCCGACCGGACGAGCCGCCGTTGTCGGTGACCGCCACGATGGCGGTGATAGAGTCGACGAACGCCCGCAGCCCGGTGAGAAGGCACGACATGCCGGTCCCGCCCCCGAAGGCGACCACCGCGTGCTCTCGGCTCGGGCGGGACGGGGCCTCGGCTGGCCCCCGATCCGCTGCGGTCATCGACCCTCCCCCTCGTCGGGATGGGAGCCCGCGCCGGCGGAGGACCGCCGGCCCGTTCCTCAGGGACTCGGGAACTCGGTGCGGTCGATCACCTCGGAGTAGGTCTCCAGGTCCTCGCCCGCGTCCGACGCGGCGTCCGAGACCTCGGGGCTCTCCGTCCGGTGATCCCGGCGCTTCTCCTTGTGGTCCCGCACCCGACGCTCCGCGCGATCGATCATCGCGTCGATCGCGGCGTTCATCTTCGACTCCTCGGCCCGGACCACGATCGTCTCGCCCCCCGCCACGGCGAGAATCGCCTCGGCGCTCTGTCGAGCTCCCTGACCATCGAGGACGATCTCGATCTTCGTCAGGCCATCGAAGATCCGTACGAGCTTCTCGCCCTTCTGCTCCGCATATCGCTTCATGCCGTCGGTGACGCTGTCGTGCCGCGCGGTGATCTGAATGATCATCCTGCCTCCTTCGTCGCCGCCCGACCTCGCCCCGCCCCCCTGCGCGCGGGCGCAGGAGGCCGTGGGCCGGAGGAGCGGTCTGCTGTCGACCCATCCCCCCCTGGGGGGGGATGGTGGGGCCTGAGCCCCGGTTTTCGCCTCTTGGTCCGAGTTCGCCCGAGGCGGGTCGAGCGGTCGCTGGCTCCGGTGCGGATGCTCCATCGTGATAACACACGATCGGAGAGGTGTCCATCGGCGCGAGAACGGCAAGGATCGGGCCATTGCCGCCCATCTGCCCTCTGGGGCCCCCTCCGAGGCCGTTCTCGGAGCTCCTCCCCCAGGCTCCCGGTGAGGCGTCCGCTCAGAAGGCAAGCGGGGCGGTGAGGGGACGACAGGGAGGCTCCCCCTCGTAGCGGAGACGGACGAGATGAAGACCCTGCGGCGGGGCGGAAGGACCCGCGAGTCGCCGATCTCCCGACGCGAGGGTCTCCGCCACCGAGCCCACCGGCCGGGCTCCCCGCCCCACCTCCACGAGGGTGCCCACGATGTTCCGCACCATGCGGTAGAGGAACCCCTCCCCGATCACCTGGAAGGCGAGCTCCGGACCGAAGGAGGAGATCTCGAGGGCTCGTAGCGTCCGCACGGTGTTCTCCGTCTCTCCCTTCGAGCGGGTCCGGAACGCGGCGAAGTCGTGGGTACCGACGAGGCTGCCCGCCGCCTCCCGCATCGCGGAGAGGTCGAGTGGGCCTCGGTATCCCCAGAGCCGCGAGCGCGCGAGTACCGGGGTGGAGGGGGCGTTCCAGAGTCGGTAGACATAGAGCTTCTCGATGGCGCCCCGGACCGGATCGAAGTCCGGCTCCGCCGGTCGGTGGGACAGGACCTCCAGATCGTCGGGGGCGAGGGAGGTCAGGGCGCGTCCCAGCTCCTGCGCGCCGAGGTCGCTCGCGACATCGAGGCGCAGGCACTGGTCGAGGGCATGCACTCCGGTGTCGGTGCGCGAAGCACCTCGAATGGAGATCTCCTCCGAGCGGGTGACCCGCGCCGCCGCAGCCCGCACCTCGCCACAGACGGTACGGACCCCCTCACTCTCCGCGAAGCCGTGGAAGGCGGTGCCGTCGTAGGCGAGTCGAAGAACGACGGAGGTCAGCGGGTCCGCCACAGCTCGGCGATCTGCACGGCGTTGAGGGCGGCACCCTTGAGGATCTGGTCCCCCACCACCCAGAGCTGGAGGACGCGCTCTCCCGCCGCGCGGAGGCGCCCGACATGGACCGGATGGGTCCGGGCGAGGGGGCCCGGGGTGGGCGGCTCGCTCGGGTCCGCCGCGAAGACGACCCCCGCCGCCTCCCGGAGGAGGGACGCGGCCTCCTCCAGCGGCGCCGGCGCATCGAAGGAGAGGGTGACGGCGATGGAGTGGCAGCGCTCGACCGGCACCCGCACGCAGGTGGTGTGGACCCGCAGATCGGGCCAGTCGAGGATCTTCCGGGACTCGTCCACCATCTTCCGCTCCTCGGTGGTGACCCCGTCCTCTCCGACATCCCCGATCAGGGGGAAGAGGTTCCCCTCGATCGGGAAGGGGAAGGGGTTCCCCGCCTCGAAGCCCCCGCCCTCCCGCTCCCGCACCAGCGCGTCCAGGCCGGCGCGGCCGGCCCCGGAGACCGCCTGATAGGTGTCGGCGACGACTCCGAAGCTCCCCAGGCGGCGCAGGGGCGCGATCGCGAGGAGGAGCAGGATCGTCGAGCAGTTCGGGTTGGCGATGATGCCGGGCTCGCGCTTCACGAGGTCCCCGTTGATCTCCGGCACCACGAGGGGCACGGCGGGGTCGAGCCGGAAAGCGGACGAATTGTCGATCACGGTCGCGCCCGCGGCGGCGAAGCGCGGCGCCCACTCCCGGGAGACCGCGCCAGAGGCGGAGAAGAGCGCCACATCGACTCCCGCGAGGTCGGCACCGTCGTGCAGCTCCTCGATGACGAGCTCGACGCCATCCTTCCAGGGGAGGCTCGAGCCGGCGGAGCGGGAAGAGCCGAAGAGACGGGGCGGGGTCTCACCGAGCGGACTGGAGCGCAGGAGATCGATCAGCTCTTCTCCGACGCATCCGCTCGCCCCGACGATCGCGACCGTTGGCATCGACGTTCCTTTCTTCGCGCGAGGTACCAGAGACCCCACGGGAGGATGACCAGGAGGAAGACGACGAGCGCGATCACGAAGATCTCGGTGCGTCCCATCGTGAAGAGCATCGGCTACCCGGCACCCTCCGGCTGAGGGGGGAGCGCCCGCTCCTCGATCTCCTTCCGAAGCATCGCACGGAACTCGTCGAGAGGCACGGCCCCCTGGTCCCCCACCCCGTGCCGGCGCACCGACACGGTGCCCGCCTCCTCATCCTTGCCCCCCACGACGAGGAGATAGGGGATCTTGCGATCGGCGCCGTTCTTGATCTTGGCCCCGACCCGATCGCTGCTCCGGTCGATCTCCGCCCGGAGACCGTCCGCGCGCAGCGCCTCGTGGACCTTGTTCCCGTAGTCGAGGAACCTCTCGCTCACCGGCAGAACCCGGACCTGCTCCGGAGCGAGCCAGGTCGGGAAGCTCCCCTCGAAGTGCTCGATGAGGAGGCCGCAGAACCGCTCCATCGATCCGAACGGCGCCCGGTGGATCATCACGGGGCGGTGCACCGCGTTGTCCGCGCCGACGTAGGTGAGGTCGAACCGCTCGGGGAGGTTGTAGTCGACCTGCACCGTGCCGAGCTGCCACTCGCGGCCGATGGCATCCTGGACGACGAAGTCGATCTTGGGTCCGTAGAACGCCGCCTCGCCCGGCTCCTCGGTGAAGGGGACCCCGAGGGACGCTGCGGCGTCGCGACACGCCGCCTCCGCCCGATCCCAGCGGGCGGGGTCGCCGGTGTACTTGGTGGAGTCCGGGTCGCGCAGCCCCACCCGCACCCGGTAGTCGGTCATCCCCAGCGTCCCGAGCACGAGCTGCACGAGCCCCAGGCAGCCCCGGACCTCGTCCCCCACCTGCTCCTCGGTGCAGAAGAGGTGGGCGTCATCCTGGGTGAAGCCGCGCACCCGGGTCATGCCGTTCAGCTCCCCCGACTGCTCCCAGCGGTAGACCGTGCCGAACTCCGCGAGCCTCACCGGCAGGTCGCGGTAGCTGTGGGGCTCGGAGGCGAAGACCCGGATGTGGTGGGGGCAGTTCATCGGCTTGAGGAGGTAGCCGTCGACCTCGCCGGCCTCGAGCTGGTTGGAGAGCTCCGCGCAGCTGCACCCCTCCTTCGCCAGCCTCTCCAGGTGTTCGTTGTGGATCAGCGGTGGGTACTGGCTCTCGCGGTAGTAGGGGAAGTGCCCGCTGGTGCGGTAGAGATCGAGCTTCCCCACATGCGGGGTGTAGATCGTGTGGTAGCCCTGACGGACGAGCTCCGTTCGGATGAACTCCTCGAGCTCCCGCCGGACGACGGAGCCTCGCGGGAGCCAGAGGACGAGCCCCTGCCCCACCGCCTCGTCGATGCGGAAGAGCCCCAGCTTCTTCCCGATGACGCGGTGATCGCGGCGCTTCGCCTCCTCCAGCCGATCGAGGTGCTCGGCGAGCTGCTCCTCGTGCGGGAAGGCGGTCCCGTAGACCCGGGTGAGGCTGTCGGAGTCCGCATCGCCGTGCCAGTAGCTCGAGGCGACGCTCATCACCTTGAAGGCACCGATCCGCCCGGTGCTCGGGACATGGGGGCCCCGACAGAGGTCCTCCCAGTTCGTCCCCGGCTCCCCGGTCGCATAGAAGGAGAGGACCTCCGAGCCGGCCTCGACGGCGCGCTCGGCATTGTCGATCTTGTACTTCGATCCCTCCCCGCGGAGCTTCTCCATGCCGGGCTCGAGCGCGAGCTCGTAGCGGGTGAAGGGCCGGTTCTCGGAGATGATCGCCGCCATCTCCTTCTCGATCGCCTCGAAGTCCTCCGTCGAGAGAGGCCGGGCGTCCGGCATCGCGATGTCGTAGTAGAAGCCCTGATCGGTCGGCGGCCCGTACACGAGCTGGGCCTCGGGCACGATGCGCTGGATCGCCTCCGCCATCACATGGGCGGCGCTGTGGCGAATGAGGAAGAGGGCGTCCTCCGCCGGCGGCTGGCTCTTCTTTCCAATGGTGACGAGCGAGACCTCGGCGTCCCCCTCGATCGGGGAGTTCAGATCGACGAGGGTCCCGTTCACGCGGGCGCCGACGGCAGCCTTCGCGAGGCCCGGGCCGATGTCCGCGGCGATCCGCCCGGCATCGATCGTCTCCGCGTACTCCCGTTGGCTTCCGTCCGGCAAGGTGATCACTGGCATCGCTCTGGCACTCCTGCTCCTCCAAGGACCGAGGATCCGGAGGGGCTCGCCCCCCTGCGGGCGGATTCTAGCCATGACGCCCCCTCGGCGGACGGCGATTTCTCGATTCCCCGGACAGCCGAGACGCCGGACGCTCCTCGGCCCCGGGCCACAGCCGCCGATCCTGCCGCCGCCCGTGACTGCCGCAGTGGAACGGGAATCGCGGAGAGGCGAAGGAGACCCGGGTCCTGAAGCACCCCGACATGCCTCGGAAAGTCCGCCATAATTGAAGATATTTGCCTCACATTCACGCTGCTCCAGTCGGACAATGGACGGGGTCCCAGTGCGCCTCTTTCGCCCGGCTCCGGCCGCGACGGCCCTGTGGACCACGCTCGGTTTCGAGCCCTCCCCGATCGTTCGTTCCTTTCTGATGGGAGCCACTCGCCATGGCCCACGCCCATGCCTGCAGCCTCGGCCTCTCGGCCACCCTGCTCGGACTGCTCCTGCTCCTCGGCCCCTCGACCGCAGCGGGGCAGTGCCCCGTCGGCAGCTTCGTGGTCTCGGGGACCGTCATCGACGCACAGGGGGCCCCGCTGGCCGGGTTCGACCTCGACATCCTTGACGGCGGCGGGAACCCCTTCCCCCTCTCCGGGGACTTCACCGATGCGAACGGCGCCTTCTCCCTCACCATCTGCCAGATCATCCCGGATGGGTTCTACGATGTGGTCGTGAGGCCGCCCTCCACGACCAACTTCCTCCAGACCGTCTACCCGTCGCAGTTCATCGCGCAGGGTGCGGTGATCGGACCCCTCGTCGTCGACCTCGGGGTCCGCCTCCTCGGAGTGGTCGTGAACGACGCCGGTCTCCCCGTCTCCCAGGCCGATCTCCAGTTCTCGGACCCGGTGTCCGGGGCGATCACTCAGATGGCGAACGAGACCACGGATCTCACGGGGTCCTTCGACATCCTCGTCCCACCCGGCAGCTGGGAGGTGTCCATCCGGGAGCTCCCAGGCGACACCCTGCCCGCCGGACCTTACATCCCCACGGAGCTGGGAGTCCTCGTCCTGAACGCGGACCTCGATGTCGGGACTCGGACCATCCGCCGGGGGTACACCGTCACGGGGACGATTCTCGGGCCGACGGGACTCCCCGTCTCGGGCGTCGACATCGATGCCCGGGATCCGGCGACGGGGGTGGAGCTCCCCCTCTCCGGCGACACCACCGGGACGAGCGGCACCTTCTCCGTGCTCGTGGCCGAGGGGACCTGGGAGCTCGAGATCGAGCCCCCGACCGGAAGCGGGCTCGCCGGGACGATCATGGTCTTTGCTGTGAATCCGCCGGGACCGATCGCGCTCGGCTCCATCGCTCTGACGCAGGGGGTCCTCGTCAGCGGTGTGACCTCGAGCGGGACCGCGGCGGTGCCGAACGTCGACCTCGACTTCATCATCTCCGCCACCAGAGCAGAAGTCCCGACCCCCGATGACAATGCGAACGGGAGTGGTGCCTTCGGCGTGCTCGTCGCCCCGGACACCTACGACATCCAGTTCCGCCCCCCGTTCAGCTCGGGGCGCGCGCCGGTCGAGCTCACCGCGGTCACGATCACCGGCCCCACCAACCTCGGGACGGTGGTGCTCCCCCCGGGGGTGGACCTCACCGGGAGCGTGACTCTTGGCGGCGCACCCCTCCCCGGTGCCCGGGTCACCCTCTCCCAGGGAGGCCTCGGGGTCCTCGTCTTCGGCAACACCACCGACCTCCTCGGCCAGTACGCCCTCCGTCAGGTCGCCGGGGTCTACGATGTGACGGTCACCCCGCCGATCGGCCTCCCGGCCGCCTCGGTGACGGTTCCCGCCGTGGACTTGACGACCTCCGCCGTCGTCGATGTCGACCTCACCCCGTCGGGTCCGACGCCGCCCCCCCCCGTCGACGGGCTGGTCTGCACCGTCTCGGGGGATGAGTCCCAGCTCGAGTGGACCCTCGGTGCCTCCGACTACGACGAGATCCTGATCCTGCGGGACGCGACCCTCGTCGGAGCGCTCGCCGCCAACGCCGTCTCCTTCTCGGAGTCCAGCCTCCCCCCGGGACCGCACGAGTACCTCGTGCGCGCGAACCGGAGTGGACTCGCCTCCATCGATCGCGACTGCACCATCGTTGTCGGGCCCGCGGACCTGCCCTTCATCCGAGGCGAGACGAACGATGACGGCATGGTCAACATCGCGGATGCCATCGTCATCCTGGGGGTCCTCTTCGGCGGATCGGTCCCTGTCCCCAGCTGCGTCGACAAGCTCGATGTGAACGACGACGGTGCAGCGAACATCGCGGATGCGGTCTATCTGCTCGGATTCCTCTTCACGGGGGGCAACCCCCCGCCTCTCCCCTACCCGCTCGCCGGACCCGATCCGACCCCCGACGCCCTCGACTGCCTCTGAGGGCACCGAACGGGCTCCGGCACCCCGTCCCCGGTGGGCCTTGCATGAGCTGCGCCTCAGGGACGATCCGCCGGATCGCCGCCGCCGTCACATGGGCCGCGCTGTGGCGGATCTGGAAGAGCGCGTCATCCGAGATCGGCTGGCCCGTCATCCCCCCGGCGACCAGTGCGGCCTCCGCGTCCCCCTCGATCGAAGTGTCGAGATCGACGAGAGTTCCGTTCACGCGGGCACCCACGGCGACCCACGCGAGGCCGGGCCGATGCCCAAGGCGATCCGGCCGCATCGATGGTCTCCGCGGACTCTCGCTCGCTGCCGTCCGGCAAGGTGATCACCGGCAACGCTCGGATACTCCCGCTGCTCCACCGACCCCATGCTCCATCATCTGAATCACCGGAAACTCCGTGATCTCGTGTGCTGCCTGTCTATCATCCCTGTTCTCCCCGGATGCCAGGGGGGTCCCCTCGCCACCCGAACCAGAAAACGGGGTCCGCCCCTGGAAGTCTTCCGTCCTCCGAGGAGGGTCGCTCGATGAATCGGTCAACCGCACGCTCCCGTTTCCTTCCCTTCCTGTGCCTCCTCCTGCTCCTCACTTCGGGGCGGACCGCGGAGGCCCAATGCCCCCCCGGCGGCTTCGTGGTCTCCGGCAGCGTGGTGGACGCTCTGGGGCTCCCGCTCGTCGGATTCGACATCGACATCCTGGATGCGCTCGGCAATCCGCTCCCTCTGAGCGGGGATAACACCGATGGGAATGGTCTGTTCACGCTCACGATCTGTCAGATCGTGCCGGACGGCTTCTACGATGTGATCGTCCGCCCCCCCAGCACGACGAACTTCCTGCAGACCGTCTACCCCGCCCAGTTCATCGCCCAAGGCGCGGTGATCGGGCCGTTCGTGGTCGAGCTCGGCGTGCGCCTTCAGGGAACGGTGACCGACGAGGCCGGCCTGCCGATCTTCCAGGCGGACTTCCAGTTCGCGGATCCGGTGACCGGAGCCGTGACTCAGATGAACAACGAGACGACGGATCTCACGGGGAGCTTCGACATCCTGCTCGAGTCCGGCACCTGGAACGTCACGTTGCGGGATCTCCCGGGAGACACCCTCCCCGCGGGTCCTTACGTGGACACCGATCTGGGAACCCTGGTCCTCGTGAATGACCTCCATCTCGGATCGATCGTCCTCCGTCGCGGCTACTCGGTCCTCGGGACGGTCCTCGATGCCGCGGGTCTGCCGGTGGCCGGGGCGGACCTCGACGTCACGAATCCGACGACCGGAACCGCTCTCCCGATCTCGGGGGACTTCACCGAGGCCAACGGGCTCTTCTCCGTGCTCATCCCCGCGGGGAGCTGGGAACTCGAGGTCGAGGCTCCCGCCGGCAGCGGTCTGGCGGGCACCATCGTCGATCTGGCGGTCACACCTCCCGGACCCGTCCTGCTCGGGACCATCACCCTCGCGAATGGTGTCCTCGTCAGCGGCGTCACCACGACCGGGGTCGCCCCGGTTCCCGACGTCGATCTCGACTTCGTGATCACGACCACGGGATCGGAGCTGCCGACCCCCGACGACAACGCCGACGGCAGCGGAGTCTTCGGGGTGCTCGTCGGGGCCGACACCTACGACATCCAGTTTCGTCCCCCCTTCATCAGCGGCCGGGCGCCGGTGGAGCTCCCCGCCGTCGCGGTGACCGCACCCACCGACCTCGGCAACGTCGTGCTCCCGCCCGGGGTCGCCCTCACCGGCACCATCACCCTTGGCGGCGTCCCGCTGCCCGGGGCCCGGATCACGCTCTCTCAGGGGGGGAGCCCCGTGCTGGTCTTCGGGAACCGGACCGATCTGCTCGGGAACTTCGCCCTGCGTCAGGTCGCCGACGTCTACGACATCACCGTCACTCCGCCGATCGGCCTCCCCGCCGCCCCGGTCACGATCCCGGCGATCGACCTCACCATCCCCGCCGTGATCGACGTCGACCTGATTCCGACGGGCCCCACCCCTCCCCCCCCGGTCCTCGGGCTCAGCTGCACCCTCGCCGGGAACGATGTCCAGCTCGGGTGGGCTCTGGGATCGTCCGACTACGAGGAGATCCTGGTCCTTCGCAACTCCGTGGTGGTCGGGGTCCTCGGCCCCCAGTCGACCAGCTTCATTGATGCCGGCCTGCCCGCGGGGAGCTACGAGTACCTCGTCCGCTCCATGCGGAGCGGTCTCTTCTCCAGTGACAGCGAGTGCAGCGTGATGACCGCCCCGACGCAGCTCCCCTTCATCCGCGCGGACGCGACCGGGGACGGAGCGGTGAACATCGCCGACGCCATCAACATCCTCGGAGTCCTCTTCGATCCCCTGATCCCCTTGCCCACCTGCCGAGATCGCCTCGATGTCAACGACGATGGTTCATCGGACATCTCGGATGCGGTCTACCTGCTCTCCTTCCTCTTCACCGGAGGTCCCCCTCCGCCGCCGCCCTTTCCGAGCGTCGGTCCTGATCCCACGCCCGACTCCCTCAACTGCTTCTGAACGAGGCGAGCGGGGTGCCGGCCCGTGTCTCGGCGAGGAGGTGCTCATGGAGTTGATCCCGGCCGAAGACCTCGAGGGCGACGTCGCGGACTCGGCGTCCCCCGACCCTCCAGGCATCCTCCACGCCGATCTCGATGCGTTCTTCGCGGCGGTCGAGGTCCTCGACGACCCTTCCCTGCGGGGACTCCCCCTGATCATCGGTCATCCCGGTCCAAGGGGGGTCGTCTCGACCGCCAGCTACGAGGCCCGACGATTCGGGGTCCACTCCGCGATGCCCTCCGTCGAGGCGTTGCGCCGCTGCCCACAAGGGGTCTGGAGATCCCCGCGCGGCCCTCGCTACGCCCGGGCATCGCGAGAGGTGATGGAGGTCTTTCGCGCCTTCACTCCCCTCGTGGAGCCTCTCTCGCTCGACGAGGCGTTTCTCGATGTGCGCGGCTCCCGACGCCTCTTCGGCGACGGGCCGACGATCGCCGGGCGCATCCGTCGGGAGGTCCTCGAGCGCACCGGCCTGGTCGTCTCCATCGGAGTCGCACCGAACAAGTTCCTCGCGAAGGTGGCGAGCGACCTCGGCAAGCCGGACGGGCTCACCGTGGTGCCCGACGGGGAGGAGATCGCGTTCCTCGCCCCTCTTCCCATCCGACGGCTCTGGGGGGTCGGGCCTCGCACGGCGGAGCGCCTGGGGCACCTCCGGGTCAGGACGATCGGGGACCTGCAACGACTCGATCCCGCCCTCCTTCGCTCCGCGCTGGGCGAGCGCGGAGGAGCCCATCTGCACGAGCTCGCGCATGGCCGCGATCGACGACCGGTCGAGCCCCGGCGCGACACGAAGTCGGTCTCGACCGAGTCGACCTTCGAGACCGATCTCACCGACCCTCGAGAGATCGAGGACTTCCTCTTCGCCGCGGCGACGGAGGTCGCCCGCTCCCTGCGGCGAGGCGGCTGGCGCGCGCGGACTGTCCTCCTGAAGGTCCGCACCGGGAGCTTTCGGACGTGGACCCGCTCCCTCACCCTGGGCTCCCCCACCGACTCCGGAGAGCGCCTCTACCGCTCCGCCGTCGAGCTCTTCGAGGAGCGGATCGAGCTAGGGGGGGAGGGCGTGCGCCTCCTCGGGGTCGGAGCCTCCGGGCTCGTGGGCGAAGAGTCACCGGTCCAGAACGATCTGTTCGGGGAGGAGCCGGAGAGCGACCCCCGCGACCGGCTCGCGGACGCGATCAACGAGCGACTCGGCTCGAGCGCGCTGCGACCGGCTCGACTCCTCCGACGGGACATCGAGGATCGCGATCGCCTCGAGCGCCAGAAGCCCGGAGCGCAGGCGGGTCCCGAGGCGGAGTCCTGAGGCGCATGAGGCGTGGCGGCCGAGGTCCGGGATCTGGATCTGCGCCGGTCAGCGTCCCCGGGCGAGTCGTCCCCGGATCAGCGCCCCCACCTCCGTGACGGGGAGGGGCCCCGTCTCCTCTCGGCGGAAACTGCCGAGGATGACCGGCCCCCGCTCGGGCGAGTCGGGGAGCCGCCCGTGGGAGCCCCGCACCATCGCTGGATCGGTCGGGATGACATCGATCAGCGACCGGAATCCGAGCTTCTTGGCGAGGACGCGGCGCGCGATGCGCAGCTTCGGCCACCGCAGGGCCGGGTCGAGGAAGAGCTCCGCGGGGTCGTACCCCGGCTTGCGGTGGATGTCGACGGTGGTCGCGAAGTCGGGGCGCGCCGCCTCGTCGAGCCAGTAGGGATAGGCGAACCAAGTGCCGGGCTCCGCGATGCAGACGAGGTCTCCTGCGCGTGGGTGGTCGATCCCCATCTCCCGCTTCCCGTCGCGATCCAGGACCCGCTCCACCCCGGGCACCCCGCGGAGCGCCCGGGCGATCGCGTCGACGCGACCGCCCTCCTTGACGTAGATGTGAGCCGCCTGGTGGTCGCAGACGGCGAACGCGCCACTGCGGCCGGCGTCGAGGAGCTCGCCGTGACCGGTCTTCTGCACACAGAGCTCACCACGCTCGCGGAGGAAGCGGTTCAGGAACACCGGGGTGTCGACCGCCTCGATCCCGTACTCCCCCAGCACGATCACCTCTCGACCCTCCTCTCGGGCGCGGTCGATGAGAGGAGCGACGCAGGCGTCGAGCTCCCCGACCGCGCTCCGGGAGCGGGGGTCGTCGGGACCGTGCCGCTGATGGTCGTAGTCGAGATGGGGCAGGTAGACGAGGGTCAGGTCGGGATCGTGGTCATCGAGGATGATCCGGGCCGATTCGGCGATCCAGCGGCTCGAGGGAAGGCCCGCACCCGGTCCCCAGAACTGGAAGAGAGGGAACGGCCCGAGCCGATCGGCGAGCGCCCGGTTCAGCTCGGGGGGCTCGCTGTAGAGCCCCGGGACCTTGCGGCCATCCGCGTGGTACTCCGGGCGCGGGGTGACGGAGAGGCTCGCGCCCGAGTGCATGTTGAACCACCAGAAGAGCTTCGCGCAGCGGAACTCCGAGCTCTCCCGCGCCTCCGCCGCGTACAGGGTCTCCCGCTCGATCAGGTGGTTCGACTGGAGCCAGAAGCGGACCTCGGCGGTGTCCCGGTGGTACCAGCCGTTGCCGACGATTCCATGCTCCCGCGGGAGGGTCCCCGTGAGGAGGCTCGCCTGCACGGTGCAGGTCACCGCGGGGAAGACCGTCTCCAGGGGAGCCTGGAAACCCTCCTCCGCGAGGGTGGCGAGCCGAGGGGCGTCCTTCAGATCGGCGGGGCGCAGGCCGACCGCGATGACGACGAGGAGCTTCACCGGGAACGTCCCCCCGTCACTCGCAGCACTCCTCGACGAGGGGAGGCGCGGCGTCGTCCGAGTCCTCGGAGCAGAAGGCGGGGCTCCCCGCCGGGAAGAGCTCATCGACGATCCGACGGAAGTCCGCCGCGTCCGCCGCGCGACTGATCGCGGCCCGGAACTCCTTCGCGCCGGGCACGCCGCTGAGGTATCGGCAGGCGAACTTCCTCATCAGGACGGTCCCCCAGGGATCCCCCTGCAGGTCGACCAGTCGAGCGTGATGCCGCAGGAGCTGCGACCGCTGCTCGGCGAGACTCGGCGGAGCGGGGATCGCCTCCCCCCGCAGGGCGCAGGTGATGTCGCGGAAGATCCAGGGACGGCTCAGGGCGGCGCGGGCGACCATCACGCCGGCGGCGCCGGTGCGCTCGAAGGTCCGCAGCGCCGCCTGAGGACCGTCGATGTCCCCGTTCGCGATGACGGGGATGTCGACCGCCTCCACCACCTCCCGCAGGCGATCGTGGTCCACCGGTGTCCCGTAGCTGTCCCGCGCGGTCCGACCGTGCACCGTGACCGCCACCGCACCGGCGGACTCCGCGGCGCGGGCGACCTCGGGCGCGGTGAGCATGTCCTTCGCCGGGCCGAGGCGCATCTTCGCGGTGACGGGGATGTCCCCGGCCCCGCGGACGGTCGCCTCCACCATGCGGCCCACGGTCGCCGGGTCGCGCATCAGCTTCGCCCCCGCCCCCTGCTTCCCCATGATCCGCTTCTTCGGGCAGCCGAAGTTCAGGTCGATGAGGGAGACCCCGTAGTCGACGAGGCGGCGAGCCGCCTCCTCGACCATGGCGGGCTCGCGGTCCCAGAGCTGAACCCCGAGGGGGCGCTCCTCCTCCGCGACGCCGCGCAGCCGCTCCGGTGGGATGCTCCCGGCGACCCAGCCCCCGGCCGAGACCATCTCGGTGAAGATGAGACCGCAGCCCCCGTGCTCCCGCACGATGGAGCGGAAGACCCAGTCGGTGAACCCGGCGATCGGCGCGGCGAGCACCGGGGTCTCGAGGGTCAGGGGGCCGAGGCGCAGGGGCGCGCGCCCGGTCGCTTCGGTCGTCTCGCTCAAGTGGGATCTCCTCCGAAGGGGGCCTGTGTCTCGCCACAGGATGCCCGCCTCGATCCCCGGAGCAAGGGGAGCCGCGCAAGAGGAGCCGCGCAGGAGCAGCGCGGCAGGGATCGGGGGGGCGCACCCTCAGCGCCCCGCGAGCCAGCCGGCGAAGCCGCTCCCCCCTCGCGGCGCCCGAAGCTCGAGCGCCTCGAGGAGGTGGCGCTCCCGGACCCCTTCCGAGCGCTCGAGGTCGGCGCAGGTGCGGGCGAGACGAAGGGTGCGGGTGATCCCGCGGGTCGAGAGCTGAAGCTCGCGGGCGCTCTCGAGGAGGAGCTCCTCGGCCCCCCGGTCGAGCTCCGCCCAGCGGCGGCGGGACTCCCAGTCGAGGGTGCGGTTCGGCGCGCGCTGCCCCCGGGCCCGCCGATGCTCGATCGCCCCGGAGACTGCGCTCCGCAGGGCGGGCGTGTCGTCCGGCACCTCGGTCGACGCGAGGAGCGCCTCACCCTCGAGCCCGTCCACCCCGACCCGCAGATCGATCCGGTCGAGGAGCGGACCGCTGAGCCCGTCGAGATAGCGGTGGATCCGGTCCGCGCTGCACCGGCAGCGCTGCGTCGGGTGAGTCGCGAAGCCGCACGGGCAGGGGTTCATCGCCGCGACGAGGATGAAGCGCGCCGGGAGGGTCAGGCGTGCCCCGCTGCGCGCGATCGTGATCTCCCCCTCCTCCAGCGGCTCGCGGAGAGACTCGAGGCAGCGGCGAGGGAACTCGGGGAGCTCGTCCAGGAAGAGGACCCCCCCGTGGGCGAGGGAGATCTCTCCGGGTCGGGGCACGGACCCGCCGCCGACGAGGCCCGCCCAGGACACGGTGTGATGAGGAGCGCGGTACGGCCGCCGCCGAACCAGACCGCAGCCATCGTGGAGCCCGGCGGCGGAGCGGATGCGGGTCAAGTCGAGCGCAGCCTCCCTCTCGAGGGGCGGGAGGAGGCTGGGGAGTCGACGGGCGAGGAAGCTCTTCCCCGCCCCCGGGGGGCCGACGAGGAGGAGGTTGTGCTCTCCGGCGGCCGCGATGGAGAGCGCGCGCTTGGCTGCGGTCTGGCCGAGCACGTCGCGGAAGTCGGGGAGCGCATCCCGCGCCGGCGGTGGAGGCGCGACCGGAGCGCGCTCCCCCTCCCGGCGCCCCGAGAGGACCCCCACCGCCGCCCGCAGGTCGGAGACGCCGATCACCGCCCCCTCTCCCACCGCCTGAGCCTCGCCGAGGCTCTCCGTCGGAACGATGATCCGGGAAACACCCGCGTCGCGAAGGGCGGCGACGATGCCGATCGTCCCCGGGACCGAGCGGAGCCTCCCATCGAGGGCGAGCTCGCCGAGGCAGCCCCAGCCGGCCACCGGCGCCTCGAGCTCGCCGGAGGCGAGGAGGATCCCGAGCGCGATCGGGAGGTCGAACGCGGCGCCGTCCTTTTCGTCACTTGCGGGGGCGAGGTTCACGACGATGCGGCGATCGTGGGGATACCGGAAGCCGGAGGCCCCGATCGCGGACTGGATCCGATCCCGGGACTCTCGGATTCCCGGGCCCGGCAGGCCGCTGATGACGAAGCTGCGCAGGTGGTCGATGAGGTCGACCTCGATCTCGACGACGCGGCCATCGACGCCGACGACCCCGCCGGAGTGGAGACGGAACATGGGCGGACTCCCCCTCGATCGGAGACCGCTCCGCCCGGAGGGTACCTCCCGCCCCTCCGAGCGGGAGGCGTCCTCATCGCGGTGGTCCGAAGGGGTGCGGTGGCCCTCGTTGGCGTCTCCGTTGCTACGGTGCTATGATTCCGCAGCACCCCACGGGGGGAGTCGGGCATCGAAAGGTCTTTGTTTGCATGGACTTGCAGACATCGCCTCGTCCGACCAAGCCGGTACGAACCGGCCCGTTCCACCCCCCCGACCTGAGAAGGAGCCCCAAATGCGGTCGATTCCTCGCCGTGCGATCCACGCGACCTTCCTCCTCCCCCTCCTGCTCGTGTCCACCGTCGGCCACGCTCAGGACGGGGATGTGGAGAAGAAGACCCGCGCCGTCCTCGATCGATACGCCGAGCGCTCCCTGTCCCAGGCGTGGGAGGGATCGCGAGCGCTCGAGGCGCTCGGTGACGAGACGATCCCCTGGCTTCGGCAGGCGCTCGCCTCGGAGAGCACGACGAGTCAGCTGATGGCCGCGAAGACCCTCATCGCACTGGGGGAGCCCTCCGAGGTAGATCGCACCCTCGTGCGGATCGCCCAAGACACCGACCTTCAGGCGGACCACCGCGCCGCGGCGATCCGTCTCCTCAGCGACTACTCCACGCCGACGGTGGAGAAGGCGCTGCGCGAGTTGCTCACGACCGAGGCGAAGGGGGATGCGCGCCTGCGCGTCGCCACGGCGACCGCCCTCTACGAGGTCTGCCGCGACCGCCAGCTGACCCGCGACGCCCTGATGCCGCTCCTCGATGTCGACAACGCGGAGGCCCGAGACGGCGCCGCGCTCGCCCTCGCCCGGATGGGGCTCTTCGACGGCAAGGTGAAGCGGGTCCTCCGTGCGCTGGAGCTCGAGCCGAGCCTCCGCGGGGACCAGGCCCGCCTCCTCCTCGATCAGGACCGGATGCTCCGGAGCCTCGAGCGCGCGGTCGACGCCGCTCCGGCTCCCACCAGCGTGGTGGCGGAGGAGCTCCAGCAGAAGATCCTCGTCCTCGAGCGGGAGCTCGAGCTCCAGACCGATCGTCTCCAGCGCGCGGAGCGCGGAGGGAGCGGTCGCACCGGGATCCCTCTGATCGACGAGCTCCTCGACCGCGTCGAGTACTTCTACGCCGAGCCGGACCGGGTGGAGCGGAACACCCTCGTCACCGAGGCCGCGAAGGGTCTCGTCGGCAGCCTCGACCCCTTCAGCTCCTTCATGGACGTGAAGGACACCAAGGAGTTCTACGAGGGGATCACCGGAGAGTACGCCGGCATCGGAGCTCAGGTCGGCAAGGACCCGGACACCGACTTCCTCAAGATCCTCCGTCCGATCTACAAGGGCCCCGCCTACGAGATGGGCCTCCTGACCGACGATCTCCTCACCACCGTCGAGGGGCAGACGACCAAGGGGATGCGCCTCGACGAGATCGTGAAGATCCTGAAGGGGGTGCCGGGGACGCCGGTGAAGGTGGAGGTCCTCCGCCGCGGCTGGAAGGAGCCGCGGGAGTACGCGATCACCCGTCGCCTGATTCAGCTCGACTCCGTGCGCTCCACGATGCTCCCCGCCGACATCGGCTACATCTCCCTCGCCCAGTTCGGGGAGACCGCGGTCGAGGAGGTGGAGACCGCCCTCGACGAGCTCGCGGCGCAAGGGATGCGCGGGCTGATCCTGGATCTCCGCTACAACCCCGGCGGGTACCTGCAGGCGGCCGTCGACCTCGTCGACAACTTCGTCTCCGACACCGAGCGTCCGATCGTGACGCAGCGCGCCCCCAGCGGGCGCTTCGGAGTCCAGAGCAAGTCCGCCACCGCCGAGGTGCGTGGAGACTGGCCGCTGGTCGTCCTCGTGAACGACTCCAGCGCGAGCGCCTCCGAGATCGTCTCCGGCGCCCTGCAGGACTTCGAGCGCGCGACCATCGTCGGGGAGCGCACCTACGGCAAGGGGAGCGTGCAGCGCCTCCTTCCGATGTCGGACCGCATCAACGAGCTGCTCGGCGGCGAGACGACCCTCCGTCTCACCGTCCAGTACTACTACCTCCCGAGCGGCCGCTCGATCCACGCGAAGCGCGCGATCGACGGCACCGTGATCGAGGAGGGCGGCGTGGAGCCGGACGTGGTCATCGAGCCGGAGACCATGGAGCTCTGGCGCCTGCAGTCCCTCGACGAGCTCGCCGAGCAGGGGGTGTTCGACGAGTACCTCGACCAGTACTTCGACGAGCACCATGACGACTTCGCGCGGATCGCCCGCGAGGGTGACGCCGGCGCCACCGCCGAGTACCCCGACTTCGATGCCTTCTTCACCCCGCGCAACTCCTCCAATGCGCAGGTCGATGACATCCGATACCAGCTCCGCGCGAAGATCCGCCGCCGGATCGAGGATGAGCGCGGGAAGCAGTTCGCCTGCGATTTCAGCGAGGATCGACAGCTGCAGCGGGCGATCGTCGAGCTGCTCCGCAAGCTGGAGCTGCCCGCTCAGACCGTCCCGCAGTACGAGATGTTCGCTCGCAAGTTCACCGAGGAGAAGCAGCTCTGAGCGCGGACCGGGGATGCGCGCGCCCCCGGAGTCCGGATCCAACGACAGAGGGCCCCGGGAGTCGACTCCCGGGGCCCTCTCTCCATCCACGCGCGGCCCCCGCCGGAGGCGGGGCGAGGCGGACTAGTCCTCGTCCTTCTTGAACTGATCGTGACCCTTCTTCTGCATCCCCTGCAGCGTCCGGATCGTCGCCTGCACCTTCTCGGCGTCACCCTCGAGGGCCGCCCGCTCCAGGTTCAGCGACTCCTTCATCAGCTCGATCATCTGGATCCGGTACTCCTTCAGCGCGGCCGCGCGGGCGTCCCCCTCCAGCGCCGCGACGGTGTCCGGGGTCTCTCCCTTGCAGAGGGCGATCGCCTTCTGCATCCCGACCGCCCCCTCGGTGATCTTCGCGAGATCCCCCTTGGCGCGACGGAGCGACCGGAAGCTGCGGTTCAGGCTCTCCATCCCGTCATGCATCGGTCCATCGTCGACACCGGCGAAGCCGGTCGACTCGAAGGTCGGGGTCCAGGCGAGGGCGCAGGCGAGGGCGAGGACCCCCGCTCCGAGGATCAGGCTCCGCCGGGCGGGGGCGGGACGGACTTCGAACTTGGTCATTGGATTCCTCTCCGGGGCGGGCCCGTGATCTTCCGGTCGTCGACGATCAGACATACTCCCGCCAGGGGCGGATCTGCATCTCCTCGGTGCCGCCGAGGGCGGTCCAGGCCTCCACGAAGAGCTCCGCGGCCTGGATGTTCGTGAACAGGCTCACCCCGAAATCCACGGACTTGCGACGGATCAGGTAGCCGCTCGAGAGATCCCGACGCTCGAAGGAGCGCGGGACATTGATCACGAGGTCGATCCGGCCGGACTCGAGGAACTCGAGGACATTCGGGCTCGCCTCCTCGAGGGGCGGATGGAGACGGGTCGACTCGATTCCATGCTCCTCGAGGAACGCGTGGGTCCCCGGCGTCGCGTAGATCGGGATCCCGCTCTGGGCGAGCTTCCTCGCGCTCGGGAGGAACGCGGCCTTGCTCTCGATCGTCCCCGTGGTGAGGAGGATCCCGGAGCGAGGCAGCTTGAACCCCACCGAGATGAGCGCCTTGAGGTAGGCGCTGTTCACGTCGCTGCCGAGACAGGCGACCTCTCCCGTCGACGCCATCTCGACGCCGAGGAGGGGGTCCGCGCCCTTGAGGCGCGAGAAGCTGAACTGCGGGGCCTTCACGCCCACGTAGTCGCACTCGAAGGCGGACTTGTTCGGCGACTGCACATCCTCGCCGAGCATGGCCCGCACCGCGTAGTCGATGAAGTTCTCCTTCAGGATCTTCGACACGAACGGGAAGCTCCGGGAGGCCCGGAGGTTGCACTCGATCACCTGGAGGCGGTTGTCCCGGGCGATGAACTGGATGTTGAACGGGCCGGTGATCCGGAGGGCCGCGGCGATCCCCCGGGCGATCTTCTTGATCCTCCGCACCGTCTCCAGATAGAGGCGCTGCGAGGGGAAGATCATGGTCGCGTCGCCGGAGTGGACCCCCGCCTGCTCGACATGCTCGCTGATCGCGTAGCAGACCACGTGGCCATCGTTCGCCACGCCATCGAGCTCGATCTCCTTGGCTCCGGCGATGAACTTCGAGATCACCACCGGGAACTCCTTCGAGACCTCGGTCGCGGCCTCGAGGTACTCGGCGAGCTCATCGTCGGAGTGCGCGACGCTCATCGCGGCCCCGCTCAGAACATAGGAGGGGCGGATCAGGACCGGGTAGCCGGTCTGCTCCGCGAAGCGGCGCGCCTCCTCATGCGAGGTCAGCTCGCTCCACTCCGGCTGATCGATCTCGAGCTCATCGAGGAGCGAGCTGAAGCGCTCCCGGTTCTCCGCCCGGTCGATGCTGTCGACCGAGGTGCCGAGCACCGGGATCCCCGCCTCTCCGAGGGGAACCGCCAGCTGGTTGGGGATCTGCCCCCCCACCGAGATGACCACCCCGCGCGGATCCTCCTTCTCGCAGATGTCGAGGACCCGCTCGAGGGAGAGTTCATCGAAGTAGAGGCGGTCGCAGGTGTCGTAATCGGTCGAGACCGTCTCCGGGTTGAAGTTGATCAGGACGGTCGAGTGGCCTCGGGCGGAGAGGCTCTGAACCGCGTTCACCGCGCACCAGTCGAACTCCACCGAGCTCCCGATGCGGTAGGCGCCGCCCCCCAGCACGATGTGGGGCGCATCACCCGGCGGCGGCAGGTCGTCCTCGCTGCCGTGGTAGGTCAGGTAGAGGTAGTTGGTCCGGGCGGGATACTCCGCGGCGAGGGTGTCGATCTGGTTGATCACCGGGAGGATCCCGAGCTCCTTGCGGCGCTCCCGCACCGCGAGCATCGCGGAGTAGCCTCGGGGGATCGGCGCCGCTCGGCGGACCAGGCGCGAGATCTGGTTGTCGGAGAACCCGACGCACTTCGCATGCCGGAAGAGCTCGGCGGGCAGCGCCGCGAGGTCATGCTCGGAGATCCGCTCCGCGGTGAGGACGATCTCGCGGATCCGCTCCAGGAACCAGGGAGTGATCCGGGTGAGCTCGCGGATCCGCTCGAGCGGGAGGCCGCGGCGGAACGCCTCGGTGATCGCGAAGATCCGGGTCTCGGTCGGGGTCGCGAGGCGCTCCTCGAGCGAGGCGGTGTCGGTCTCGTCGCCGAAGTCGAAGGAGTTGCACATCACGCCGTGGGCGCCGACCCCGAGCATCCGGCACGCCTTCTGGAGCGCCTCCTCGAAGCTACGGCCGATGGCCATCACCTCCCCCACGCTCTTCATCTCGCTGCCGAGCTCATGGGAGACCCGCTTGAACTTCTTGAGGTCCCAGCGGGGGATCTTGATGACGCAGTAGTCGAGCGCCGGCTCGAAGCAGCTCCCGGTGACCCGCGTGATGGAGTTCGGGACCTCGTGCATCCCGTAGCCGAGGGCGAGCTTGGCGGCCACGAAGGCGAGGGGGTACCCGGTCGCCTTGGAGGCGAGCGCCGAGCTGCGGGAGAGACGCGCGTTCACCTCGATGATGCGGTACTCGTCGGTCGAGGGGTGAAGGGCGAACTGGACGTTGCACTCCCCCACCACTCCGAGGTGGCGGATCAGGGTGGTCGAGATGGTCCGGAGCTTGTGATACTCCTGATCGGTCAGCGACTGGGAGGGCGCGACGACGATGCTCTCACCGGTGTGGATGCCGAGGGCGTCGACATTCTCCATGTTGCAGACGGTGACGCAGTTGTCGAAGCGGTCCCGGACGACCTCGTACTCGATCTCCCGCCACCCCTCGAGGTACTCCTCCACGAGGATCTGCGGAGCGTGGGTGAGCGCCTTCCGTGCCATCGCGTCGAGCTCATCCGCGTCCTTCGCGATCCCGCTCCCCATCCCCCCGAGCGCGAACGCCGCCCGCACCATCACGGGGTAGGTGATGTCGGACGCGGCCGCGAGGGCGTCCGCGACGCTCTCGACCGCCCGGCTCCGCGGGGTGTGCATCCCGATCGAGTGCAGCTGCTCCGCGAAGAGCTCGCGGTCCTCGGTGATGCGGATCGTCTCCGGCGGCGTCCCGAGGACGCGGACCCCGAAGCGCTCCAGCACTCCCCCGTCCACGAGGTCGAGGCCGCAGTTGAGCGCGGTCTGCCCCCCGAAGGAGAGGAGGACCGCGTCCGGCCGCTCCTTCTCGATCACCTTGGTGACGAACTCGGCGTTCACCGGGAGGAAGTAGACCTCGTCGGCGAGGTCCTCCGAGGTCTGGATCGTCGCGATGTTGGGGTTCACGAGGATCGTGCGGATCCCCTCCTCCTTCATCGCCTTGATCGCCTGGGAGCCGGAGTAGTCGAACTCCCCCGCCTCCCCGATCTTCAGGGCGCCGCTCCCGAGGATCAGCACCTTCTCCGGCTTCTCGAGCTCGATCTCGCCCCAGGCGGTGCGGCTCATCGGAGCACCTCCAGGAATCGGTCGAAGAGGTCGGCCGCGTCGCGGGGGCCCGGCGTCGCCTCGGGGTGGAACTGCACCGAGCGGAACCGGCCGCTCTCATGGACGATGCCTTCGTTGGAGCCGTCGTTCGTGTTGACGAACCACTCGCTCCACCCGGCGGGGAGCTTCTTTCCATCGACCGCATAGCCGTGGTTCTGGCTGGTGATCATGCATCGCTTCGTGCCCACCTCGAGGCAGGGCTGGTTCTGCCCGCGGTGCCCGAAGTCGAGCTTGTAGGTGTCCGCCCCCGCGGCGAGGGAGAGCACCTGGTTCCCCAGGCAGATCCCAAAGACCGGGCGCTCACCGGAGAGGAGGCGCCGCACCTGCTCCACCGTCTCCCCCGCCATCTTCGGATCGCCTGGGCCGTTCGAGATCAGGAAGCCGTCCGCCTTCTCACCCTCGAGGTCGTGATCGAAGGGGACGCGCAGCACGTCCGCGCCGCGGGCGTTGAGTGAGCGGATGATGTTGAACTTCGCTCCGCAGTCGACGAGGACGACCCGCGGGTGCGGGCCGGACCCGGGCGCGGCGTAGAGGGTCGGCTCCGGGCAGCTCACCTCGGCGACGAGGTTGCGACCCGCGGGATCCGCGAAGCCCTCCTCGAGCTCGGCTCCATCGACCTCGAGGCGCGCGGGCCGGGTGCCATGGGAGCGGAGGCGGCGGGTCAGGGCCCGGGTGTCGATCGCGCAGAGGCCGGGGATCCCCTCCTCCTCCATCCAGCGCTCGAGGGACCGCCCGGCGCTCCAGTGGGAGTCGCAGGAGGAGATCGTGGAGACCACGATGGCGCTGACCTGGATCCGATCCGACTCGAAGCCCGGAGGAAGCGGATTCCCCCCCTCGAGCGCGGGGACTCCGTAGTTCCCGACGAGTGGATAGGTGAAGGCGAGGAGCTGACCCCGGTAGGAGGGATCGGTCATCGACTCGGGGTAGCCGACCATGCCGGTGGCGAAGACGATCTCCCCGGATACGGAACGAGGAGCACCGAAATGGTACCCCTCGAAGGATGATCCATCATCGAGCACGAGACGCGCTCGGCGCGTCCGGTCGAGCGGGTGGTCGACCGGCGCGAACGAGGCCGCAGTCCCCGGAGAGACCACGGCGGCGGCGGCGAGAGGTACCTCTGCCACGGGTTTCCTTCCGCGTTCGGACCTCCGTCCCTCTTCGGGCGCGCACCGGGGCGGGGTCCGCCTGCGTGCGGATCCCCTCCGGATCGGTTCGCGACCGGGAAGACGGAGGTGTGGTGTGACGGAGGGAGGCGGTCCAGTCGCGACCGCCACCGCGCAGAGTGTAGCCGACGGGGGGCCGAGAGGAAGAGAACCCGCGCGATTGGAGGGGGGAGGGCGCCCCCTCAGGACCACCCCACGAGGACGCCGTTCCGACCGGTGACCCCGCGGTCCCGCCGGTGGCTGAAGAAGCGCTGGGGGTCCTCGAAGCTGCAGTCGACGGAGGGGAGGACCCGCCCCGCTCGGAGCCCCTGGGCGAGGAGCTCGGCCCGGTGGATTTGTCTCAGGTCGAGGAAGCGGCCGGAGCAGGCCTCCCGGGCCCCGGGGCGTCCCGCGACCGCCTCGAGGACCTCATCTCCGACCTCGTAGCAGCCCCCGCAGATCCCCGGGCTCTGGGCGGCCCACAGGGCCTCCGGTCGCGAGCCCCGGGCCCGAAACGCCTCCACCAGTGCCCCGACGATCCCCGCTGCGGTTCCCCTCCACCCCGCGTGGGCCACCCCGGCGATCCGGGACTCGGGGTCGGCGAGCACCACGAGAGGGCAGTCCGCGCTGAGAGAGAGGGCGTAGACACCGGGGTCCTGCAGGAGCAGGGCGTCGAAGCCCCGCAGTCGCTCGCTCGGGGCCCGGGCTCCCTCGCCGCGGTCCTCGACCCCGAGGACCGCGACCTCCGCGCCGTGGCACTGCCCCGCGACGACGAGGGCATCGAGGGAGATCCCCGCCGCTGCGGCGAGGCGGCGGCGGTTCTCGACCACGGCGGCGGGGTCATCTCCGGTGGAGAAGCCCAGATTGCCGGAGTCGAAGGGGTGCGCGCTCACACCGCCGCGCCGGGTGCCATAGAGGGCGATGAGTCCCGGGAGCCGCGGACGCGCGGCCGCGAAGAGGTCCAGGTGCGGGGAGGTCGGGTCGCTCAAGCGCCCGCTCCCTCCTTCGCATCCGGTGTCTCCGCCGCGAACTCCTCGACGAGGGGCATCACGAACTCGGCGATGAGGATCTTGGCGATCGCGGCGAGGGGGACGGAGAGCAGGATCCCCACGAAGCCCAGGATCTCGGAGAAGATGAGCATGGTGACGATCACGGTGAGGGGGTGGAGCCCCACCTCCTTCCCGAGGAGCTTCGGGATGAGGAGGAAGCCCTCGATCGTCTCCATGACGACGAAGACCCCGCCGACGGCGAGGAGGGCGCCGAGGCTGTTCGTGTCGAGCCAGCTGAGGAGCGCGGCGGGAACGATCGCGAACCAGATCCCGATGTAGGGGACCAGCGCGAGGAACCCGGCGGCGAGCCCGAGCGGGAAGGCGAAGGGGACCCCGAGGGCGAGGAGTCCGAGGGAGGTCCCGAGCCCCTTGAGCACGCAGATCGTCAGTCGTCCCCGGAAGAAGGCCGCCATCGTGCGATCAATGCTGCCGAGGAGACGCTCGATGCGCGGGCGCTGCCGGCCCGGCAGGTAGCGCCGGATACGCTCGACGAGGGGATCGATCTCGAGGAGGAGGTAGAAGATGTACAGGGGACAGAGGAGCAGCCAGCTCCCCCAGGTGAAGAGGGTCCCGAGGAGGGTCGACGCCTCCGGAGGGGGCTCCTCCTCCGCGGAGAGGGTGGCAGGCGCGCCCGCAGGGGCCTCCGGGACCGGAGCGGGGTCCTCGGCGGACCGGGTCCTGAGGAACGGCGGGAGCAGCGAGTCGAGGTAGGCCTGGATCCGGGCCTTCGTGCGCTCGGGGTCCCCCTCGCTGAGCTGGACCTGCTTCTCGTTCAGCCACTCGACCACCGCCGAGTAGACGAGGCGGGTCGGCTCGCCCCGGGAGATCTCTCCCTCGAGGTCATCCCCGAGGTGCACCAGGGCATTCCGCGCCTGCTCGAGGTAGCCCTCGTCGCGCACGCCGTTCCCGTTCTCGTCGTCGAAGATCGCGAACGGGGACTCGGGCTCGAGGCTGCGGACCGGCCGCTGGACGAGGCGCACCTTTCCCTCGGCGATCCGCGCTGCGAGAGCATCGGCGGAGTAGAGGGGCTCCCCGTCATCCGGGCTGCCGTTCCCGTTCCAGTCGAGGAACCGGTCATCCCCCCCCAACGGAGCGGGGAGCCGGGCGAGGACGCGGGGGTCCGGGACGGCGCGCACGCCGAACTCGCCCTCCGTGTAGCCGGGCTCGCTCGTCAGGTCCGCCGCGAAGCGGGTGACCGCCTGGGAGATGAAGAACCCGCCGACGACGAGGAAGAGGACCGAGACCACCGTCCCGATCGTGAAGATCGTCACGACCGCCGCGAGGCGCGTGAACTTGCGCCGCTCCAGGGCGTCCGCGACCGGGTCGAGGACATAGGCCACGATGAAGCTGAAGAGCAGCGGAGCGAAGATCGCGCTCAGCTGGTACGCCCCGTAGAGCGCCCCCAGGAAGACGAGGACGAGGAGCGTTAGCCGGACGCCACGCTTTTGTAGGAGGCTTTCCACTCGTCCCTCTCCGGGCAGTACTCCAGCTGGGGATCGACCGCGAAGACCTCGGCGAAGGTGCGCCCTCCGAACCCGTGGTCGAAGTCGGAGCGCTGGTCCGACTCCCGTCGGCCCATCAGCCCGTGCTCCACGAGATTGAAGACGATCTCACCGACATCCTCGCTGGTGGACAGGCCCCAGGAGGAGAAGACGGTCGCGGCGAGGCAGCCGAACTCGTCGAGGGCGAAGGTCCGCATCCCCCTCAGGAGATCGGTGCCCGTGACATGGTGGTCCTCGGAGGGGGGAATCGGATCATCCGGCCCGATCCCGTGCATCCCTCGAACGGTCGCGTCGAGAGCCTCGAACACGAAGGTGTAGGCTTCTCTGGGGTACCGAGGATCCTGCTCGAGCAGGTCCTCGAGACGCTCCTCCGGTGAACGTTCCTCCACCGAGACCCTCCGTTTCTCCACTCACCCGACGCGGCATGACGGGCGGAGCGGATACTTCCACCCCGGCATCCTATGTCCAGCCGACCGTCGCGCAACACCAATCGACCGATGACCGAAGGGGCGCGCACGGATGTATCGTCCGATCGACGCCTCGACTGGAGGGGATTCCCGGTTATCGGAATTCGGGGCGCGGTTATCGGAAGGAGATGGGCTAGCCGCCCGCGAAGAAGCTTCGCGGCAGTCGGCGGGTGACGCGCTCCGCCTCCGCGTTGCGGAGGATCCGGGCGAGGAGCTCGAGGGTGAGCTCGGTGCTGCGACCGCCGGCGAGACCGCGGATCAGCTCACCCACCAGCAGGGCGCGCTCGCCGGTCTCCTGACGGAGCCGGGGGTCCTCGGCGCGCTCTCCCCAGAGCCCGCACTGGACCAGCTCGAGGAGGCGGTGCACCCGCGCGCGGACCGTCTCCTTCGGCAGAGCGGGGAGGTACTCGACGAGGCTCGAGGGGTTCTCGGCGCCGACCCCGGAGAGGAGGGCGAGGAAGCGCTCCCGCCCCCCGCAGGCGGTGATCCCCGCGAGGAGCCGCACCGCCACCCCCGGGGCTCCTCCCGCGATCCGGTGGAGGTGCAGGACCTCGGGAGACACGCCCCCCCCACCGGAGGGCGCCTCCCCTTCCCCCCGGCGCGCGAGCGCGATGCCGAACTGCTCCGGGGAGAGAGGCGCGAAGGGGACGCGCTGGGTGCGGGAGATGATCGTCTCCAGCAGATGCGCCGGTCGGGAGCTGACGAGGAGGAAGATGATCCCCGGCGGGGGCTCCTCCAGAGTCTTCAGAAGGGCGTTGGCCGCCGGCGGCGCCATCGAGTCCGCGCCGTCGAGGATGATGCAGCGGCGCTCCCTCGCCCGGAGGGAGAGGGACTGGATCGCCTCGCGGATCGCGGCGATGTCGATCGCTCCCCCCGGAGGCGTCTCGAGGACGCGCAGCCCCGGGTGGGACTCCGGCGGGAGGACGCAGGAGGAACAGAGGCCGCACGCGCCGACCTCGTTCGGCCGCCCCGATCCCCAGCCCCCCCGAGGGCAGAGGAGGGCGCGACCCAGCTCATCCGCGAAGAGCCGCTTCCCGACCCCCTCCGGACCCGCCAGCAGGTAGGCGTGGGCCACGCGACCGCTCGCCATCGCCCGGGCGAGAGCGGTCCGCGCCAGCTCCTGTCCGAGCACCGCCGGACAGAGGTTCGGGGAGTTCCCGACGGGGGCGTCAGGCGACGACACGGTCCACCTCCTCCCCCGCGAGGCGAGCGACCTCTTCCGGCGCGCCGGTGGCGGGAATCCGGACGATCCGGTCTCCGGGGAGGCCGGAGGTGCTCCGGAAGCCCTCCACCACCCGGGCGAGGAACTCCTCGCTCCGCTCGAACCGATCGACCTCCTTCCCGCGTCGCTCCCGCGCGAGCTCGAGGGGGAGGTCGAGGACGAGATGGAGATCGGGACGCCGCTCTCCGAGAACGGCGGAGCAGACCCGCACCGCGCGCTCCTCGCCGAGGGAGCCGGCGATCCCCTGGTAGACGATCGTCGAGAGGTGGAATCGATCGCTCAGGACCACCGCGCCGCGATCGAGGGCGGGGAGGATCACCGTCTCGAGGAGCTGCACCCGACTGGCGAGGAAGAGGAGCATCTGCGCCTCGGGATCGATCACGACCTCCTCCCGGCGCAGGAGGAGGGTCCGGATCGCCTCCCCGAGGGCGGTCCCTCCCGGCTCCCGGACGAGGACCACCTCCCGCCCCTGCTCCTCGAAGCGTCGGCGAAGATGATGGGCGAGGGTCGACTTCCCCGCCCCGTCCACTCCCTCGAGAGAGACGAAGAGGCCGCTCACGACAGCGGCACCTGGACGTCCGCCATGTAGGAGGAGCGGACGAAGGGACCGGAGAAGACCCGGTCGAAGCCGATCTCCAGCCCGCGGCGCTCGATCTCCGCGAAGCGGTCCGGGTGGACGTACTCGACCACCGGCAGACTCTCCGGGGACGGCGCGAGGTACTGCCCCACCGTGAGCATCTGGCAGCCGTGGCGGTGAAGGTCGAGCATGGTCGAGTCCAGCTCCTCCGGGGTCTCCCCGAGGCCCACCATCACCCCCGACTTCACCCACATGTCGGGCTGCCGCTCCCGCGCCCGCTGGAGCAGCTCGAGAGAGCGCTCGTAGCGGGCTCCGGGGCGCGCGCGGCGGTAGAGGCGCGGCACCGTCTCGAGGTTGTGATTGAGGATGTGCGGAGCGGCATCGAAGACCCGGTCCATGTCGTCGGTCCGCCCTCGGAAGTCGGGGATGAGAACCTCGATCGTGAGCTCCGGGAGGCGGGCGCGGAGCCCTTCGATGACCTCGACGAAGTGCCCACTCCCCTGATCGGGGAGGTCGTCGCGGTTCACCGAGGTGACCACCACATGGCGCAGCCCCATCGCGACCACCGCCTCGATCACGCGCCCCGGCTCCTCCGGATCGGGAGGGAGGGCGGGCCCCCCCGAGACAGAGCAGAAGGGGCAGGACCGGGTGCACTTGTCACCGAGGATCAGGAAGGTCGCCGTCCCGCGGGTGTAGCAGTGGTTGCGGTTCGGGCAGCGCGCCTCCTCGCAGATCGTGTTCAGCTTCTGCTCGCGGAGGATCGACGAGACCTTGCGGGAGGCGGCGCTCCGCTCTAGCGGCATGCGGAGCCACTCGGGGAGCCGCTCCCGCTTCCAGCGAGTCGGCGCAGGGCTCGCCTCCGAGCCCGAGGCGACGGAGGGTGGGGAGCTCGAGGGAGGATCGGAGGGGCGGCTCATCGGGTCTCCTCGCGAGACCGCTCTCGCTCCCCGACGGGGGGAGGACGGAGGCGGCCGGAGGAGCACTGTACGGTGCCCCCGGGGCAGATCAAGCCCACCGTGAGAGGCCCGGCCCCTGACGGAGCTTCAGGACTTCAGGAACCCGAAGACCCCGCGCAGGCGCTGGCGGATCTCGGGGAGATGCGCCTCCGCCACCGCCTCCCCCGCGGCGATGATCGCCTCGAGGTCGGAGAAGTCGGACCAGAACTTCTCCCCGATCTCCGGTCGGAGCACGACATCCGCCTTCTCGAGGGCCAGGGAGGTCAGCTTGTGCCCGGCGATCGACTCGCAGCGCATGATGTTGTCCCAGCCCCGGGTGATTCCATCGATCGGCTCCAGCTCACGGGTGAGGTCGACGGCGATGACGAGGGCACCGGGCACGAGGGAGGCCGCGGCCTCGACCGGGACCGAGGAGATCACTCCGACATCGGCGAGGAGCATCCCCTCGTGCGGGACCGGCGGGAAGAACCCGGGGATCGAGCAGCTCGCGGTCACGGCATCGAGGAGGGGCCCTTCGTCGATGAGCACCTCGCGCGGCTCCTTCACATCGATCGCGGGGACCGCGAAGGGGATCCTCAGATCGGAGAAGGAGTGATCCCCCACGAACTCCCGGACCACCTCGCGGAGCTTCTCCCCGGGGAGGATCGAGGGGCGGCGGATCAGGTTGGTGAAGCGGAGGCTGCGGCGGACGTTGCTCATCAGCACCTGGAGGAAGTTCTGCTCGGCGTCGTTCGCCCCGAACATCATCCGGCGGAAGCTGTCGTTCATGAACCGATCGGAGCGGAGGTAGCGCAGGGTGGAGGCGCACATCGCCTCGGCGTCCGGTGCGAGTCCGTAGGCGGCGCCGAAGATCGCGCCGACCGAGGTGCCGACCATGCCATCGATCGGGATCCCCTCCCGCTCGAGCACGCGGACCACCCCCAGGTGAGCGAGGCCGCGCGAGCCCCCTCCCCCGAACGCGAGCACCACCTTGTTGCGGCCGAAGACCATCGGATCAGCTCCCCGATGCAGCCTCCGCTCCCGAGGCGGAGGGCTGTGACTTGACGAGGTTCCGACGATCGAGGATCCGCTGCTCCTTGAGCTGGGTCTCCATGCCGAGCATCTCCAGCAGCTCCTCCCGAGGAAGGACCTCGGTGCGGGTCGGGCAGACCTCGGAGGCGTTCGCGAGGGCGCGCTCGACCGACTTCACGGTGGCCTCGACCTCGTCGTCATCCTCATCGTCCCGGAGGGAGAGGTAGAGGATCAGCTCGTCGACATCAAAGGGATCGTCGTCCCGCTTCTGGATCACCAGCTGCCACTCGTCGATCCGGGAGTCCCCCGTGAGGAGGTCGGACATCACGTTGAGGTTCACCAGAGTTCCCTTGATCTTCGTCAGGGAGAAGTCGGTGAGGTTCGAGCGGCGGGAGAGGTTCGAGGAGAAGCGGGGGACCATCCGGCCGCAGCCGGGGCAGCGCTCCCGGACCATTCCTCCCTCGACGATGTCTCCGGTGCGGTAGCGCAGGATCAGCGAGCCTCGCCCGTCGAGCGGGGTGTAGACCATCTCCCCCGTCGTGCCGTCCGGGACCGGGAGGCCCGTGTCCGGGTCCACCATCTCGAAGAGATCGAGGTCCGGGTAGGTGTGAAAGCCGTGCTCCGGACCGCCGGTGCACTCGCTCCAGCACTTCTTCGCCTCGGTGAACCCGAGGATGCTGACCACCTTCGGGTCGGAGGAGCCGCCCTGGCGGAGGAGGTCGCAGAGCTTCCGACGGTAGTCGTCGGTCACGCGGTCCCCCCCGAGGAAGAGCGTCTTCACGAAGGAGAGGTCGCAGCCGGTCTCCACCGCCTTGCGGATGAGATGGTAGGTGTAGCCGGGGATCCCGCAAACGAAGCTCGGTCGGACCTTGTCGATCACCCGGAGGATCCCGTCCGAGCCCATCGCCTTCCCCCCCCCGGTCTGCAGCATGAAGGTGCCGCTGGAGAGACCGACCGCCTGCACCTGCCAGAAGGCGAGGTGCGGAGCGTAGGGAAAGAGGCTGACAATCCGATCGGCCCGGGGGTCGACCTCGTTCACCTCCGCGATGCGACCCCCGACCCGCTCGAGCAGGTCGAGGTCGTACTTCGACAGGAAGAAAGAGGTGGGGAGCGCGGTGCGTCCGGTCGTGAAGTAGGCCTGCACCGGGCGGTACTCGAGGCCGACCCGACGCTGGACCTCCTCGACCCCGTGGCGGGTCTTCGTCCAGAGGAGCGAGAGCTTGCGACCGAGGGGCAGACTCGCGCGCAGGGTCTCCGGGGTCGGCTGGAGGACGAACTTCTTGGGGCGCTGCGGGTCATCGTGATCGGGAGCGACATCCGCCTTGCTCGAGAGGGGAATCTGAGCGAGGTCGGCGTAGCTCCGGAGGGAGTCGACCTCGATCCCGTGCTCGGCGAAGAGCTCCCCGTAGTGCGGATGGAAGGGCAGGATCTGCTCCCGGAGGAATCGGCGCAGACGAGCCATCTGTTGCGCTTCCTGCTGCTCGAATCCGAGCGAGTCCCAAGATCCCATCGGTGGTCCTTCCCCCGTGACTTCCCTCAGGGAAGACTACCACGGAGGTCTCAATCGCGCCGATCCGCGGCGAGGCGCCGCAGCTCCTCGACCCACCCGGGGATCCCCGGACCGGGACGCACCGGCGGGAAGGCATGGACCCGGCCGCTCTCCACCGCGCGCAGCCGGTCGAAGTGCCCCCAGAAGGCCATCGGGCCCTCCCGCCCGGGGCCTCCGTCCGGAGCGGCATCGAAGGCGGCATCGAAAGCGGCATCGAGGAGCAGCTCCGGGTCGCGACGCATCAGCTCCTCCATCTCGATGGTCCGATAGTGCTGCGTCCCCTCCCCGAAGGCGTTCACCAGGCCGGCCGCCGCGAGCATGGTAGTCACGAAGGAGCCTCCCCCCGCCACGAGGAGCGGGTCCCTCTGAACGACGAACACGGCGGTGGCCGGACCCCCGGCGGTCACCGGGGGAGCAGCGAGGGCGCCCGTGATCTCCTCCCCGAGCTCCCGTGCGAGCTGCCGTCGGTCGAGCGCCTCACCGAGGAGGGTGATCGTGCCGAGGAGATCCGGGATCGATTCGGCGGGGAGCGCCTGCACGCCGATGCCCGCGTCGAGGAGGACCTGCAGGAGCGGCTGTTGGGCCCGGGTCTCGATGGCGAGGACGAGGTCCGGCGCGAGGGCGATCACGCTCTCCGCCTCGACGACGAGCCCCCCCACTCGGGGGATCTCCTCCGAGACCCCTTCGCAGAAGTCGGTCACGCCGACGAGGCGATCCCCCCGATCGAGGGCCTGCACCAGCTCGGTGAGGCTCGGGGCGAGGGAGATGACCCGGCGGGGAGCGTCCGAAGCCTCGGGGGGGGTGACCGGACCCTCCGGAGACCGGACAAGCAGCACCGCGATCGCCACGAGCACGAGGGGGGAGGCCCAGAGGATCCGATTCATCGGCGCCCGTCCCGCCGCGCCGGGAGGAGGACGCGACGCTCCTCTTCCACCCCCTCCCCCGGGCGGACGAGCTCCTCCCAGGGGTTGCCGTACAGATCCTCGAGGGCGGCGGGGTCGAGGACCTCGCCGCACGCGCCGGCGATGCGCACCTCGCCGCGCCGGAGCCCGACGACCCGCGTGCACAGCTCCTCCACCGGGAGAAGATCATGGAGCACGAGGACGAGGGTGCGGCTGCCGTCCGCCCGGAGGTCATGGAGGCAGGCGAGGATCTCCCCTCGCGCCGCGGGGTCGAGCCCGGCGAAGGGCTCGTCGAGGAAGAGCACGGGGGTCTCCTGCACGAGCGCGCGGGCGATGAAGACCCGCCGCCGCTCCCCGCCCGACAGTGAGTCGACCGCCCGCGTGCGGAGCGGATCGAGTCCGAGGCGGTCGAGCCAGTGTCGGGTGAGCTCCCGGTCGGCGCGGGACCATCCCTGCCAGGGGCGGCGATGGGGGGCACGGCCGAGCCGCACCATCTCCTCCACGCGCATCGGGAACGCGCTCTCGTTGCGCTGGGGGACGACCGCGACATGACGGGCGACCTCCGCCCGCGCCACCTCCCGCGGATCGACGCCGTCGAGGTGCAGCCCGCCGGTGGAGGGGAGCAGCCCCCGCAGCCCGAGGAGGAGGGAGCTCTTCCCGCTTCCGTTCGGGCCGATCACCGCGAGCGCATCCCCGGCCGGAAGGTCGAAGGAGACCCCCCGCGCCATCGTGTGCTCTCCCCGCCGGACATGGAGCCCGTCGGCTCGGAGGATCGCGCTCATGCGTCCCCCTCCCCTCGGCGTCGCAGCAGGAGGATGAAGAACGGCCCGCCGAGCATCGCGGTGACGACCCCCACCGGCAGCGGACGCCCCGGGAGCAGGCTCCGGGCGAAGGTGTCCGCGAGCATCAGGAAGAGGGCTCCGCCGAAGATCGACCACGGGATCACGCGCCGGTGCGACACTCCCACCAGGCGGCGGACGGCGTGGGGGACGATGAGCCCCACGAAGCCGATCGGGCCCGCAGCCGCCACGGCGACCGCGGTGATGAGGCTCCCCACGATCAGGATGAGCCAGCGGTGGCTGCGCGGCTCGATCCCGAGGTCCGCGGCCTCCTCCTCCCCGAGGGCGAGGAGGTCGAGCGGCCGCGCGAGGAGGAGCAGCGTCACCGCGCCGACCCCCAGCACGAGCCACAGCTCGGGGAGGACGCCGAGGACGCGGTAGCGCTCCGGTCCGAGGTTCCCCATCGCCCAGGCGAGCCCCACCTCCACCCGGCTCCCTCCCGCCTGCGGACCGGAGAGGAGCGTGTAGAGGAGCAGGATCCACGCCGCGAAGATCGCGTTCAGCACCGCGCCGGTGAGGATCAGCGAGGCGCTGTCCCGAACCCGGGCCCACCGCGCCGCGCCGAGGAGGAGACCGAGGGCGGCGAGACCTCCGGCGAGCGCGGGCACCATGGCCCCCGCCCCGACCGCCCACCACCAGGGCGCGGAGAGGACCCCGACGGAGGCCCCCCCGGAGACGCCGAGGATGTAAGGCTCGGCGAGCGGGTTGCGCAGCACCGCCTGGAACGCGACGCCCGCGAGGGAGAGGACCCCTCCGATCGCCGCCGCGAAGAGGAGCCGCTGGAGGCGCAGCTGCGTCCAGAGCTCGATGGTCCGCTCGGCGGAGGCGGGGTCTCCGCTCCCCCCACGCCAGGCCTCGAGGAGACGACCCGCGGTCCACTCCCCACCCACCACCGAGAGTCCGAGCAGGGCGATCACGAACAGGACCGCCGCACCGCCGAGGCGCGCCATCGGAGCGATCGCGCCCTCCCGCGCGCTTCCCCCGGGGGGGAGCGCCGGGCCGTTTGGCGCGTTCTCGGACAGCGTCGTATTCTTCATCGGTAAGCCGACCTTCGAACCGTGAGCTCCGCCGGAGGGCCCGCGGGAGATCCCTCGGGCGCGCCGAGCGCCTCGACGGACCCCCGGGAAGCCCCGGAATCCGCGGGGTGGCCGGGGATGGTTACCCACACGGGGATCGGGTCGCCAGTGTTCTGTTCCCGAATCGGCTCGGTCGGGCGAGGAGAGCCCGCGATCCGGGGAACGGGACCGTTCGGAACCTCTCGCGCCTCGGGCCGCGCCCGGGCGCCACGGAATGGAACGGGAGCGGGTCACCCGATGGAAAAGCAGAAGGTCCTCTTCGTCCTCCTGGCACTCGCCGGACTGTTCGTCTTCGCGACCGGCGGAGTCTCGGAACTGGTCGGATCGGGGGGTGAGAGCCTCACCAGCTACGCGGTGCCCCTGCTGAACGGCAGCATCACCGACACCGCGGTCTTCGTGGTCTCGGTCCTCCTCCTCGTGTGGGCGCTCCTCCCCACCGGCTCCGCGGCGCAGGTGGGCCGCACGCAGCTCCTGCAGGGGATCGCCCTGGGCTCCGCCCTCGTCGTTTGCGGCTGCATCAGCGTGACGATGCAGGTCGCCACGGCTGCGGATCCCCAGGTCTCGGGAGCCCTCGCCCTCGTGGCGACCTTCCAGGCCGCGGTCGGCCTCGCCGCCTGCGGATTCCTCCTCTCCCGCCCCGAGTCCCGCAGCGCCGCCACCACGCCCGTCCTCGCGAACGGCGGGCTCGCGATCCTCCTCGTGTTCATCACCAACGGCTCGTTCTTCGCCTAAGGAGCGCTCAGATGGATTTCCAGTACTGCGATCGCTGCGGGAGCATCACCCAGGCGAACCACTCCACCGGGTCCGACACCCTCTGCGCCACCTGCGCGGGTGACTCGACCTTCGCCGCGACGAAGCAGGTCCCGCAGGGACTCGATGTCCTGCGCGACCCGACTCAGGAGCTCGGCGACGGGACCCCCGTCGGCGATCCCGACCTCGACTTCTTCAGCGGCGAGACCCTCGCCGTCCGTCGCGACGAGACTCCCACCCGCGAGCCGAGCCGCCTCAAGCTGGTGGAGGATGGGGAGAGCGTCCACGCCTCCGGAGCCGACGGGTTCGCCGGTCCTCCCCCTGCGCAGAGTCCCATGAGCGAGGCTCCGAACGCCCCGACCGCGACCCTCCCGGTCTCCACGCCGGAGCGCTGGCGGGTCGACTGTCTGCACTGCGCCGGCAACCTGTCCGTCCGCCCGGTCGAGAAGCGGAGCAAGCTCCGCTGCCCCCGCTGCGAGGGGATGATGGTCCTCGAGCAGACCGGACTCGTGAGCGCGGTCGGGATGGGCATCGCCCCGTGTCCGAGCTCCGCTCCGACAAGCCAGGCGCCGACTCTTGAGGCTCCGACTCTTGGGGTTCCGTGCCCCGCTCCGATCGCGGGGGTCGAGGAGAGCCCGGTCGCGGGCTCCACTCCCGGGAATGACTCCCCCTTCGGCGGAAGCCCGGAGTCCCTCGCCATCTACAAGAGCACCTTCGTGGGCTCCGATCCGAGCCCGGATCCCTCCTGTGAGGATGGTGGCAGCACTACGACGCTCACCCTCTGCGCGGAGCAGGAGACGAACGCAGACGGCCTGGATGGCGTGTTCGGTGCCACCTGCGACGAGGAGATCGGTGACGCGCTCCAGGCGATCGGCTCGCTCTCCGAGGACCCGACCGCCATCCTCGACCTCGAGGAGGATGGGGCGTACGCCGGAAGCGGCGTCCCGACGATGACCGCGCACCCGGTCGACGGTTGCGGGTCGGAGGTCGAGGTCGAGAGCCCGGTGAGCGCGCTCGAGATGTGCACCTGGATGACGATCGCCCTCTGCCCGGCGATCATCGGCATCGCGGTGAGCCACACCGCCGCGGGGGTCTTCGGTCAGACGATGCTGCAGGAGGTCGGCTCCCGGGTCGTGACGAACACCACCGGTCTCATCCAGTGGTGCGCGAACCTGCTCGGAGCCTGATCCCGGAGAGCCGCAGCAGCGCGCTTCCCCCTCTCTTTCGGCCCCGGACGGGGGTCTGGAGAAAGGGCGGCAAGAGATCTTGCCGAAGGGGGGGGCTCTGCTAAACTGCGCCGCTCGCTGGGGGAGAGAGCCCTCGGCGGAGCTCGAAGAACACGATGTTCGCAGATTTCGGGGCGATTAGCTCAGTTGGCTAGAGCACTAGCTCGACATGCTAGGGGTCATAGGTTCGAGTCCTATATCGCCCACCATTGAATTCGAAGCCGCCATGACCCCCGGGTCGTGGCGGCTTTTCTCTTGCCCTCTCGAGTCGCCGTCGCGAGCGGTCGCGAGCCGCCGCACCGAGGTCCGGATCCGCAGTGGACACACCCGCCGGGCGCGGTGCTCACCAGCGCTCGACGACCTCCTCCGCCACGAGGCGGTAGATGCTCTCCACATACCCGAACTCGCTCTTCTTCTCCCCCACCTCGAACCAGCCGGTCACCGTCACCGGCTGCCCGCTGAGGAAGTAGGAGACCTCGAGGTCGGGACCCACCGTCACATCGATGACCTCGTTCATGTTGAGGACATCTCCGAAGCAGCAGGTGATGTAGCTGCGGGTGAGGAGGAAGCGCTCCACCTTCCCGCCGTCGAAGATCGTCGGCATGAGGAAGCCATCGACGACCACCCGCTCCCCCGTGAGCGCCTCGATCTCCGGTGGGATGTCGGTCTTCGGCTCCCGGCCCCCTTGGAGCATCGAGAGGGGATCGACCGTCTCGTACTCGAAGCCCGCGAGCCGCTGGAAGCTGATCGCCCGGGCATCGCCGCCCTTCCGGGTGGAGGTCTCCGGCCGCGGCCGCACGGGCTCGCCAACCTCCTCAAGGTTTCGCGGCGCGGGGGTCGCGCTCTCGGCGGAGCTCCCCGGCGCCCCCGCCTCCTCCGCCCCGCGCTCCCGCTGAAGCGCCAGGGCACGCTCGGAGAAGCTCAGCCCCTGGGGCGGAAGCACGGCGACCGCGCCGGAATCGGGGGCGGGTCCGCAGCCAGCGAGGAGGAGGCCCACGACGGTGACGAGGACCCCCGCGGGGAGAGCTCGCAACGGGCTCCGATCGCTCCTCATGGGATTCCTCCTGTCGCTCGGCGGGTCGGGGATCGGCCCCTTGAAGGCGCCGTGACCCCGCAGTGATCCGCAGTGTTCCTCAGTGTTCCTCAGTGTTCCTCAGTGTTTCTCAGTGCCCCTCGTTCCCCTCCGGGACCGCGAAGGATACCGCCGCGAACTCGACGCCGCGAACGGTGATTCGCTCGAGGACCACCTCGAAGCGCTCCTTCCCGACCAGCTCCGGAGACTCGCCCCGGAACTCCGAGGTGGCCCCCACCTCCTCCCCGGAGAGCGGGTTCGCCGCCGCGCGGGCCACCACAGGGAAGCTCTTCCCCCCCTCGGTGACGGTGAAGCGCAGCTCATCGTCACCGATCGGGACTCCCCCCACCGCCTCCCCATCGAGGACATAGACCGTGAAGCGGCCGGTCGCGGGATCTCCCACCCACTCGATGTGAGCGAACTCGCTGCCCAGGACGGCGAGAGCCCCACCATGGGGAGCGACATGGTGATGCCCATGATCATGGTCGTGATCGTGGTCGTGATCGTGCTCCGCGGCGGGCCCCTGCTCGCCCGCCTTGCAACCGATCGGCAGCAGGGCGAGCCCCGACAGGGTCAGCAGACCGACGAGGAAGAGGAGTGAGCGCGGGGTCGACATGGGGGGTCTCCGTCCTCGGGCCTCGGATCAGCCCGCGAGAGTGTTGGCGACGTCGGTTCCGTAGGCGGAACGAGCGGGGATCACACCGGCCAGCGCCCCGAGCGTGGTGACGCCGAGGGGAACGAGCAGGAGGGCGGGGTGCGCATCCGCGAGGGTGAGGACCACCCCCGTCTCCGCGCGGACAAGGGACGCGGCCGCGAGGACGATCCCGGCGTGGACCGCGAAGCCGACGACCGCGCCGAGGAGCGCGAGCGTCGTCGACTCGAGGAGGATTGCGGCGAACACGGTGCGCCGCCGCGCGCCGAGGGCGCGGAGGATGGCGAACTCCCGCCGGCGCTCGCGCATCGTGTTCGTGATGCTCGCGAGGATCGTCCCCGCGGCGACGAGGACCACGAGCACGGCCACCAGCTCGAGCACCCGGACGATCCAGCCGAGCTTTCGGAAGATCTCGGCGAGGCTCGCGCCGATCGGCCAGGCGAGGGTCGCGACCTTGCCCTGCTTGTTGATCAGCTGATCGAGGGAGAAGCCGGCGTTCGGGTCGGCGAACTCCAGCATCACCGCGCTGACCTCCTTGTGCTCGTCCGGGATCGTCTCGACCTCCGTGGCGCGGAAGTCGTCCCCGGAGCCGCGCAGGACATGCCCGCCCATGCGGAAGATCCCCTCGATCGGGATCCAGATGACCCGGTCGGAGGGAGAGTTCGTCGGCTCGAGCACTCCGACGACGGTGTACTGCTCGTCGTGCCGCGCGCTCTCGTCGAACTCGATGCCGTGGTAGGGGTTCAGCGTGGAGGAGACCCGCAGGCCGCTCTCCTGCGCCACCGTGCTGCCGACGATCGCCTCCATCCGGTCGGGGTGGAAGACCCGCCCTCCGGCCCGGAAGCGGAATCGCTCCCCCTCGCGCACCTCGACCTCGGAGAAGAGCTCGGGGACCGTCCCCACGATCCGGTAGCCGCGGTAGTTGTCCCCCACGGCGTAGGGGATCGCGTGCGCGATCCTGGGATCGGCCGCGACCTGCCGGTAGAGGGACCAGGGGATGTTCCCCGGCGAGGTCTCGAGGTGGAAGACGGTGTTGAGGACGAGCTGCAGCGCGCTCCCGCGCGCCCCGAGGACCGCGTCGAAGCCGACATCCCCCTGGGAGAAGGTCCGCTCCGCCTGGGAGGTGATGACCATGATCGCCATCGTCAGCCCGCACCCCAGGCCGATGGAGACGATCGTCACCCACGACGAGAGCGCGTGCTCGCGAATGCTCTTCGAGACGAGGAGGAGCAGGCCCTTCATGCGTCCGCTCCCCCCTCGGGCGCACCGGCGCCCGCGGCGTGATCGAACGCCCGATTCAGCACGCTCCACTCCTCGACCCGCTCGAAGCCCGCGAGGAGCGCGGGGTCGTGGCTGACGATGAGGAGGGCGGCCCCCACCTCGCGGCAGCTCTCCCGGATCCGCTCGAGCGCGGTCCCCGCGTGAGCGGGGTCGAGGTTGCCGGTCGGCTCGTCCGCGAGGAGGAGACGCGGGCGGTTCACGAGGGCCCGGGCGAGAGCCACCCGCTGCTGCTGCCCGATCGAGAGCTGGCGGGGGCGATGGTCGAGGCGGGAGCCGAGCCCGAGGGACTCGAGGGTGCGCACGGCGCGCGCGCGGTCGATCCCCTCGCCGAACATCATCCCGACGAGCACGTTCTCGAGGGCGGTGTAGCCGGGCAGAAGGTGGAAGGACTGGTAGACATAGCCGATGTGCCGCGCGCGGAAACGATCGCGCCGCGCCTCCGGCCAGCGGGAGAGGTCCTCGCCGTCGAACCGGATCGAGCCGGCGTCCGCGCGCAGGATCCCGGCGATGCAGTGGAGGAAGGTCGTCTTCCCCGAGCCGCTCGTCCCCCGCAGTCCCACCTGCTCCCCTTCGTCCAGGGAGAAGGCCGGGACATCGACGACCGGGAGCGTCTCCCCATCGGGGTCGCGGAAGGACTTTCGGAGGGCCTCGATCTGCAGCAGCACGCGTGCGTCCTCCCGGGGGTTCCCGCCGCCTCGGCACTCCGCCGAGGGGTCGAGGGATGGGAGGGTAGCGAACCGACGGGCTCGGCTCCACTGAACCGGAGGCGTCCGCCGTCCTGATCCATGCGACCCGAGGCAGGCGACCCTGCGACGGGAGACCCTGCGACGGGAGACTCGGCGACGGGAGGCTCGGCGACGGGGAGGACGAGGTCAGGGCCTAGACGGTGAAGGCGCGGCGCACTCCGGCCCGACCCTCGGCCCGCCCGTCGCGGAGGGCCTGCTCCGCGCGCTCCAGCAGGGTCGGCGGATCGCGGCCATCCTCCGGGAAGCTGGCGATGCCGACGGTGAGCGAGCCCTGAAGCGGCGCCCCCCCACCCGCCGGGAGGAGCGGCTCCCCCGCGACCCTCTCCCGCAGGCGCTCCGCGAGGGTGACCGCCTCACGCCCCCCGGTCTCGGGGAGGATCAGCAGGAACCGCGCGCCGCCGAGGCGACCGACGGCGTCGGAGCCGCGGCAGGTCTCCCGCAGCCGCCGGGCCACCTCCCCGAGGAGCGCCTCGGCCGCGACGGTCCCCTCCGCGCGGGCGAGCTCCTCATGGTGATCGAGCTCCACGGCGAGGAGGGAGAAGCTCTTGTGATAGCGACGGGCTCGCTCCACCTCGCGATCGTAGAGCTCGAGGATCGCGGACCGGTTCCCCACCCCCGTGGGGACATCGATCGGGCAGTGCGCCTCGATCGGCTCGAAGTCGCCGCGATCCAGGATGCGGATGTCCCGCAGCTCGCCGCGCAGGTTGACGAGGAGGTCCGCCGCCGCGACGCGCACCCCCGGGTTCCTCCCGAGGGACTCCGCGAGGCGGTCGCGGTGGGTCAGGATCGCGGTCCAGAGGTCCGCCGCGGCGGTCGGGGCGAGGCGTCGGGTCGTGAGGAGCTCGATGAGATCGGCGGGGAGCTCGTCGCCGACCCGATCGATCGCGTTCACCACCTCCGTGAAGGCGGCGGTGTCGAGGGGACGATCTCCGGCGAGGATCGCCAGCACATCGACGCCCCGGGCCTCGAGGCGACGCAGGATCTCACGATTGGACATGGGGCCTCCGGGTCGGAGGCGGGATTGTACACGAGCCCTCCGGTCCGGCCAGCGGGGTCCGGCCCGGTTGGTGGACGGGGGGGAGCACCGGAGCGCGCCCTCCGGCTCGGGAGACCGCCGGGATGTGGAGCGACCGAGGCGCGCGGGTCCGCACGCCTCGGTCGCCCTGTTCTCCGTGCTTCGCTCTCTCCGTGCTCCCCGGCCTCAGGCTGAGGGGAGGGAGAGCTTCTCGCTGACGAAGTCGATCAACTGGAAGCCGTCGGCGTCGCAGTACTCGACGACGATCCCCTTCCGCGAGCGGATCTTCCGCCGGATCCCGGTCGACTCCCCCCCCACCAGGACGATGGGGCAGTTCAGGCCGTGGTCGAGCTGGAAGTCGATGAGATCGAACTCCGACTCGAGGCAGCAGGTCGCGTCGACCACGATCAGATCGACCGCGCGCTCCCGCAGGACCGACTTCACAACATCGAGGTCGAGGGTGACCTCGAGCTCGTACGATTCGTTCTCGAACACGTTCCGCAGCGCGTACGCAGCATCCCGGTTGTGTCCGATGATCAGCAAGCGAGCCTTGCGCATCGTTCGACGACCCGATCCACCCTCTGCCCGGCCTCCGTCCGCCCCCTTTCCCCGGGGGGGCGCGACACGAGCGGGAGAGGGGGGGCCGGCTCGTCAGGGCTCGTTCGTCCCCGCCGAGTACCAGACGCCGTCGCGACCGAGTTCGACCCGGTCCCGCACATCCCCATCGATCCGCTCGATGAGATCGACCTCGTCACACTCGGGACCGAGATGGACCAGCACCACCCGGCGAGCGCCGGACGCGCGGATCACCTCGGACGCGGAGGCGCTGGAGAGGTGCCCTGGCACCTCCTCCGAGGGGGTCGTGCACTCCAGCAGGAGCAGATCCACCTCGGACGCCGCCCGCACCACCCCGGGACACCGCTCGGTGTCCCCCGAATAGGCGAAGGTCGTCCCTCTGTTGTCGGCGATGCGCCACGCCAGACTTGAGGGGATGTGCTGCACCATCTCGCCGCAGAGGCAGGATCCGCCGCTCTCCCAGACGCCCCCCGTGTACTCGACCACCTCGATCCCCTCTCCCGCGGGGGGGAGCCACTTCGCGAAGGGCGCGCGCAGCAGCTCGTAGAAGGCCGCGAAGCCGGGGGGACCGACGATCCGGGGCGGCGCAGGGTCACCGTAGCGCGGGTTGCGGAGGCAGAAGAGGAAGGGGACGAGGTCGCACACATGATCGGGGTGGGTGTGCGTGATGAGGATCTCGTGCACCTCGGTCGGGCTCACCCCGGCCGCCCCGAGGCGATGGGTCGCCCCCGGACCCGGGTCGATGAGCCACCCCCCCGAGTCCCCCCGGACGAAGAGGCCCGGCGCGGAGCGCGCCCCGGGGACGGAGGTGCCGGGGCCGAGGAGGAGGACCTTCATCTCTCCTCCGCCCGCCCCCAGAGGGTGATCGTCCGTCCCCCCTCCGAGACGACGACCCGCTCGCAGTAGCCGGCGATGAAGCGAAGGCCCCGCCCCCCCTCGTCGAGGGCCCCCCCCGCCTCGCCATCCCGGGTGTGGCCCGGCCCGGCATCCCGCACGCGAAGCGCCCACCGCGGCGACGCGACGTGGAGCTCGATCTCGATCGGGCGTTCGGGAGAGACGCCGGCGTGCTCGCAGGCGTTGGTGATCGCCTCGTCGATGCAGAGGCGCGCCGCGAACCGGTCGCGCTCGCCGAGGACGAGGGAGGCATCGACGGAGTGGAGGATCGAGTCGACGGTGACGGCGCGCTGCCCCGCTCCGTGGATCCACCAGACCCCGGAGGAGGGGAGCTCCACCTCGGGGGAGCTCTCCTGTCGCTCGATCGTCACGGCATCACCAGCCGGGCCGGCATCGGTGCCTCCATCCGCGAGGGGGCGCGACGACCCGCTACGCCTGGGGGCAGAGGTAGGCGAGGAGGCGGATGAGCGCCTCGCGCAGGTCCTGGCGATCGACGATGCGATCGATGAAGCCGTGCTCCAGGTTGAACTCCGACGACTGGAACCCCGACGGCAGGTCCGCCTTGATCGTCTGCTTGATGACGTTGGGGCCGGCGAACCCGATGAGCGACTTCGGCTCGGCGAGGGTCACGTCGCCGAGGGCGGCGAAGCTCGCCATCGCGCCCCCCATCGTCGGGTTCGTCAGGATCGAGACGAAGAGCCCTCCCCCATCGCTGAAGCGCTGGAGCGCGGCGGAGGTCTTCGCCATCTGCATCAGGGAGAACATCCCCTCGTCCATCCGGGCGCCGCCGCCGGAGCCGGAGACGAAGATGAAGGGGCGGCCGAGCTCGTGGGCGAGGTCGACGCCGCGGGTGAACTTCTCCCCCACCACCGAGCCCATGCTCCCCATCAGGAAGCGCGGGTCGCTGACCCCGAGGACGACCGGGGTCCCCCCGATGTCGGCGGTGCCCACGACGCACGCCTCGTTCAGCCCGGTCTTCTCCTTCACCTGCTCGAGGCGCTCGCGGTAGGAGCGGCGGGCGACGAACTCGAGGGGGTCGACCGACTCGAGGCTGCCGAACTCCTCGGAGAAGGAGTCGGGGTCGCAGAGGAGGCGGATCCGCTCCTCGCTCGTGATGTCGAAGTGGAAGTTGCACTCGGGGCAGACATTCCCCCGCTCGAGGACAAGGCTCTTGTAGACCATCTTCGAGCAGCCGCTGCAGCGCATCCAGAGGCCGGTCGGCATCTCCTTGCGGCGGCGGAAGCGGCTCCCCTCCCGGGGTCGGCTCTCCTCGGTGCTCATCGCGCCTCCTCTCCGACGCGAGCGAGCAGCTCGCGGAACGCGCCGACGCGCGCGGTCACATCGTCCGCGCCGTAGACCGCGGAGCCGGCGACGAAGACATTCGCCCCCGCCTCGGCCGCCACCGGCAGGGTGTTCAGGTCGATCCCGCCGTCGACCTCGATCTCGATGGTCTTCCCGGCCCTCTCCGCCGCCGCGCGGATCGCGGCGATCTTCCCGAGGGGCTCCGCCATGAAGGACTGCCCGCCGAAGCCGGGCTTCACCGTCATGACGAGGACGATGTCGCACGCCTTGACGAAGGGGAGGACGCTCTCGACCGGAGTCCCCGGGCGCAGCGCCACCCCCCCCTTGCGACCCGCCTGGTGGAGGCGGTCGAGGAGCGGGAGCGGATCAGGCTCCGCCTCGATGTGGAAGGTGACCCAGTCCGCCCCCGCCGCGATGAAGTCATCGAGGTAGCGGCCGGGCTCGGCGATCATCAGGTGGACATCGAGGGGGAGGTCGGTGCGCGGTCGGAGGGAGCGGACCACCGGGGCGCCGATGGTGAGGTTCGGGACGAAGTGCCCGTCCATCACATCGACATGGATCCAGTCCGCTCCCGCCGCGGCGACGCGGTCGACATCCTCCGCGAGGCGGGAGAAGTCGGCGGAGAGGATGCTGGGCGCCAGGCGGCCGGGGAGGGTCGAGCCGGGTGCGGTCACGGGGGTCCTTCCTCTGGGGGTCCCCGCGCCGGGATCGCCGGTCCGAACGCGCGGACAGAGCGGGGGCACGGGTCAGGAAGGATGGTAGATCGTCCCCCCCCGGTGTCAACGGAGGCCCGCCGGAACCTCCATCCCGGCGCCCTCCGCTGAGGGAGGAAGAGGGCTTCGGGATGGGAAGCGGGGTGGGTGGCGCGCTGCGCCACCCACCCCGCAAAGGCTCGAGAGCCCATCCGTCGTGAAAACGGATCTAGTTGTCGATCGGATCGCTGTCGGCGGTCGCGGTGCCAGTCGTAGCGAAGCGGATCACGCCGGTCTGATCGACGAAGAACGAGCGACGGCCGGTGTTCTCGGACTGCGGGACCGCGGTGCAGGACCACTCCACCACAGTGGGGTCGGTCGTGCTGGCCTCAGCGGAAGCCCAGGTGAAGGAGTATCCGGACTTGCTGCCGGAAGCGAGCTGCGAGTCGATGAACGGAGTCGGAGTGAGCTCCGTACCAGTGGCCGTTCCATCC